>Ga0209655_10000566_pt1 | contig 14080 bp, 15 predicted proteins | sample BogFormECP03_OM2_FD_188236 | JGI IMG/M metagenome (GOLD analysis project Ga0209655, IMG submission 188236) | Bog forest soil microbial communities from Calvert Island, British Columbia, Canada - ECP03_OM2 (SPAdes) (version 2) | ecosystem: Environmental > Aquatic > Freshwater > Wetlands > Bog ...
GCCAGCGTCATCGACGTCCACACGCCGCCGTCAGCGTCGAGGGTGATGCCGTCGGGTGGGCCGTCGAGGCCGTCGGCGAAAACTCGGCGGTCGGACAACTCGCCGTCGTCGCCGATGCTGAACGCGCTCAGTCGCCGGCCGATCGACTCGGCGACGATCAGCGTTTTGTGGTCGGCGGTGATCGCCATTCCGTTGGGGAAGTCCAGATCTCGCGCTACCACGCTCAATCTGTTGTCGGGATCGACGCGCAAGATGACGCCGCCCTCGAAGGCCTGCGACCCGATGTAGGAGCGGCCGAGGTGGTCGACGACCATGTCGCCGAGGTCTGCCGGTGCAACACCGCTCAGGTCGGCGATCGTGACGACGGTTTCACCGTCGTAGCCCAGCAGCTGCCGCTTTTCGGTCGACACGATCAGCAGTGAGCCGTCCGGCCGGAATCCCAGACCCGACGGAGCGTGCCCCGGCAGCGACAACGTGGTCAGCGAGCCGTCCGGGTCGACGGTGTGCACGGCCTCGCCCAGCATGTCGGAGAACCACAGCAGCCCTTCGAACCAGCGCGGGCCTTCACCGAAGCAGAAGCCGGCGGCCAGCGGTGTCAGCCCCTCAACGGTTGCCGTCATCGAGCGCATCCAATTCTCGTGCGATCGCCGCGTGGTACGCGTCGATCTTGGCGGGGTTGACCTGCTGGAACAAGGCGTCGGGCAGCGGTGCGTGTTTGTAGGCCTCGATCGTCATCGTGCGGGTGAACAGCGTGACCTCCTCGCCCGGTCTGGTGAACTGGTATTGGACCGTGATCCGGCCCTCCATACCACCGTTGCCGTCACGGTCATGGCCAAGCGGCCCAAAGGAATTGAACATCCACAACTTCGGCCGCATCGCGATCGCCAGATGCCAGGTGAAAATTCGGTCGCCGTCCGCGCCGGACTCTTGCCAGGTGTCGCCGACCTTCAACTGCAGTTCGTCGGGCAGGTTGGCGATGTGCGCGCTGCCCGGATAGGTCTTCGTCCAGTTCGCCGGATTCGTGACGAAGTCGTAGATGATCTCGGGCGATCGAGCGAAGGCGGTTTCCGAACTCGTGGTCACAATGCCCACCGTGTCGCCTCCCTGCGCGGTAAACCTGACCAGGCGGCGGCCCGGCCGGCTTTACAGATTATCGTATAAGTGTCACGCAGTACTTTTGCAGGGATACTTCTCGGCGCTCAGCTAAGGAAAGCGGCAGATGCATTTCACCATCACCCACCCGATGCACCGCCATCCGTACAACCCGGAACTGGTCAGCGGCGACGGCATCGTCGCGGTCGCCGTGGCCGCGGAGGCGGCCGGATTCCACGGCTTCGGTTTCACCGATCACCCCGCGCCGACGCAACGCTGGCTCGAGGCGGGCGGACACGACGCACTGGACCCGTTCGTGGCGATGGCTTTCGCTGCGGCTCGCACCACCACATTGCGGCTGATTCCGAACATCGTCGTGCTGCCGTATCGAAACCCGTTCGTAGTGGCCAAGTCTGGCGCGTCGCTGGATCTGCTTTCCGGTGGCCGGTTCACCCTCGCGGTCGGAGTCGGTTATCTCAAGCGGGAGTTCGCCGCGCTGGGCGTGGACTACGAGGAGCGGGCCGCGCTGTTCGACGAAGCCCTGGATGTCATCCGGGCGATTTGGACCACCGATGACGTCTCGTTCGAGGGCAAGCACTTCACCGCGAGTGGAATCACCGCCCACCCCCGGCCGGCGAGCGACCCGCATCCGCCGATCTGGGTCGGCGGGAACACCGCGGCCGCGCGCCGGCGGGTTGCGCAGAAGGGCGACGGCTGGTGCCCGTTCCCGGCGCCGGCGGTGCTAGCCCAGACGGCGCGCACCGCGACCCTCGACTCGGTGCAAGGCCTGGCCGACGGCATCGCCGACCTGCGCCGCCGCGTCGACGACGCGGGCCGGGACTGGTCGAAGTTCGACGTGGTCTTCACCAACTTCGACGGCGGCAACCCGGCAGACGACGACTTCAACGCGGACGCCTACTTGACCGGAATGGAGAAGCTGGCCGAGTTCGGCGTCACCTGGCTGCAAGTGGGGTTGCCCGGCGACAGCGTGGCGCACGCGACCGACACCATCGAGCGGTTCAAGACCCTCGTGATCGACGCGAGCTGAGGCTGGGTGCGCCTTCGAGCGGGCTTTACAAGGTTCGGTGAAAATGTCACGCTCGCTAGGTGACGACGGAATCTGAGCAGACGCACTGGTCGGTTGCCGGCCTCCTCGAGTTGTTTGACGCGCAGGCGGACGGGCCCGACCGCTTCATCGCCGAAACCGGCATCGCCGGCGCGGACGAACGGCAGGTGGTCGAGGGCACCCAGGTGCTGGCGCAAGTGATCGTCGCGGTCGCCAAACGGTTTCCGGGCAAGGCGGTTCGGTCGACGCACGCAGTGTTCTCCCGCGCGATAATGGTCGGGCCGCCAGTCGAATTCGACATCGACGTGGTTCACGAAGGACGCTCCACCGCGACCGCCGTTGTCTTCGTCAAGCAGAACGATCGCCGCTGCATCACCGTGACCGCGCTCGCCGATGTGCCGTCGGACGACGTCATCCGTCACCACCTGCCGCGCCCCGAGGTGGCCGCCCCCGCCGACGCGAACGTCTCGCCGATGCCGATGGCCGGGCGGGAACTACGACTGATCGACGTGGTTGATGTCAACAGCCCCGACGAAGTCGGACCGCCGGAGCTGTACGCCTGGCTGCACTACGACCCGATCCCGACCCGTGACGATTTAGCCAAGGCGCTGATCGCCTACTTCACCGGTCATCTGGGCATCTCGACCACGATGCGCGCGCACGAAGGCATCGGCACCAGCCAGTCGCATCTGACCGTGTCCACGGCGCCGATGACGGTGACGGTCGGCTTTCACGAGCCGGTGTCATGGTCGGGCTGGTTGTTGTACACCCACGAGAGCACCCAGGTCGGCGCGGGCATGTCGTATGTCCGCGGCGCCGTGCACACCGAAGAGGGTGAGCTGGTCGCCTCGTTCGCACAGGAAGCGCTGATTCGCCCGCTACGCACCACCGACACCGCCATCAAAACCGAGGCGCGGCTGTAGGGGTCATGGACTTCGCAAGCGTCGAACTGTCCACGGAGGACAAGGAATTCCGCGATCGGTTGCGGGCTTTCCTGGCCGTCCACGTCACCGACGAAGTGCGCCGCCGCGACCGGGAAACCGGGGAGAACTTCGACGAGGGCGTGCACCTGGCGCTGGGTGCCGAGGGCTATTTGGCTGCCGACTGGAAAGACGAATCCGAGGGTGGCTTCAGCGCACTGCGCCGGCGGATCTGGGATTTGGAGATCGGCCGGGCGCACACGCCGTGGTTCCACTGGGGCACCACCGCCATGGTGGCGCGGACGGTGCAGCAGTTCGGGTTCGCCGAGGTTGCCGACGAGGTACTGCCCGGGGTGCTGTCCGGCCATATCCGGCTGTGTCTGGGTTACACCGAACCCGAAGGCGGCTCCGATGTTGCGACCTGTAAGACCCGCGCGGTTCGCGACGGCGGAGGCTGGGTTATCAACGGCTCCAAAATGTTCACGTCCAACGCCCACAACGCCAAATACGTCTTCCTGCTTACCAACACCGATCCCGAGGCGCCGAAACACAAGAACCTGACCATGTTCCTGGTGCCGCTGGACTCGCGGGGGATCGAGATCCAACCCATCCGCACCATCGACGGCGACCGGACCAACATCGTCTATTACAGCGACGTGCGGGTGGACGACAAATATCGAATCGGTGACGTCAACGGTGGCTGGGCGGTACTGCGGGGAGCGCTCGACGCCGAACACGGCACGGTTGAACGTAATGCCGACGGTTTGCAGACGATCGCGGTGATGAGCGAGCACCTCACGCTGATGGCCGAGGCGATCGACGAAATCGCGGCTCTGGTCGCCCAACAGGACGTTAACGGCCACCGGCTGCTCGACGACAAGTCGGTGGCATATCGGTTGGGCCGCAGCATCGCCCGCACCGAGGCGGCGTTGAGCACCCCGGGAACGTTCGGGCGGGTGGCGAATGCACAAACCATGCGTGATGTCGCGCCGGACCTGATGGACGTGCTGGGCACCGCCTCCGCGCTGCCGATCGACACCAACGGAGCTGCCGATAACGGTGGCGCCGAATACATTTTCCGGCTGGCCCCGCCGACCGGTATCTACGGCGGCACCTTGGAGGTGTTTCGCAACATGATCGCGCAGCACGAGCTGGGGCTCGGGCGCCCGAACTATTCGCCGCCGGCGTCCTGAGGCGGCAGTTCGGCAACTATCTCGGCGCGCGCGGCGTCGAAACTGAGAAATCCCTTGATGGGCAAGCTTTCTGGTGGCGGGTCTTGATAACTCCACGCCACGTCCTCGACTTTTACGTCGCCGATCACGGCCGACCAATAGGTCGCGACGCCCTTGTAATTGCAGTACGTCGAGGTGTCCGTTTGCCGCAGCAGGTCGGTGCGCACATGCGACGGATCTACATATAAGCGAGGTTCCAGTGCCGTCTCGAACACGATCACGGTGTCGTCGGTGTCCACCAGCGTCGTGCCGGCGACGTCGACCCGCAGACGCCGTTTGGTGGGGCGGCAGTCGACCCGGTGGTACGGGTTCGGCGGATAGTGCACCAGTGTGCGTCCCTCTTCGATCCAGGTGTCCACTGCGTCCCATGGCACGTGGACGAATCCGGGCGCCTCGGCAACCGGCTCGCTGGGCAGGCCGTTCACCTCCTCGGCGCGAAATGCATAGCTGAGAGGGTGATTTCGCCGGTGCACCAACAGGGCCCGCTCGGTGTCGATCACCGTGTGCCCGCCGCGGACAGCCTGAACGCGTCGGGGATGGGGTTCGACGTAGATGACGTCGGAGGGCAATGAAGGCGAAAACCACCCGGCGGGCTCATTGCTGAGCGGACCGCGACCGGCAACCAGACTCACACGCCCTCCCGTCCGTCGTGCTCATGCTGGTGATCAGCGTATCGGCACCGCGTCGCACGGTGTGGGTGGACGGTGTTTGGAAGAATGCCACGCATGGCCGGACCACTGGAAGGCATCAACGTCGTCGAGCTCGGGGTCTGGGTGGCCGGGCCCGCGGCGGGCGGCATTCTCGCCGATTGGGGTGCCGACGTCGTCAAAATCGAGCCGCCGACCGGCGACCCCGCGCGGATGTTCGGCCGAATGCTGGGGCTCGATATCGACGTCAGCCCACCGTTCGAGATGGACAACCGCTCCAAGCGCAGCGTCGTCCTCGACCTGACCACCGACACCGGCCGCGCCGCTGCTCTCGAATTGATCAGCGGCGCCGACGTGTTCGTGACCAACGTCCGCCCCGGCGCGTTGCGGCGGCTCGGAGTCGACTTCGAGTCGTTAGCCCCGGACAACCCCCGCCTGGTCTACGGACTGATCACCGGCTACGGCGAAACCGGGCCCGACGCCGACCGGGCGGCTTACGACATCGCGGCGTTCTGGTCGCGCGCCGGGGTGGCCCATCTGCTGACCCGGCCCGGTGACACGCCGCCGTTCCAGCGCGGCGGGATGGGCGATCACAGCGCCGGCATGACGCTGGCGGCGGCGATCTGCGCGGCGTTGGTGGCCCGCGACCGAACCGGGTCCGGGCAGCTGGTGAGCACCTCGCTGTATCGGCAGGGCGCCTACACGGTGAGCTTCGACCTGAACACCTACCTGATGACGGGCCAGCCCATCGCCATCGGACAACGCGAGACGATGGGCAACCCGTGCATGAACAACTACGCCGCCGGCGACGGCCGGAGGTTCTGGATCGTGGGTTTGGAAGTCGATCGGCATTGGCCCCCGTTGTGTCGTGCCGTGGGCAAGCCCGACTGGTTGGACGACCCGCGGTTCGCCGATGCCCGTGGCCGCGCCGTGAACGCCGTCGAGCTGATCGCCGAGTTGGACCAGATCTTTGCCACCAAACCCCTTGACGAGTGGGCGGAGATTTTCGGAGGCGAACCGGACTTCTTCTGGTCGCCGGTCAACAGCGTCGAGGATGTCGTTGCCGACGAGCAGTTTCACGCCGCCGGAGGCATGGTTGACGTGCCGGACAAGGCCGGAGGCGTCCCGATGGTCGCAACACCGGTGGACTTCCACGGCACGCCGTGGGCACCGCGTTCGACCGCGCCACGGCTGGGCGAGCACACCGACGAAGTTCTCGCCGAGTTGGCGGCACGGCGCACCCACTAACCTAATCGAACCTTTACAGATTGACGTAGAAGTGTCACGCTGGGTCGGGTTATCGGACCCACGTGGTGTTCGATCTGCTGAAGGGATGGGATGAGGACCTTCGAGGTGGATTCCGGGAAACTGCGGCCACCTGCACCGCACCGCGACGGTGGCGCGGTCAAGTATCGCCTCGATGTCGTCGCCGCCAGCCCCGCTGACGTGGTGTGCTCTGTCGGGGGGTGGCTGTACGACCGGGTGCGGGCCGGGTGGGATGTCAACGTGCTACTGCCACGGCGATGCGATACCCGCCCGTTGCGGATTCTGGGCATGCAGGCAGTTGACCTGGATTCGCACATCCCGCCCGCGAGCACCGGATGCACCACCCGCGGCCTGGCTGTCAGCGCGGAAATGTTTGCCTCGGACGTGAGGATTCGCCACGAGGTGCTCAAGGCACTGGATCGCTGGATGACGGAAGTCACGCTCTGGCACGACGATTGGCCGCTGGCCGTGGGACACCGGACAACCACGGTGCAGCATGTACTCAGCGGTGCCGCCCGCGCGTTCAAGCGTCATGCCCTCACCGCGGCGGGCATTGCCGATATTGTCAGCCCAACCGAGACACTGCGCAGCGACATGAAAGCCTGCCTACCAGTGGATTCCGAGCTGATCCCGGTCGGCTGATGCGGAAGTACCACAGCCACACGCTGCTTTACCTGCACGAGACGATTGCGCTGGGTTCGGGAACAAGCGACCGCTTCACGCAAGCGTTCGTCGACACCTATCAGCCGATGATGGAAGAGCTGGGCGCCCGGTTGTTCTGCATGTGGGAGACCACCCCCTACAACGGGCACTGGCCGCAGGTCACGATCATCTGGGAGATCGACGCGTTCGCCGACTATGCCCGCATCGGGGCCGCGCAGGCACGCGGCGGCAGCCACGAGGCCACGGCCGGGAAGTGGTCGGCGTTCCTCGCCGACATCGGCGCCTCGGGCGAGGGACGGATCATGTACCCGGGGGCCAGCAACAAGACGCTCGCTCAACTGCGCGAGGCGAATTTTAATGCGTCGGTGGTGATTCAAGAGATCATGCAGACAAAGCCGGGCCGCCAGGACGACTACATTCGCGAGCTGGAGCGGCTCTATGTGCCGTGGTCGGAAAGCACTGGCAAACACTGGCTGGGATCGTTCACCACCACTTTCCGCTACAACGAGGTCATCCACTACTGGGCGCTCGACGGTGGTTGGGAGTGCTTCGCCGAGCACTATCCGTCGTGGAAGGACAACCCGCCGGCCGAGATCGTCACCTGGATGAGCGTCGCCCCGGCCCTTCGCGACGGCTGGGAAGATTCGATACTGCAAGCTCTGCCACCGTCACCGCTGCAATGAGAGTCGCTTCGATGCAGGGCTTCTCGTACGATCCGTTCGACCCCGCGGTGATGGCCGACCCGCTGCCTTACTACCGGGTCTTGCGCGACGAGCACCCGGTCTATTACCTGGACAAGTGGGACACGTTCGCGCTGTCGAGGTTCTCCGACATCTGGGATGTGTTGGCGGTCAACGACGGAACGTTCGTCGCCTCGGAGGGCACCCTGCCGCCCGCCGCGACGCTCGCCCATCACAACGACGGGCCGCTCGACGACCCGCCGTGGCATCCGCTGCCGTTCCATGCGGTCCTCGATGCGCCGATTTACGACGGCGTCCGGCAGGCACACAGTAAGTCGTTTCGGCCACGGGCAGCGGCGCAACTGGAGAGCCGGATCCGCGCGCTGGCCAACGAGCGGCTCGACCTGCTGCTGCCGCGCGGACAATTCGACCTCACCCAGGATTATGGCGGGATCGTCGCCGCATCCGTGGTATGCGAATTTCTGGGAATCCCTGTAGAACTGGCATCCGAGGTGCTGGCCGCGGTCAATGCGGGCAGCCTCGCCGAGCCGGGCAGCGGCGTCGACACCGCGCGGTCGCGGCCCAATTACCTGGACTACCTGATCCCGTCGGTACGACAGCGGCGGGCCAACACCTCTGACGAGCAGTTGCCGGTGGTCGACGGCCTGCTCGGCTACCGGCTGCCCGACGACAGCGCGCTCGACGACGTCGAAGTGGCCACCCAGATGCTGTGCGTGTTCATCGGCGGCACCGAAACGGTGCCCAAGATCGTGGCGCACGGTTTGTGGGAGCTGCTACGTCATCCTGATCAACTCGCCGCCGTGCGGGCAGACGCGAAGGCTAACGTGCCCGTCGCGCGTGAGGAGATGATCCGTTACTGCGCCCCCGCACAGTGGTTCGCCCGAACGGCTCGCAAACCCTTCACCATTCACGACACCACCATCGAACCCGGCCAGCGGATCATCACCCTGCTGGCGTCGGCCAACCGCGACGAGCGAGAGTATCCGGCGCCCGACGAATTCATGTGGGACCGCCCCATTCAGCGTTCGCTGGCCTTCGGCCGGGGTCAGCACTTCTGCCTGGGCTACCACGTTGCCCGTCTCGAGATTGCCGTCACGATTGAAGAATGGCTGCGGCGGGTGCCGGATTACCGGATCATCGACGAGGCGGCATTCCGTCCGCCGTCCAGTTTCCAGTGGGGCTGGAGCCGGCTGCCGGTGGAGGTCTGACATGTGGTCCTACCGGATCGTCGCGCCGTATCTGTTCGAGCGGACATCGATCCCCGAGAAGACACCTGACTGCCTGAGCGACGGCCAGGTGCTGTTGAAGTTCTTGGCCGCCGGGGTATGCGGCAGCGACATGCCGGCCTTTCGCGGTGTGCGCGGCCCACTTCCGGGCGACGACGGGCGCAGCGGTCCCGAAAAGGACGGCTTCCCGATCCACGAGGTTGTCGGGGAAGTCATCGCCAGCCGCCATCCCGAGCATCGGCCCGGTGATCGCGTGGTGGGTTGGGCGTCGGCGTTCGACGGTTTGATGGAGCGTGTCGTGACCGACGGAGACCAGGTGGCGCCCTACGATTCGGCGCTCACCCCGGCGCAGGCCATCGGCTTGCAACCGTTGGCCTGTGTGCTCTACGCCGTCGAGCAGCTGCCCGACCTCAACGGTCGCCATGTCGGCATCATCGGCCAAGGATCCATCGGGCTGTTGTTCTCGTGCGCGGCCAAAGCGGCTGGTGCGCAGCATGTTACCGGTATCGACCGCGTCGATCGCGCTGGCATCGCCGACAAGTTCGGCGTCGACACTTATGCGCGAGCCACCAGCGACCGGTGGGTCAGCCAGCTGGCCCGCGAAGACCGGCCGGACATCGTGATCGAAGCCGTCGGCCATCAGGTTGCCACCCTCAACCACGCGATCGAAGCCACCGGTCACGGCGGCACGGTGTTCTACTTCGGTGTCGCCGACGACGACAGTTATCCGATCAGCATGCGCACCATGCTGCGCAACAACTTGACGCTGAAATCCGGTGTGACGCTTGATCGTCGACGGATGCTCGATGCCGCCAGCAAATTCGCCGCCGAGCATCCCGGGCTGCTGGCAACCTATCTGACCCATACTTTCGGCGTCGACCAGGTCCAGGCCGCATTCGAGTTGGCCTGCCGGCCAGAACCCGGCCGGGTGAAAATCGCGATCACCGAGTCGGGTGCGGCATGACATCAAGTCACCTGCAGCAGGCGCTTTCCCGCGGCACACCCGTCTGGGGCGGCTGGATCACCGGGCCAACGGCGATCGGGCCCGAGGAATTCGCCCGGGCCGGATATGACTATGTCGGGTTCGACGCCCAACACGGCTACCTCGACGACGCCCACATCGCCAACATCCTGCGCCGCCTCGAGCACGTGCCGATCGGCACGGCGGTGCGGTTGCCCGCTGCCGACCCGGCGCCGATCGGGCGGGTGCTCGACGCCGGCGCCGACGCGATCATCGTCGCGATGATCGAATCTGCCGACCAGGCCGCCGCGGCGGTAGCCGCGACCCGATACCCGCCCACCGGGGTGCGAAGCTTCGGACCGCTGCGGGCCAGCCTGGGCTACGACACGGCTGCGCTCCAGGCGCGGGTCAGCGTGTTCGCGATGATCGAAACCGCCGCGGCGCTGGCCGGTGTCGAGGAAATATGCGCCGTGCCGGGCCTTGCCGGAATCTACGTCGGGCCGGCCGATCTGGCGATCTCGATGGGCGTCGAGGTCACCAAAGCGACCAGTCACCCGGCCGTGCGCGACGCGATTGCCGACATCCGGCGCGCCGCGTCCGCCGCCGGATTGGTGCCCGGCATTCATGCCGGCGACGGCAAAGTCGGTCAGGCCATGGCACAACAGGGTTTTCAGCTGATCACCCTGGCGTCGGAATCCCAGGCGTTGCGGCGCGGCGCCGCGGCAGGCCTGCAGGAAGCCACCGCCGGACCTCCCGGCAGCTCACCCGCGGGCGGCTACCAGTGACCGACGACGGCGCGATCCGCGACCTGCTGGCCTGCTACGCGTTGGCCCTCGACAACGACGACATCGACCGATGTCTGGACCTTTTCACCGACGACGGCGAGTTCGTGGTGTTCGGAAGGGAATTCAACGGGCGCGACCAAATCCGCGCCATGTTCGAATCCGCGCCGCGCGGGTTGCATTTGACCGGGGTATCGAGCATCGAGGTATCCGGGGACGCCGCCACCGCACGTTCCCAGGTGCTGCTCGTCGAAGCCGGCACCATGCATCTAAGGCCCGCCCTGTTCGACGACGAACTGAGCCGCGACGCCACGCGGTGGCGATTCCGTCGGCGGCGATGCCGCTTCATCACCAGCGGCGGCCTCGGTGACCGCCCGGAGGTTCCGTCATCGTGACCACTCAACAACGCGTCGCCCTGGTGACCGGAGCCGCCCGCGGACAGGGCTGGGCCATCGTCCAACGGCTGCGTGCCGACGGGCTTTTCGTCGCGGCCTGCGACATCAGCGCCAACGAACTGCGCGCCGCGGTCGACGGCCTCGGCGACGACGGGGTGATCGCGATTCCACTGGACGTGACGTCGGAGTCGGGGTGGCAGGAGGCCGTCGCAACCACCGTTGACCGGTTCGGATCGCTGACCACCTTGGTCAACAACGCCGGCGTGCTGCGCCGCGCCTCGATCGACGACGAGTCGGCCGAGGGATTCGAAAAGGCTTGGCGGGTCAACTGTCTGGGCGCCTTCCTGGGTATCCGCACCGCACTCGACCAGCTGCGCTCCGCCGATGGTGCGGCGATCGTCAACACCTGCAGCACCGGGGCGATCCGGCCGTTCCCGAAGAACATCGCCTACGGGTCGTCGAAGTGGGCGCTGCGCGGCCTGACCCAGGCCGTCGCGGCGGAACTCGCGCCGGCGGGCATCCGCGTCAACGCCGTGTTCCCCGGACCGATCGCGACCCCGATGCTTGACGCCGAGACCCAGGCCCGCTTGGTGGCGACCGCGGTGTCCGGCCGGATCGGCCAGCCGTCCGAGGTAGCCGACGCCGTTGCGTTCCTGGTCTCCGACCAGGCGTCGTTCATCACCGGGTCAGAGCTCGTCATCGACGGTGGTCAATGCCTGAAGATTCAATGACGGCATGACGGAATTGGACGGCGCCGAGCGGCTCGATCCCGCGCTGCGTGCCATCGCGACGACGCGGACGAACTTCTCGTTGCGTGCGATCAAGCTCATGCGCGAGCCGTTCAACGACCGCCGCCGTGAAGCGGCCGCACTCACCGACGTGTCTGGCCTGCAGATCGCCGACCACACGGCGCAGGCCGATGCGGCCGGCGTCCCGGTGCGCGTCTACCGCGGTGGGCAGACGGCACCGGCGCCGGTGGTGGTGTACTGCCACGCCGGCGGATTCGCGTTGGGAAACCTCGACACCGATCACCGGCAGTGCGTGGAACTCGCCCGCCGCGGCCGCTGCACAGTGGTGTCGGTCGACTACCGGCTGTCCCCGGAACACCCGTATCCGGCCGCGCTCGACGACGCGGTCACTGCGCTGCGATGGGTCGCCGACAACGCGACCGAACTCGGCGTCGACGCGGCCCGGATCGCCGTTGCGGGCAGCAGCGCCGGTGCCACGCTGGCGGCGGGTTTGGCGCTTCGCGCCGCCGAGGGCTCGCTGCCGCCGATCGTCTTCCAGCTGCTGCACCAGCCGGTGCTGGACGATCGCGCCACCGCGTCGAAGGCGGAGTTCGCCACCAGCCCGGCGTTCGACGGTGAGGCCGCAGAGCTGATGTGGCGCCACTACCTGGCGTCGGACGGGTCGGCGGCGGCCGTGCCCGCGCGACGATCCCGGTTCGACGGGCTGCCCGACACCTTGATCACCTGCGCGGAGATCGACCCCTTCCGTGACGAAGCGATCGACTATGCGCAGCGGCTGCTGCGGGCCGGGGTCGGCACCGAGCTGCATGTCTTTGCGCGCGCGTGCCACGGCTTCGATTCGCTGCTGCCTGATTGGTCGGCGTCGCAGCGGTTGTTCGAGCTGCAGGGCGATGCCCTGCGCCAGATGTGGGACGGCGCCTGAGCGTGCGGTAGATTGCCGTCGCGAGCGGCTCAGGAGGATCGATGGCGTGCTGCGAAATCCCAATTGCTGCGCAGGACTGCGACGGAGCTTTCACTGTCGACGCGTCGCGGGTGACTTTCGGGCGCGGTTGTCTGGTGGAGGTCGGTGACCGAGCCGGCGCTCTCGGGTTGCGGCGGGTGGCGTTGTTCTCCGACCCCAAGGTGGCGGCACTGCCCATCTTTGCGACGACCCACGACTCGCTTGTCGCGGCCGGTATGGACGTCGTCACCTTTACCGACGTACATGTCGAGCCCACCGACGCGTCGTTTCAGGAGGGCGCGCGGTTCGCGCAAGAAGTAGAACCCGATGGCTACGTGTCGCTGGGCGGCGGCTCTGTCATCGACACGTGCAAGGCCGCCAATCTGTACACCACCTATCCCGCTGATTTTCTGACCTACGTCAACGCGCCCATCGGAGAGGGCAAGCCCGTACCCGGCCCGCTCAAGCCGCATATCGCGTGCCCGACCACGGCGGGCACCGGCAGCGAGGTAACCGGCATCACGATTTTCGACCTGTTGTCGCTGTCGGCGAAGACGGGCATCGCTTCGCACGCGCTACGTCCCACCGAGGCGCTCGTCGACCCCGACTGCACAGCGAGTCTGCCCGCCGAGGTCGTCGCCTCGGCGGGGCTCGATGTGTTGTCGCACGCTTTGGAGTCCTACACCGCGCGGCCCTCTGTCCAGCGGCGCGCTCCCGAGCGACCCAGCCTGCGACCCATGAGTCAGGGTGCCAATCCGTGGAGTGATCTTGGCTGCCGTGAGGCGCTGCGCCTGCTGGGGCAGTTTTTGGAGCGTGCGGTGCATGACGCTTCCGATAGCGAGGCCCGCGAGCAGATGATGTGGGCCGCAACGCTTGCGGGCATCGCGTTTGGCAACGCGGGCGTTCACGCACCACACGGCATGGCCTACGCGGTGGCAGGGCTGATACATGACCATGACTTCCGTCCCTCGGGTTACCCGGCCAACGAGCCGCTCGTTCCGCATGGCATGGCCGTCATCCTCAATGCACCGTCGTCGTTCCACTACACCGCTGAGGTGAGTCCGGAGCGGCACTTGGAGGGCGCACGGCTGCTCGGCGCTGACACGCAAGGCGCCGGCGCGAATGATGCCGGCGAGGTGCTGGCCAACGAACTCATCCGCGTCATGCGAGCGGTGCGAATGCCGAACGGGCTCGGTGGGGTGGGATACACCGAAGATGACGTGGTCGCCCTGACCGAGGGTGCTTATCCTCAGCAGCGCCTTTTACAGAACGCTCCGCGGGAGATGAGCAAACCGGTTCTGGCGGACCTGTTTCGACGTGCCATGCGCTACTGGTAGTCATACAACAATGACTCCGTTTTCTGCGGGTCCGCCCGACTCGGACGTGCTCACCAGCCGCGACTTTCCGGTGCTCTGGCCGGTGCTCACGCGATGGGCCGAC
>Ga0209655_10000568_pt1 | contig 13988 bp, 17 predicted proteins | sample BogFormECP03_OM2_FD_188236 | JGI IMG/M metagenome (GOLD analysis project Ga0209655, IMG submission 188236) | Bog forest soil microbial communities from Calvert Island, British Columbia, Canada - ECP03_OM2 (SPAdes) (version 2) | ecosystem: Environmental > Aquatic > Freshwater > Wetlands > Bog ...
GAGATTTGCGTTTCCGCGGGATCGCCCTTTTTTGAGACGCGCTTGCGCAGGACTTCGGGCTTGGCTTGGAGGTAGATGACCAGATCGGGCGCGGGGACCGCGGGCGCGAGCATTTCGAAATAGCGTTCGTAGAGTTTCAGTTCTTCGTTGTCGAGATTGAGGTAGGCGAAAATTTTGTCCCTCTCGAAGAGGAAATCGCTGACGATCGGCGCGGGATTGTTTTCCGGGCGAGTGTCGAGCAGGCGGCGATAGCGTTCGTAGAGAAAATACATTTGTGCGCGGAAGGCGGAGCCGGGTTTTTCGTCGTAGAAATCGCTGAGGAAAGGATTGTCGTCGGCGTCAAAGATGCGGCGCGCGTGCAGCTGCTCGGCCAGGACTTTGGCCAGTGTGGATTTTCCGACGCGAATCGGGCCTTCTACGACGATGTGGCGGGGCGGTTTGAAAGCTGGGTCGCTCACGGCGCGAGATTATAGCAAAGTGTGGGGAAAGTCCCTGCCTGTGCGTGCGGGAATGAACCGTGGATACGCTGCCGCGAACAGCGTGAGAGAGCGCTGCGGAATTCGTACTTCAGCGGCTAAAGCGGTACTGCCCTCGCGTGGGGAACGCCGTGGCTAAAGCCACGGCCTACAAAGATACTGGGGGGTTCGCAGCGCGCGATGCTCACCACGACCTGGCGATCGCGGCGATGATGCGCGCGAGGGAATCCACGTCGCGTGTGTCTATCACTTCCGCTGGGGAATGCGAGTAGCGCAGGGGCCAACCGAGCGCGATGTCCACCGAGCCGTAGCGGACGAAGGCGGAGCCATCATTGCCGCCGCCAGTGACGCCGTACTGTACGGGAATTTGATTTGTACGTGCGAGCTTTACGAGGCGCTCGACGAGAGGCGTTGGGACGATATTGGAATTGTCCACGGCGCGAATCACGAAGCCTTTGCCGATTTCTGCGTCGGCGAAGCGCTGCGATTCGATGGGCGAATCCGCGCTGACGAAAGTATCCACGGCGAAAACGAAATCGGGGACGTGGCCTTCGGCGGCTAGGCGCTTGGCAACTTTCGCTGCGCCTACGAGGCCTTCTTCTTCGCCGGTGGACCAGACGAAGGTGACGTCGCGATCTTGCAACGGGGCGCCGAGCGCCCACACGGCGGAAATCAGCGCGGTGTCTCCGACACGATCGTCGAAGCTGCGTCCATTGGCGCGCGTGCCGAGCAGTGGGCGGTAGGCTTTCCGGATAGTGACGGTGTCGCCGAGGTTGATGCCGAGCTTCGCGACTTCTTCGGGAGTGCGCGCGCCGGCATCAACGCGAACTGGATTCTTCGAGTCTGGCTCTCCCGCGTCCGTTGGCCATTTGAAATTCGCGGTGTCCCAGCCGTTGGGCAGCTCGACGACAGCGTCGAGGTCGCCCTTGGCGGTGTGCACGAGCGCGGGATGTCCGGCGAAGAAGCTGAGATCGCCGCTGCCGCGCCATTCGACTTCGAGGCGGCCGTCTTTGGAGATGGATTTCACGGTGAAGCCGATTTCGTCCATGTGGGCGACGACGAGGATGCGCGGCCTTTTTACGTTTGCGGTGGAGGTGCCGAGCTGAAGAATCAGGTTTCCGGCGTCGTCGGTTTCGGGCTTGGTCCACGGCGGAAGGAGGCGCTCGACGGACGCGCGCACCGGCGCTTCGTGATAGCTGACGCCGTACGCTTCCACCAATTCACGAAGGATTTCGGTGTTCGGCAGGCGCACCTGCGCATTTTCAATATGGCCGTCCTTGGTGGAAGTGCCGGCCGACGGCGGGAGCGCTGAAGCTCCCACGTATGTATCCAGCAGTTTAATCAGATCGGTCAGGTCGCCTGAGGCGATCGTTTCGGCTGGGGTGTCAGTGAATGAGGTAGCAATTCCGATGTGCGCCCACTTCGCTGGGAATTGCGGCATGGGCAGGTAGCTTCGGGGAAGAATGTTTGCGGAATAGTCGGATGCGAACGGAATTCTGTTGGCGTCGGCGAGCTGCTTGAGTTCGGTTGCAAATGCCGGGAGCGAGCCGTCGGTTTGCGGCACGCCGACTAGCACGCCGCCGCCTGGCTCGCGGCGTGGCGCGCGATGCATCGTCTCCATTTCGGGGATTGGCCCGCCCGGGAGTAACCGTCCGACGTAAATTAATTCGTCGGCTTGCGTCTGCGTGAGAATGCGCTGCAGGCCGCGCGCGCCGGTGCGCTGTTGCACGACGAAGGCGACGGTGAGGGTGCCTTTGATCTTTGTGGGGTCAACATGGCCCAGTAATTCTACGAGCGCGGCGGCACCGAAGCGATCGCCGATGGACGCGCCGGCCAGTTCCGCAGCGGCCAAGTTCATTAGTCTGCGATTGATTACGATGGGATTGAGAATATCCACGCCCGCTTTGCGAACTTCGGCTGCGGAGGTTGCGCCGATATCCACGTAGATATTTTCGAGGTCCGTGGCTTTCGGCGGATTGGTTCGGCCGGGTTGCAGATGCACGGAAAGGCCGGCGACAACGCCGTCTATCCATTTGCCGGCGGCCGTTTCGATTCGCACCGGTTGGGCGGAATACATTTCGGTGAAGATCGCAGGCAGGCCGCCTTGTGGCAGGCGCTGCACGCGCAAGTAACCGTCGGGCGTGATTTCGCTGACAATGAAGCCGGGCTCGTCAATCGGGGTCGCGATCAGGCGGTGCGGCGCGCCGCTGCCGATGGTGATTATTACGTCGCCGAGATTGTCCGTCGCGGGCTGCAGGCGTTTCAGGCTCGTGCGAACCTTATCTGCCAGCTGATTCTCGTATCCGGAGACGGCGGGAGTGTTGACGAATTCCTGCAACTCGATCGGGAAAGCGGCGGATGAACCGGCAGTTTTTGGCGCTTGGGCGACGGCGGGAGAAGAGTGCAAAAGAAGAGCGAAAGAAAGAAACAACAATAAAGGAGAGAAGTGACGGTTCATCAAACGATCCTCGGGGCGCCCAATTTTTGACGCGCCCAGAGAATGTAACTTATCGTTCCACCGCGGCGCAAATTGAGATGAGAGTAGAAGTCACCTGGAGAGATAGGGGTGGGACGTCAGGAGCGCAGGCTACTGAAATAACTCCACGCGGGCAGTTTTCGCGGCTGCACGCAGACGTTGATCGAGAGTCGCAAGCGGTAAACCTTCCCGCCGCGCGAGATCCAAGTACGCCGCGTCGTAGGCTGAAAGTTGGTGGGTGCGCGCTGTCACAAATACATTACGGACAGAAACTGGATCCGCGTCAGGTTCAATCGCGTAGACGAGCATCTGCTCGATAAACTCCAGGCCCTGGTCCGCGTCTTCCGGAGTCAAGTCCTTACGCCGTGTGGCAACTACTAAGCCGTTGGCCATTTCCAAATACCAAAGTGCGGGAACGAGGCCGCGCGCACCAGCATCGAAGCTATTTTGTACACGGATGGCATATGGGGATCCAGGCTTGTCAACAAGCCAAGCGAGAGCGACGGAAGCGTCCAGCACGAGTCTCGTCAAGTTCGCCCTTCTTCGATCATGTTCTTTGTCGTGATGTTCCTTGGTTTCTTGGAGCGTTTCCGAATTTCCTCCATTCCGGCGAAGATTTCCTTCAGGCTGCGTTCGGGCTGTGGAGGACTAATGACGGCGGTGAGCTTGCCGCGACGGGTGATGCCGATTCGTTCGCCTCTGCCGGCGCGATCGACGAGTTCGGACAACTTTTGCTTGGCTTCAAATAGGCCTACGGTGCGCATCCGGACTCCTTATCAATCTAGATTGTTATCCTAGATGATTCGTGGTCGGTTGTCAACGGAACGCACCTCCGGATGCGTGCGGACTCCGAACGCTATGCGCGGCAAAGTTCGGTGATCATTGCTTCGCGGCGGCGGAGGGCGATGGCATCTATGCGATTCAGGACGAGCGAGTAAAACACGGCGGCGATGGCGGCTAGCGCGAGGAAAATGACGGCTGCGAGCCAGATATGCTGATACGCGCGCGCTACCAGGAGCGCCCCGGCGCAGAGGCCCAGCACCGCGGCCTGGATTCCGAGGCTGGCAAGTGCGGTGACTTGCGATGTGCGCTGGCGGCCCAGGGCGCCGAGATCAATTTTTTTGGGCGAGTAAACAGAGAGCAAATTGCCGACCGTCAAATTCACCAGCAGTGCAAAGAATACGCCGGTGACCGTGGCCAGCAGGATGTCCCAGGGCGGCGGACGGTACATCAGACTCGCTCCGGCGCAGACCAGCAGCATTTCGAGCGCGAGCACCAGTGAGTGCGTGAGATTCTTGCCCAGCAGGATCTCGCGAAAACGCACCGGTGAAACAAAGTAAAACTGAATTCCGACCGCATCGGCACCAAAGCTGTTGAAGACCAGGTTGGTCAAGATCAGCACGGCGTACGCGGCACCCACTGGAAAAGCCAAATCCGCAGAATGGCCGAACATGCCCGCAGAACTATCCGATTTTCCGGGCGTGAAGCGGAAAATCAAGAGAACGACGAACGGCATCACGAGAGTAAACAGCATGGGCCCACTGCGCGAAAGATAATGAATTTCCTTTTCGACCACCGCGGAAATCGCGCCGGGGACGCCGGGGATATTCCAGCCGAGGAGAATTTTCTGCTTGGCTACGGGTACGGCGGTGCGCGCCACCGCTTCGCTTAGATTTTCGCCGAGATATTGCGCGTGCAAACGCACATTCAACAGCCAGAGAACCGCCAGCGTATATCCGCAGAACAGTCCGAACGAACCGAGAGCAGATGCATATTCTCCGTGTAGAGAATGCGCGATCGTTTCGCCCGCGAGGCCCGGCGGCGTCAGCCGCTCGACGGGCAGGACCTGCCCGACGACGCGCGACAGCCCGGGCTGATAAGAGCGGTTGCCATAATGGCGGATGAGCGGCCCGATGAATTGAAAGCCGATGACCATGAAGAGAAATAACACGCCGAGGATTTCGCGAGGGCGTCGTTGCGCAAGCCAGCGCTCCACCCAGGTGAAAAGCATGCGGGCCAGCAAAATATTGAAGATTGCAAACAGCAGCAGAACCGCAACGGCCGGCACGAAAAGAAGCGGCGAGGCGCAGCCGATTCCGATGGCCATGCCCAGCAGCCACAGGCAGCTCATCAATGTGGGAGGGTCGAGCGAGCCGTAAGCGATGCGAATCAGAAAATAGGAAGGGAAGGTGAGCGGAAAGCGCAACAGGTTGGAAGAATCCACATTTTCGGTGAAGGCGCTGGCCATTACCGGAACCAATTGCCAGAACAGGAACACGGGCCAGAGCAGCAACGGAAGCCAAGCCACTCTTCCACTGTAAACGCAGTACCACGCGGTAAAGCCGATGGCGATGGAGCCGACAAAGCCGCCCCCGCCGAAGGCGAGGAACGTAAATCCGCGCGCGACGATTTCCATGCGTCCGCGAATCGTGCGCATGGAGTTTACGAAAAGTTGCCAGCGGACGCGGGCGATCGCGGAAAACTGGCCGCGGATTTCGGGGGAGAAGGTCAGCCCAGCCACGAGAGTTCCTGATCGGCGCGGCGCGTGCCGCCGACGATGCGCAGGAAAATCTGCTCGAGGGTGAGCTTCTCGCCGGGTGCGGGAGCTGGCTCGCCAATTTCGTGTGGCGCACCAGAGGCGGTGAGCGCAGCGGCGGCTTGGGCTTCGACACCGGCGCGCAATTCTTCCAGAGAGCCCTGCGCGACGAGCTGGCCGCGATGAATTATGGCCACGTGGCTGCAGAGGCGTTCGACAATTTCCAGCACGTGCGAAGTAAGAAAAATCGTGGCGCCGCGAGCGATCATATTCTGCAACATGGATTTCAGGGTGTTGGAAGCGATGGCGTCCACGCCTTCAAATGGCTCGTCGAGGAAAAGGATTTTCGGGCCGTGGATCACCGCGGCAGCAAGGGCGAGCTTTTTCTGCATCCCATGGGAATAATCGGTCACCAGCGCCTTGGGCTGGTCCACCAACTGCATAAAATCTAGAAGTTCCGCGGTGCGTTTCGCAGCAGTGGCGCGGTCCAGGCCGTACATGCGTCCGACGAAATTCAAATACTCGGAGCCGGTGAGGCGCCCGAACAGCGCCATGCCTTCAGGTACGACACCAATCTGGCGTTTCACCTCCACGGAATCTTGCGTCAGATCAATGCCGAGAATTTGCATGCGCCCGGAAGTGGGGGCGAGCAGGCCGGTGAGCATTTTGATCGTCGTGGATTTTCCGGCGCCGTTGGGGCCGAGGAAACCGAAGAACTGGCCGGGAGCGACGCGTAGGTTTACATCCTGCACGGCCACCAGGTCGCCGAAGCGGCGCGTGAGATGCTCGGTGGAAATCGCGGGGGCGGCGATGGTGGCGGAAGTGCTCATGGAATTTCAGACTCTAGCACATTCGCCATGTGACGATAAGAATCTAGCGGGTGTTGACCGGAGCCGCAGGCACTGCGGAAGTCTGCGGAAAAACTGCGAGAATGGCGGGCAGTTCCAGGCGAAACGTGCAGCCGCCTTCGGGCCGGTTGAACCCGCTGATCCGCCCGCCGTGCTCTTCCATCACTCCGTAGCAGATGCTGAGGCCGAGGCCCGTGCCTTTGCCGACTTCCTTGGTGGTGTAGAACGGGTCGAATACCTTTTCCGGTTCCTTCATGCCCGGCCCGGTGTCTGAGAATTCGATGACTACGTTGCCGCGTTCGCGCAAAGTGCGAATGAGCAAGACGCCGCCGCCGGCGGATTCCATGGCGTCCACCGCATTGCTGATCAAATGATAGAAAACCTGCAGCAATTGATTCGGGTCACCACGCACGGCGGGGAGGATGCTGCGATTTTCCAGCTCGATGCGGATATTTTTCCCGCGCAAATCAAGATTGCGCAGCTGCACGGCGCCGGTGAGAACGCTATTCAGATCCAGCAATTGCTTTTCAGCGGGCACCTGGCGCGCAAAACTGAGCAAATTGTTGACCAAGTCCTTCGTGCGGCGAGCCTGTTCGCGGATTTTGTCGCCCAGGGAATGCGCGCGCGTGTTGGTGGCGTTCTCAATGGTGAGCACGTCGGCATAACCGAGAATCGCGGTGAGTGGATTATTGATTTCGTGCGCGGCGCCCGCAGCAAGCTGGCCGAGCGAGGCCAACTTCTCGGATTGCACGAAATGGGTCTGCAGGCGCTTGACGTTTTCCAGCGACTCCCACAATTCGTGCACCAGGCTCGTGCGCTCCTGATAGACAAGATACTGGCGGAAGAAAACGAGACCGGCGCCGGCGAAAATCGCCACCAAAGTAACGATCAGACGGAAGCTCTTCACCGAATCCGGCGCGGTGCTGGCCAACACGTCCCAAGCGGCCAGCACGGGCGCCGCCAGGACACCCCACATCGCCAGACGCGCCGGCCACTGGGTGTCACGGTTCACGGAAGGATGCTGAGGCTCCGGCTCGAACCTTAAATCGCGAGCGATAATTCCCGCCGTTCCCAGCCAAACAAACGCAGCCAGCATGGGCAATCGGAATAGGCCGCCCAGGTCCGGCAGCATGTTGCGCATGACCATGGCCGACAACGTCATTCCGGTGACATATAAAGAGGTTGCACCGAAAAGATGGCCATAAACTGTGCGCCAGGAGCCGCGGGTGCGCAGAAAGAAGAAACCAAAGCCAAGTGCAACGACCAAATTTTCGATCAGATAACTCACGAAGTCGCGCGAGTGGAATAACGCAGGATTGGGCGAAATCAGCTTCCAGGGCATCGCTACAAAAATGTAAATGTAGAGCCACAGGAAGGCCAGCAGAAGGAAATCGATCAGGCCGTAGCGCAGAGTTTCGCGCATTTTGCGCGCGTGAGGCATCAACGCCAGCGAGGCCATGAACGGAACCGTGTGCAGAAAGAAGAGCAGATCGGCGATGAACGGCACCTGGGCTTCCCGGTGCAGGCTGAACTCGGCGTAGACCAGTACCAGGATTCCCGCGAGCCAAAAAGTGCAGCCCAACGCCAGGAGCATCCAGAACCCATTTTGGCGGCGGTAGGGAGAGGCGGCGTTCCAGAGCAGGCAGGTATTGGCGAACAACGGAACTATGCATGCGAAGAAATAGCCTAAGCCTGCCAAGGTCGAGTCACGAGAGGCCAGCAACGTGACGGCCGCGTATCCGCCAGCAAAAAACACCCAAGCGCAAGAAATCAACAGCGTTGAACGAGAAACCTTCATCGAAGGGGCACCAGAATAAATCTTAGCGCAGGCTTAGCGGATTCGGCGGGCAACTTCCAAAATCCATACTAAAGCGTAACGTTTGCCCGGATTGTTTAGTCAAAGTCGGGCTGCTCGTAGCAGGGTGACTCACGAGTTTGAAATCCCGCCTAGCCGGAGGGCGATCTCGCCGGTCGCGGCGTCGCGGATGAAATACTCGCCGGGCGCAGTGCTGGTCAACGCCTCGAGGTGTTGCCTACCCTCGTCCAGCGTGGGCACCTGTTTGATCCATAGTGGCGTACCGTCATCCAGCGTCCTAAAAATGTCGAAACCTAAATCCATGCGCACCTCTGGCCTACGATGTTAGGCCAACAGTTCACCCCACCTGCGGCAAGAGGCTGGACACACGACTCACCGTCCGCCAATATACACGGCCGCGCGGAAGTTGTATGTTCAACCTTAGACAGGGCCAATCTTTTCTTGCACTTAGACAGAACGGTTTGCACAATAGGACCGCGCAAGACCGGGCATCATAGTGTGGATGACGGGGTTCGGCTTGTTACGCCGAGGCCATTCGACATTTTAAGGACCAAATGACACCCAAGAAACGGGCGGACAAAGCACAGGTTCTGTTCCCCACGGGGCTACCGGTATCGAAACCCGTGCACTATGACGCGGGCGAGACGATTTTCACGCAAGGCAATGAGTGCACGGATGTTGGCTACATCGAGGAAGGCATCGTGAAGCTGATGCTGGTTTCGAATCGAGGCAGGCGCGGAATTTTAGGATTCTTGGGTCGGGGCGATTTTTTTGGGGAGAACTGCTTGAATGGTCAGGCGTTCTATTCGGCATCGGCAGTGGCGTTGGTGCCCGGGTCAATCATGGTGATTAACCGAAAAAAGATGTTGAAGATTATCAATAAGGAGCCTGGGATCTGTTCGCGCTTCATCAATTACCTGCTAGCTCGGAATCACCGGATCGAACAGGATTTAATCGATCACCTGTTCAATTCCAGCGAAAAGCGGCTGGCGCGCACGTTATTGTTGCTGGCCGATTACGAGGCGGGAAACGCGGACGTGACGTTCCTTTCTAGAATTAACCAGGACACACTGGGCGAGATGGTGGGGACGACGCGCCCCCGGGTGAATCTCTTCATGAATAAATTTCGCAAGCTTGGCTACATCGATTACGACAAGAATGGCCGGCTGGAGGTATTCAAGACGCTGTGTAAGGTGCTGGACGAATAAGAACGCGACATATTCGTAGGGCTGCGGCCGCGCGGACTTGGGATTCCGCATTCGCCAGCGAGAACCAGGCGTTGCGGTTCTCGCTGGTGTCATGCGCTGCTTCCAGTGCTAGTTTGTAGAGCTGGCCTTCTGGTCCTTGATCTGCAGCTCGTTCGCCACCGGCTGCACATTCGGAACCGCGGCCGCGACTTTCTCGGCGTAGGCGCGTTTGGCCTGAGAGTTCACTTCGCCGGTGAGGTTTACGACGCCGCTTTTGACGTCGTACTTCACATGCTTGTTGAGCCGGTTCTGAATCAAGGCAGCATCCAGATTCTTTTCAATGCCCTTATCCAAATCGGAATTCACCGGCTTGGCATCGCTTTCCGCGGCAGGAGGGACGACGGCGATCTGGTGCGCCACCACTTGCCCGCCGGCGATGGACTTTGCGATGGTCTCCGCTTGGGACTTGTCCATGTCCGACGGCACTTCGCCAGCAAGAGTTACCACGCCTTTGGTCCGGTCTTGACTCACTTTCACGTCTTTCAGGCCGGCCTGGTCGAGTGACTTGCGGATGCTGTCAGAAACGTCCGGGATTTCGTTGGCTCGGACGAACATCCCGCGAGCGTGCCGACGGCGAGCAATGTGAGCCACGAAATGGGAAGTGTGAGCTTTCGCATGTGAATTCTCCTTTGAGATGAATTGAATCGCGCTACTTTGGCGATTTCTTGCGATTCTTTGTGGTGAGACGCGCCGCTTTGTTACTCCGCTTCGAAACTGAGGCGGAAGCGCGGCTCGTGCGCGAAATAGAACCGTGTTTGCGAGTGCGCGTACGTCCCGCGGGGCGACGACGACGCGACGGGTGGGTTGTCGCATTGACCTTTGCGGCGACGACGCCCAGCGTGGAGCCGATCGAGCGGGCCACGGTGGTGAGCAAGTCCTCGGCTTTTTGCACAGGCTTGCGTTTAGTGATTTTCATGTTTTTCTCCCTGAGTGAATGGTGTAGCGATTTGTTTGCCACTTCTCCTTGCGTTTTCTGTAACGATTTGGACCACCGGATAAAATTCCTCATGCTTTTTTCTCCGCAGCCTTCGGAGGATCCTTCACCAGCGGCACGTCTTCGCCGAGAGCGGTTGCCAGAGCGATCTGGTGATCTTGTTCATCCATGAGGATCTCGCGGATGTGTTCGGCCATGGCGTACTCACCCAACTGCTCGCACTGGCGGACTCTTTCGCGATAGTTGCGGATGGTCTCGCCTTCATTGATCAGATCGAAGCGCAACATTTCGCGGGCCTTTTCCGAAGTGCGCACGGGTTTCGGCTGGACCGCGGGCATTCCTCCCAGATAATCGATCTGATTGGAAATCATCAGGGCGTGGCTGAGTTCTTCGGCCGCGTGCTTTTCCAACTCGTCCGCGATATTCATGAATTCGGCGCCCTTCAGCACTTGTGAATACACCACGTAGGAAATGATGGCCTGATATTCGCGGGCCAAATCTTCGTTCAACAGAGCGACCAGTTCAGTGCGCGTGAGTTTAGTGCTAGCCGCCTGCGACGCTACTTCAGCCCTCATCGTGGTCTCCTGTTTTTGGGTACAGCGTCAACGCATGAATGGGCAGAGACGAGTTTGGCTCTTCTTGTAGTGAACGAAATTCGGGCGCGTCCTGCGGGCGACGCGCCTTACGATGCCGAGTTCTGGGCCTCGCGATACGCTCGCTCGCCGACGTCGGCGGCCTGGCGCACCTGGCTTTTGACCTGGTCAATGTTTTCCTGTGCGCGCTGTGCGAATTTGTGGCCGGCCGCGATGGCGCCGTCCCATTGTTCTTGCGCGCTCTCGACTAGATATTCGCGGGTGTCGCTGCCTGAGCGCGGAGCGAACAGCACGCCCAAGGCGGCGCCTACACCGACTCCTACTGCGAATGCTGAGATTGATTCCGTCCAGTTATGTCTTGCTGTCATGGTGCCCTCCGTTTTTTCGAGCTGTGTCGTTTCTGATCTGAATTTCTAATCACGTTCTTTATGTCTGGAAGAAAAATTGAGAGGAAGCGCCGAGCCGCGCGCGCTTCCTCTCCCGGGGAACTTAGGAACCACTGCCGGAAGTGGTGTGGCGCGCACGCTGATCGTCCGCTTTGACGTCCGCGGAAGATTCGCCAGTGGAGGAAATATCCTCGGCGCTGGTGATCTTCATGATTTCCTTGGCGCGTTTGACGGCGTCGGAAGAATCGCAATGCACGGATAGCAGGATGCCGCCCTTCTGCACGCGCCCTTCGTAACGCTTCGCTTCGTACTCAGGGATGCCGAGGCCGATCAATGCGCCAGTGAATCCGCCGACGGCGCCGCCGACACCGACGCCCGCCAATGCGGCCATGATCGGTCCAGCAGCGATGAGCGGGCCTACGCCCGGGATCGCCAGTGCGCCGATTCCAGCGAGCAGGCCGAGCGCGCCGCCGAGCACAGCGCCGGAACCTGCTCCGGTGGCCGCGCCCTCCGGCGCTTTGGTGGCTTTTTCGGTTCCAATTTGCCTGGACCCAAGATTTTCAGGGAGCAGGGCGGATATATCGCTCGGGGAAAATCCGGAGCGAACGAGCGTGTCGGTGGCGTGATCGGCGCTCGACAGCGTGGAATAAATCCCGAAGACTGCGGTTTTTTTGCCGGACATGTGTGATTCTCCTTTTAGTGAACTGGAGTGTGAAGCCTGTAGGCGCGCTCCTGCTTCTACTGATTTGTTGGTGCGACCTGGAGATGGTTGGTGACATTGTCCGCGCCGACGACCGCAACGGCCTTCGCCTCGATACTGGCCTTATCATCTGCGGTGCGCACCGGACCCTTCAGCGTCACTTTGCCATCCTCGGTGATGATCTTGATGTTGTGCGCGTAGGTGGAAAGTGATTTGTCCTTGTAGATCGCGCTGCGGATCTGCTTAGTGATGTTTTGGTCGGCCGGGTTCATATTTTGTTGTTGGGCGGTCATCGCACCTTTGCTGGCGTCGCCCTGGTTGGTCTTGGAATTATCGGGCGCCGGTTGCTGATCCTGCTGAGGGGCGCCCCCGATCAAGGAAGCGCTCAAGAACAGCGTGGCGCCCAGGAGCGACAAGCATTTGCGGACTTTCGATGCAGCGTGCATTTTTCGATCTCCTTTTCGATTCGCTTTCAGCGCCGACTTGCAGCGCCCGGGGAGCGCCCAAAAAATATGCTGCGACTCTGAGGCGCACAGACTAGTGCGGTTCGCATCGCGGAGCTATACCGCGAAGCGCGTAGATTTGTGGGGAGCATGCGGTACAGCCGAAGGAAGCGTCGAGCGAAACGAGCGCTGACGAGCGCCGAACGTCACCCGGCCGCTAAATCCACTGGATACAGCGGTGACAGCACCCGATCGCGGGCCTACAGTAAACTCAGCGCGGCTCTAGTTGAATGAGTGTATGTTCTGTTAGGGCCGAAAATTGTATAAGGGATGACATCGCCGAGCGCCTGCTGGTTTTTGGCGGTGCGCGTCAAGCATATTGGTCAGGCATACTCATGCGGCAGATTCGTACAGCGGAGGATTTATGTTGCGTTGGGCCGTGGTGTTCTTCGTGGTGGCGCTGATTGCAGCGGTGTTTGGGTTCCTGGGTATTGCCGCCGCTGCGGTATCCATTGCCAAGATTCTTTTTTTCGTTTTTCTGGTTCTGTTTTTGGTGTCGCTCGTAGGCGGACTAATGAGTCGAGCATGATCGTTCATTATTCCTACTGAATCGCGAAGTGAGGAGATTTCATGAAGACGGCGACATTGCTGGGGTTCTTGCTCATTGTGCTGGGCGTGCTGGCGCTCGTGTATCAGGGCGTTACCTACACCACGCACAAGAAAGTGCTGGACGTTGGGCCTATTCAAGCAACTAAAACGGAGCACAACACGATTCCGCTGCCTCCGATTGTGGGCGGCCTCGCGCTGATCGGCGGGATCGTATTGGTTGTGGCGGGCAGCAAGGCAGCTTAGTGTAGCGAGGTTTTGTATGACTGGCCCGGAGATGACCGCACTCCGGGCCAGATCGTTCCGGTTATTCAGGTGTTCGCGATTCCCCGCCTAACGCAGGCCCGCTCGCGTTTCCAGCACATTCACCGTATCCACCATCGAACCGCGAAGGCGCGCCGCAGCGGCACGCTCGGAAAGCGTGGCTTGCAGGATCCGCTCCAGGTCGGTCTTGCGGTACGGATGGCAGATGAAATCGAACGCGCGGATGTTTAGGGCGGCTAGATAATCGCGGTATTCGTTGGGGCATGCCGGCTCGCAGACGATGATCGCCGGAATTTCCACCGGATGGCGCTTCAGCAAGCGCACGACGTCGCGGTAGGTGCCATCCACAAGCCAGAAGCCGCAGAAGCACGCGGAGACATTCTCTTTCGCGAGGAGAGCGCGCACTTCGCCGACGCCCTTGGCCCAGAGCGTGTGCAGCGGATACATCTGCAGCAGAGCGCGCATGCTATCGCTGATGACGGAATCTGTCGTCGCGACCAAAACAACTGGTTGCGCGGCGGACGGCTGAAATTGTGCAGCTGATTCGCGATGCAAAACCGTGGTGGGATTCTTGGTTACTGCAGCTGCCTGGTCCATGGCTGGATTCCTTTCTGGTTTGGCGCGCAAGGAGAACAAAGAGCCGGCCAGCCCTCAATATCTGGC
>Ga0209655_10000569_pt1 | contig 13987 bp, 15 predicted proteins | sample BogFormECP03_OM2_FD_188236 | JGI IMG/M metagenome (GOLD analysis project Ga0209655, IMG submission 188236) | Bog forest soil microbial communities from Calvert Island, British Columbia, Canada - ECP03_OM2 (SPAdes) (version 2) | ecosystem: Environmental > Aquatic > Freshwater > Wetlands > Bog ...
CTGGCTGCAGGAATGTTCCAGGGTGGCGTTCGCTGTTTCGTTGGGTGCGGCATCGCGTGATTGAATGAGAAAGCCTGTGCGGGCGAGGTCGCGATTGATCGGGACTAAGCCGGGGGCTTCGAGCGTTCCTTCCAGGATTGCCGCGGCTTTCTCGTCTAATTCGTTCAGAGCCTCGGCGGAGCCTTTGGTTTGCGGATTGGCGGCTGTGCTGCCGAGAGTGTTCAAGCGGTCGGCGATGGCGGCGCGGAGGTTCGTGATGGATTGGAAGGCCTTGGTGCTGGCGGCCAGGCCGGAATCGATGCGTTTCAGGCCGAGGAACTGCGCTTCGAGGTCCGCCTGGGAAACGTGGACGTGCGGATCAAGCGTGATGGTGAGCGGCTGCTTCATTACCATGCCGTTGCCGATGAAAAAGACCTCGTACTGGCCGGGGATGGCGAGAGGACCGGGGAGCGTTGGTTCGCGCGCCGCCTCGGCCGGAGCCTTGCGGCCGGAGTTGGTGTGCTCGACGCGCTCTTGCGGGCCGCCGGAGGAACTGCCGTTCAAAACCTGCGGTGGTTCGTAACGCAGATCCCACACGAAACGATTCAGCCCGACTTCTTTCGAGAGGTGGTTTTTCGACGTGGAATCGGCGGCAGGAGTAAGGCTGTTGAAGCGCCGCACTATTTTTCCTTGCGCGTCGTGGATTTCGAGCGTGAGTGGATTGCTGGGTACGGATTTCAGGTAGTAATAAATAATGGCGCCATCGGGCGGATTTTTCGCGGCGGGTCCTTCAGGCGGCTGCGGAGCTTCCCGGTCGTGGTGGGGAGTGCGGACGGCGTTTGCGGGCTTCAGCAAATACGCATTGTAACTGGTGATTTCCGCATCTAGGACGGGCGGCGTTGCCGAAGATGGCGGCGCGGAAGTTTGTTGGGCATCGAGAGAGGTGGCGGCCGCGACGGCGCTGATGAGCAAAACCGCGGCAAGCAGGCGCTGAGAGCGAAGCAACGTAGTTCTCCGGAAGGCAGAAAAGTTTACCACTGCGCGAACGCTTGCGTGGGCCTCGCGATGCGTTAGTGAAGTCCGGACCAATCGTCAGCGAGGAGGATGGAATTGCTGGGATTGGAGGGGTCGTATTTCACGCTGGCGGTTTGGCCGGCGGCTACGCGGCTCAGGTGTTTGGCTTCGTCCAGGCCGGTGATATCTTGCGCGGTTTCGTAGGTGACGCCGGAGATCGAGTAAGTGTAGTAGAGGAGTTTTTGCGTGCCGTTGGTGAAGGCGGATGGGGCGGCGCGTTTTTGAAACATGCCGAGCGATTTCGCGGAGGGGTCGTTCGCGTCGCGCGCGTGTTCGACAATTTCCAGAACCTGGCCTTCGACGATGCGGCCGACACGATTGAGATACGCGCGGCGCTGACGTTCGACGTCGCCGGCATCTTCGGGCTTGCGGCGGAGCCAGAGGACGAGGCCGATAAGGACGACCACGGCGACTCCGGCGAGCGGAAGCCAATCGTGCCAATCGTTCAGGAGTTCTTTCAACGCGTGCCTTTTCCGGTGCGGGTTAATCCTGCGCGGCGATGACGGGATTTCTGAGCGTGCCGATTCCGCCGACGCTGACTTCGACAACATCGCCGGCGGCGAGCGGGCCCACACCCGAGGGCGTGCCGGTAGCGATCACGTCACCCGGCTCAAGCGTCATCACCTGCGCGATGAAGCGGATTATAGCATCAACGGAAAAGATCATTTCCGACGTGTGTCCAGACTGTTTCCTGATTCCATTCACGAAGGTTTCGACGGTGACGCCGGAAGGGGGGAGCTGCGTTTCGAGGACGGGACCGAAGGGGCAAAATGTGTCGAAGCCTTTGCCGCGGGTGAATTGGACGTCGAGTTTCTGCAGGTCGCGGGCGGTGACGTCGTTGAGGCAAGTGTAGCCGAGGATGTACGGCGCGATGCTTTCAGTTTCTTGCAGGTGATAGCAGCGGCGGGCGATGATGACGGCCAGCTCGCCTTCGTGGTCCACGCGGTTAGAGATGCGCGGATGGACGATGGGTTCCTCGGGAGCGATGACGGATGACGGAGGCTTCAGAAAGATCAATGGTTGGGCAGGGGCGTCGTTACCTAATTCCTTGGCGTGTTCGAGATAATTGCGGCCGACGCAGACAATTTTGCTGGGCGCGGAAGGTGGCAGGAATTTTATCTGGTCGAGGGGCCAGCTTTTTCCGGTGCGTTCGCGCAGGCCGTGGAGTTCGCCGCGAACTTCATGGATTTTATCGCCTTCGACGATTCCGGCGCGCGGATGCGGATGGGACTCGCGCGCGGCACGGCTGAGATCTCTCGCGTCGAATTCCTGGGGCTGAAATCGGCAGAGCTTCATCGCTGGTGAGTGCTGAAAAAATCGGAACTGCGGCGGCGCGGGGCGATGCGGTGCTGGCGCGTCGTCAGGATCATGCCGCCAACCCAGGAGCCCACCGCGCAAACGCCGTACACGATGGCGCCTTCGAGGAACGCTTCGAAAGGCGAGCGCAGCGCCTGGAAGAGACTGTGGAAGAACATTCCGGCAATGTCGTAGGCGATTACGAAAATTCCCCAGGCAAGCAGGGCCGAATAGAACATTTTCAGCGGGCGATTGAGAAAACGGAAAATCGGAATCAGCATGATCGCGAGGAACAGGCCGTAGGAGGCGCCATTGCGTTCGAGAGCGCGATTATCGAGCCAGGACAAGCGATTTGCGGCGACGAGCGAGCCGACCATCACGATGGTAAGCAGCGCGCCGGTGTAGAGGCCGACGCGAATCGTCGAGCTGAACGCCTTCAGACTGGCTTCCGCGTGAGCGGGAATGGGATGGGCGGTGGTGGCTGGATCGGTCATTGATTTGGCTGCTGGTCCACCGGCGCGTCGACCGGGACTTCGCCGGGAGCGGCTGCGCTGGCGGGGCTTTCGTTGCCGACGCGATCCACCGCCGTGACGGTGTAGAAGTAGCGATAGCCCGGTACGATATTCATATCGCGAAACGCGGGAGTACGCAACAGTTCCGGATTTTGTTTCTGTCCGGCGGCGCCTTCCTGCTCACTTCTATAGATGTTGTAACCGGCGATATCGTTTTCCGCGCTGATGGACCAGGAGAGGTCGAGATAAGCGGGCGCGGCGCCCTGCGCGGGAACCAGCACGACGACGAGGCCTTGCGGCGCGGCGGGAGGGAAAGTATCGAGCGGAGTGACTTCGATGACAGGTGAGTCGAGTGATTCGACTTGCAGATCCGGGTATTGCGCCACGCTGCGAACGCTGTAGCGGTAGGTCTTTCCGAATTGAATTTGGATGTCGCGGAAGGGTGGCACTGTACTTTCGCCGATGAGAACAGCCGAGTTTGGCGATCGTGGGGGCTGCGGACCGGCGGTGGGCGCAGGTGCGGTGGTTTGCGGAATTTCGCGGCGGAAGATTCGATAGCTGGCGACGGGCGGCGCGGGACCGACGGCGGTTTTTTGCGGCGGGGTCCAGGTGAGGATTACGCCTTGGTGAGTGATTTCGGCTTTGAGGTCTGTGATTTGATCGGCGGCGGGTTCTACGCGCAACGCAGCGGCATTGGAATTCGCGGAGACTTTCTTCGGCGAAGTGCGAGTGCGCACGATGTAAACGGCCTGGCTGTTGGGGTGCTGAGTGAAATCGTCGGGCTTGAGCGCGTCTTCGTAGCGAATTTCGCGTCGCGTGTCGAATTGATCCACCATGGCCGACGGGATGGTTACGAGAAGCGTAGGATTGGCGGGAACTGCGGAACCGGACGATTGCGTGGGACTCGCGGGAATATTTTGGAAATCGCGAAAGATTTCGATTGCGGGCAGCTGCTTAAGCTCGCGACCCTCGACGGACTCTTTGGGAAGCGTAAAGGTGAGGATCACGTTGTCACCCTGCTGGGTGGCGGCGAGGTCGGTGACGGCGGTGGGAATTGGCGCTTTGCGTTCGACTGGTTCGCCAGGAACGCCGCAGCCGGCGAGAAGGGCGATAGAAGCGAAAATGGAAAAGAGAAAATGGAAAATGGAGGCCGGCACTGGTGAACGCTGCGCACGCTGAGACCAGCGCGCCTCTTTTCGATTTTCCATTTTCTGTTTTCTAATTTCTATAGGATGTAACGGCTTAGGTCCTGGTCCTTCACGATATTGGCGAGCTGCTTTTGCACGTAGGCCGCGTCTACCTTGAAGGATTTCTTTTTCATTTCCGGGGCTTCGAAGGAAATGTCCTCGAGCACTTTTTCCAGGATCGTGTGCAGGCGGCGCGCGCCGATGTTTTCGGTGTGCTCGTTCACTTTGGCGGCGAATTTCGCGATGGCGGCGATAGCGTCGTCGGTGAAGGTGAGTTTAAAAGGTTCGGTATCGAGCAGCGCGACGTACTGCTTGATCAGCGCGTTCTTGGGTTCGGTGAGAATGCGAATGAAATCGGCTTCGGTGAGCGAGGTGAGCTCGACGCGAATGGGGAAGCGGCCTTGCAGCTCGGGGATCAAGTCCGAAGGCTTGGTGGTGTGAAACGCGCCGGCGGCGATAAATAAAATGTGGTCGGTGCGGACCATGCCATAGCGAGTGTTGACGGTGGTGCCTTCGACGATGGGCAGAATGTCGCGCTGCACGCCTTCGCGGGAGACGTCCGGGCCGTGGCCGGACTCGCGGCCGGCGATTTTGTCCACTTCGTCAATGAAGAGGATGCCCATCTGCTCGACGCGGTCCACGGCGATGCGCGTGACCTGGTCCATATCAATCAGGCGGTTTTCTTCTTCCTGGATGAGATAGTCAAAGGCTTCGGCGACCGTCATTTTGCGCTTCTTTTTTTGCTGGCCGAACATGCCGGAGAGCATGTCTTTTACATTGATGTCCATTTCCTCGACGCCCTGATTGGTGATGATTTCGAAGGAAGGCATCTGGCGTTCGCGAACTTCGACTTCGACCATGCGCGTGTCGAGCTTGCCTTCGCGCAACTGGGCGCGAAGTTTTTCCCGCGTGCGAGCTACCTGTTCGCGGCGCTGAATTTCCGCGGCGGGCGTAGTGTCCGAAGGAATGGGCGACGGCGGGAGGAGCAGGTCGAGCAGGCGGTCTTCGGCGGATTGCTCGGCGCGCTCGGCGACTTCGTCGAGCTTTTCTTCACGGACCATATCAATCGCGGTTTCGACGAGATCGCGGACCATGGATTCCACGTCGCGGCCGACGTAGCCGACTTCGGTGTATTTCGAGGCTTCCACTTTGACGAAGGGGCAACCTGCCAGGCGCGCGAGGCGGCGGGCGATTTCCGTCTTGCCGACGCCAGTGGGGCCGATCATCAGAATATTTTTCGGCAGAATATCTTCGGCGAGCTCGGGTGGAAGTTTCTGCCGGCGGACCCGATTGCGCAGAGCGATGGCTACGGCTTTTTTGGCGAGATTCTGGCCGACGATATATTTATCCAGCTCGACGACGATTTCGCGCGGGGTAAGCTCGTCGAACGACGGGAGCGGTTCCGGCTCAGGCGCTTGCGATTCGTTTCCGGACAGGTAGATGACCATGTCTTTCTCCGATTTCTCCGTCATAGCTCTTCCACGCTGAAATTGTCGTTTGTGTAGATGCAGATTTCGCTGGCGATGCGCATGGCTTCGGCGGCGATATCCTTGGCGCTGAGCTTGGTGAACTTGGAAAGAGCGCGCGCGGCAGCCAGGGCATAGGAGCCGCCGGAGCCGATGGCGCAGATGCCGTCGTCCGGTTCGATCACGTCGCCATTGCCGGAAAGCAGGAACGTGGATTTGGCGTCGGCGACGATCAGCAGCGCGTCCAGGTGGCGCAGGGAGCGGTCGGTGCGCCATTCCTTGGCGAGTTCGACGGCGGCGCGCGCAAGGTTACCGTGAAATTCCTGCAATTTTCCTTCGAAGCGGCCGAAGAGCGAGAGTGCGTCGGCGGTGCTGCCGGCGAAGCCCGCGATAATTTTATCGCTGTAGAGGCGGCGGGTCTTGCGCGCGCTGTGCTTGATCACGCCGTCGCCCAGCGTGACCTGGCCGTCGGCGGTGAGCACGACTTTATTGTCTTTGCGCACGCACAGGACCGTGGTGCCGTGCATCTGTTCACTTTTGTGCGTTATTGGCATCCGACGATTATACCGCGCTCGCGCGGGAATGGGCCACTGAGTCGCGGAGCGGCTGGATTCAGGTCAAAGGCGGGGCAGGCAGGATGACGATGCTCGTCGCATCGTCAGTTTTTGTCGTTGTTATTTTTGTTGCTGGAATTGTCTTTGGACTTTTTGTCTTTTTTGCCGACTTTTTCCCAGCGTTCGTCCAGGGATTCCTTAGTGAAGAGGGAGTCGGGGACGGTGGTGTTGTATTCGTATTTATCGAAGAAGACCTGATAGACCTTGATGCCGTTTCGTTCGCGCGTGATTTGATAGGGCGTCTGGATGCCGTTGATGGGGTGGTAGTTCGAGTAGTATTCGATTTCCTCGTTGCGCATGCGCGTGTTGGCGTTGCGTGTGTCCACGACTTTGCGCACCGGCAAGTGGGTGGTGCGGGCGATGGCGATGCGGAAGGTGCGATTGTCACTGTCCACCAGTTCGACCCAGTCGGATTCCTGGTAGTCCACCACGTCGAGACCGCCGTAACGGAAAATCATACCGGCCTCGTGAATGCGATGGCGAAGAATATTGTCGATGTCTTTCTTGGTATCTTCCTGAAAGGTAGCGAGATCCGTAATGGTGGCTTCGGAGACGCCGCCACGATCGAGTTCCCAGCCTTTATCGCCGTTGAAGACGGAGATGATGTTGCGCTTGGGAAGATTTTCGGTGCGGTCTTTGAAGGGCGGCTGGGCGTAGTCAATGAAATGCTCGAAGCCGTTGAGTTCGCCGGAGTGTCCGAATTGGCTAAGGCGCCCGATGCAGGTGACATCGTGGACGTTGAGGTACGTGGGGCCGCCGAGCGCGTTAATGGCTTGCTCGAGGAGCGCTTTGGCTTTCGCGGCGCTCTGCTCGGGGAGCAGGACAGTATTATCGTCTTGCGCGCGGACACGCGGCGAAGTGGCAAGGCAGGCGCAAACGAGCAATAGCGCCAGCACGATATTGCGGCATGCGGCGGAGCGATCGGCAGTGGGGCGCGAATTCATTTTGGGTGAGAGCATCGCCCGGATCATCATCCGCAAAGCACCGAACCTCCATTAACGTTGATCACTTCTCCGGTGATAAAGGTTGCCAGGTCGGAAGCAGCAAACAGGATGGGACCGGCGATTTCTTCGGCGGTGCCCACGCGCTTGAGCGCGATGGGCACGATCGCAGATTTCAATCCGTTCTTGGTGCGCAGGACTGAGGCCGACATATCGGTGTCCACCCACCCGGGCGCGACGCAGTTCACGAGAATGTTGCGAGGGCCCAGTTCGCTGGCGAGGCCTTTCACGAAGCTGATGATGGCGCCCTTCGTGGCGCCGTAATGAGTGTGAAACGCCTCGCCGCGTTGGCCGGCGGTGGAACTGATGGCCACGATTTTCCCGCTTTTTTGCGCAATCATATGTGGCGTCACAAAATGAATTACGGTGTACACGCTCTTCAGGTTGACTTGAACCATTTCGTCCCATTCGCGTTCGGTCATTTTTTCGATGGGAGCATCCTGCTCGTTCCAGATGCCAGCGTTGGCGACGAGAATGTCAATGTGGCCGAGGCGATCGCGGGTGAAGTCCACCAGCTTTTTGGCATCGGCCATTTTGCCTAGGTCGGCTTTCAGGGATTCGATGCGCGTGCCGTGCTTGCGGGCTTCCTGCTCCACTTGGGCGGCCGCTTCCTTGCTGCGATGGTAATTGAAGACGACGTCTGCGCCCGCCTGCGCGAAGAGCTTTACGGTGGCGGCTCCGATGCCGCGGGAGCCTCCGGTAACCAGTGCGGCCTTGCCTGCGAGCGAAATCATTTTTCCCCCGATGAGTGGCGTGTCGAGACGCGTTCAGAGTTAAAAGTTAAGTGTGCACAGTTGAGAGTTAGAAACTGAAAATCTTGGTCCCTGCATAAACTTAGACTCGCCGCGGCGCCGCTTGGCTTTACACGCCTACGAATGTACGGGCGCTTTGCGGGCTACGGCGGCCGCGGCTAGCTCGCGAAATAGCGACTGCGCAAACTCGTCTGCCGCGACCATGCGCTCGGGATGCCACTGCACGCCTACGATCCAGTTGGCGTCGCCCGTCCATTCGACAGCTTCAATCACTCCATCAGGAGCGTGGGCCACGACGCGAAGATTTCTGCCCGGCTGGAGCACCGATTGGTGATGCGAGCTATTCACCCGCGCGCGATTTCCGCCGGCCATTTGCGCGAGACGGGAACCGGGGTCCAAATTTACGTCGTGATGTGGTTCGGGACCTTCGTGACCGGTCCATTCATGCTGGATTTTCGTGTGAATTTCGCTGGGAATATCCTGGACCAGCGGACCACCGAGGAAGACGTTCAAACTTTGCACGCCGTAGCAGATTGCGAGGACTGGCTTGTGTTCGGTGACGGCGTGATCGAGAAGCGCGAAATCGGTGCGCTCGCGGGCAGCGTCGGGTTCGGCGGTTTTCAGATGACGCGCGGCGTGGAAGAGCGACGGCTCGACGTCCGCAGGGCTGCCGGTCAGGACGACTGCATCCAGCGTGAGTGCGAGATTCTGCAATTCTTCAGGAGTGAGGCCCAGCGAGATCTCTACGGGCTCGGCGCCGGTGGATTGCACCGCCCGTAGATATTTTTCGTAGGCATCGCGCTTGTTGCTAAGTTCTTCTTTTTTAGTGCGATAAGGGATGCCGATGCGAATTTTCGGGGCTGGGGCGGGGCTCATGAAATGCCATCCTACCATTGAGTGGCGGGTGCGGCAATCCTCTGATCTTTGCGGCAGAGCCGGAACTCCCAGAGGGGGTAACCACCTCTATAAATACAAACGCCCCGCCGGCAGGGTGCCGACGGGGCGTGGCGCAGTGGCTGGGCTAGGCTGGGCTTAGGAAATAGGTAGGTATTCCATGCGGGTGTGGGGTTCATCGGAGCTGGTGTTCAGGTAAAGCGTAGCGCTGAGTCCTGCCACGTACACTGCTTCGAGCCTGCGGCCTTCACCGGACTTGCGCACCAGCAATGCGCTCTGGCTCGTGCCGCGATGTGCGGAGACTTCGTGCACGCGCATCGTCATGTTCTGGTCGGTGCCGCGGAGGGTGACCACGCGGCTGGATCCTTGCGACTTCACCGAAAGCAGGTACTGTCCTGCCTTCAAATTCGTGGCGCCGCACTTGACGTTGAACGGCAGCGAGACTTTGCCCTCAAAATCGGCGTTTGCTACATTCGCGGCGGCAAGCTGCGCGGGCTGGGCGGCGGTGGCTTGCGGTGCTTCGAACGGGAATTCGTCGGCGTTGGGCATCGCGTCAGCCTGCGCGCGCGCGGCGGGCGCCAGCATGGAAATAAATCCCAGTGTTGCGGCAAATATTGAGGCTTTCACCAAGGTCGTCATTTTCATCGTCGTCTCCTTTTTCGTTCGAATCTTTGACTTCGGGTTGATGTCGTTCCTCATGCCGCGCAGTTTCGTCCCAAATCACAATTCGTTCAATGCACGGAGGGTCCTTTGTGGGCAAAAGGGAGGTAAAGTCGTAACTGATTCATTCTGTGGTGTTTATTGTGGTTTGGGCGTCTCCGCTTGAGTTCGCAGGGCGCGCGCAGTAATATCCGCTCGTTGGCTACTGCCATGGGCTACGACATTCCGTCCGCGAGTGGGCTGCGCTTCGACGCCTACCAGGTTGACCTCCGCACCGGTGAGCTGCGCAAGCACGGCCGGAAAATTCGTTTGGCCGGGCGCCCCTTCCAGATTCTCGCGTTGCTGCTGGAACGTCCGGGCGAATTGCTCACGCGCAAGGAATTGCAGGAACGGCTGTGGTCTGCCGATACCTTTGTGGATTTCGAGCACGGCGTGAACGCAGCGATCCAGACGCTGCGGCGCGCGCTTTGCGATTCGCACAAGAATCCGAGATTTATAGAAACGCTTCCGCGCCGGGGCTACCGGTTCATCGCCACCGTGGAAGGTGTGCAAGCCGGCGACAGGCCTGCGGGAGCCGCACCGGCCGAGCAGTCCGCGCCGCTCGCTGTTGCCGCGTCTGCCGCGGCGTATGGCGCAGCGTCAGTCGCACCGTCAGCCGCACCATCGGGCGCAGCTCGATTCGAATGGGTGGGACAGATTGCCACTATTCGCGACGAGACAGGCCGGAACTTCGTGTTGCTCCCCGCGAGCGAAGAAATCTTTCATGAAATGCGCGCCTGCGAAAAGGCCAAGGACGATCTGGGGATTTCACTTCTGGTGGCTTCTGAAAAACTTCTGTTGATCAACTGCGGAACGAGGGCGCAAATTCTGGACGCGAGCAACGCGGACCTCGGCTGCAAGGTCCGAATCCTTGGGGGGCAGTTCGTCGGCGAGAAGGCTTTTGCGCCGCGAGCCTATCTCGCGGAACTTCCGTAGCACGGCGCCTGCGCGGTAGCAGCGGATCGCAACCAGGAACTCGCGACTCCGGAGCTCGATCTGGCTATTGGTTTGCGCGCGCGGTCGCTGGGGCGCAGAAGCGATCGAAGGCGCGGGTAAGATCGGCGGCAATGGCCTGCGCGTCGCGGCTTTCGATGCTTGATCGCTCCATCATGAAGACCAGCTTGCCATCGCGCAGCAGAGCGATGGAAGGGGACGACGGAGCGTAGCCGGTGAAATAACCGCGGGCGCGCTCTGTTGCGGCGAGATCTTGGCCGGCGAAAACGGTCGTAAGAATTTCCGGGCGCGCCTGGTTCGCCAGAGCCATGGCGACCGCGGGACGAGCTTTCCCCGCGGCGCATCCGCAGACGGAGTTCACCACGACGAGGACGGTGCGCTTCTCTTGCTGCAGAGCGGCGTCAACCGCCTGGGGCGTGCGCAATTCTTGAAAACCTACGCGAGTGAGTTCTTCGCGCATGGGCCGAACAAATTCATCAGGAAACATCGCAACTCCTTGATCGATTCTTATGTGCGAATTATGAACAGAGCGGCGCGTCACGACCGCAGCTTGCCGAGCGCCGCCTCACGCGAAGTCAGTTATGCGCCGGCTGCCGCGGCCTGGGCGCGCTCGCGCTCTTCGGGCTTCACGAAAGCTTTGCTGGCCAGTTCGATGACTTGTTTCAGGTGCCACCATTCGCGCTCGGACATCATGTGGCCATCGTTGCTCGAAAAATAAATCGAGACGTAGCCATCCGACGACAACGGCACGCGAATGATTAAATTGTTTTTCTGTTCCGCGATCTGGTTTTCCGCCACGGCAATCCTCCCCCGACTTAGGCTGGGTACAGCTAAGAGCCGAACACCACAGAGTAGTTCATTCTCTCTCGTTGGCCGAGCAGGGGCAAGGGCCAGGAAGGAATTAGGGCGATGACGGATGGCAGGAGGGGACGGCGAGGCGTATCGCGCGGTCGAGCCGCTCTGCGAGTGACGATACGCCTCGCCGTTTGTTGCTAGCAGATGCCGGCGCTCATGGAAACCAGGCCTGACGAAATTCCCGAAGCGCGCGATGTTGATGGACGGCGCCGCGGGGGATGCGTCTTGAGCCAGGTCTCATAATTCTGGCGCATATGCTCGATGTGGTGCGGGATGTGCCGTTCCTGCAAATCCACCCAGCGTTCGAGACTGATGGCGCCATCGCGCGGATGCGTGACGGTGCCGTCCCAAACTTCCTCGGGCAGAGCGACGAGCAATTGATAGGTCATTTTTCTGAGGCGGCGGATAATTTCCAGGGCTTCGCGAGTGCTTTGGTGAAAGTAGCCAAGCGAACCAGCCCAGCGCGAAGCGTTGAATTTTGCGGCGTCGCCAGCAGCGGGCTCGGCGATGTAAGCGCGGCAACGCACATAGGCGCTGGCCTCGCTATCGGCGAGATGCAGGATGATTTCGTGGATGCTCCAGCGCTCATTGGCCGGTTTATAAATCCACATTTTTTTGGGAAATTGCCGGAGCGCGGCGGACAATAAAGCCGGCGCGCGACCAAAGGATTCCAGTTTTTGCCTTCTTGAATCTTGCCGCATAGGACCCTCCCACTAACCTAGCTTAGACGTATGAAGTGCGAATTTGCCTCGCGATAACCCCTAGATAAACGCAGAAAATGGGCAATTTGTTCCAGAAAACAATCAATTTCTCATATACGGAATTTCAAGCGTGCGCGAGTGGGAATCTCTGTTCGACGATGGGACGCGAGGGGGGTTCGCAAGTGGAAATGGTGGGCGTTCTTGGGAGCGTGCAGGATTTGAAAGAGGCAAATCTGCGTTTTTTAAGAGAATGTTACTAATTGCTGGAGCAAGGCTATGCGCTTCGGGAGAAAACTCCAAACTCCCGGAGGATTACTTGCTGCCGCCGACGGAACCGCGGTTCGCCGCGCGTTGGCTCCAATAGCCACGCAATTCTCCGACCAGGTACAACGAGCCGGTCACGAACACAGCGTCCTGCGCGCGGGCCAATTTTAGGGCAGCTTCCAGGGCTTCGGTGGGATCGCGGACCACCAGCGTCTCTTTGGCGTCGTGGCTGGTCATTTCGGCGAGCAACGGCGCGGAAATGGCTCGTGGCTGGCGAGGCTCTGTGAGTATGACGGCGGCAGCGTGCGGGAAAAGCAGGCCGGAGATTTCGTCCACTGCTTTGTCGCGCATCGCTCCGTAAACGAGAAAGATGCGGCGACCGGCGTAATTTTCCTGCCAAAATTTTAGCAATTCGCGGGCGCCGGCCGGATTGTGCGCGCCATCGAGGTAAAGATCGGGCTGGGTCGAGAGACGCTCCAGGCGCCCGGGCCAATTCGCGGTGGCGACGCCTTGCTCGATTGCGCTGTCCGGTACGGGGAAACCGCGCTCGGCGAGCAGGCGGGCGGCGACTGCAGCGGTGAGCGCGTTGCGAATCTGAAAACGGCCGGGCAAGGATGGAGCGAGGACGAGTTGTTTGCGCGAATGCTTGAATGCCGTGACGGCGCGATACAGGCCGCCGGAATCCTGCACATCGTCCGCGCGCGCGGCTGCATCCACTTCCACCAGGCGCGCGTCCATTTCGGTGCAGCGTCGGGCAATCACGGCGCGAGCTTCCAATCGTTCGCTGGCGCTGACCACCCATGCGCCGGGCTTGATGATGCCGGCTTTTTCCGCGGCAATTTCTTCGATGGAATGGCCGAGAAAATTTTCGTGATCGAAATCAATCGGCGTGATGATGGCCACTTCCGGCTCGACGATGTTGGTGGCATCGAGGCGGCCGCCGAGGCCCACTTCGTAAATGACGAAATCCACGTGGTGCTGCGCGAAAGCCAGAAAGGCCATGGCCGTGACGCATTCGAAGAACGTGGGATGCGCCGCAAGCTTCCCCGAGGCCATCAGCGATTCGATCGAGGCATGAACGCGAGACCAGGCGGCTGCGAAATCGTGGTCCGAAATATTTTCGCCGTCGATGCGGATGCGTTCGTTGATGCTTTCCAGGTGCGGCGAGGTGTACAGGCCGGTGCGCAATCCAGCGGCGCGCAGGATGGATTCGAGCATCGCGGCCGTGGAACCTTTGCCGTTGGTTCCGGCGATATGCGCGCAGGGCGAAGATCGCTGAGGTTGGCCGAGATCTTCCGCGAGAATCGTGATATTCGCGAGGCCGAATTTCTGCACGCGAGCTTGTTGCGGAGCGGCGAGTTCCCTTCCCAACGAAAACAGTGCGCGGACGGACTCTTCGTACGTCATGCAACTAGCCGACGAAGAAGTCGAGGGCTTGGGCGATGTACGGTTTCAATTCCTTGCGCGGGACGACGGCGTCGAGGAAGCCGTGCTCGAGCAGGAATTCGGCGGTCTGAAAACCTTCGGGGAGTTTCTGGCGGATGGTTTGTTCGATCACCCGCGGGCCGGCGAAACCGATGAGTGCGCCAGGCTCCGCAATATTCAGATCGCCGAGCATCGCGTAACTGGCGGTGACGCCACCGGTGGTGGGATCGGTGAGGATGGAAATGAAAGGGAGCTTGGCTTCGTCCATGCGGCCGAGCGCCGCGGAAACTTTCGCGAGCTGCATCAGGCTGACG
>Ga0209655_10000570_pt1 | contig 13982 bp, 7 predicted proteins | sample BogFormECP03_OM2_FD_188236 | JGI IMG/M metagenome (GOLD analysis project Ga0209655, IMG submission 188236) | Bog forest soil microbial communities from Calvert Island, British Columbia, Canada - ECP03_OM2 (SPAdes) (version 2) | ecosystem: Environmental > Aquatic > Freshwater > Wetlands > Bog ...
GCCCGTCTACTAAATATTGATTATTGTGCGGTTGATATATTTTATGATCTGAAGGAAAGCTCCGCATGGTAGAAGTAAATACAGTCCTACCATTGATAATATAGTAGAAGAATATCATATCTTGTAGATTAATTATGAAAAAAGCATATAAATAATTAAACTTTATTTTAATAAAGCAATAGTTAAAACATTACAAGTTATGGGTTTTAAATTGACATTGTTGATTTTAAATTTAATTCCTGTGGAGATGCATATTCGATAATTAAAATCTTGTACTCTTAGCATTTTAGATTTACGTCTATGGGTTAGCTTGGGTTGTAGTCTGAAGAAAAACATCATCTCCAATTAGTCAGTATTAATATAGGTTTTATATTTGAAAAGTCCTCCTTTAGGAGCCCAAAAGGATAGTTTAGATCATATAATTTGCTATCTGAAAACTGTAGAAAAAAATCCAAGCTTATCTCAATTGTAAAAGCTTTAATCTTATTTAAAACTTAACAAAAAACAATTTCGACGCGTTTCCTCTTATTTGATTGCCGAGAATAAAGATGTTTCCTCCTTAAAAATAACTGTACGTAAAGTAGCTCTCCCTGTAGCCATACTGGAGGAGTTTCGTTCATCTATCATACTTTCCTCGGAAGCAAGGAGGATCCATATGATTTATATAGTCTTGGGTCAAACTTAGGGAATCGTTTAGAAAATCTTCATCAGGCGGTTGCTCTTTTAAAAGAGTCCTATTTAAGGATTTGAAATGCTCTATCGTTTTGGAAACAAAAGCTCTCTTGTTAGAAAACTCCCCTCCAGAGTGGAATAAGCCTTTTTTAAATATGATTGCATATGGAAAAACATCTCTTTCTCGCCCATTAAAAGAAATAGAACATCAAATTAGCAGGCTGAAAAGTATGAAAAGTGGGCTCCTCGGATTATAGATTTAGATATTTTATTATGCGGTGATCGTATTTTATAGACGTCTGAGTTAATCTTGCCCCATCCCCAATTATTAAATAGACCCTTTCTTATTCATTTAATGCCCATGTAGACTCTTTATACAAGCATTCCCTCCATAAAACATTTAATGAGATAGCTAGGGCAATTCCCAATATTCATGAATGTTTTGAGAAGAGTTTTACCTTACTCGCTTGGTGGTATGTAAAGATCAACCCTGAAAAAGCTATTCAGCGGTCTATAGATTTATTGGCAGAAGGTGCAAGTATCATAGAGCTAGGTGTCCAGTCTACGCGCCATGCATAAAATATTCTAACCTCAGAAGCTGAGTATGTGCGTTTAGAGTCCATTTTAGGGGGGGCTTTATTGTTTATTAAAACAACGTGAGATAACGCGCAGATGATAGTTAGACGCAGTTATTTTAAAAGTGCTTAAAAATTATCTTGTACGTGGATTAATAATGTGTAGGTAATTTAAAAATGAACACTTTACACTGTATTGCAGAGCAGGGGTGTAATATTGTTGTAATGCATTCTTTGACGATTCCTCAACAGAAAGAAGTAAATCTGCCATGGGATCATAAGCATATTCCCTATTAGAATGGGTATACCGCCAAGTAGAAAAATTGACGTGTGGATTTAAGGAAAAGGATATAATTTTAGACCCTGGATAGGAAAAAATACTTATTGAAACATCCATATTTTACGTCACTTGGATCAGATTGCTCACCTAGGTTGTCAACTACTTATGAGACACTCCAGAAAGCTTTACAATACAGTCTTTGTTAAGGACGGCCCTGCCCAGCGAGATATGGAAACATAGCCGCATCTCACTATCTTACACAGTACTGTAGATTATTTAAGGGTGCGCAATTATCAGCGATTTTTTGTAGCTTATTCAGCAGTGCAAGGGGGATAAATGTATCAGAGAAAAATTATGGGTATATGGCTTGTGACCCCTAAAGAAAATAAATTATCTTGGAATTATCCTGACGAATTAGATCATTTTCGTCACACAGTTGAGTCTATCCTATATGGGAGAGAGAACTTTTGGCTTTACCCCTAAAAATATCTTACAAAACTGTCTATCCATCGTCTTTTCTGAAACAATGAATAGCTCTCTATCAAAAAGCTTACTGTCGTTCATTCATTACAAGAATTTATGATTGGCGAGCGAGATAGCCCATGTTTTTCTAATAACCTACTTTCGGTATTTATCCTGACCAAAAGTCATAAAGCTTATAAAGGAGATGTCTTTAAAGATTTAAATCTTCTTAAGAACTGGCCTTCTTCTTTATCAAAAGGGCTAGGCACTATACTATCTATAAACGTTTAAACAATCTACAGGAGAATTATTATGACATTTCTAACAATCTTACACGAAAAGCTTAACTAAAAACATCTACTGCAGCATCCTTTTTACCAGGCGTAGAATGACGGAAGTTTCAGTTATGAAGTTTTGCAAACTTATGCGAAAGAGTATATCATTATGTCGCGGCTTTTCCAACGTATTAAGCGGTATTCATACGCAGTGTGCAGATATTAAAATACGACAAATCTTATTAGGGCATCTTATAGACGAAGAGTCGGGCGAAGAAAATCATCTAGCACTTTGGCAACGATTTGCAGAAGTAGGGGTGGACAGAGCAGAAATGCAAAAAGCCCATAGTTACGAGAAACTAAAGATTCGTTGAGGGATATTGAAATATAGTTAGCACGGATTTCCCTTCAACTTTAGGGGCTTTATATGCCTATGAACGACAAACGCCAGCGTTACTAAATCCAAAATTGAGGGGCTAAAAAAATTTTATGTATTACTGATGTTGAAACATTGAAGTTTTTCACAGATCATATGGAAGCTGATGAATGGCATACGTCAGAATGTGCTACACTTATAGAAAAACTTACTGAAGATGATCAGCAAAAAGTCTTAAAGGGTGCAGAACAAGGGACACCACTCTTATGGAATTTCTTGGATAGAATGAGGGTACAATATGTATATAAACCATGAATACTCATCGTATTCAAGAGGGCGAAAATATTAATGCCCTTTTAGACCAATACATTACGACCCTAGAAGAAAAAAGTATTGTAGCGATTATCTCTAAGGTTATTGTATTGTCAACGGCAGGTTATTAAGAAATCAGAATGCTTAAAATAGTCTCTTATGAGAAAGAAGCGGATGCTATTGTAGAAGACTTTCGGGATGCATGGGGTTTATATTACTTTAACAAACGGTATTCGAATTTCCTCTGTGGCATCGATGAATCAAATGGACAGGGTGTCTATATTTTATATCCTAAACACATTCAACAAACTGCTGCAGATATTTGGGTCCATTGTCAAAAACATAAGATTAAACAACTGTGATACAGATGGTCATACAACACCTCTACATAGAGGCGTAACGGGCATTACTTTGGGGTGGTGTGGGTTTGACCTTATCTTGTAACAGTTTATTAGACAGTAGAAACTGAGATGGAAATCTTTTTCCCACAGATCCGGAGTTTGATAATTAAGTGTTGAATGGCGTTTTCGATTTTAGAAAGCAAAAACATAGGTAAAAATATCAAGTCTTACTTCTTCAATATTTTGATAAGATTTAAAATAAGTCCCTTCAGTTTTTAGAGTATGAAAGAAACTCTCCATAAGGTATATATAGACACATTCTGTTTTACCATATAAGCCGAATATTTTGCTTTTGAGCTATTTTATAAAGAGAAACACTAGTGTATTGTCTTCCAAGAGTAGAATGATGAATCACCCAGCTGGAGGTTTTCGATGATAAAGAGCAGAAGCTAAGGCCTCACAAAGTAAAGCTACTTTCATAGTTTCTTTTAAAGCCATTTCAATGTCAAGGGCGGAATAAAACTGTATCGGTGCAGCGTCCTTTAATAGGACATATAGAAGGATATTATAGTACAGGATTGGGCGAGGAAGTGAAAGATAGTTAGTTATGGGCTCTGTGGGTAAAGCACTTTGTTTAATCGTGGAAAGTCTTTTATTTTTTAAGCTTGTGCCATTTTTCTTTCCATAACGCTATGCTTGGATCATTCATCTCCAGAATATGGACGTAATAGGTAACCGATCTAAAAGTGTCTTCGTTAATCGACTACTCGAATACTTGCGGCTATTATTCAAATGACAGTTGCTCCTTATATGATGGAATTTTGTTCGTATTGAGAAAATATCCAATAGTAATTCAAACCGTGTCTTTGAGAAAGGTATATACTCTAGTTTGTTGATAATTAAAAATTTGTAGATTTTTGTATATCTGGTAGCTCGATAATCCTCTCATATGAGCTTCCGTTAAAGTGTGTACCAAATGGACCGCGGTCTAGTATAGTATGGATTCTCCCCTCTGGCAGGCTGTCATACCTAGCGGAATCGCTAAGGGTCTCTCGCATTTCTCTGCAAAGCCTTCATCTTTAGGTTCATAACTTGCTTTTTATCCAGGTTAGCATAGCTGTAAATTTAAAGATATTATGGTTTTAAGGGAGGGAAACTGTGCCTTCCCGATTCTTTTAGATCTAACGGGTCATACGATGAAGTATCTCTTATTCTGTTAATTCGTGTAGATATGCTACGATATACGTTCTTTTAAGCTATTCATAGCTTTTGCTGCTAGGACATAAGATGCTAGACAGTTTCCATATTAAAATATAGTTCTCTAGCGCATCGATTAGCCTCGTTACATGTTAAGACATTGTATAACCTTTTAAATCGGGCTTAGAATCTCATGAATAATTGATGTTTTTAATAAAGATAGATTCTCAGACCTCTTTTCCACAAGGCATCTCAATAGGTGTTTAATGCCTCCTTTATAACACATTGGTTTACTGCCTGTTCCAGGGCTTCTTCTAGCTCCTAATAGTCTCGATCTTAAAACTATAGACCGTTTGCCTTCGTTACCGTTTTTCCTATAAAAAATGTCATGAATCTTTTGAAAGATAGGAGATATAGCTATACGAGCCTTTTTCACGCTATGGAAGGAAAACAAAGTGTAAATAGAAAACAAATAGCCACATTCTCACAGTATACGGATATAGGACAGCTTTTAAAATAGTGGATTATTACTCTCCCACGTACGCTAAATGACCCACTTTCTCTCGATAAATACACGTTTACTTTAATTTGTACCACTATATTTCTTGGATACTTTCACGACAATATACAATATTGTTACTCAATTCGTTTGGCTTATATAGTATTTTAGGCTGTGTCTCTTATTTCTTATATGCTCTTTGAGGCCTTTATTATCGTAATTGGACTCGTTAAGCTTATTGTTATAAGCTATACTTGTCCTCACAAACAGTGTAGAGTGCTAATGAGAACGTGGCTCATTTCTCTCTATTCTAAGTGCCATTCGCCACCTATTTTGTATATAACCTCAAGAACATGTGAATTACACCTTTATGATAAAACGTTAACATAGTATTTCCACTGTAAATATGGGTCTTATTAATAGCACGATTTTGATCAAATCGTTAAGTATAACTTTATTACAAGTATATGATTATTTTGCGTGAGAGTATGAGTAATAGCAATATTTTATGCGTTATTAAATAGGAGCATTTAGGCGAATTCTGGGTAATAACAACCCTTTTTTTCTTTATTGGCAGCAAGAGCGATATTGTAGTATGTATATTTGTCGTATATTAACATAAATATTCACATATTCTACCCGATTATGTATATCAAAAGGAGGAACAAAAATAGTAATATTTTGTACTATTTGAACAGGAGCAGCAGTAGCAAGATGTTAGCAAGTTTATTGTAGCAATATCCTTTAAGAATTAGAGCATCTCAATATTATACAAAAGGCATACCCATTATTGAGGATTACGTTTATTATTTTGCTACCGCATATATGCAGCTAATGATAAAAAAGGGGGTGAAATATGCGGTGTATTTATCTCTGTGATAATAAATCTACCAACGCTAAGCATGAAGGTTATATGCGAACAATGTCAATTTGCTAATAAAGATGCTCATATTGTTGCTATATCTCCAATAAAGAAAAAGATAAAAAAGTGTTGTATACGTATATGGTTCATACACCAAAAAGATTAACATCGTTTGTAATCTTGAAAGACAGCATATACTAAAAATAACAAATTACAAGCACCAAGTTTTCACAATTGTAATAGTAGCACGGGGCCCAATATACATATATACATATGTTTCTTTCTTTTACGTAAGCATTAAATACTGTTTTTGCTACTTCATCGATTTCTTCTGGGGGTTGTTAATAACTTAAACTTTTCTTCTGTAACATGGATTTTACACTGCTCTATAATTATTTCACTAAACTCTTTAAGAAAATATTTTTGCCTTGGATATTAGCAAATTGTAAGTTTAAACTCCTATAAAAATACTCTTCCTTTATGTTAAACAAAATCTCAGTGTCAATTGATGGTATATACTATATATTGCTACGTATAGTAGAAGCACAAATATGGAGACTATCGCCAAAATGAAAGATATTGTTGATAATTGTTTTCCTATAGAAAAACCCCTTGTTTTTTTATATAAAATGACTACATTACGTACAACCATTGTAACTATAAGTAAAACTGTTGGTAAGGAAGAAATTCCTTTTATGTTATAGCCGAAATCGTGTAATACGCCATTAATAAGAACTCTCATTGTAGGTTCGTTATTGTATAGGTATAAAAGACTCATAAAACCTATAAAAGGACTAAGATTTAGTATTAATATTGGTTTATTTATTGTGTTCCTCATGGTCATTTTTTTTGTTGTTTTCTTCCTTTTGCGGTGTGTTGGTAATCATTTAACCATAATAATTTTTATTTGTTTCTACTTCTTCTATGGGCTTACTTTCATTAGCATTATAGTCCTTATTATTATACTTTTCTTCATAAATATTTTCATCCTTCTCCTGTGTATTTTCTTCAGTAATTTCTGTCACATTCTCATAATAGTTCTCGTTGTTTTCCTCTTCATAATCATAATCCTTGTCAATTTCCTCTTCAAAGTCATTACTCTCGTTGTCCTCTTCCTCATAAACAAACATATAATCATATTCTTCATCATAGTCCAAGCTGAAGAAATCCAATTTTTTTTTATTTCTTCTATATAAGAAGACCATTATATAGTCAAATGATTCCTCAAGGACTCGTCTTTATATATATTAATGATTTAAGCGCTCGAAAGGCTTTGTGCGGAGCAAATAAGAGTCTCATTAAGGTTAAGTAATGATTCATCTAATATAAACGAAGTAATTGTGTTTTAGTGATAAGCATTCTTGTGAAGTATTATATCCCATAAATAAAAGGATATTATAAGGACAATAGCATAAACAATAATGAAAGTCATGAAATTCCTATCATATTCAAGTGATTTCGTAATTCTTTTGCATCCGTCTCAATCCACTCGTCATGATCATAATTTCTATTCGTCTATATATACGCGAAGAAAGTTTAGAAATTTGCTCTACGTTTGTAACGTAGCATGAGGCGACAATGGCTTTGTACTTACGTCCTTTTTAACCAAATTACAGTCGAAAAAATTCCCTTTTGGCATGAAACAAACGACAGGACGTGTACTCTCACTTTACAATTCCAGAAGAAATAGAACCAAGTAACACTTAAGAATAGTATATAAATCGACACAGTAAACTCAGGAAAAGATCCCAAAAAATTAGGCAATATTGAGTAAAGTAAAAATCTATCTAAAGATAAGCAACAAACTCCTCCTAAGTTCAGTGTCAAAATCATATGCTATTTCACCAATGAAGTAACTATGTTTGTTGTGTATCATTATAACTTCTTTTCATTACCGACGACTCTTAGTCTAATAGAAAGTCATCAGCATAATCTGACTATGATTATGGAATTATCAAACGTTTCTTCTCATTAACACGTTTCATTTTAAAAGCATATCAATAAGAGATCCTCTTCAGAATGAAAAGCTGTAAAATCATGTTAATTTCTCTAGTCGAGGTAAAAATATAGCTGAGGAACTCTTAGATTGAAGCTTTACCTATAACTAGAATAAAGGAAACTTTTTTTTCATTTATATCTTTTATATATACAAACGAGAATCACATGCCTTTTTGTAAGAATTTAAAACGTAGAATTAATGATATATTTATCATAGACATATATAAGGAGATAATTTTTTCCAAATCATAGAGAGAGTAAATAGTTATTCTTTTGTGTTTAACGAGGGTCCAAAAATACAGGGTATCCTTTGTATACCACAATATTATTTTACGAAAATAAGAGTTAAAAAAAGGATATAGGACTCTGTTACACACAACTACGATAAACAATTAGTCTACGTCAGTTTATTCATATGGCTACAAGATTCATAGTCTTTTTGACAATAGTGTGAAAGCAGCAATTGACAGAAAGGGTAGTGATTTATTACCTTTTGAAATATACTTATGTCTTTATGTTGGATAAAAAGTAGTGTATGGAGAAAATCTTACTTTCCAAACGTAAAAAGGCTTTCGATGTAACATTTTGTCTAGTCTCTTCTCTTAACATATGTAACTCAAAGTAATGTTTTGTACCAGTATCTTAAGGATTTCTTAGTGGCAACCCGTTTACGTATAAAGAGTACTGGCATGTGGGACCTTGTTAAAGGTTGTATGTATGTGGAATCCGAATTGGAGAATAAGGTGACTTTTGTATCATAAATGAAAAATACTACATAAAACAACGGTTTCTTCACAATTATCTTGAAAATCAGCAAGTAAATAAAGAAATTACAATGGTGCCCTATGTAGTATGTGAAAACGTTGAAAATAAGAAAAAATTGCTCTGTTGAGTTCATGCTTCTTCTAGCTTAAAAATTCATACATAACGTATTCTCGGTTTTGTGTTTTATCCATTAAAAGTTTATGCTAATACATACGTGTATAATGTACATCGTAAATTCTACATGTTATGCTACTGCTTTTTTAGTATTTCTAAAAACAAACAAATATCTGTAAATATTGATAAGGTAAATTGGGGCAAGCATCAAAATAGTAGTGTAGAGAGAATAATCTATTTAAAGTTAAAAGCTTATGAAAGAAGAAACAGTTAGATTTATTCTCCAAAAAGGTTTAAATCGCTTATAGCTTCGTAATAAGCAATTGTGTACATATATAAAATATCTTTGTTTTCTTATATCTTACCACAGTCTTATAACTCGTAGCTGCTTTTCAGGTAGCAGGAATAGCTTGAGACATTACAAATAAAGACAATAGTGACTTCTAGATACAATGTATTGTTTATGTTAAATTGAACTCATCCCGGATCAATGAGATTACACAATTAAGGCTAAGTCAAGATGTAGAATCATTAATAGTTTTGCTTTCACTTATTTCACCTACAAAATTAAAAAGTAATAGAAGAGCTTTGCCGGTAGACTACCATACCTGTAGAATAAATCTCCTTATTTACAGTGTATATCGTTGTTTTCAACGTGTCTGCAATATAGGGAGGAATATCTAATCAAGAGCTATAACGACAACTATCGTATGTATAATTGTTATCATTTTCAACGTTATCCTTATTTTGAGGAATATTAGAAATATTTTCATCGTTTTTAGCATATATCGTTCTTAGGCACACAAACGCCAATATTTTATCGTTTTAACTGTATTTAACAGTAAGGCATTTTTGTTATTAGCAGAGTATTTTCTTCTTGTCGTTAGAATTATTAAGAACAACAACGGTAATTTTTCCTTCTTTATACTCTTAGTTACATGTTTAGGAATATAATTATTCTTGCCGTGTCCACATAGTACCATTTTTGTGCCTGGTTTCACTTTTATGTGCAAACTATATTTTCACTACGTTTGTATGTAATTTTCAGCATTATTTTGTAAGTTATTCGTACTGTGTATATTATTGTCAATATTGTGTGTGTGGGTATATAATTATTTGGATCATGTTTATGAGCTACTTTGTAACGTATGGCATATGAGCAGTTACAGAATTAAGTTTTGTATATCCACGAGCCCTATACCATGAATGTGCGTGTCATTATTAACTACATTTTTAAGGATGTTTTTTATTAATAACGACATTCTCTGCAATTACCTTCCCTTTATTTGTATTATCACCGTTATGTGTATGCAAGTTTGTACCCTTTCTACTTGGAGCATGGTTTTATTTAAGTGTAATTTTTGTATGTTTTCCTCATTTTGTTCTTTATGGCGCTATATGTGGGTTACTCTAACATGTATATTATAAAATATTCCTGAATAACTATTGTATTACTGGCACCCTTACTATATGGACAGGATACAAAATAGATTGTACATAGTACAAGCTTTTATTGTTACAATAAAGGAAGCTCGTTTCTAGTGTTTTACCACACTCTCTACGAGCTTCGACAACAATATAAACTGGCAAGAGCCCTTATAAATGATTTGTCATTTAAACACGTCTAGCACCATACACGCAGTAGAAATAAAAAAATAGGTAGGGATTTAAAGAGTATTAGCTGTATATGATAAAAATGCCGTGATTCCTCAGAATATGTCAATAATGAGAAAATTGCTCATAGTTTAAAACAATAACAATACACTTGTAGAAGAAATTAATACTACAATGATAATACGCATAATGTTTATTACATGGTGATAATTACTTTATATTGCTAATGAGTAGACAAGGCAAACACTGCAGTTTATGTTCTAATATAAAAATAATACACTTCGTGTGACGATAACAATGTAATTAGTGGTCGTAATAACGTAGAAACTATTACAACAGTAAAGAACTTACAAATCATGACACAATTCATGCATAAAATACACATCGTGACAAAGAACTGATGCCTAAGTGTACACAAAATGTGCCTAATCAGATTATAAAATATGTATAAACACAAAGTTGAAAATTTTAGCACGCTTATTATCCAGAGTATATCTTCTTATGGTAATTATCGTACATGTTATCCCTAGACTTAAACCTAAAATATATAAGACTTTATACTCAATCTAGATATCATTAGTAGACAGTTGATGAAAATACTCGTACTTTTTATTTTTAAGCCCAAACTCAAGGCAACATTTGGGTTTGTAATACTAAAATATTTTACCATATATGTTAACCAGGCCATGTTTTCATAGGAGAAATGATCGTAAATGCAATCTTTGGATTACCCGTATATGAGACTTATACGTGTATTTTAATAGTTTTAGACACAATGGCAAGAATTTATTCTTTAAGAGGAGCAAGAGTGTTTTACAAATAAACAATATATTTACCCTTTTTCATTGTTGTAACAATTTCAACGTGTGTATATTCAAACCATATGACCATTTCGCCCATATTTTATTCTTTAGTTTTATTACGTATATCATCTTCTCACAAGGGCATTTTATGCTTATTCTACCTTTTCTACATGTTTGGATTTGGGACAAAAGGAGGAATAAGGGTATACACAGTGTAAAAACTCAGGATTACACATGAGATTAGCATTCATAAGTTACACCCAAAGAAGAAACCTTTGTTCACAGTAAAAATATACACATGGCCCATAACTGTAATTTCCAATATCATAGTCTAGTGAAAATCTTTTGTCCTTCTTGCATCTATAAAAAAAAAGGGGAAATTTGTTGGTTGTATAACAACCCTAGTTCTTCTTTTGCATATATTACAGTAACCGAAGTGGCGCAAATGATCAAGCCTAAGTCATGTATCCGTACAGCGAATAGAAAAAAAGGATAAAATACAACAATATTTCTTTGTATTATAAACCAGAAACTCCTACCATAAATATCGTTTATAAGGAAAATATTTCTATCTTTATGGAAGTTTGATTTGTATTTTTTATATTATATACTCTTGTAAAACGTTAATATGACGCATAATATTGGAAAAATTTGTGGTTTTTCGGTGAATAAAATCTACTAATTACCTACATTTGTTAGAACAAAGAGATGTTAAGTATAATATATGTAGACTAAAGCATAAACATTGGAAGTGCTACGGATAAAATTACCAGGTAAATAAGGAAGTGTGTCCTCTATATCGTACAAGATACGGGAAAGTTTTATGTTTCTTCCTATTTGTAAACAAATGAAACTACAATCTTACACAATATTCACAATAACGTATACACACGATATAATTATATACTTTGCCGTCTCTAGACTTGAAAAAAGGCTTAAGTCTATGGGTTACATTCAATGATACGATGGATAAAAATACTTGTACTCGTGGATATTTTACTGTGTATAAACCAAAATATTTATATACATTACTTCTACTACAAATATTGTGGCTATAAGAATCATGACACTATTTTCAATAGCAGTTTGTTTTATACTTTATATATCGTACACATAATTAACCAATGTGAATCTGGAAGAATTTATAGCTTTATATACTTTAAATAAATAGTTACCCAACACTTGTTGGAATAACTGAACATCCAATTTACTATATAAAAGCACGGAATAAACATAAGAATAATTCCGTAAGTTTACACTGAAAATGATACTAGGTAAAGTTTATAGCTAAAGAATAAAATATACACTCTTTTGCACAATAACTGTAATTCCCACGATCGTCGTGAAAAATCTTCTGCCCTTCTTGCATCTATAAGAAAAAGGGGTAAAATACGTTAAGTAGTCACAAATCATTCTAGAGTTCTTACTCTTGCATATACATGGGAAAAGAATAAAATATTCCCCTATACCTGTAACCTATTACTATCAAACGAATGTGGTGTAAATGATCCAAGGCGATCGTCTAACCTGTAAAAAAGGTAAATTTATGTTTTTATACATGGATAAAATACAACAATGTTATATATTATTATTCTTACTACATATACGGTGGCCATAAGGAATATTTTCTATCATCTATTGCGTTTTGCTGAGAATTTTGAATGTCAGATACTGTATAAAATGTTATCATGATAAGGCGTAATTGGAAGAATTAATGGCTTTAAGAAGAATAAAAGCAAGATGATACTCCAATACTTGTTGGAACAAAGGGATAGTATGTAAGAATGACATCCACAATCTCAACGTGAAAGTGATACAGAATAAGGTTTGTAGCTAGAGAATAAAAAAGTACAAGTTGTGCCTATCCAAAAGGAGCAAATATAGCGTAAGCGTAAAACAAAGGACAAAAATAAAAGATACATGCATCTGTACACTTTACATGTATAAAATATGACCTTATCTACAAGGAAAAAAGTATACCAATGAGAGCAATTAACATATATTTTTAAAACAACGTAGATATACTATATGCTCCCATCATTACGCTCGAAATACTGAGAAAAGGTTGATTATTCTTAATTGGAGAAAGGTATGTATCTCTGCCTGTATTTTCACTAATAAGGAGGAGAAAATGTTGTATATTCTTATATTTTACCTCTTCTGTCAATTTTGGTGAAAGATATATGCTTATGGCCACGTATCTAAAGAAAAAAAGGGTGTACTCGGTACACCGTCTTGTACAAATATATGAAAGTAGTTTATTCTTTAAAATATTTAAAAACCATCAAACATACAACATATAGATAAGGAATTATATACACACATTACATGTATGAATATTAGAGGAACTTATGACTTCATTGATTTAAATAAGAGCATACCCATGTTGTTAAATAAATAAATGTTAAACTTACTGTATAAGAGATTGTATGTGTTATATAAAGTCCACATGGATGTATACATAAGGTTGACGGTTAAAGAGAAAAAGCATGCAAAACAATAGACTTAGGTTAAAATTGGAGGTAATAAACGAGAGAAAGTGTTCAAGCATAAAATAAACCATTTTCCTGATATTACCATAATTTTGCTACTTGATTAAAAGTATCATTTTAACGTGCTCCGAGATAAAAAAATATAGATAGTTCATAAGCTCACCGGGTTACTTTACTGTTTTATACTCTAGAATGTACAGTCACCATAAGCAATATAGCTCCATTTTCCATGGGAGACTGTATACTTTGTATAAGTATGGTTAATTATAATGTGAATTTTGAATGAATTCATGGATTTCGTGTGATTTAAACCTACAGGGTTACCTACTACTTGTTAAAATATTT
>Ga0209655_10000572_pt1 | contig 13971 bp, 16 predicted proteins | sample BogFormECP03_OM2_FD_188236 | JGI IMG/M metagenome (GOLD analysis project Ga0209655, IMG submission 188236) | Bog forest soil microbial communities from Calvert Island, British Columbia, Canada - ECP03_OM2 (SPAdes) (version 2) | ecosystem: Environmental > Aquatic > Freshwater > Wetlands > Bog ...
TACTTGCGCGTGGCGGATGCTGCGCGGATTCCGGTGATGGTGTATTCGGTGCCGGTGTTCACGCACGTCACGGTGGGAGCTTCGTTGATCGCGCGCGTGGCAAACCATCCCAACATTATTGGCATGAAGGATAGTTCCGGGGATATGAAGGGAATTGCCGCGATCATCGCCGCGGCGCCCAAGGAATTTCAGACGCTTACTGGCGCCGCTTCGAGTCTTTATGAGGCGCTGCAATTGGGCGCGGTGGGCGCGATTCTGGGGCTGGCGGATGTGTTTCCGGATTTGTGCGCGGAAATTTTCGCAGCGGCCGCGGCGGGGGATCGCGCGAAGGCGCAGACGCTGGCGCAGAAACTGGTGGTTCCTTCGAAAATGCTGCTGATGGATTACGGCATCGCCGGCTTGAAATACGCGATGGAGCGCCTGGGGTTTTACGGCGGGCTGCCGCGGCTGCCACTGCTAGGGGTGGGCGACGCGGGCAAGGTGGAAATCGAGGCGATGTTGGCGAATCTTCTTTCCCAGCCAGCGCATCATTTGTAGCAGCGAATTGCGGTCGCATGGGGCGCGCTGGGAGGACGTCATTCACAAGATATGCGCGAAGGCACGCTATTCATGCGTGATTTGGCGGCCAAATTGGCGCTGTAGTTTGCGCTGTAGCCGCTGTACGGTTGAATTTTGCGCTTGTTGCGTTTCTGATTGTGCTTCGCTCTGCGATTGTTGCTTCACTGGGCCGCGTGTATCATGAACCCCTCGATGGAGTCTTTCTGTCTTTCCTTCCGCGATATTCCCCAGACATCTAAATTATTTTCGACATTTTTGGAGGATTTTGGGCGCGTCGGGAAATATTACGGGCATGCGCCTTCGATCGGCGGAGTCGCGGCGGCGGCTAAGGAAGTGAAGATTGACCCGCAGGTGCGCGCGGGCGTGGTGGAAGTGCTGCGCGAGCAGAATCTGAAATTTGGCGGTGCGGGTGCGCTGGACGCAGCAATTGCGCGGAACCTGGACAGGTTGGCTGGCGGCGCGGTGGCGATTGTTACGGGGCAGCAAGTGGGGCTTTTTACCGGGCCGGCTTACAGTTTGTACAAAGCGATCACGGCGGCAGCTTGCGCGGAAGAACTTTCGCGGCGCGGCGTGGATGCGGTGCCGGTTTTTTGGCTGGCGACGGAAGATCACGACCTGGCGGAAATCAATCATGCCGCGTGGACTACGCGCACGGGATTGGCCGAATTTGTTTTGCCGGGGAGATCGGAAGACGAAGGCCATCGCGTGGGGGAAATTGCGCTGGGTGAGGCGATCACCGCGTCGGTGGTGACGGCGATGGACACGCTGGAGGGGCCTTACGCCGCGGAAGTGGCGCGGGCGTTGCGCGAGTCTTACACGCCAGATGACACGTATGGTTCGGCGTTCGGAAAGTTGATGACGCGACTGGTGGCGGGGCGGGGAATTATCTTTCTGGACCCGCTGGATTCGCGGTTGCACCATTTTGCGAGCGGAATTTACCGGCGCGCAATTGATGATGCGGAAACGCTGGGTGATGCACTGGTGGGGCGGTCGAAAGAGCTGGAACACGGAGGATTTCACGCGCAGGTGAAGGTGACACGCGAATCGACGCTACTTTTTTACAATGTGGATGGAGCGCGGCAACCTTTGCGGCGGCGGGGCGGCAAATTTCACGCGGGGGCGGCCGCTTTTTCGCTGGAAGAATTGCGTGCGGCGATTGCGGCGACACCGGAGGCTTTTACGCCTAACGTTTTGCTGCGGCCGGTGGTTCAGGACACTTTGTTGCCTACTGCTGCTTACGTTGGAGGGCCGGCGGAAACTGCTTATATGGCGCAGGCTCAGGTGGTTTACAAACATCTGCTGGGGCGGATGCCGGCGATTTTGCCGAGGGCTAGTTTTACTTTGGTGGAGCCGCCGATTGCGCGATTGCTGAAAAAATATGGATTGGATTTTCGCGATGTGATGCGCGGGCGGCAACATTTGCGCGGGCGCATGGAGATGAAATCGCTGCCACGGGCGCTGGCGGGGCGTTTCGCGACGGATGAGAAGGCGCTGCGGCGGCTGTTGGCGGCATATCGCAAGCCGCTGGTGCATCTGGACCCGACTTTGACGGGGGCGCTGGATTCGACGGAGCGGAAAATGTTGTACCAGTTTTTGAAATTGAAAGGGAAGGCAGGGCGGGCGGAGAATTTCCGGACTGGGATTTTGGACCGGCATGAGCGGATTCTGGTGGATGCTTTGTATCCGCATCGTGGGTTGCAGGAGCGGACGCTTTCGGCGTTGCCTGCGCTGGCGGCTTATGGGCCGGAACTTTTGGATGATCTGGCTGGGGTATCGGTGATTAGTGGGCCGGATGTTGAGACTGTTGCCGGCTCAGACGATGACGCGGCGGCGAAGCCGCAGGCTTGTTCGCACCAGCATCATGTTTTGTTTATGTAGGCGAGCGCGGTCTTTACGGCGCGAGGAAGAGTTGTTTTATCTGGTCGAGGTCGGCGTAGGCCGTGTCTGAGACGGCGGTGAATGTGAAGCCGTTTTGTTGCCAAGATATCCAGTGGTAGCCCTGTAGTTCACCTGAAGCTTCCTGCGCATCTCCGGGTTGCGCCTTCTCTACGAAGACATTTACGATGTGTTTGCGGCGGCCGTAGACCAGGGCGGCTGCGGTGCGGCTGTCAATCACGTCGAGGCGACCGCCTAGCAGCGGGAAGCCGTCGTTTGCAAAATCGCGGACTGGCGGCGCGAAATCTATTTTGCCGTCGAACCATGGTTTTACGGTGTGCTGGTCCGTGGAGATTACGTCTTCCAGGTGACCGGGCTGCAGCGAGCGGAGATGGGCGTCAACGATCACAGCGGCCATGGCCTGCTGCTGCGAGTAGCGGTTCAGCCTTTCCATGTACTGCGTGCCGAGGAACACGGCGAGGATCACCGTTGCCGCGATGGCGAGCCAGCGCCAGGACTTTTCAACCGAAGGCTTTGGATCTTTTACGTAGGGCACGTCAGGCGATACGGCCGCTACCGGCAAACTGGTTTGCAGCTTTCTACGCAGGGTTTCGGGGGCGCGCGCGTAGAGTTGGGCGCCGACGAGCGCGCTGCGAAGTCTTTCTTCGGCTGCGAGGCGCGTTTCGCAATCGGGGCACGATTCCAGATGGCGCTCGAACTCGGCCGCGCCCATGGCGTCGAGCTCGCCGTCGAAATAGGCATGCAGTCGAGTTTGCGTCAGGTCACAAGTCACGGCTGGCTCCCTTTTGGTACAGCTTCGGTCAATATGGCTCTTAGCTGCTGGCGAGCCCGTGCGAGCGCGGACATCACGGTGCCAATGGGGCGCGTGGTGATGGCGGCGATTTCTTTGTAGGAGCAGCCTTCGAGTTCGCGCAGGACAATGATTTCGCGGAAATGCGCGGGCAAGTCTTCGAGAGCGCGTTGCAGGCGTTCGCGGTCGTAGGTGGCCATGGCGAGCGATTCGGGATTTTCAGGTTTTGGCGGCATCGTTTGCTCGTCGAACTCCGTCATTTCCTCTGCTACATGATTCTGCTGCAGCCAAGTGAAGCAGCAATTGCGCACGATCTGCAGAAGCCAGGCGCGCGCGTTGCCGGTCTGAAACCCGCCGAAGGAACGGTACGCGCGCAGAAAGGCTTCCTGCGTAACGTCCTCAGCTTGCGCGCGGCCGCGTAGGATCCAGCGCGCCAGATTGTAGGCGGCGTCGCGATGAGGCATTACGTCTGCTTCAAAGCGCGCCCGATCTTCCTGAGCTAACACGTCCCGCCCTTTTTACAGCTCCACAATAGAGGGAACTGCGATGGGGGTGATTTTATTCCCGCCGGGAGCGATTTTCTTACAAATACTTTGTGGCCATCGCCTGGGAATAAAACCACTGGTGCGACGGTCTTGCACAGTGAACACGCCCACAGGTGGCGCGTTGCTCGTTTGCTCGCAGCGGGCGCGCGCCCCCCTTAAGAGCTGGGCGGTGAGCAAGTTACGGCGCTCGGATGTTGGGTGAGAGCGACCAAGGAGGCGGCAAATGTCGCAAAGTAAGAAGGACGAGATTTTGCACGACCATAATCACGATGGGATTGACCGGCGCGGATTTCTGAAGTGCATGGCTTGGGCGGGGACTGGGGCGCTATGCGTGATGCAGGGCGGAGTGCTGAAGTCTTACAGCATGAGCCGCATGAATGAATGGAACGCCGCAAAGACGGGGGGAGAACTGAGTTTCGCGCAGATCAGCGACAGCCATATGGGTTTCAACAAGCCGGCCAATCCAGACGTGGCAGGCACGCTGAAAGCAGCGGTGGACAAGATTAATGCGCTGTCTGTGCAGCCGGAATTTTTGCTGCACACCGGTGACATCAGCCATCTTGCGAAACCAGAAGAATTCGACACGGTAGATCAGATTTTGAAAGGCGCGGTGGCGAAGGAGGTGTTTTTCGTGCCGGGCGAGCACGACGTGATCGGCGACGACGGGCAGCAATACCGGGATCGTTACGGGAAGGGAACGAAGGGTGCGGGCTGGTACAGCTTCGATAAGAAAGGCGTGCATTTTATTGGATTGGTGAACGTGGTGAATTTGAAGGCGGGCGGGCTGGGGAATTTGGGCGGCGACCAGCTGGATTGGCTGGCAGCGGACGTGAAGCAATTGAAATCGAGCACTCCGATTGTGGTGTTCGCGCACATTCCGTTGTGGTCGGTATATCCAGAATGGGGATGGGGGACGGACGACAGCGCGCAGGCTTTGAGCTATCTGCGGAAATTTGGATCCGTGTCGGTGTTGAACGGGCACATCCACCAGATCATGCAGAAGGTGGAGGGGAACGTGACGTTTCACACGGCGATGTCCACGGCATTTCCTCAGCCGCAGCCGGGGAAGGCGGATTCGCCGGGGCCGATGAAAGTGCCGGCGGAGCAGTTGCGGAGTGTGTTGGGGATTACGGATGTGAACTTCGTGCGCGGGCAGCATGCATTGGCGATTGTGGATTCGCAGTTGGCGTGAAGTTTCGGCGCAGCGCGCATTGCGCGGCGTTTATTTCAAATTGATTGTGAGAGGAGAAAGTCATGAGAGGGAAAGTTGCACGAATTGGTTTGGCTGCGCTGCTGATGGGTCTGGCGGCGATGTTGACGACGGTGGGTCGCGTTGGCGGCGCGGGAGCGCAGGAAAAGGCTCCGGCGGCCGTCGCGGTGAAGATTGATAATTTCAGTTTTGGGCCGGCGACAGTGACTGTGCCGGTGGGCACGACCGTGACTTGGACGAATCGCGACGATATTCCGCACACGGCGGTCAGCACGGACGGCGCATTTAAGTCGAAGGTGCTGGATACGGACGATACGTTTTCGTTCGTGTTCAGCAAGCCGGGCACTTATCCCTACTACTGCACGATTCATCCGAAGATGACCGGGCAGATCATCGTGCAGTGAGGGAGAGCGTGCGATGCATCCGTTTGATTTGCGGCAGATGTTGGAAGAAAAGCACGCACAGCATGTGGTGCTGATCCATTTTCCGATCGCTTTGTTCATTGCGGGAGTCGGAATGGATTTTGTGGCGCAGTGGACGAAGCGAACGGCGCTGGAGTTTGCGGCTTACGTCAATTTGTTGCTGGCGGCGGTGATGGCGTTGCCGGCGGTGGCTACGGGTCTAGTGGCGTGGCAGTGGGCGCTGGAGGGACATCGCATCAAAGGGATTTTATTTTTGCATATTGTGTTTGCGTTGGCGTCGGCGGCGGTGATTTGGATTGTTTGGTGGATTCATTTTCGCGCGCGGCGCGGCGATGGGGCGAGGTTGCCGAGTTGGCGATTGGTGTTGGAGTTCATGGGCGTGACGCTGCTGGCGATTACCGGGCATCTGGGCGGATTTCTCAGCGGCGTGAATAGCTAGTATAGCCGGCGATTTTTCGGAGCCGGATTTACGTGCCAGGCGTGGTGGCGCCGGTGGTGACACGGGGCGAGACGATCAGTTTGTTTAAGTCGCTCACAAGGCCAGCCATGGCTTCATCGATGTTTTTGCGACCAGTGGCTTCGCGTGCCCACGGTTGCACGTGCTCGGTGATTCGCCACAGAACAATACTCGTCTTGGGATCTATGATAGCCAAGCGTAGCAGGTAGTATCCCTGCGTTGGAATCACGATCTCGAAACGGACTTCTAGAACCACGTCGGCGTCCGCGGGAGTCTGCACGAATTCGTATATTCCCTGGTTTTTGAGGGACGCGTAGAGCTCGCTGTACGCGAGGTTGGGGACGTCTAGGACTGGGTCGCTATCGCCATTGGTGATGAATATTTTCTTGGCGGTGAGGATTTGGATTGGGACTGGAGCTGGGGGCACGTCTGGCGTTTTTTGCGCATCTGCGATTGGAACAGTGACCAGCACGATCGCAGAAGCGATGCAGATGCCTGCCAGCCGGAAGATTCTGTTCATGGATTCTCCTTGTCACACCCGAGTGAAACTCCGAACTGGATTGCCTCTTCTACACGATTGTGAAAACTGGGCCCTGAGCGCAAAACGGCTTGCTAAATCCAGCACGTAGGTAGACGAACACGCCATACGCTGCGTTTCACGAAAGGCAAAGCAGCCGGCGGGACGCCCGCCTACCGGCAGGCCGGCCTATGCTACGAAAACCTTTCGCCTCTGTTACATCTTTGTATATCTGCGCGCATCCATCGCGGCTTGCGGCGTACCGCGCACGCGAACAGTCGTGCTAAAATGCCGCGTTCAATAATTTCGAAGCTTGCGGAGGTATTCATGAAGATTACGCCTGGCAAACAGAAGGGGATGAAGGCGGTGGCGGATGCGCGGGGCGTGATCGCCGCGGCGGCGATGGACCAGCGCGGCTCGCTGAAGAGCGCGATTGCGAAAGAGAAGGGGATTGATAAGAAGGATGTGCCGGCGCAGATGCTGGAAGAGTTCAAGACGATTGTGACGCGAGTGCTGACGCCGCATGCGAGCGCGATTCTGCTCGATCCGGAGTATGGACTGCCGGCCGCGAGAGCGCGCTCGTCGAATGCCGGGCTGCTGCTGGCTTACGAAAATAGCGGGTACGACAATACGCGTCCGGGACGCTTGCCGGATTTGCTGGATATATGGTCGGTGCGGCGGCTGGTGGGAGCGGGCGCGGATTGCATCAAGATTTTGTTGTACTACACGCCGTTTGATCCACCCGAGGTGAATGATATCAAGCACGCTTGGGTGGAGCGGATTGGCGGGGAATGCACCGCATCCGATGTGCCGTTCTTTTTGGAATTTGTAGGCTACGTGGAAAATGGCGACGAGAAGGGAATTGAGTACGCGAAGCAGAAGCCGGAGGTGGTGCGCAAGAGCATGGAAGAATTTTCCAAGCCGCAGTACGGCGTGGACGTGCTGAAGGTGGAAGTTCCGGTGAATATGGCGTTTGTGGCTGGGTCGAAAGCGTGCAAGGGCGAATCGGCGTACACGCGGGATCAGGCGAAAGAACATTTCCGGCGGGCGGCGGCTGCGGCGAAGAAACCGTTCATCTATCTTTCGGCCGGCGTGAATAATGATGTGTTTGCGGAGACGCTGGAACTTGCGGCGGAATCGGGCGTAGAGTTTTCGGGAGTGCTGTGCGGGCGGGCTACCTGGAAGGACGGCATTCCGATTTACGCGAAGCAGGGTGGGAAGGCACTCGAGGATTGGCTGGGCGATCAGGGAGTGAAGAATATTAATAATGTGAACTCGAAGCTCACGGCGGCGAAGCCTTGGTACAGTTTTTACGGGGCGACTTCCGCGGCGGCGCTGGGGGATTAGGTCCGCGCAGCGTTGCGGCGGTGGTGGAGCACGCTGCAGGCTGTGCGCTTGTGAACTAAGTGGGGAAGCGCGATCAACTGTTTGCGAGCGCTTGATATTGTTCCGACGTTAGGGGAACTACGGAGAGCCTGCCTTGGCGGACCAGGGGCGAACCGGCGAATAGTTTGTTGGCTTTGATTTCGGCCAGCGAAACTGGACGCGCCATGGGTTTTCCCGCCGCGATCTTCACGCGGGGATTCTTGGGATCGGAAGCGTTCACGGATTCGACTGTCGCCGTGCCTACCGCGCTCCTGACATCGCCGGTTTCGTAGATGATAAGCTTAGCTCCCGGCTGCATTTCGCGCAGATTTTTCACAGCGGCGGGATTTGTCACGCCATCCCATACGGTTTGTTTATCGCGCTGCAGATCGGCGAAGGAATATTCTGACGGCTCGGTTTTCAGTAGATAGGCAGAAGACATTTCAGTCGCTCCCGCACTTTGCGGCGTTCATGTTACACCGCTCTCTGCTCCGCGCGTATTCCCGAGTCGCCGGGCGGCTGTTGGCGAGTTCAATGGAATCGCTTGCGTCGCGCTTGACTCCTCCGGCCCACGAGTCACAATAGTTGCACCCCTTCAGAACCATGTTTTTGTATCGGCTGACTCCTCTCTTCAGTCTGCAATCGCACGCGCAAAACGTGCGGTCCACTTCTTGTGACGATCATTCTTCGGGTTCTTCATTCGTAGAGGGGGAATTAATGAAAGATGACGAAAAAATAGATATCGGAAAAGACGCGAAGATTTCAAACGTATTGTTGGTAGAAGACAGTCCGGGAGATGTGCGGCTGACGCAAGAAGCTTTCCACGCCGCCAATCCTTCGGTTTACTTGCATGTGGCCAACGATGGAGTGGAAGCCATGATATTTCTGCGAAACCAAAATGGACACGCGAACTCACCCCGTCCAGATATGATTTTGCTGGACCTAAATATGCCCAGTATGGATGGGCGGCAGGTGCTAGCGGAGATTAAGAAGGACGACAAACTGAAGACGATTCCGACCGTGATCCTGACCACATCGGAGGCGGAGGTGGACGTGGCCAAGAGCTATCAGCTGCAGGCGAATTGTTACCTCACCAAGCCGGTGCAACTGGACGCGTTCGAGGATTTGGTGAAGAGCATCAACGAATTCTGGCTGACGACAGTGAGGTTGCCGCAGAAGCGCAACATTGCATGAGCAAAGCATTGCTGCAGACTTTTCGCGCACGTTAATCCCAGCTCAACGCTCAGGCCGGATTCAGCCGCGCTCGCTGTCGTTTCGGGGATTGCAATTGATGCGCGAAAACTGTGGGAGGACACCAGTGGCTACCGAGGTGCTGTTGGTCGAGGATAGTTCCGGCGATGTGCGGCTGACGCGCGAGGCTTTCCGCGAAGCGGATGCTTCGATTCACGTGCACGTGGCCTGCGATGGCGTGGAGGCCATGGCTTTTCTGCGGCGCGAGGGAATCTACGCTGACGCGCCGCGGCCTTGCCTGATCTTGCTGGACCTGAATCTGCCGAAAATGGGCGGTCTGGAAGTGCTGTCGCAGATTAAGCGAGATCTGGACCTGCAGGCGATTCCGGTGGTGATACTGACGACTTCGGAAAGGCAGGCGGACGTGACGAAATGCTACGAGCTGAAAGCCAATTGCTATCTGAACAAGCCCGTGCAATGGGATGGGTTCAGCACGATTATTGCCAGCCTGAATCGCTTCTGGGCGCCGGCGATCACCGCCAAGCTGCCGACACAGAGGGTTTGACGGCGATCATTTCGGATGCGCTGCGACGGAAGCACGTTTTCCGCCGGGCGATTCGCGGTCCGGCAATTGACTACAAGAAATTGACTATTGGTTCAGGGCTGCTGTGGATTCGGACGAGGCTTGCGGTACTACGGTAAACGTGGGGACCAGGCGCACGGCGTTGTTTACGGGAAAGAATAGCGACGATTGCGGGTTGAATTCGATATTCAGGTTGATGGCGGCATCCGGAAGGACTTGGATGAAGCCGCCGGAAATATGGTCTGACGAGATTTGAAATTGCGATGAAAGGGTGTCCAGCACGAGCGGCCGGATCACACCATCGGCGGTTATTACGCAGCTGAAACCCGCACTCCCACAGGCGTTTTCCTCTGGTAGAGGCTCGTCCGTCGCCGGCTGATTGGGTGACAGGCGCAGGCGGATTTGGCGGTATGCGTCGGCGGGCACGGCGACGTCACCGAACGTGTTCTGCTCGCATGATTCAGCGCATTGCGCGAGCAGGTCGAGTTGTTCGGGCTGGCTGGCGAGCTGCGGAGCCAATTCTCGCCAGTTGGGCGAATCGTCGTTGGGGATGGTGCTCGGAGTGGCTTCGATGCCACGGAGCGTCACGAAAATGTGCTGGATGGTCGTTGGCAGGGGTGTCGCTTGCGCGGAGGACGTGGGGGATGCGGTCACTCTGAGGCTAACGGTGCCCGTGGCGGTGTTCAACTGGCAACTTGGGGTGTTCGAACTTGTCGAAATCGAGCCGCCAGGATTGGAGACAAAGACAAAGCAATAATTGCTGCAGCCGACGAAGGCCAAGCAGAACAGCAAAATTGTGAAAAAGCATGCGCGAGACGTGAGCTTAGAGTGCCGGAACGAGAAGCGATGCTGCATGGGAGGGCCTCGATAGCCGGATTATGGGCGCGGAAAGCGGGGCCGTCAAGTCAGCTGGGGCAGGCCGCGGGAGGGAGCACGGCAGGCGCTCTTTCTCGCGTGGGACGCGCAGCGAATGGTGGTCCGCGTGGATTCTCAAGTCACTTCCACGCGAAAGTTTGCTTCAGGCCGCCGATTTGTACGTCGAAGAGGCCTGGTTCGAGGACGGGCTTATTTTCTGCGTTGATGAACGACAAATCCTCTTTGGTTAGTTCGAAGGTGTAGCGGCGAGTTTCGCCGGGTTGCAGCAAGACTTTGGCGAAGCGCTTCAGGCGCTTTAGCGGAGGAGCGATGCTGGCGTTTTGTTCGCTCAGGTAGAGCTGGACTACTTCTTTTCCTGCGCGATCTCCGGTGTTTTTTACTGTTATTGCCACTTGGATCTTCTGGTCGCTTGACGCTGTGGAAGGTGTTACTTGCAAATCCGAATACGCGAAATTCGTGTAGCTCAGGCCATAGCCGAACGCGAATTGCGGGGCGTAGAGCGGGGCGTTTTCGCTGTCGACGCCTTCTAGCGTTTTGTGGTCGTAGGTGAAAAGCATGTTGGGGTAGCGCGGATAGGTGATGGGAAGCTTGCCGCTGGGATTCACGTCACCGAAAAGGATGTCGGCGATCGCTTGTCCGCCTTCATTGCCGGGGTTGTAGGCCATGAGGATTGCACTCACGCTACCGGCTATAGGGCGAATTATGCGCGGGCGACCTTCGGTGAGGACCAGGATCACGGGCTTGCCGGAATCGAGCATTTTCTGGGCGAGATGGATTTGCGCGTCGGGAAGGGCGAGATCTGCGATGTTGCCGGGGGTTTCAGCGTAGGCCCATTCTCCGAGGCAGACTACGATGGCATCAACGTTTGCTGCGGTTGCTGCCGATGCTGCTTGCGTGATGTCTGTTTCCTTGTAGAGGCTGGCGCCGGGAACGAAGTTGACGTGGTCAGCGCCAATTTTTTGGCGGATGGCGTCGAGGGTCGTTGCGTAGGACTTCGCAGGGTATGCAGAGGCTTTGCCGCCCTGCCAGGTGTAGCTCCAACCATTGTCGAGAGGGATCAGCGAATCGGCGTCGGGTCCGGTGACCAGCACGTGCGCGGTCTTTGCCAGGGGCAGCGTGTGATTTTCGTTTTTCAGCAGGGTGATGGATTCTTGCGCGGCTGCGAGGCTGACCTGGCGCGATTCGGGTGACCCGAGCGTTGTGTTCGCTTCGCCGCCGCGCAGCGGATCGCTGAATAATCCGAGCTGATATTTTAGCGTGAGAATGCGGCGCACGGCTTCGTTGATACGCGCTTCGGGGACCTGTCCTTCTTGCACGAGTTGCAGCAACAAATCGCTGAAGCGGTAGTCGAGGGGGACCATGCTCATGTCAATCCCGGCGAGAATGGCGAGGCGCGTGGCTTCTTTTTCGGTGGCGGCGATGTGATGCGCAGTCACGAGGCGCTCGATGTCCTGCCAGTCGGAAACTGCCACGCCCTGAAATCCCAACTCATCGCGCAGAACTTTTGTGAGGAGGTAGCTGTTGACGTGGCCGGGGATGCCGTTCACGTCGGCAGAATTCACCATCACGGTGTGCGCGCCGGCTTTTACGGCTGCGGCAAAAGGGGGCAGAAAATATTCGCGCAGCGTGGATTCGGGGATCAGTGCGGGGCTGCGGTCGCTGCCGGTGGTAGGGTAGCTGTAGCCGATGTAATGCTTCAGCGAGGAAGAGACGTGCGTCGGGCTGGAAATGTCCGTACCTTCGTAGCCGCGGATGGTGGCTACGCCCATGACCGTTGCGAGGTAGGTGTCTTCGCCGAAAGTTTCGTAGAGGCGCGGCCAGAGCGGCTGGCGGCCGACGTCGAGTACGGGAGAGAAGGACCAGGGGATTGCGGCCTTGCGAGTTTCAGCGGCGGAGATTTGGCTGCCGCGCAGCATTAGTTCGGGATTCCATGTGGCGGCCATGCCCAGGGGCTGGGGGAAGAGCGTGCCGCCTTCGATGTAGGTGGTGCCATGGATGGAGTCAATGCCATAGAGGACGGGAATTTGCATGCGTGTTTTTTTGGCTTCGGATTGGATGGTGCGCTGAATTTCGTGCCACTTCTCGAGGGGAAGAGCCTGATCGTAGACATTTAGTATGGAGCCCACACCATATTCCGCGATGGCTTTGTGCAATTTTTCGGGGTTGATGCGGACGTCCTGATCCTTGCCGTCAACGATCGTCTCGATTGTCAGCTGGGTCATCTGGCCGACTTTTTCTTTCAGGGTCATTTGTGCGAGAAGTTTTTCGACTGCGGTCGCTGAAGCGCTGGCGGCGGGGCCTGCGGGCGTCATGTGGGTTCGAAGGAATCCTTGACTGTCCGCGATGACCTCTGCGGGGTGATTCGCGGCCTGCCCGGCGGCGTGGCCCGCGGCGAGGGGCAAACTACGCGCGCCGGCGAGCAGCACAGCAATAACGATTATGTAGAGGGTTAAATGAGATTTGGGCATTGGGGCTCCCGCCGGAATGATACATGCGCACGGGGGCGAGTTCCACGAGCGATTTCGCGCGCTGCGGCGTTGCGACGGGCGGAATCGCTCAGGACTTCGCTTTCTTCGCAGGTTTCGAATTCGTCTGTGACTTGGCGGAACTGTTGAAGGCGACCGCTTGGCGAACGAGGGCTTGGAAAGCGGACTGGTTGACTTCTTCGCCTTCGTGGATGTCTATCGCGCGGCGTACGTTTCCTTCGAGACTGGAGGTGAAGAGGCGCGCGGGATCCTTCAGCGACGCGCCCTTGGCGAAGGTGAGCTTCACGGCATTCTTGTAGGATTCGCCAGTGCAGATGATGCCGTCGTGCGACCAGACCGGAATCGCCCACTTCCACTCCTCGACGACGTCGGGGTCTGCTTCCTTGATGAGCTTGCGCATTTTGCTGAGAGTTTTTCCGCGCCAGTCGCCGAGTTCGGCGATTCTATCCGAGATGAGCTCCGATGCCGGCTGGCCCGGGCTTGCGTTCGACTTTTTCATATTCTCGTCCTAGAAGTTCCTGGGTCCTTATGCTGCCCTACCGTTTGTAGCTGGAAAAGGATGCCGATAGTGCGGCTTGAGGGGCGCAGCGCCCACGACGCCACAGCAAGACCGGCAATCAAGAGCGGCGCGATTACGTGAAAACCGTAAGCGCCGTAAACGCCGACTGCAGCGCACGACGCGGCTGCGCCCGTCACGTCGAAAAATATGCCGGCATATGCCCATTCCTTGAGCCGCGGAAAACGCGGCACGAGTATGGCAATGGCCCCAAGCACTTTCCAAAACCCGATGATTGCAAAGAAGTACATCGGATAGCCGAGCTGGGGCACTACGCCGTGGGGGTTGTGTTTAAATTGTGCTATCTGCGTAATGCCCCCGCTCATAAAAAATGCGACGAGTACGGTGGTCGTCCAATAAGCAATTTTTTTGGCTTTCATGGTTAGGCAAACCTCCCGGGTCCAACTCTCCTTAGTCGAACCCTCGTGAGCTGAATGCTCGTCAGTCTAATCCTCCGACAACACGTTCCATGTTGCCGATGAACTTCGTCCAGCCGTAGGTAGCGCCCTTGTAGGCGGC
>Ga0209655_10000573_pt1 | contig 13960 bp, 12 predicted proteins | sample BogFormECP03_OM2_FD_188236 | JGI IMG/M metagenome (GOLD analysis project Ga0209655, IMG submission 188236) | Bog forest soil microbial communities from Calvert Island, British Columbia, Canada - ECP03_OM2 (SPAdes) (version 2) | ecosystem: Environmental > Aquatic > Freshwater > Wetlands > Bog ...
ACTATACGACGTTTAATCCTTTTGAACCGCTCCTATTCTCTGTCACACCGGATACTAGAGGTTTTGGGTCGCTCGACCGCGAGGGCGCCCCGCAAGCCGTTGTTGCGTGAGGGCACAGGTCCGAGATCGGCACTGCAGGCCTTGGCCACGTATTTCGAGCGGGTGAATCCGAGTCGGTCGCAAGCCGCAACATTGACGATTTTAGGATCATGAAGTCTGTCGATTTTCGGTCTCTCGAACGACTATCTAATAACAGAACGATGAGCTACGGCTCCTTGAGTCACAGGAAACAAGGAGGAATAGATGAAATACATCTGTTTGGGCTATCTCGAGCCCGGCAAGTTCGAAAACATGTCCGAGAGCGAGCGCAACACCGTGTTTGACGAGTGTTTTAGCTACAACGACGAACTGCGGAAGAACGGACATTTGCTCGCGGAGGAAGCGCTTCAGCCCCCGAACACGGCGGTGACCGTGGTTTGGAAGGACGGAAAGGTTGCCGTGACGGACGGTCCGTACGCGGAAACGAAGGAGCAATTGGGCGGAATTCAGGTGCTTGAAGCGCGAGATCTGAATCACGCGATTCAGCTCATCTCCCAATCGCCAGGAGTGAAGTTGAAGTGCGGAACAATCGAGATACGTCCGGCGGCGGATATTCGAGAAATCATCAGGGAGAGCGAGCGGCGACGGCGGGTGAATCCAGAATGAATCGGTGTCCGAATTTGGACATTGGCTTTCGAAAACGAGCATCGGCTACCACGCGGCCCATGGTAAGTGGTTTACAATCTAGGTTTTGCCATTGGCACAGGTGGTGCTGACAGATTACGAGGGGAGAGGAAACATGTCATTTTTCCGCGATCTAAAAGTTGCCTTCCACTCGCTGATGCGCAGCAAGGGGCTTGCGGCCATCGTGATCCTCACGCTGGCGCTGGGCATTGGGGCCAACGCGGCCATCTTCACGCTCGTGCGCGGAGTGCTGCTCAAGCCACTCGTCAACCGTGACGAGAACCGGCTCATCTACATCCGCCAGAGCGCCCTCGGCCTGGGCGACGACAATACGACATTCTCCGTGCCCGAAATCAGGGACATCGAATCCAGCGTCCACTCCGTGAGCGAGTTCGGCGATTTCTCGATGATGGGCTTTACGATGATCGGACTCGGCGAACCTCGCGGGGTTCAAGGCGGCGTCGTGAGCGGCAACTATTTCGAGGTCATGGGGCTGCGTCCCGTCCTCGGCCGCCTCATCGGACCCCAAGATGACGGTCCCAACGCCCCGGGCGTGATCGTGCTCACCTATCGCTTCTGGTCCACCGTTTACAAAAAAGATCCGGGCGTGCTCGGCAAAACAGTTCGCCTCAGCAGCCTTGGCGATCGTTCCGCCACGGTCATCGGCGTCCTTGAACCGAGCGTGCCGTACCCCGCGGATACGGAGATTATCGGCAACATGGTGACCAGCCCGCATCACCTCTCCGCCACGATGGTCACTGGCCGCGTCCACCGCATGACCGAACTCTTCGGCAAGCTTGCTCCCGGCGCCACTCTCGAGCAGGCTCGCGGCGAATTGAGCACCGTTTACGCCTCCATGCAGAAGGATCACACCGAAGCGTATCCCGCTAACGGCAACTACCGCATTGAAACCAGGATGCTACGCGACCAGATTACTTCCGGCGCGCGCACCGTTCTCCTCGTGCTGCTCGCTGCGTCCGGCCTCGTTTTCATCATCGCCTGCTCCAACGTTGCCAACCTGATTCTCGCGCGGACGGTTCGCCGCGAGGGCGAACTCTCGATCCGCGCCGCGCTCGGCGCCAGCACGGGTGCGTTGCGCCGTATGTTATTGGCGGAAAGCCTGCTGCTGTGCGGCGCGGGCGCAGCCATCGCCGTACTCATCGCGCAGCCATTGGTCACCATCCTGGCTCGCTACGCCTCGCGCTTCTCGGTCCGCGCGCTGGACTTGACGGTCGATTCCAGCCTGCTCTGGGTGGGCGTAGTGCTCGCAGTCGTCGCCGCGGTGATTTTGGCATTTGTGCCGCGGCTGCCTTCGGCAGGCGCTGCGAGTGGCATAAACCTAGCCAGCGGAAGCGTCCGCATTACCAGCAGCACCAGCCGCCGCCAGCGCATCTTCGCCGTCACGCAAATCGCCGCATCCTTCGTACTCTTGGCCGGCGCAAGCGTGTTGATCACCACGCTGATCTCGTTGCAAACGCAGCAGACCGGTGTCGATACGCGTCACGTCCTGGTCGTTGACGTTCCCGCGCTGTCCTACGGAAAAACGGATCAGCAAGTCCTCGATTTTTACAAGGAATCGATACGCCAGATCGATGCGCTACCCGGTGTCACCCAGACGGCTTACGCTCAGGTCGCTCCCTGGCGTGACGCCGAGATCTTCGGCATAGGTTTGCAATTCGCTGGCGATGGTCACCCCCATGGCACAGACGATCCTCGCGCGCAGACGCGTACGATTTCTCCCGGCTTTTTCAGCTCGCTGCGCGCTCCCATTCTCGCCGGCCGCGATTTCAACGCGCTCGATGACGGCAATCGCGAGCCGGTCGTGATCGTCAGCCAGACTCTCGCGCAGAGCATGTTTCCGGGTCAGGATCCCATCAATCGGCATGTCTTTTGGACCGATCCGGTGCTCGAGTTTCTTCCCGGCACCGATGCCGAGAAGGCGCGAGTAATGTCGCCTCACCGCATTATTGGCGTTGTCCCCGATATGGACGACCTGCATATCGTTCCGGCGCCCACCGCAACCATTTACAACACCTTTGCGGATGGTGGCTTGTACGGCGGTCATCTCTTCATCCACACCACCGGAAATCCTTACGCGCTGGTAACGCCGGTGACAAAAATTATTCGGCAGATGTCCGCCGATCAACCCGTCGAGCACGCCGCCACTCTCGAAGACATCCGTGCAAAAGTGCTTGCGCCAGACCGCTTGAACTCGCTGGTCTTTGGCGTGTTCGCAGGGGTAGCGTTGCTGATTGCCGTCGTTGGCGTCGCGGCCGTACTGGCGTTTTCCGTGAGCGCGCGCACCCGCGAATTCGGCATCCGCCTGGCGCTCGGCTCGCAGCCGGAAAATATCCTCAGAAGTGTTGTCACCGAGGGCGTCGTGATGGCCGGCGTTGGCGTTCTGGCCGGCGCGGCATTCGGGCTCGTCGTCGCGCGCGTGGCCGGCAGCTATTTCGGCGACTTGAAAATGCCGGGCGCATTGCCGGTAATCGTTTCTGCGTTCGTGCTGCTAGGCGCGGCGGTAGTCGCGTCGATGCTCCCGGCAGCACGCGCCGCCCGCGTCGATGTAATACAAGCGCTTCGCTCGGAATGATTTTTCCGGCGCGCCCAAGTTTCTCGTAAGCCGTGCCGGCGGCTCTTTTCCCTAGGGCTTCTTGTTTTTGTCGTCCCAGAGTTTTGGTTCCCACAATTCGACTTTGTTTCCTTCGGGGTCCATTACCCACGCAAAAACTCCGTTCTCGTGGAATTCGGGACCCTTCAAGATCTCAGTGCCAGCATTCTTTAGTTGCGCGATCATTTCTTCCATATTGTCGATTCGATAGTTGATCATGAAACTCGATTCGCTCGGGCTGAACCACTTCGTGGCCGGCGCTGCGACAGCCCATGCCGTAGCACCCTTGTCCTCTGCTTTGTCCTCGGTCCACTCCAGGGCGCAGCCTCCCCAATCCTCGAGCTTGATGCCGAGATTCTTCTTGTACCATTCGCCGAGAGCTTTATCGTCGGTTTTCGCTTTTATGAATACACCGCCGATTCCAGTGACTCGAGCCATTTTTTCCTCTCTCTCTTAAGTAAATTTATGTCTGCTAGTAGGAATGCAGCACTTATTACGCCGTCGCGGCCGCCTGCGCCGCTTCCGGCCGCGCCTTTTTTCTCAGAACCGCCGCCGAAATCAAGGTGATCAGCAATCCGATCGGGAACGGCTCAATAAACGTCATCAGCATACGGTAAAGCGGATGTGCATACATTTCTTTCATGTGCTGAATCTCAGCGATTTTCGCCTCCACCACTTGCGCACTCGCGCCAGACGCCTGCGCCTTGGCAATCATAGCCGCTGAATACTTGTCCATGAAGTCCTGAAAAACCGTGCGCGACAAAACCTCCCACGTCCCGACGTAGAACACGCACGAAATCAGAGTGATGCAGATCCCAATACCAAATCCCTTCGCAAAGCTGATATGGCCATCCCCCACGTTATCGCGATACGACCGGATGCCGAAATACACCAGGAGGAATGACAGCACAATGGACGTATAGCCAAGGATTAAGGCCTTATCGTTCCCAATCCGGTTGTAAAACGGAATAAAGCAAATCATCAGCGACGACGAAATAACGCCGGAAATCAACCCGAATGTAAGGACTGTCTTTTTCACCGCCGTATCCTCCGGTATGTGAAGCTTGGTGACTGGCACAATCTAGCCGCCCGCTGCGGAATTGTCGTCATCCTTTCGGGTGATTTTGGCCCGCAAGGTCGCAAATCATGCTTTGGAGTGAGGTAGCCGCCTTCAAGAGCCGTCTCGGAAGCCGCGCTCAGGGCAGCAAGCCGGATTCTTTGCCCATCTGCACGGCTTGCGTCCGCCGCTTCGCCCCCAGTTTATCGAAAACGCGGCTCGAGTGCGTCTTCACCGTGTTCTCGCTCACGAAAAGCTTCTCCGCGATTTCGCGGTTGCTCATGCCTTTGGCCATCAGTTCCAGAATTTCCAGCTCCCGCGGCGTAATTTCCAGCTCCTCTTGCCTCTTGGAGTTCACCACAAACGGCTGCCCGGCCGGAACAGGAATGTGCACTTCCTTCACGACAATCTGCTTCCGCGTCAGCCGCAGCCCCAGCCAGATTCCAAACGCCGAAAACGTCGCCGCCGTCAGTCCTCCATAGATCTCTATCGAATGCTCAATCACCAGGTAGCGATACTCGGTCCACTTGAGCAGCGTGATAAGTATTCCGCCCGCAAGCCCAAACAGAATAATGTGACGCCACAGGCGCGCCTTCTGGCTCTTAGCCGATCGCCCGGTGCCGCTAGCGGTGCCCGGAGAATTCGCGGTCGATGGCATTACGCAAGGCTATACCACAGAACGGCCAGATAGTCCTGAGCTGTGTCGGCTGGTGTGGGCTCTGCGGCGATCGAGAAGACAGTGCGACTCGACGAGTGCTACACTCCGATTCCTCTAAAGCAGTCAGCTCCTAGTCAGATTGGGGCCCCACGATGAACGACCAACAAAAGACGCAGCAGGATTCTTCGGTGCGAGATCAACAGATCCGCGCGGCACTGGATCAGCATTGGGCGGCGTCCGATGCCAACGATTTTGTCACGGAGCACCTCATCTATCAGGAGGACGCGGTGCTGGATTACCCGCAGTCGGGCGAGCGAACCCGCGGCCGCAGCAACATACAGGGCCAACGCGCCAGTCAGCCGAGCAATAAGCGATTTAGTGTCCGGCGAATCATTGGCAGCGGCGATCTTTGGGTCACCGAATTCATCCTGACATATGACGCCAAGCCGTCCTACACCGTCAGCATCATGGAGTTCACGGGAGTCAAGGTTGCCCGGGAAACACAGTACTTTGCGGATCCATTTCCTGCTCCCGCATTTCGCGCTAAATGGGTGGAACGGATCCCCACATGATCTCAAGGCGTCACTTGCGGCGACCCTAATTTCACGCCCCGACAAAGCTTTGCGGTAACCACATCCTCCGATGGAGGGACGAGAGATGGATTGGAAACGGTTGGTCCAGTTTGCGCTGCTGGGCGGCGGTGATTGGGAACAATATGCCCGCCTGCTGGTACGCGTTGCGATCGGTCTGTTCTTCGCGATTTCCGGGGCCAACAAATTGTTCGTCGCCGGCGGCACAAAACCTGTTTACGACACGCTCGTTCAGGCCAAAGTCCCGTTTCCCAAACAGACGGCTTATTTCGTCGCGGGTGTCGAGTTCGTTGCCGGATCCCTGGTGACCGTGGGGTTTCTTTCGAGCGCGGCCAGCGTGGCTTTGTCGATCGATATGATTGTCGCCATCCTGACCAGCACGCTTTCCACCCTGCCTAAGGGACTTTCGGCCCTTAGCTGGCTCGACGATGTCCTCTACTTTCCGGAAGTCCTCTACGTGCTCATCTTTGTCTGGCTGATCTGCGCCGGTCCGGGAAACTTCAGTGTCGATCACTGGCTCGCCGGCAAGTTGCTGAAGTGATCGAACAGCGGGAGAGTCTGAAAACCCTGCGTGATGACCACGAAGCCTTGTCAGGGCATGACTTCAGTCATGCCGCAAGTGCCGCAAAATGAGTATGGCTTTAGCCGCTGAGGTTTTGTTTTTCGAGTTCTCACACAGACTCTGAGGCCTCTTGCCTACTTTATTTCCCCGGGCTGAGTCGATTGCGGTGCAATCGCAGAGACGATTGACAGCCCGGACCCGAGAGCCAATTTAGGTCTGCGCCCGCGCCGAGTGCCTTTTTAGGAATCGCAGCGGCGGCAATCGCGCGCGCAACATTATTCAAGTCAGCCACTTACGTCGGCTTCTCCCCTTTGCGCTGTGGCTTCTTACTTGCTCTTTGTTACCCATTTATCGGCATTGCGTTTGGGTCCCCTGCGAAATTGCGGCTGCCGCTGCCGGGAGAACGATGAATGGGTACCGGAATAGCATTTCCGTTGTTGGGTCATTGATTGTCAGGCCGATCTCGTCTTCATCGTGGCTCGCGCAAGCTACTCTCGATGCAGAGCGCTTTGGTGCGCGACTATCGCGCCCTTCTGGCCGTCCTGTCGATCAACGAGCCCTCATCCCGGTTCTGGTTTGTCTTCTCGCGCTCTTCGCCTCGACTTGCGCGTTCGCTCAGAAAAAGGACGAGACTCCCAACCTGCTGGACATGAGTCTTGAGGACTTGATGAAAGTGGACATTGACTCCGTTTCCGGCGTCTCCGGCTTCAATCAGAAGGTCACGGAAGCGCCCGCCGCCGTCACGATTATTACCGCGGAAGATATCCAAAGATACGGCTACCGGACTCTGGCGGACATCTTGCGCAACGTCCGCGGCTTTTATGTCAGCAACGACCGGAATTATAGCTACCTGGGCGTGCGCGGCTACGGACTTCCAGGAGACTACAACAGCCGCATCACATTGATGGTTGACGGGCACCGGCTCAACGATGACATTTTCGACGCCGCCCTGATTGGCACCGAGTTTCCGATTGACGTGGACTTGATCGACCGCGTCGAAGTCATCCGCGGCCCCAATTCTTCGCTTTATATCGCCAGCGCCTTCCTCGGCGTCATCAATGTGATCACCAAGCGCGGGCGAGATTCCCAGAGAGTGAGCGTGACAGGAAGTGTCGCGAGCTACGGCACCTACGAGGGCAGCGTCATTTACGGCGATCAGTTCAAGAATGGTTTGGAGATGCTGCTTTCGGGATCCTTCTACGATTCCCATGGCCAGGACCGGCTGTTTTTCCCGCAATTCGATACTCCCGCCAACAACAACGGCATTGCGGAGAACGCCGACGGTGACGAGTTCTATCACTCCGTTATTTTCGTCCTTCACCGCCGCGTCGACGCACTGCTGCGAAGCCACGAAGCTGCCGAAGAACTGCGGCGGATTGATGCCGTCGTACTGATGCAATGACGCGAAAGAGTTGGGCCACGCGGGCAGCATGATCGTCTGCGTAAAAGCGTCAATTGATTGTCGCGTAAACTTCTGCCAGTCACTCGGCTTAGCACTGGCGGGCAAGCTGTTGAGGTGCTGTTCCCACGTTTCCTTCGACGGGTCGGGAAAGACGTAGACGTTGGTAAACCTGCCGTCCGTTACAACCGCGTCTGCAAACGCAAGTCTGACCGGCAACATCATGAGGACTGCCATTAATGAACAGCCCACCGCACACAGGCAACAAATTGAGATTTTCATGGCGCCTCCTCCACGTAGTCAGGATTGCCCGGAATGTCCGTTGTGCCCTTCCAGCGGATCTGTATCATAGTTCTATCTTACTCAATATGCAATGGTCCAACTACATTTTTGAGTGCAGATCCATTCGGACGGCAGAGGCAAAATCTCAAAGCCAAGAACTGGCGCTGCTCCCACCATTTTCCAGACACTTTTCCTTCTCCAGTATCGAGCCGGCGGTTCGCCAAGGGCGACGGCTGCGCGCCTTGCGCTGCTGCTCACAATCCGGCTTTACTGCAGTCTATTTTCACGAATATCGGCGAGGCTTCTTGACAGTGGCGGAACCTGCCTCTAGCATCGCGCGTCGCAAGAATCATCGCGGTTTTGCCGCGGGTGAACGATCTCGCGGGCTATCAAGGGGTGTGGAATGAAATCGAAGTCAGCCGGCAAATTGCCGTGGCTATTTCTCGCGATAATCTTGCTTCCTGCATTGCTGTTGTCACACGCGGGGCGGCTGCGCGCGGAGGGCGGCGAACCGCGCTACTTCGCGATTACCAATGCTCGCGTCGTTCCGGTGTCTGGCCCGGTGCTAGAAACTGGGACGGTGGTGATTGCCAACGGACTGATTCAATCCGTCGGCGCGAGTGTGACTATTCCGCCGGAAGCTTGGGTGATTGATGGCAAGGGGCTGACCGTTTATCCGGGCTTGATTGACGCGGGTGTCGATCTCGGAATTACGAAGCCCGAAGCTCCAGTAACCGAAGCACGCGGCCGAGGCCGCCGCCGCGCCGGCGCGCCCGTGCCCGAGCATATTTCCATGGGGCCCGAAGATCGCCCGGGCACATCGCCATGGATCGTGGCATCCGACGACTTCAATGCCGCTGACAAGCGCATCGAATCCTGGCGCGAAGCCGGATTCACCACCGCGCTCGTTCTTCCCGAAGACGCCATCATTGCCGGCCAAGGCTCGCTGATGGATCTGAATGGCGAACGCGTGAGCCAAATGATTGTGAAGTACCACGCCGCGCTGCGCATCGGGTTGCATCCTGAAACGTACGGATTTCCTGATTCGCTGATGGGCGTGATTTCCTATCTGCGCCAGGTGACTGACGACACTGCGTGGTACGACGTGGCCGCGCCCACCTACGCGGCGCGTCCGAACGGAATCGAGCGGCCGAATGTCGATCGCACCGAAGAAATCATGAGCCTGATCCTGCACCGAAAGGAATTCGTCCTTTTTCCGGCGAATGATCTGGTCGAAATTCCGCGCGCCATGCGACTCGCGCAGGAATGGAATCTGCACGCTGCGATCTATGGTGGGCAACAGAGCTATGAGCTAGCGGATCAAATCGCCGCGAAAAAATATCAAGTGATCGTGAATTTGAAATGGCCGGAAGGGCCGAAAGATCCTGATCCGGAAGACATACCGTCGCTGCGAGTGCTGCGTTTTCGCGATCGCGCGCCTGGGTCTCCCGCCGCGCTCGCAAAGGCCGGAGTGAAATTTGCATTTTCGTCAGGCGGCATAACCGATCCGAAAGAGATTCAGAAGAATGTCCGCAAGGCGACTGCGGCCGGACTTTCGTCCGATGCTGCGCTGCGAGCTTTCACGCTCGACGCCGCCGAAATTCTCGGTGTCGCCGATCGTCTCGGTAGCATCGAGCCGGGAAAGATCGCGAATCTCGTCGTTGCTGATGGCGATCTATTCGCCGAAAAGACAAAAGTGAAACACGTTTTCGTGGATGGCCGCCATTTCGAGGTGCACGAGATCGAGAAGCCACACAAACCGGGCGACGGTGACAAACCCGGCGGCTCGCCTGAAGTGTCCGACGACGATCCCGAGGTGGGCCGATGAATCGGAGATCGTTTGCAACTACGATCGCGGTTGCAGGGCTACTAGGTTTCGTCGCGGCGCCCGGCGTAGTGCGCGCCGGCGGGGCCGATGCAAAGTCCAATGTCACGCTGATCAAGAACGCCACCATTCTCACCATCACGCACGGCAATATCGAGCACGGCTCGATCCTGATTCGCGACGGCAAAATCGCCGAAGTGGGCTCCGACATCAAAGCGCCGGATGGCGCGACGGTGATCGACGCGAGCGGCGAATTTATTTTGCCGGGGATCATTGATTGCCACTCGCATATCGCGGTCAGCGGCGACGTGAATGAAGGCGGCGCCGCAGTCACTTCGATGGTAAATATCGGCGACGTTTTGAATTCCGAAGACCCTGCGATTTATTACGACCTCGCCGGCGGCGTCACTGTCGCAAATGTGCTGCATGGCAGCGCGAATCCGATCGGCGGACAAACAATTGTGATCAAGCTGCGCTGGGGCAAGCCTTCGAGCGAGCTGCCGTTCGAAGGCGCGCTGCCGGGAATTAAATTTGCCCTGGGCGAGAATCCCAAGTGGTCGAACTACCGTCCGCCGCCCGGCTATCCGCAGCGCTATCCCGTGACGCGCATGGGCGTCGAAGAAATCATTCGCCAGGCTTTCACCGAGGCGAAGGAATACAAAAAGCAATGGGACGATTACAACCGCCGCAAAGCTGCGGGCGAAGCGAATCTGATTCCGCCGCGGCGCGATTTGAAGCTTGATCCGCTGGTCGAAGTGCTCGAAGGCAAGCGCTATATCCACTGCCATTCGTATCGTTCTGATGAAATTCTGATGCTGATGCGCGTTTCGAAAGAATTTGGATTCAAGGTGCGTACGTTCCAGCACGTGCTGGAAGGCTACAAAATCGCCGATGAGCTGGCGGCCTACGGCGTCGGCGCGTCCACTTTTTCCGATTGGTGGGCTTACAAAATGGAAGCCTACGACGCGATTCCATACAACTCGGCGCTGATGACCGAGCGCGGCGTAGTCGTCTCCGTAAATTCGGACGACAGCGAAGAAGCGCGTCATCTGAATCAGGAAGCGGCCAAAGCGATCAAGTACGGCGGCCTTTCCGAGAACGACGCGCTGAAGCTCGTTACGCTGAATCCCGCAATTCAGCTAGGAATCGACAACCGCGTAGGCTCCATCGACGTCGGCAAAGACGCAGATCTGGTCATTTACAATCACGATCCGCTAAGCGTCTATGCGGTAGCGCAAAAGACACTGATCGATGGCACGGTTTACTTCGATCGCGACCGCGACATCGCAGCCCGCCCCGCGCGTGAGGCCGAGAAGAAAGTATTACTCGAAAAAGAAAAGAACGCCCGCGAAGAAGAAAAGAAAAAAGCGGAAGAAAAGAGAAAAACAGACGAAGCCAAGAAAAAAGCAGAGCAGGAAAAGGCCACGCCTCCCAAAGACAAGGGTGACGACTCCGGGGGTGCGCGATGAGAAGCAGGGAAGCGCGTCCAGTAGGGGAGGGTCTTCAGATTCTCCCGACGTTCGGCGCGGTCTCCGCGGCGATGCGGTCGATTAGCGCAACGAGACGTCTCGCTCACATAAGTGCGGCGATTCTGTTGGTAATGATTTGCGGCATCGCTGTCATTGCGACGCCACCTCATTCAGGTTTGACTGCGAGTGCCGACAGCGAGCCGATCGTTTATGCCATTCAAGGCGCAAAAATCTTCACGCTGGCGGGCGCGCCAATCGAAAACGGCATAGTTCTTATCCGCGACGGAAAAATTGCCGCGGCTGGAGCAAATCTCAACGTTCCCGCTGATGCAAAAGTGATTGATGCGCAAGGCCTCGAAGTCTATCCCGGCTTCTTCGATCCCGTCACGCAAACCGGGCTCACCGAAATCAGCGCGGTCCGCGCTACAAATGATATTTCGGAGCTGGGCGATTTCAATCCGGATATCGTGGCCATGACTGCGGTGAATCCCGAGAGCGCGCACATCGGCGTCTCCCGCGCGAGCGGCATCACCGAAGTGCTTGCCACTCCCGGCGTGCGCGGCTTCGATACCGGTGGCGGCGCCCCGACGATTGCCGGTCAGGCGTCGCTGCTGAATCTCGCTGGCTGGACGAATGAGCAGATGACGCTGCGCGCGTCCGCGGCAATGGTTTTCAATTGGCCGTCGGTGGAAAGCAGAAATTACGACTACGAGTCCAGCAGTTTGAACGAGCGGCCTTATTCGGAAGTCAAAGCGGAATACGACAAGAAAGTGTACGCGCTCGGCGACCTTTTAGATCGTGCGCGGCACTACGCGCAAGCCGTCGAGAAAGGCTCGCCGCAAAATGTTGAGCGCGATCTCAAGCTCGAGGCGCTCATTCCCGTCGTCGCAGGAAAGCTGCCGGTGCTCGTGGTGGCGCAATCGGCGCGCGATATTCGCAACTCCGTCGAATTCTGCTCCAAGCAGAATTTGAAAATGATTCTGGCCGGCGGCACCGAAGCGTGGCGAGTGAAGGATCTACTCAAGCAGAAAAATATTCCCGTGATTCTCGGCCCGACGATGAGCGTGCCGAATGAGGAAGACTATCCCTACGACAAGCCAATGACGCAGCCCTCGGAACTGGCCGCCGCAGGAATCCCGATCGCCTTCGCCAGTTTCGATACTTCATTCTCGCGCCGCCTTTCGCAACAAGCCGGCAACGCGGTCGCCTACGGCCTGCCGCACGACGAAGCGCTGCGCGCGATCACGCTCAATGCCGCGAAGATGCTCGGCGTTGACGATCAACTCGGCACCATCGAAGCCGGTAAGCTCGCAAATATCGTCGTCACCGATGGCGATCCGCTCGAAATCCGCACCCAGGTGCGCTACCTCTTCATCAACGGACGTCTAACCAGCCTAGAAAATCGCCAAACCGACCTGTACGAGAAATATCGCAAGCGTCCGTGAGGTTTGTAGGGGCGGGCCTGCATTTTAGTCCCTTCCGGTTTTCGGCGATATTTTTCCCGCAGCGTCGCAGTGATTCGCTATACTTTTGCCAAGTTTCTGGGGCAGGAATTCGAATCCAAATCCGCGTGAGGGCATCTGAATCGTGATTCCTAAAAAGGCTGAAGTGCATCTTTGCACAAAAAACGCTGAGCATTCACTGCATCGGCCGCTCACGGCACGACACCGGTGGCGTGCGGCGGCGGCCGTTGCGTTGTGCGCCTGTGCTTTGCTGGCGGCGGGCTGCGGAACGCGCCCGGGCAGCAAGGAAGCGCCGGCACAAAACGGCGCGACGCATCCCGTAATTGTATTCATGACCGATTTCGGGACCGCCAATGATGCCGTGGCGATCTGCAAGGCGGTCATCATTCAAATCGTGCCCGAAGTGCGCATCATGGACATAACCCATCAGGTGACGCCGTTTTCGATCGAAGAGGGCGCGCGATTTCTCGCCGGAGTGACGCCTTACTATCCCGCGAATACGGTTTTTCTGGTGGTCGTCGATCCCGGCGTGGGCACTTCGCGCAAAGCGGTGATCGTGAAATCGAAGAAGGGCCAATATTTTGTGGTCCCGGATAACGGCTTGATCACGCCGGTGATGGAGCGCGATGGAATCGTCGGCGCGCGCGAAATCACCAATCGCGCGTGGATGATCGGCGAAGGAATTTCTTCTACGTTTCATGGCCGCGATATTTTTTCGCCGGCTGCGGCGCATCTTGCCGCGGGCGAAGATTGGAAGCTGGCTGGGCCCGATGTTCCTGAGCTCGTGCGCTTGAAGCCGGTTCTGGCAACGGTCACGGACAACGGCATTTCCGGGGATGTGATTGGGCTCGATGATCCGTTCGGCAGCTTGATTACCGATGTTCGCGGCGAGGACTTCAAGAAGTTAGGATACGAACTCGGCGATAAAGTCACCGTCAAAATTGGCGGGAAGCCGTACACCATACCCTACGTGAAAACTTTCATGGATGTGCCCGTGGGCCAGCCGTTGCTCTATGTCGATTCCAGAGGGCGCATCGGATTCGCGGTCAACGAACGAAATTTCTCGAAGATTTACGATGTCGATCCGCCGGTGGCGGTAATCATCCCGCGAAAAGGAAAGTAAGGGTGCCTGCATGAGAACGCGCACGCTCGAGGTTCCGCAGGTTGCGAGTTTATTCTTGAAGCTCGGGGCGCTGCTATTCGTTCTGACCGTTTGCGCGAACGGCGCAGCCGCGCAGACCTATCGCGGCGCGATCCACGGCGTCGTCACTGATCCTTCCGGAGCAGTTGTCGTTGCCGCGAGCGTTACCGCCAAGAATAT
>Ga0209655_10000574_pt1 | contig 13957 bp, 14 predicted proteins | sample BogFormECP03_OM2_FD_188236 | JGI IMG/M metagenome (GOLD analysis project Ga0209655, IMG submission 188236) | Bog forest soil microbial communities from Calvert Island, British Columbia, Canada - ECP03_OM2 (SPAdes) (version 2) | ecosystem: Environmental > Aquatic > Freshwater > Wetlands > Bog ...
TTGTGCGAATAAAGCTTATTTTTTATAAGTGTCATGCCTACTATAAAGAAAAAAAGTAGCATACAACATATACTACAACCGATATTTGCCCATACACTCCTTTGTATACTTTCCGCTGTTTAAAACATAGAGTAATATTTCTTATCTTGTTATCTTCATTTACGCTCTCAGTCTTTGTTAATATTTTTGTACTTTTTCGTAGCGTTTCCCCCACAATATAAAGAATTGCTTTATTAAATGGAAACTGTTGAATTCATGATGTTTATAGTAAAAGTATCAGTATTACGTACACAGCACGTAAAGTTATACAATATATAACAAACATGCAACTGGTTCAACACTACTCAAATATATATAAAACCCTTTAAGGAGAGTATTGTATAATAAAAACAGTATATTCTATTTTTTGTTTATATCTAAATTCTTTAATCTCATTTGGATACTATGTAAACACAATATCCTATACATTGATAAAAAGCAGATATTTCATACAACACTTTGCACCAAAACTGTAAAGCACCCTTATGTTTCTTAAAAAGAAAACGTATAAGGAAAATATTCTTATTGACGAACCCTTTGTATGTTTATATTGATCAAATGGTATGCAAAACCGCTACACAAAGCAGTATTGTAAAAATTTACATTCAAGACAACTGGCGTATAAACCTATTATTTTCATGAAAGTAAACAAAATTTACGTAAGTAGGTTTTTTCATACATCTACCATAAGTCAAAAAAAGAAGACAAGTATGTACTAGAATATACTTTAATAAATACTACAAGTTAACTTACAACAAGAGACGCTATATTACTACTATTCAAACGGAAGCATTTATAACTCCTGGGTGAATCCACTTTAGATTACGTCATGTCTATACATTAATAGTTTTCAACACTGTGTAATGCTTACTAACAATATACACATGTTACTTATAAACAAATTTCAATACCAGTTTTTCTCAAATGTTCAATACAGAGAAATGCAACAAGCCAAACCTTACACACAATTTTTGTGTATGAGCAATTCTTTCTTTTCGTAATCTTCTTTTATATATACACTTTTGTATTCCTAAATCATTGTTGGCTGTACTAAAATTGACCTATGTTTATCTTGTTTATTACGAATTATTATACTTTCTACACATGGTAATACTCTCTGTCTAAAGAGATTTTGCAACTATCCATACAACAATCTGCGCGTTTTTATGCTTATATGATTTTGAGTAGACGGTATAATCAATAAACAGTGGACTTATCATGTGTTGTAAGTTACGTCTTGGCATATTCCCTACAAAAGGATATTTTTCTTTGATTTTCAGATGTAATATAAAACGAAAGAATATACTCTTTTTGGTAACCACAGGAAACAAGAGATTATTATTTGGAAGTAAATGTAACCTTTTTACGTTCTATAAACATCTTTTTCCAAGGAGCATACATGTTTTACTAGTCATGTTACTTTCGTACAAAGACACACAAAAATGATGGTATTTATATTCAACAGATAATCGTAACAGTTTACTCTTCGATATAAAAAGTATAAACGATACGTAGTGATGTATGGGGTCGTATGCTTTATTGAATAAAAATAATTATCTAACGATTATTTGAAATATCATGCTCATAAGATTTACTTAGTGTACACAAGGATTCACTAGAAGAAGAAAAATAAGACTATACGAAATCTTAAGATGATAATAAAGCGAATACCTTCTTCTATGATATACAGTTAAGGCCACACCCTTCAAAGGCCGACCCACTAAATACGTGCCTTATTACGTCTAATTGTAAACGTTTTTGTTGTTTTATTCCCTACGATTTAAGGCACAAAGTTACGCAAAAGAATGTGTACGAAAGTACAGTTTCTGCCTATGCGCGTATTAATAGAAATAACGCCTATTTGAAGGCCGAGCTGACGTGTTGCTTTATCGTTGTAATCTTGCTGATAGATTCGTGCTGGTCGACTACTTATAAAATAGGTCATGTTTTTATGTTGGGTCCAAGACGAAGCAATCATTCCCGATTATTCTCCTGTAAAAAAATAACAAAACTGAGTTTCAACTGCCCGTTTTCTATTGATAAAATTATGTTCTGCATACGCATTATTAGAAAAGACGTAATTTACAATTATATTCTTGCCAATCATAAATTTATATCGCTTCCTCACATTGGATTATGCCTAACTATAGACATTAATTTTCTTGTTATTAACAATACCTAAAGTCGCACATGTGAAGTATCCTTTTAAGGGCACTTTAGCCACTTTTTGGGTTCAGCACTTTATTTCTAATGAAAGAGTCAGCAAACAAATATACACAGAGTTTACCTATAGTTATATAAAAGCTTCTCTCCTGGAAATAAGGCATCGACTTTATTCTAAAAAAGGCTAAACTTTCAGTGAAAGAGCTAACTAAGGAAGAATTTCATAAAATAAAAGAAAAAAGAGTAAAAAGTAAGGTATAGTATGATAAACCTATCCAAACAACAATGAATACCCTATTCCTATGGTAGTGGAACAAATTGCTCACGGAGACAGGTCCTATGATATTTATTCACGTCTCTTAAAAGAATGTATTATCTTTTTAATCGGAGAAGTAAACGACCATACGGCTAGCCTGGTGTGTGCTCAATTGTTGTTTTTAGAAGCTGAAAATCCTAAAAAAGATATCAACTTTTATATTAACTCTCTATGGGGTGATAACAGCTGGTTTGGCCATTTTTGATACATGAACTATATAAACCTGATGTAGCCACCATATGTATGGGACAAGCTGCCTGTATGGGCTCTCCCCTGTTAGCAGCAAGGGCATAAAACAAAAGATATTCTTTGCCTATTCACGTATTATGATCTACAACCTTTAGGGAGTGCACGGGGTCAAGTAACAGATATTGAAATACAAGCCTGTGAAATCCTAAATCTTCGTAAGCGCTTATATGAAATTTATACGAAATGCACCTTCAAAAAAATGAAGAATTCCTGGAATGTGACAATTTTGTAAGCCCTCAATTTTGGTATATGAAATAATAACTTCTCGACCATGGGCTGGAAATAAGTGCTGGCGCTTAGAGGAAAAAAACCCCCATCAAAGGTAAACGAATGCCTATTCAATCTAGCAAAAATACTCCTCCTTTTTTCTGGGGAGAAAATTGCTAAGGATGGTGGTTGAAATCAAAAGGTTCTTTTACAGTTGTGGAAGAAATCATGCCAGCAGGGACCACCGAGATTCGGCACTTTCATAAAAATGTTGAACAATTTTTTTATTGTCTTGAAGGGACTCTCCATATGGAGCATGAGGGAAATATGTATGTATTATTCTTCGAAGAAGGAATTACTATCAATCAGGTGTAATTCATAAAGCTAAAAATCTCTCTTAAAACAGGGTGAAATTCCTAGTTATTTCTTGCTCCCATGCGTCTGATGATAGGATAGAGGTGGAACATATAGTCAAGAGCATATAAAGCGATCATAATCTAGGAGAGGAATCGCTTTGTTTATATACTATAAAATATTCAATAAACATATATCTAATGTATGTAGTATTGGTTTTACAACCTCATTAACGAAAACAGCACAACATTTTTGACTTATATTCCACTGGCAATAGTAGGTGTATAGGGTATATGAAATATTACCAAAAAGTACCCTTTCGAGGGCATATTGGGTGTAAATAATGGTTTAAGAATATTGTTAAAAAAAGCATTCCAGAAGAAATTATTCCCGAGTGTATGGAGAATATAGTAGAAAGAGGGAAATGCTTTCCCTGAAAACAAGAAACAAAATGCTCGGTGATATAGTAAAAAAAAGTGATATCATTCAAAGAATACATACGTGAACGTTATATAGATTATCTTGAAGTGTAAATACAACGATATCTCTATAGTTAAGTACTTGGCAAAGGAACCTAAACAATCTACTTATTCTAATACCAAATATCATAATAGCCACAATATTATTAATGTTCTCTGTATTTTTTCATTAAAGACTTGGTCTTCATTCCATAGCCCCTTTTTCTTTATTACCAGAAATATTCCGATTTATAATGAGCTTTTTAGTGGGCTGTTTTCTGCTCCTCTTCTTTAACCCTGTACGACGAAATCGATAGATAGTTATTCACAGTAAAGGGAACAAGTCTTTTATTATCTGAATAAGAATATTAGAATACCGTAAAAGTATCACAAGGCTATCTCGTCTATATGAGTAAAATATCTTCATAGATTAACCCCATAAAGTGTTGAATACGTTATTTTACAAACCAAGATATAGTACTTAACACAGAAGCTAAAATATCTGTAACGTTTTATCATATGTATTCTATTTCTGTGTACATTCTATTTTGTGTATAGACATATTTTTTGCATCTCTGACAATGTTTTAACCTATGATAACGTCAACAATATTCCTATTGTTCCTGACGATAAGAATACAATCACACAATACACAGTATCAAAAAATACATTAAAATATGATTTACAAGTATAAAAAACAATTAGTAATCGTTATATCGATCCAGAATCTTGTTTATTGTTTATTTCCCTATATATCCCTTATTAAAAAAAAAAATTGATTTAAAGTTTATTTTTCTGTTTGGTGTCCAATGATATCAATTGCGTAACAACAATGACATACATTGTATAATATATCTCTTTCTAACATGTAATCACTTCGCTATAACAAAACAAGTTTTACGTAGACTGTAGGAATTTATAATGTGGTACCTATTTTATCGCTAGATGTCGTTATTCATGTTTATTTGGAAGCTTGTTTAATTATTTGTAATACGTATGATGAAAATAACATACGAAGAGTTTTCGTATATATACATATGCTATCAGAGAGTAAAAATACATTTTCCAAGAGATAAGACAAACAGTAAAGGGGTATGTCTTCCTAACGTGTTTTACATGGCCTTTCTTTGCTTTTTGCTATAATGATATTGATTATTCTAACGATATTATCATCATTGTGTAGAATGTTTGTTTATTTAGATCCTCGTTACTCATAACAAACAACCTTTTTACTTTGAATATATTTACAATATTTATTTCTCTTCTTATATCATAGCATGGATATTGTGATAAACTATCTCTTCTGTTGTCATTAATTCTATTCTTGGGTAAATTTCTTGTTATTGTCTTTATATTAAACATCTACAATATTCCCACGGTTGATTTTATTGTGTATGTTATATAGATAAAGGAATCGTTATTGTATTTTTCCTTATAATTTAATAAGACACAACTTTGGTAACAAGTGATTATTACACTCCTATTATTGTGTAGTTATTGTCTCTATCGATAAAACTATGTAGAATAAGTTACGTTTTTACCCTTGACTGTCCTGAAAATCCCTGTAAAGCCTACGAATATGTATAACAGATGTTCCTGAGATTTCTATAAGTTCCCAATGTAAATTTCTACTATAGATACAGTTCGAAAAGTAACAATAAGTACATAAGGAATTTCTACAATAAAATGCTGTATAAAATAAGAGGGTAGTAAATATTTTTAGCTGATAAAAATCCAAGTCCAATTGAACATCTCATAAATACACGCATGTGAAACAAAAAGAGACCACTTTTTTCTATAATAACAACATTGGATAAATCATAAAATAACAAAACAAAAGCGTGTTATGGAGAGAAAGTCAGAGATACAAGAGGGTGTATTCTTTTATTATCAAATTGTTACTGTGGTAGACGGGATTGATGTCCCTAAGCAGGCTCTTGTTCAAGCCGTTCAAAACCGCATTAAAGCAGTGAATGCTAAACTAAAACGGAAGACCCTTTCAGTGAAACAATTTGACCAACTTATTGGCATTCAAAAAGTATTAGATTCCATCATTGATGATATGCTCATAGAGCATTTTGTAAAAGATACAGGTATTAATACGCCTAATACGGTGCTCACTAACTTATTGGTAAATGAGCCTTCAAGGAAAAATATTCCCTCGTATTACAGGCCAATGCCTTGGCAGAAGCTACCTTTATTAGCAGCATTCAAAAAAGTCAAAATAGACTTCAGCTTTTGTCGGCTGTGTTGTCGACCGGAAATGCATCAGCCATGGAAACCCTTAGAATGTTCCAATACTTTACGACTGAGCGTACTTTTACCATGGCCGAAAACCTGTCTGTTCCCCTGCCCTATAATGAGTCCGCAGTGAAAAATTGTTTTGAGACCCACAAGAATCAATTCAAACTGCCAGAACAACGCAAAATTTTCACCATGGTTTAAATCCTGATGAAAATCGCTAAAAACTTCAATTTTTCTGCCCCAGAAATTAAAGAGGCTTACAGCAAAAATGTAGATACCTATATGCAGCCTGAAAAAAGAACTGCTATTGTGGCCGCTGGTAAAACCCTAGAAGAAGCAACTGCTTTACAACAAGCCTTGGATAAAAAAGCATCTTTACTCACTGATAAAGCTCTTACATTAACCAATATTTCTGAGCGGGAAGTGCAGCCACCTTTAGGAACGGCCATTTTCGCAGCCCTAAGGGGAAAGTCACTCAATCCCTACAAATAAATGACCAATATGTGGTATATGTAAAAGACGTTACTCTTCACAAACCTTGTCTCTTACCAAAGTCCGTGACTTGGTTATAGCCGATCTTAGAAAGCAAAAAGCTTTAGATGAAATTTCTAAGATGACTGAGGCTGTTGAAGGTCAAAAATAAGGGAATGACTATTTACGAGGTAGCTAAAAGCCTGAAACTCTCGTCAGCTACGGGCCTTCACTGGGCTTATGGGATTGATGGCCCTGCTTATGTAGATTCTCGCACGAAAGAGCTGAAAAGCTGCTAGTTCTTATGAGCGTCCTCAACCCCATGCATGCTTTATTCAACGCGTCCATGATGATTTAGTGAATGAAGGGGGATTATGGATTTGTGGGTACGAGAAGCGTGCTTGTTTAAGTATGGTTCAGGCACAGACACAAACTTTTCTTCCTTGCGGGGAAACAAAGAAAACCTTTCGGGGGGTGGCAAATCATCAGGGATGATGAGCTTTCTACGTATTGGGGACCGAGCAGCGGGGGCCATTAAGTCAGGGGGAACAACCCGGCGGGTTGCTAAGATGGTTACGGTCAATGTGGACCATCCGGACATTGAAGAATATATCGACTGCAAAATGATTGAAGAGCAAAAAGTAGCTGCCTTAGTAGGGGGCTCTAAGCTTGCCCGTCGGCACCCTTACCAATATTTTAAAAGCTTGCTATGCCTTAGATGCTGATGTGGCAGAAATTGATATTCATAAAAATGACACTCTAAAAGCAGCCATTAAAGAGGCTCGCAAGGTGTTGATCCCTATAATTACATCCAACGTATTTTGCAGTTGGCTGCTCAGGACGAAAAAAGTCTTGATTTTAAAGAATACAATACGGACTGGAATTCGGAAGCTTATGCCACAGTTTCAGGGCAAAATTCTAACAATTCTGTGCGTGTAACGAATGAGTCTATTCGTAAAGCTTTATAAGGCGAATCGTGGGATTTAATAGGGCGGGTCAATGGAAAGGTGTTTAAAACCCTGAATACCCCTGATTTGTGACACACAATTTCTTATGCAGCATGGGCCTGGGCTTCAATATGATACGACAATTAACGAATGGCACACATGTCCTAGTCATGGACCTATAATGCTTCTAATCCTTGTTCAGAATATATGTTTTTGGATAATACGGCCTGTAATTTAGCTTCTTTAAACCTGATGAAGTTCTACAAAGAACCCCAAGAAAAAGGCGCTAGGCCTCAATTTGATGTGGCAGCTTATATATATGCTCTTAGACTATGGACCTTAACCCTGGAAATTTCCGTGGCCATGTCACAGTTGCCTTCCAAGGAAATTGCTGAAGGAACCTATAAATACCGTACTCTAGGGTTGGGATATGCCAACATTAGTAGATTGCTTATGGCGTCAGATATTCCCTACGATAGCAAAGAAGCACGTGCTTTAGTGGTGGCCTTGAGTGCTATTATGACAGGGATTAGCTATAAAACGTCTGCTGAAATGGCCAAAGAATTGGGTGTCTTTGAAGGATTTGCAGATAATAGAGAACATATGCTGCGTGTTATACGTAACCATCGTCATGCAGCTTATAGCCAAAAAGAGGGGTACGAGTCCCTGGAAATTAAGCCCGTTCCTTTGGATGAAGAAAATTCTAACAGATGTTGTACCATATGCCAAAATGAACATTGGGCGCTTCCCTAGAAGATGTGGGGGTCATAGGTGATACCTTTATCCCAGTCAACGTCTAAAATTTTACATGAGGAGGAATTTTATGGGCTATCACTACAATAGAAACTTTAACCTGTGGTAAGCCAACGAAACAGCGCATAAAGTGCTTTAAGGAAATAAAAGCATTCCATCATAAAATGAGGTTTTCTACACAGCTAAGTATGAAAGTTTTTTCAAAAAGGGCAATTTTGCAGGGTTATCGTCCTAATTGACCAACTACAGCAAAGTTTCGTAGTCTCTCAGAAATTCTAGTTTGAGGCAACACCTGTTTGCTCAAGTTGTCTAGATATTGACTAGTGTTTTGAGGGGGGTTTTTAGCCTAGACCTTATTTCTTTGACAGCCTCAAGTACTACACGGTGATCGTTTTCTGCCAATACCATAATAAAATCGTCATGGTGCATTGCTTCTATACTATATCCCTCTAGTACATCAGAAGGAAAATCTTTCAAATTATAGGTCACAATTATTGAGGCTTTTACTACTATAGCCGCAGCAAGTACATGTCTATATCAGGGTCTGGTAGCTTAAGCTTAGGAATTAAATGTTCAACCTTTTCTATAAACACTCCTGCACGCTTTCGTTCATATATTACGAGTTCTTGCTAGTTATTTTTAAAGCTAAATGGACCACTATAATTCATGAAGAGTGGATGAGAAACGTTTTAAACGATAATCCACGGTTATCATTTAAACAACTAGAAGAAAAGTAGGCTTGGGCGCCGCTGGCTGCATAAGTAAATCTCTTACTGCCAGGGTAAAGTCCCCAAGAAGCATAAACCATAACTGGGTTTTCGACCATTGTTTAGTACCCTCCAGGGCGACCTCATGAAAATTTTTGAGACAAGATAGAGGAAAGGGTGGTATCATTCCAATCCACCATTTTTCTAAGACGTTTAATAGACGTCGCTTCATTTGATTTTTAGTAAGCTGAAGAAGGTTAAGGGCATATGCCTAATAATAGCCATACCTGAGGAGCATTATGTTTTCCAATCCTAGATTGATTCTCTCCAAAAGACATGTCCAGAATCCAGGGGAGACTATTTTCAATAGCCCAACGGCTTCTAATGGAAGCAAGAAATGTAGTAGCATGTTTCAGACGAGCATATCCCTTTTATATCTCTATAGAATCCATCCGTATATAGAAGAAATGGTTCTCCAGTGGGGGTACCGCTCTCTCAACCAGGCCACCTCATGAGTCACCCAGCATGAACGTGATTCAATTCGCCTGTGTCCTTTGTCATAGTCCTTATGGGGTTTGATATTTTTCAAGACTTTCTCATCATTAAGATAAGTTTTAACATCATCATGTAAGTTTCCTTGATTTCCCTTAAGAGAAAATATGTACTAATCTTGTTTTTCCACGATTTTCTCTACAATTTCATATTGGTACCGCATAGCATCTATGGTAACAGTGCTTCCCTTGAGATCAAGCCACCCTAGAAGACTCGGATAGCTGTGATTTCATTGCTTTTGTCTACAACTTTTTCTTGAGCAAGCACAAGGCACTAACCATATGGAGCATTTGTTTGTCTGAATCAAAACTATGGCGAGAAGCTTTTCCATTAATAGCGATAATAGATTATTCAATTTTTGGTTGAATACTTTTAACCCATATCCGAAAAAGTTCTTGAAAGTTTTCTGGGTCTATCCTGTGAAAAATCTCCGAAATGTATCGTCACTGGGAATATTGTTTTTATAGGGCAGAAATTGACTAAGGTAGTCTTATCTTTACTTTCCCAAAATCCTCTACATCCTGCCATTCTTCTGCTCCACATATGGCTGCACACAAGGATGTGAGCCATATTTCTATGCGATATATTCGGTTTCTGCTTGATGTGAGTCTTCTAAATCTTTGAATATATCTAAAAAACTTATTTCTATTGCCTTTAGTGTCATGTTTATCTTTTCTTTATCCTTTTTTCATGAGGGGGCCCTGACTATCCCAACAAATCTCAGTGATCTATTATGCATTCAATTCTGAAAAAGATATATGATGCAGCTCCCAAAAACACACTGAATAACCGAGCTATTTTTTGTTGCTTATGATTCTGGTACTTGTTTGCAAGACATGATCTTTCTCAACTTCTACGTCGGAACGTCGTCTATTCTTGTATACTGTGGCAGAGGGGCTTATCCACTCATATGCAAGAATTTACAGGGCTTTACGTTTTCGCGAATAGATTAAAGTCTCTCATACCCGAGACTCAAATTGATCTATCTATTCCTCGGGAAAAAGCCGACAATGGGGCTCATCAAGTCTTAGCTGATATACGAAGTTTAGAGAGTGGAGCTTTAGAAGCAAAAGTTGCTTTTAAATATAATTCTGAACCTATTACAAAAAAGGAAGAAAAAACTACAATTTTTGGTATCTTTGATATTGATTTTAAGAGTTTAAATAGTGAAAGAATTTCTATTATCCAAGAAGAATTAAAAAAATTAGAAGGACAAGAATTTATTTCTGATGAGCGTTATAATATGTATCTTAATAGAACAAAGGATAACGAAGATAAACTGCTCCAGCTTTATGGGGAGGCATTTTTACCAGGTGAAGACGCTTCTATCAGAGAATTAGAACAGGTTGTTGGTACAGGAATGCGTCGTTTTTGGACAGACTTCTATCTGCAAAATAAAGATTTGTTTTCTCTATAGTAAAAAGATATTCGAGAAATCACTGGCAATACCTTACAAGTCTCTCGGAGCTTATTTATATTTTAAAACTACATTGCTATGTTTGCGATCGATCTTCTCCTAAAAATTCCCCACCCCCTTTGAAGCCCTGGGTATCGATGGGGTGGTCTAGCCCAGGAATCAGGCGAAGCTGGGGATTAAAGCCTACAGCCTCTAAAAATTCTTTAGTCTTTTGAGATGCCTGGACTGGCACTACGCTATCTAGGGTGCCATGAATTAGCAAAATATTTAAGTCTTGGGGTTTAGTGTTAATGTCAACCCCATCCATATAAACGCCCCCTGAATACCCAATTACTTTGGCACATAGATGCTTGGTATTCAAAGCCGTGTAAAGAGGCTAACATAGCCCCTTGAGAAAACCCTACCAATACGGTGTTCTGCCACGATACTTGATACTTCTTTTGGGTTTCGCGAACAAACTTTACTACACCTGTGTTGCTTGCTTGCAACCTTTTTGTAAAACTCCTAAATCCGATAGGGAACCACTGAAAGCCATATGGAAGGGATAAAATCAGACGCATTAGAGGCCACAAAGACCGTATGGGGCATGGAAGATTTCCAATAATCGGCAATATCTATAATATTGATCGGCACTGGCCCCATAGCCATGCAAGATAATCACTAGCTGTTTAAAAGGGGTCTTACCAATTATTTCACAAAAATGTTGAATCATACAGCCACTATAGAGTATCTTGCCTATGATTCAATGAAAATTTAAACACGGAAAATGAATCATGACCAAAGAAGCCTTTGTGAAGGTTGAAGCTGGAAAAACATATTTTTTATGCACTGTGACCGCAGCGACCAATACCCTTTCTGCGATGGCACCCATAAGGGGTCTGACTTAAAATCCTTACGGTATGAGGCTCTTAAGTCTGGAACTATTCTATTCAAAGATAGGCAAGTAAAGGAAATCACAGCATAATGTTTCAAAATTTATCTGAAAAAGTAACATCTGTTTCAAAAAATCTAGGCCGCCATCGCGCTTTGACTGAACAAGATGTTACGGCTGCCCTGCGGGAAATTCGTGTTGCTCTTTTAGACGCAGACGTGGCCCTGCCTGTTGTTAAAACATTTATGGACGGGTTAAAGAAAAAGCAATCGGGCAAAAAGTTATTGATAGCATCTCACCCGCCCAACTGTCACGAAAATTGTCTATGATGAGCTGGTGGAGGTGCTGGGTTCTGAAACTACCCCGCTCAACTTAGCCACGACTCCCCCGGCGGTTATGATGATGGTGGGCCTCTAAGGTTCAGGAAAAACAACTTCTTCGGCCAATTAGCTAAATACTTAAAAAGAAGGTTTTATTAGCCTCTTTAGATATTTACCGCCCTGCTGTCTAAGAACAACTAGAAATATTAGCGCACAGTATTAATGAACACAGCCTGCCCATCATACCAGATCAAAAACCTTTAGATATTGTAGAGCGGGCCCTTAACACAGCTAAACTTGAAGCCTATGATGTGCTTATTTTGGATACGGCAGGCCACCTGCATATTGATGAACCCCTCATGGAGGAATTGGATAAGGTTAAAAAACGAGCCAACCCCATTGAAACTTTATTAGTAGTTGATGTGTTAGAGGTTTTTCACCCGGATCGCTTTGCTAATCGCATCTTAGATAAGGTATTGGTTTCTTTAGTAGAAAAAGCGATCGACACTCTTGACAAAGAGGAGTCAGAAAGGCTAAACAAAAAGATCGAAAAGGGGTCTTTTGATCTAAGCGATATGGCTTCTCAACTTCAACAAATGATGAAGATGGGCGGTTTTTCAGGGCTTTTAAGCTTTCTGCCCGGTATGGGACAACTGAAAGACAAGCTTCCTGCAAAAGCCATGGATGATCGGTTGCTAAAAAGGCAAATTGCTATTATACAGTCTATACCCCTAAAGAAAGACGCGCTTATAAGATTTTAAATGCGTCACGAAAAAGACGAGTGGCCCTAGGGTCAGGCACAACAGTTCAAGAAGTGAATCGTCTTTTAAAACAGTTTGAAGGAATTCTGCTCATATGAAAAGAGTTCAAAACATGGGCAAAAAAGAATTTTTGCAAAACGGTTTAAAGAGTTTATTTAACTAATAGAAGGAAAAGAAAATGGCATTAAAAATCAGAATGGCACGTGCAGGAGCAAAAAAATCATATTGTGGTCGAAGACGAACGTTGCCCTAGAGATGACCGTTATATTGAACGTTTGGGGTCTCATAATCCCTTTTTGGAAAAAGACAATCCAGACCGTTGGCCCTTAACTTAGACCGTATTAAACACTGGTTGTCAGTAGGAGCTAAACCTTCGGAACGCATCCATTTGTTTTTGGCCGAAGTGGGACTGTTACCAAAGAAAGCTTTTACAGTTCAGACAAAAAAGAATCAATCTAAACGTAAAGCGCAAGAACGCTTGCAAGCGGAAATAGCTAATAAAGCAGCTGCCGAACAAGCGGCACAGACACAAGAAGAATCAGCCTCTGTGGAAGAGATTGAAGAAACTCCTACTGAAACTATTGAAACTACTGAAGTTGAGGAAACTTCTCAACCTTTTACGGAAGAAACTGGCTCTGAATAGTTTATTCCTTATAAAAGAGAAAAAACTTCTCTAAGGCAAGGTGGAAGTTTTTAGAAAAGTCTAACCCTATTTATCATTTTATATATGATATAAGAACCTTTAGACATAATTCATTTATAAAATTTAGGTCAGTGGCTATCCTTGTCAGCATTATTGTAGGGGTTCATGTATTAAAGGCCTGGTGAAAATTGGATCCTTTTTGAACAATCCTCAGGATTTAAGTTCTTTTAAAACCCTCCATCAAAAAGATAGTAGCCCCTTCCCTGCCCTTAACGTCATTCACGTAAAAGGCGAATTGGCTATACACAAATTAAAGGTCTCACAGACCACACAGAGGCCGTACATTTAAGAAATACAGAATTATTTATTGACAAGCGGAATTACCGCCCCTAGAAGAAGATATTCTACGAATACTAAGAATTAATCTAAGTAAACTTCAATTTAATAATATATCTAGCTAGTGTAAGAAAAGGTGTGTTTCAGTG
>Ga0209655_10000576_pt1 | contig 13924 bp, 5 predicted proteins | sample BogFormECP03_OM2_FD_188236 | JGI IMG/M metagenome (GOLD analysis project Ga0209655, IMG submission 188236) | Bog forest soil microbial communities from Calvert Island, British Columbia, Canada - ECP03_OM2 (SPAdes) (version 2) | ecosystem: Environmental > Aquatic > Freshwater > Wetlands > Bog ...
CTGGGCCTTAAACTGTCGCGCCTGTGCGCGAATCGCTGGATATTCTTCCTCGAGCCATTTCCGTACCGCAGCCGGATTTTGTTCGTACGCTCGGCGCACCGGCTTCTGTGGGGTCAATCCCCAGGCTCGCAAGTAGCGTCCCACCGTTCACACGGAAACCTGCAGAGCGAATTTCCGCGACAGCAACTCTTGCACGGCTTCCCGGGTCCACAACGCCAAGGGCAAGCTCAGCTGGTCCGGGGGCAACCGCTCAGAATGTGGCGCACCGCTGTGGCGGCTTGCTGGGGTGCCAAGCGCGAAACCGGAGGCCGTCCGCGACGCCGTGCTTTCAGCGTCCCACGTCCGGCGCTTTCCACCAGCCCTATCCAGCGGCTCACCGTACCGCGCGCTACTCCGAAAACCCGTGCCGCCTCGGTTTGCGAAAGGCCTTTCTCGACGGCCTGAACAACTCGCCGGCGAAGGTCTTCTGGGGCTTCTCCCGGCAGGGAACGAGCATCCTGTTTTTCCATGCCCGCACACTATCACACCAGCTTCTTAATGTAATCTATATTATGCTCCGATTAGTATTTACCGGCGGCGAATTCGGCTGAGTCTTCGCCGAAGCCGCTAGTGCCGCGCGGCGACATGCTGCGGCGGCGCGTTTCGATGCCGAGGCGTTTTATTTTTTGATTCAGCGTGGAGAGCGGCACCTGGAAGCGCTCGGAAGCTTCGGTCTGGTTCCAGTTGGTGCGCTCGAGCATGTCCACGATGATGCGACGTTCGACCTCTTCGAGGATTTCGAAGAGCGAAGGCGCGGTCCCGGGGGCGCCTACCTGTCCAGGAAGCGGCGGCAAAAATTCCGCGAGCTGCAGGCGAACGCCGCGTACGATTTCGCGAGTGCGGACGCTTTCGGGAAGAATATCCGCGTCCATTGATTCTTGCGTGGACAACACGACGGCGCGTTCGACTACGTTCTCGAGTTCGCGAACATTGCCGGGCCAATCGTAATCCATCAAGAGTTTCATGGCGCCGTGAGTGAAGACGCGCGGCGGCTTGCCGTTGTCTGTGCAGAACTGACCGAGGAAGCGGTCAATCAGCAGCGGGATATCTTCCTTGCGATCGCGCAGCGGAGGAAGGTGCAGAGAAATCACGTTCAAGCGATGGAATAAATCCTCGCGGAAACGGCCTTCGCGCACCAGCTTGCTGAGATCTTCGTTGGAGGCGGCAAGGATGCGCACGTCAACTTTAATAGTTTCGGTGCCGCCCAGGCGCATGAATTCGCGCTCTTGAATCACGCGCAACAACTTGGCCTGCGTTTCCGGCCCGATAGTGGAAATTTCGTCGAAGAAAATCGTGCCCTGGTCCGCGACTTCGAAGAGACCTTTTTTCGATGCGACGGCGCTGGTGAAAGCGCCCTTCACGTGGCCGAAAAGCTGCGATTCCAGCAAATCCACGGGAATCGAGCCGGTATTGATGGGGATGAAAGCTTTATCGGCGCGCGTGGATGCGGAGTGGATGGCCTTGGCAATGACTTCTTTACCGGTGCCACTTTCGCCGGAGATCAGCACGGTGGAGCGGGACGGCGCGACCTGAGTGACCAGGTCGAAGACGGCCTGCATCTTGTCACTCTTACCGACGATGTTCGGGAAATTATAGCGCTGTTTCAGGGCGCGCTTCAGCTGCACGTTTTCATCGCGCAGGCGGCGGCCCTCGATCGCGAGAGAAATCTGCGCGATCAATTCGTCGTTGGACCACGGCTTGGTGATGAAATCCTGCGCGCCACCTTTGAAAGCCGCGCGAGCCATGTCGATTGAGCCGAACGCGGTGATCAAGATAACGGAGAGCTGCGGATCGCGGCGGCGAATCTCGCGAAGCAGCTCGAGGCCGTTGCGATCGGGCAGACTTACGTCCAGCAGCATCAGATCGAAGGGCTGATCCTCGAGCTTCTGCAGGCCGGCCTCGCCTGTCTCAGCGAGAGTGACTTGAAAACTTTCGGAAGTGAGAAGCGCCTCGAGCCCTTCCCTGATCTCTATTTCATCATCAACAACGAGAATCGAACCTCTAGGCATGGACGGCTTTCCTAGCTACGGGAAATTCCAGGCGGAAGGAAGTGCCTTTGCCTGGAGTTGAGCGTACGTCGACTTTGCCGGCGTGCTCCTTAATGATGCCGTAGCTCACCGAAAGGCCTAGCCCGGTGCCCCGTCCGGTGGCCTTGGTTGTAAAGAATGGATCGAAAATACGGTGGAGGTGCTCGGGAGAAATCCCCGAGCCCGTGTCAGTGACTTCGATTTCAACGGAGCCGTTCTGCGCTCCGGTGCGCACTTCGAGCAAGCCACCTTGCGGCATGGCGTCGCGCGCGTTCATAAAGAGATTTAGGAAGACTTGTTGCAGGCGGGTGATGGAACCCAGCACTGGCGGCAGTTGTTGGTTGTAGTTCTTGACAACGTTCACCTGCGCGGTCTTGAACGGATGCTGGACGAGCGTGAGAGTTTCTTCCAGTACGTTATTGATATCCACTTCGATGAATTCAGCAGCGCCAGTGCGCGAGAAATTCAGAAGATTGTTAACGATCTCGCTGGCGCGGAACGTTTGTTTGACGATGCGCTCGATCGTTTTCTGGCGCGGATCGTCCGCGGGAATCTGCTTGGCGAGCATCTGAATGTAATTCGAAATCACCGCGAGCGGCGTATTCACTTCGTGCGCGACGCCTGCGGCCAGCAAGCCGAGCGAAGTGAGCTTTTCGGTCTGCACCATCTGATCTTCCAGGCGTACGCGCTGGGTGATGTCGTCGAGCAGGATCAGACGGCCCAGGCGGGCGCCGTTCTTCCCGACCAGCGGCGCGATGGACGCGTTGACCACTAGGTGACGTCCGGCGCGCGTATTCAAACGGAACTTGTAGATGCCGGATACATGATCGCTGGCGGCGCGTGAAGCGATTTCGGCCACCAGATCCTGCGGCAACACTTCCGGCAAGCGGTGTTGCAGCGCCTCGGCCCGCGGAATCGCGAGCAAATCCTCGAGCTGCGGATTCCAGGATTCGATGCGGTCTTCCAGGTCCACGGTGAGGACGCCGATCTTGAGGGACTCAACGATGTTCTCGCTGAAATCTTTCAGTCGCTCAATCTGCATGGCTTTCTGTTCGAGCGAATGATAGAGGCCGGCGTTTTCGATGGCGATGGCGACGTATCCGGCGATGGTGAAGAGCAATTCGAGGTCGTCACTGGAGAGGTAATCGCCGTCCACGGTTTTGCCCAAGCCCAGAACCGCCACGGTGCGTTCGCGGAAACGACAAGGAATAAAATAATTCAGGTCGAGCTCTTCGAGCGTGCGGCGAACGGACTTGGATTCCTGCAATGCGGTGCGCGCCGATTCAAAGAACAGACAGCCGCGCTCGAAGGCCGGACGAGCGGGGTCGAGGAAGGACAAATCCAACGGCCCTTCGGGACGCAAACCCATGGAGCGGGAAAGCACAAATTGTCCGGGCGACGCGGGATCTTCCAGGAACACGGCGAGGCGATCAACCAAGAGCGTTTGCGAAACACGCTCGAGCACGGAGCCGACCAGCGGTTCCAGGCGCACTTCATTGGTGAGCGCGCGGCCGAATTCTATTAGGGTGCGGCGGTAATCCAGGCGATCGCGGTAGAAGAAGCGGTCCAGGCGCGTCTGCACCCACTCGCGCAAAGGCTCGATCAAAAATGCGGCGACGACGATGGCGATGATGCCGCCCGCGGGTCCGGTGGAAAGGCCGGGGCGGTGGAAAAGTTCGCCGATTACTGCGATCAAAGCGAAATAAATGCCGACGACGGCGGCCGTGGCGAAGGTGTAAGACAAGCCGCGTTTGAAGATGATATCCACGTCCATCAGGCGGTAGCGGATGATGGCGTAGCCGAAGCAAAGCGGGATCAGCGCGAGCGAATACACGGACAACTTCATCCAGGGCGGAGGAACCACGCCCAAGGCGTAAGGCACGATATAGAGGAAAACGAACGGCAAACTGCCCGCAAAGGCTCCGGCCGTGACCCACTTCAATTGCTGGCGCAGCACGCCGCTGGGCGCGCGGCGAAAACTGAAAAAGAAAATGAACGCGGCCAGAACAAAATACATTCCCAGGTTAGCCTGTTCGATTTTATCGAGCCAGTAGCGCGTGCCAAATGCCGGGAGGAAATCCAGCGTGCCGGTGGCGATGAATACGTGAAGCGTAAAGAGCGCCGCAGGGACGCTGTAAACGAGCGCAAGCTTGGGCCAGAGCGTGCCGCGCCGCTCGGGAAATACCAGTGCGAAGTGCACCAACATCGCGGGTTGCAGCAACAGCGCCACCACGTTGGCCCAATAAATAATCCAGTCGAAGGAATTCAGCTTGCCGCTGTAATGAAAACTGTAGAGGACGAAAGAGACCAGGCAAAAAATATAGAAATGAATAGCGCGCGGTGCATTCCAACGGCGCACAAAAATGAACAGCCCGATGAAGAGGTAAAGCAGGCCGAGGATGCGCAGATAGTTTTCAATGGAAGAGGGATTTTCCTGCGGGGCAGTGACCAGCGGCGTTTCAAAGGTGCGTCCGTCACGGAGCAATTGGTAGCGGATTTCAGTCCAGGGACCGACGTGGAAAAGCACGCGCGTTACGTCCACAGCGCGGTGGATGGTCGTTCCACGAACGGTCTCGACGACGTCGCCCTGGCGGATGCCGGCTTTCGCGCCGGGTGAATCCGCGACCACGTGCCAGGCAGCGACACCCTGCGGGGAGTCCATCCAAGTGACGCCATCATCAGGAAGAACGTAGAGGGAGCGCTGTTGGAAGTTTAGGACCGCGAAAACAATAGCCGCCAATGTTAGGAGGGCCAAGATCACCGCTCCGAGCCGCATGCGCAGACTATCGTTCATCCGAGTACACCAATTTCCTTGGAGGACAATGGTAGCACGTCAACTTCCAGCGAATCACAGATTCCGAAATATGTAAGCGTCCATATATCAGTAAGTTACGGACGCAGCCCGTACCAGGAATTCTTCCCCTACCATTTGTGGAAGGTAGCTTCCCAATTACAATAGCGGGGTACCTATCTAGAACTGGAAGCTCAAGCCGCCGCGGAAGAACCGGTAGGCTGGCACGAGGACGATCTGGCCGTCGTTGGTGGCAAGAGTCACATAACCTTGAGCGAGCAGGTTGCCGCAATCGGCCAGAATTTCGGCGTGACCGGGGATGAAGCCGGGCAAGCGTTGGCGTACCTGGATGCTCAGGTACGGATCGACGTGGTAAGTGGATTGGCCGTAGGCGTCCTGCGGGGAGACAGCGGGCCCACTGATCCATTTATAGCTGGAGACGATTTTTGTGCCGGTGCGGGGGATCGTGGCCGAAAATCGCGTGGCCGCGCTGGAGCGATATCGAGCGGCCAACTGCGTGCGCAGCGCACCTTCGGCAGGATCTTCGTTGGGCGCCAGCGCTCCCGCATACGCATAAATCACAGTCATATCCAGATTGCCTGCGAGTTTCTGCTGATAGACCAGGCGCGCGCCGAGGGAATTCATAGCTCCAGCGTCGTAGGCGAAAACGTCGGAGAAATAGTCGGGCAAATAATCAGGCCCGGAGAAATTGCCGTGGCCGAAGATGGCGGTGTTGTCGGAGTGGTCGTTAAACACAGCGGCGGTGACGCTGGATTTCTTGGTGAGGTCATGTTCGACGGCAATTTCCGCGTGCAGATCATCGTCCAAGACAGGATGACCGGCGCGCAGCAACAAAGTGGGAAAAGCATCGAGCTGGTTGATGGTGGATTGCAGATTCCCGGGAGCGCCGGCGGAATCCTGCCAGGTGTTGGTGGTGACCAGCGCGGACGCTTGCCACGTGGGCGTGATCCGTACTGCCACTTCCGCACGAGGACGCACGGATGTGGTTGTCAATCCCAAGCTCGCCATCAGGAGATCGGCGCCGTAGCGAATGCTGACGCGATCGCCCAATTGGAAAGAAGAATCATGAGACATGCGCAACCCGTGGAATGTAGGTCCGGCGTCGCCGAGCTGGGATTCGCGAATCAAAAGAGTTGTTACCGGACCCGCGCTGGAATCGCCGGAAGGCAGCCATTGCGCGACGAAGCCATTGGACTCTGAACCCGCATCGTAGCTGAACTGGCCGGCGATCAGCAGATTGCCGAGTCCGCCCAGCCCGTAATCATAGGCAAAAGCGCTGCCCGGAGTATCCGCGAGATTGGAAATGGAACCGGGGTGATCGGAGCCAGAGGTAAATTCCAGGCGCGTGCGCGCGGACTGATCTTGCGGTGTTTCGAAGGGATTGACGCGACTGCCGAGAGCGACGTCGCCATCCTGCCATCGCAAGACGGGGCGGGTGGCAGCGGATGTGCGCAGCACCCAGCTCCAATCGTCGGACGAGACTTGTTGATCGGGCTGGCGGCGCAATTTTTCCAAAGAGCTGAACACGGAGCCGAGCACGATTTCGAGCAGAGTGGTGTGCTCATCGCGCACCTGGATGTCCTGCTCGACCGCCGGGAGGAAGCCCGCGAGAGTCACTTTGACCGAATAAATGCCAGCCGGAAGTGTGGCGCTGGAAAAACGGCCGTGCTCGTTGGTCAGCAGCTGGAAAGCCATACTGTTCAGGAGCTGATCGGAGGAAATAATCACCGTGGCGCCCATCTGAGGAGTTCCGGTCGAGTCCACTACCATTCCCGTGATCTTTCCCGAGGCCGGCGCGGCCACGACCGGAGCGGCGAGCGCGCACCAAGAGAGGCACAGGATCATGCCGAGGCCCATGGAGCGAATCGTCCGCAGCTTCATCATGCTCACTTCGCCTGAGGCGGTGGCGCACCGGTTGGCCGGACGGTAAATTCCGTAGCCGGAGTTATTGTCTTCTTGGTCAGATTGTCGGTGACAGCAACTTCCAGTTTGTACTTGCCCGGCTTCAGCGAGCCGAGAGTGATGATGTTCTGCAGCGTCATTTCTTCGCCGTGCAGAGGCAGCTTGTCCCCGCCGAGGTCGTATTTGAGGACCGGGTCGTTTTCCTTGTCCATGGTCACGCGATATTGCACGGTAGCGTCGGCCTTGTGCGTCTTGTCGTCCACCTTGAGGTTATAGACCTGAAGGAAAACGCCCATTTCATCGCTGGCGGTGAAGGAAGCATCGATGCGCGGGCGGACTTTTACATCGCCCAGGACGAACTGGCCCAAGCCGATATCATGATTGGAGACGCGCTTGATTTCGTCAGCAAGGATTAGAGTGCTGGATGAAAGGCTGTCGTCTTCAAAGCGCGGGACGGCCAAGCGCGTATTCACGACGCCGACGTTGCCGTTGTTTGTGTCTTTCAACACGATGTCGAGGCGATAGAGCCCCGGGCTGAGCGGGATGGCCTTTTGATAGATCGAGGCGGTAGCCATTGATTGCTGCAGCAAGGCGGAGGGAACGTCGCGGCGGACATTGTCTTCAAAAGTGTTGACGATGCGGCCGCTAAGGCTGGTGACGCGGCAGAACAGATTGACCGAGGCGGACTCGACGCCGTTCTTTTGCTGAAAGCTGAGCTGGCGCGTGGGAATTTGAATGGTGATCGGCACCAGAACCGTGTCGGACGTGATGCGCAGGAAGTCGGTGCGGTACTGGAATTTCACCTGATCCCGCACCAAGCGGGAAGAGACCACCGCTTCCAGGTCCTTGAATTTTACTGGAGGAGCTTGCTGGATCTTCGAATACAGTTCCAGGCGCGTGAATTCCTGCATGGTTTCCGGAGTCATGCCCAGGGGCTCGGCCATGTGCGTGCCGTCGGTATTATTGAAACGGGCGGTCTTGCTGGAGAGGCCCATGGCTTCCATTTGAGTTAGACCAGCGCCAGGAACGTAGAGCAAAGCGTCCTTCTCGCTGGGGTCCATGGTGAGCTTGTACTCGCCGCTCATAGTGGGATCTACGAATTCGATTTCAACATTTTCGCCAATTCCTTCGAGGTAACGATAGCGCCAATCTTCGAACGGATACGTGGAGGTTTCACCGCCGCCTTCGGAGGCGGGGCGGTCGTAGCTGCCTCCCGAGGGATGCGTTTGAACTTCATCCGCGGGGCCCCACATGATGTAGATTCTGCCGCGATCGGTCTTCCAGCCGGGAATTCCGGAAGAAAAATGCTCGTTGGCGTAGGCGATGCGGCGATAGTGCTCTTCCTTGAATGTATTTTCCGCGGAGTCCGGATCAGGATTGCGGCGTTGCCAGAATGCTTCGATGAATTGCTCGCGCTCTTCGTTAGTGGAAAGATGAAGGAACGAACTGCGCTCTTCGGGTGAAATGATGTAGACGACGTCTTCGTTTAACCATTTCTTATATTGGGAATCGAGTTCGTTGAATAGGTCTTTGTCGCGCTTGGAGCGTTCTTTGGCAGCCTGCTTCGCGGTCTTCTTGTCGGTTTGGTCCGGCTGCTGAGTGGGAGATTCACCTTGAGCTGAAACCTTGGGGACATACACCACTCCACAAGCTAAGACACCGAAAAGAAACACTTTGACCGTAGAACGCATAGTTGAGCCTTTGCCCCGAGGCGAGAAATTCTAACCTGTCCAAAAGTACAGGTCAACGAGAGTTTCCCGACCGCATCCCCGGGCTCTGCAGACTATGAATCAGCTTCCAAGCGCGGGGTTGTATGAGGGGTAGCACAGCTATCGTGCCACATAGGCACACGACGGGCTGGTAGGCCGACAAAAATCTCGCGGGTCAGTGTTGGCCGATCGTGGTTTGCAAGCTGCCGGAGGTTCGCGATGCAAAGAAAGAAGGCCGAGGCAGTTCACCTCGGCCCTCTTTCCGGTGTTCCGAGCCCGGTTAGTACACAATCTTCAAAACAAAGTCGATCACGCGATTAGCGGTGCCCGTGGGCGACGTGTATGGGTTGCTCGGAGTGTATTGGGGTATGCCGAAGCCCGTATAGGGGCCGGCGAGACCGGCATCCTCCAATATTGGATCGACGCTCTGATAGTTGGGATGGTTGAAAACGTTCAGGAAGTCCGTGCGCAATTCCACGTGAGCGCGGTCATTAAACTTAAAGCGCTTGATGATCGAGAAGTTTCCGACGTTGGTGTGGTAATCGCGCAGGCTGTTCCGCCCCGCCGTGCCCCACGGAGTACCATAGATGGACTGAGATTCCGCGCCGTTCATGATGAAGCGGACTTGCTTGGTCGTCACTGGAGTGACCGTACCAGTGGTATTCACGGCCGTGAAATCGATCAAGCTGTTCGGCGCGAGAGTGCATCCGACTCCAGCGTAGTTGCAGGCATCACCAGCGTACACACCGATGCTGGTGAGCGGTGCGCTGGGGTTGCTTAGGAACGGGCGGAACGTCTCGTACGACCCGATAAACGCGTTGTCGAAAGGGGTGTCCTGGCCGACGGCGTCGGTCAAAAAGCCGAAGTAGTATTGGTTGGGTGTGTAAGTTTGGCCGGACTGGATGATGTAGGTCCCCGAGACAGCCCAGCCACCTAGGACATGGCCCACCAGGTCTTCCCGATGCTTAAACGCTGGAATCTCCTCAACGAAAGACAGCGTCCAGGTGTTGGGGAAATCCAAGCCGGAGAGTCCGTGCTCCTGGCTGGTGTAATTGAACGGATTCTGAGAGAAGGCGTAGGTAGTCGCGCCGCCGAACGTGCTGAAAATCTCGCTGGCGTTGTCGGTGGTCTTGCTGAAGGTGTAGTTGGTTCGCAGCTGCAACTGGTCGAAAAGCCGCGTGGAACGGAATTCGAGCTGTAACCCTTCGTAATCGGAGTAAGCGGTGTTGGTGCGTTCGCGAACCACACCGAGATTGCAGTTCACGCGGCCGAATCCGGGAGCGGTGGAATCGGCGCATGGGGTGACGCCGCTGGGGATCTGGTTTGGAAACGCTGTGGCGAGGTCTGCGATAAACGGATTAGCGTTTATCGACTGGAAGAGGTTATAGCCGTGATTGCCCACGTAGCGCGCCTCAAAGGCGACGTTGTTGCCGAGCTCGCGCTGTAGTCCGAATGACCAGCTCTGCACGCCATCCGGCTTGAAATTGGGTGCGATCGTTGTCTGGTTGAAAAAGCGGGGATCCTGCGTGCCGATAGCCAGAACGCCTGAAGCCGTAAGCTGCGCGCGGACATTTGTGCCAATAGGATTAGCGATGAGCGGCGATGAATTGGCACTGGCTCCGCTTAGCGTTTGCAGCAGTACTTGCGGCGCCGAGGTTGCGACGTTCAGATAGATGTTGTAGTACGACGGGTCGTAGGAAAGCCGGTAGCCGCCACGAAACACCGTCTTACCATCGCTAAACGGACCCCAGTGCGGGCTGTAGGCGAAGCCGATGCCGGGCCCGAAATCGGTTTTGTTGGTGGGAACGTTGGGAAAGACGGTGACGGACGTTGGGAGTGTGGGATCCCACAGAGGAACGCTGCCGTTCTGCGACTGGCTGTCCAGATTGTGGAACAAGTTAGCGGGCTGGCCGAAATAGCTCCACGTCAGGCCAAGGTTGAGGGTGAGGTTCGGAGTGAGCTTGTAGTCGTCACCGACATAGAGGAAGACGTCGTTCTCCTTGAAACCCAACGTGTAGTTTCCGTTGGCGGCTGTGATACTCGCCGGGATGTCGCAGGCGAAGGCACTGAGCGAATCCAGTGCCGCGCCGGCGGGGAGCGTGCACACCGGAGCGCCCGCGGCGTTCGTGCTGGTGAATCCTCCGGCGGGAGCGGTGAAGGACTGGAAGTTGTAAGCGCCGTTGAAGTCGGGCAGGAAGGTATTTGGCGAGCGTTGATTGGTATAGTTGACGCCGGCCGTCCACTGGTGCTTACCGTGCACCCAAGTCCAGTTGTCCTGCACCTGTATGGTGTTCACAATGCGGCCTTGAGGGAGATTAGTGGGGGGGCCGATGGACGACACGGGTGCGCTGGTAATGTTGTTGCCGGCCGTGCACTCCGTCTCAGTGAACTGGCAAACATAGTTCCCGGATGACCAGTTCGCCAGCGCCTCGGGCAGCTCGCTGCTCAACGGGACAGTATTGCCGATGTTATTGCCGCCGAAGTCTACGTTCAGTCGTGTATATCCGAGACGCAGTTCGTTGGTCATGGTGTTGCTAATTGTATGGGTCCAGCCAACCAATGCAGCTTGGGAAAGCGCCGGAACGCTATAGGGATAACCGGCCGCCGCTGAACCATTGTCATCGTAGTCGACGCCCGTTGACTTATTAAATAGATAGCGTGTGTAAACGCGATCCTTGCCGTACACGAAGTCGGCGCGGGTAACGAAATCGTACTCATGATAGGGAGTCCCGAGGACGCGCTGCACTCCGCCAATCTGCACGCTGCACGGAGTGGCGCCATCAGGACCCACCAGCAAAACGTTCGAGGTGCCTGTCGGGGTGGGATTTCCGCCACCGATGGCGTAGGGGCCATGAGCCTGCAGCGCGGCCACGCTGTCACTATTGGGATAGCAGGCTGCTAGCTCTCCCAGTCCTGTGGGCGTGGGTGTGTCACCTTCGGAAGCATCCACCGCGCGCGATTCGATCGTCTGGTTGTCAAAACCGCCGAACACGAAGATGTGATCTTTCTTTAGCGGACCGCCCACGGTGGTGGACGTGAAGATGTTGTTAAACCACGGTGGTTGCGTGAGGTTTTCGTCGAATGTTGGATTGCTCTGGAAGTTATTCAGCGTAGATAGGACCGAATTGCTCTCTGCGGCTTTAACGGTTCCGTGCCAGGTATTGCTCCCCACCGGGGTGATGATGTTAACGACGGATCCCGAGTTTCGGGCATATTCAGGCTCGAAATTGCTCGTGGTAATCTGGTATTCCTGAACGAAATCAGGATTCGAGAGGAATAGCGATGGCCCACCCACGGAATTGTCATTGTTGTTCTGGCCGTCAATTTCCTGGTCGTTGTTTCGGCCGCGGATACCGTCAACGCTAAAGCCCACTCCGTTGGTATTGGAAAAGCCATTGTCGCGAGAGGCGGCGACGCCTGGAACTTGCAGTGCCAGGTAATCCAAGCCTTGATTGGCGGCGATCGCGGGGAATGTAGCGAGCTGTTCGCTGGTGAAGGTGTTGCTAACCTGCGCTTCGCTGCTTTCAATCAGCGAGGTGTTGGCCGTTACTTCGACGGTAGTGCTGGCTTGACCGAGCTGAATCGTGACGTTGCCGAGCCCCAAGTCCGCGCCGGCGGAGATGGCCACGTGGCCCATCAACAATTTCGCGAAACCTTGCTTCACGAACTCGACGGTATAGGTCCCTACGGGAAGACCATTCAGGCGGAATAGACCGGCGGTGTCCGACTTCGTCTGGACTTGCTCCTTTGTTTCGGCACTGGTTGCAGTGATTTGCACGTCCGGCACCACCGCGCCGGTCGGGTCCACAACTGACCCGGACGCCGAGCCGGCGACGACCTGCGCGCGCGCGGGGCCGCTCGCTGCAAGAATTAGCGGCAATACAATCACGACGGCCAGCAAAACGGTTCGCACTGCGCGATTTGAAAAGAAATTATTCATCGTCCCCTTCCCCCTCGATTCGATTTTGAGCGTTTGCTTCTTAGCAGCAGATGGAAGATCGAAAGCGCTAGGCGACAGGGCTACATTTACAGCGGACCGAGATGCGGCAGGAAACGAGGAGAAAGCGTAAAGGAGACACTCGCTGCATGTTCAAGACTCCCGCCCCAGGAGACTTAAAACAAGGAGCTCAAAAAGATTTAGGACACAACCTACTAAAACACATGCATTTGATATACCAAAACTGGATTTCCACAGCGTAGCTGTAAGTTCCTGTTTTTAAGCCATTTGCTCTAACGGAGAGAATATGTGCTTCGAATGTTGGTCTGAAAATTCTGTAATTAGTATTATTAATATACGAAATATGGTATTCACGACAGCGTAACCCTCCTTCGGCCTACGGTTTCTCTGGGGCCTAACGAAAATCCGTGGCTCCCTTCGACCTGTTCGGCGGCGCTGAACGGGATTGCTGGCGCGAGACAGCTATTTCTTTCGCATGAAAATCGAATTACAATCGGTCATCGGACGCGCCTGCGGATTTGCGTTTTCGGTAGCAGCGCAAGAGCTAAACAGGGCGGGATGAACTCTCCGAAATGTCATACGGGCGCCTGTCCTTCTGTGTACGCCGGCGTCTAATTCAAACCGAGAAACATTTCGTGCCCCCGGAACGTAGTTAAGTCATGGTAATGCTGTCGCCTCATGGGGCGAGTCCAAGGGTAAAGCAATGAAAACGTGGCAAAAAGCGACAATTGGTGGGGGTGTCGTCCTGGTACTCGTGGGTATGGCCTGGTTCAGCGCCTACCAGGTTAATAAAGGTGTGGTGGCGGTGCAGACCGGTCACGTGATGAAGGCAGACCTCACGTCCATCGTGACCGCATCCGGCGAGATCCGCCCGAAGAATTACACAAACGTCCTGGGCGAGGGCATCGGAAAGATTACCGAGATCGTGGTGAAGGAAGGCGACCACGTGAAGAAGGGCGACATTCTGCTGCGGTTGGAGAACATCCAGCCGGGAGCTGACGTGCAGGCGCAGCAGGCGGCGATTGATTCCACCGAAGCATCCGTGCGCGCCGCGGCTGCCAGTTATGATTCGGCGGTGGCCACTTTGGCGCAACGCCAGGCGGACCTGGAGAAGGCGCGATTCGACTGGGAGCGAGCGCAGCAACTCTATAAAGCGCAACTAATTGCCAAATCGGATTACGACGCGAGCAAGGCCGCCTACGATGCTGCCGCCGCGGGTCTGAACGCAGTGAAGGCGCAGGTGGAACAAAGCCGCGCGGGACGCGAGCAATCGCGATACAACTTGGATCAGGCCAGCGCGGTACTGAAGCACACCAAAGATGTGCTGCGCAAAACCACCTACGTGGCACCGATTGACGGGATTGTGAGTTACATCGCCGTGCGCGTGGGCGAAAACGTGGTGCCCGGAATCCAGAACGCCGAAGGCAGTTTCCTGATGACCATCTCGGACATGAGCGTGGTCACGTCCGAAGTGAAA
>Ga0209655_10000577_pt1 | contig 13919 bp, 7 predicted proteins | sample BogFormECP03_OM2_FD_188236 | JGI IMG/M metagenome (GOLD analysis project Ga0209655, IMG submission 188236) | Bog forest soil microbial communities from Calvert Island, British Columbia, Canada - ECP03_OM2 (SPAdes) (version 2) | ecosystem: Environmental > Aquatic > Freshwater > Wetlands > Bog ...
CGACGCGGACTCCCTGGGATCCAGTGTTGGTTCAAAAGACCATCGCGACGACACCTGCGTCGCAGGCCGGTTCCACGGGATATTGTAGCAGGAAATATCCGTGCTGGTCGCCGCGCGGCAGGACATGAAATAAATTCGCTTAGGAAAAAGGCAGTAGCTAGTGATCAGTGGATAGAGAGAGCCAGCCGATCCCTTCAGAAACCAGACTATTCCGCAGAAAGCAGATCCCTCACTGCGTCCCGCGCCCGCCAAACAGCGGCGGGAAAGAAGAAGCGCGGGACTTCGTTCGGGATGACACGTATTTGTTTAATGCGGCGAACACACTAGAACAAAAATTTGAAGCCCAGTTGGACGAGACGGGGGGAAGTGGCACCGATTACGTTGCCGAAGGTGGAGCTGTCAATATTTCCGTCAACAGCTTGCGGGCCGAAGAATTGCGCGTGGTTGAAAGCGTTGAAGGCTTCGACGCGGAACTGGAGAGATTTCGCTTCGGTGAGGCGCACGTTCTTGAGCAGGGCCAGATCGTAGTTGTTCAGTCCAGGTCCGTAGAAGAAGCGGCGCTTGGCTGTGCCGGGGGTGCCGAGGGCGTTCTCAGTAAACGCAGAGGTATTGAAATAAGCCCGGCCGTTGCGTGGATTGGAATTCAGGTTGAGAGCCGCGCCGGTATAATCCGGTTCATCCACGCCAAAATTATTGATGCCGTTGGGTTCGGAGCCGAGGAGTGAGTTGTCGCCAAAGTTGACGAGGGTCACGGGGAGGCCGCTGCTGAAATGGGTGATGCCGGAAATTTCCCAGCCGCGCGTCCAGGCGTTTGAAGCGCGGAAGAGATGCTCGACGGGCAGCTGATAGTTGTAGCTCACGACGAAGTTGTGTTTCACATCAAACGCGGACAGCGCTTTGCTGAGCGCGGGATTGAGCGGATTTACGGCTTCGCCCAGGTTCGAAGACTGGTCCTCAGATTTGCTGAAGGTGTATCCGGCGAGCACGGTGAGGCCTCTGGTGGTGTGGCGCAGAGTGACTTGCAACGCGTTGTAGTTGGAGTTGCCGATGGTGGCCTGATTGGCATTGCTGCCGAAGTTGGAGCCGAGCGGGCCGCGGGTGCCGTTGAACACCTGGCCCGTGGAGGTGGTGTACTGCGTATCTTCGCCGAACGGGCCGCACGGGGTTTGTCCCGGTGCGAGATTGGCGGGGTTGCTCAAAAATAAGCAGAGAGCTGGGTTGCCTGGGTTCGCTTCCTCGATCACGAGAAGGCGATGCCCCTGCGTGCCGACGTAATTCAAACTGAAGACGGTGTTATTACCCAAGCCGCGCTCGAGCGAGAGCATGTATTCCTCGGTGTAAGGAATGCGATTGGTAGTCCGATAGTTGGGGAGGCCGGTGATGGGCTCGAACTGCGACCAATCTATATTCGGGTCGGGATTCTTGGCGCTGGAATTCAGCGGAGCGAGCGCGACTGGAAAGGTCTGGCCGAGATTGTGACCGCTGGATGCGGTGATGAAGGGAGTGGCGAAGAGCGGCGGCGCGGGGCTGGTGTAGGTGGTGCCGTAGGGAGCGTTCGCGCTCATTACGCCGATGGTGAGACCTTCGATCGCGGTGTAGAACATTCCGTAACTGGCGCGGATGCTGGTCTTGCCGGGGCCCCCAAGTATTTTCGCGAGCAGGCCGTCGCCGGCGACGTTGGGTGAGTACGCGAGGCCGATGCGCGGAGCGAAATCGCGATTGCCCGGAGGCGCGAGTGTACGCGATACGCCGGGATCTGTGGGGTAAACGATGCCCGGGGGAGCGCCGGGAAAGACGACGGACTGTTCGCCGGGAATGAAAGTGGCGATCTGATTGTACTTCTCGTACCAAGGCTCGATGCGATCCCAGCGCAGGCCGTAATTCAGAGTGAGGCTGCTGTTGATGCGCCAGCTATCCTGGCCATATAGGCCGAAGTACTTGTTGCGGCCGTAAAAGGGCTGCAGCTGGCTTTGGTTGTATTGGCTGGGAACACCCAACAGGAAATCGGCAAAGTCGAGGCCCGTCTCGGTGCCGAAGAAGAGGAAGCTGCCGTTGAATTGCGCGATCGCGTTGACGTTGACCTGATCGTAGTGAATTTCTCCGCCGAATTTCAGAGTGTGTGCGCCAATCACTTTGGAAAAATTGTCGAGCCATTGAAAAGTGTTTTCGACTTGATTCAGCTCGTTGGTATTCGTGCCGATCGTATAGCTGTTGAAGCCGACGCTCTCGACGCCTTCGGTCTTCGGAGACAGGGGTACGATTCCGGGAGATCCGGGGCCAACCACGAAGCCCTGCGAGGCCAGGCTCACGCCGACTCCTCCGACGGGTTTGCCGAGGTCATTGGCGTTGCGCAGGTAGCTGAAGTGGAGTTCGTTCGCAGCGGACGTGCCGAGCGGCTTGGTGAATCCCAGATCGATTAGTTGCGCGCGGCCAGTATAGAGCGCGTTAAAACCGGGGACGTTCGCGCCGCCTTGCGCGACGGGGTAGGGATTGTTCTGCGACCAGTCGTCAAGAAAGTAGTATGCGGTGAACAGACCGAGGCGCGTATTGGCGTCGAGGCGGTAGGCGCCCTTATCGTCACGCAAATTTTGATTGAAGGCTGAGGTGGAGAACGTGCCGTTTGAATTGTTAGGCGCGGGAATGTATTGCAAGAGGTTGGTCCCGGGCGCGATCCAAGAGGCCGTCGGGATGGTGGCGTTCGGAAAGACGCATCCGGTGGCCGGATTATTGCTGGTGCAGGGGCCGCTGGCAGGATGCTGCTGCGTGGGGCCGCTGAAGTAATACGGCTCGCCAGGCTGAACGGTGTATCCCAGATGGCTCGAGAGAGTTGTGGCGATGTTCGGGCCGCTTACCAAGCACGGTATTTCGAGATTGCCCGCCGCCACGCCGCAAAATCCCAGCGGATTGAAGCCGCTGGAATTCAGCGGCAGATCGGAAAAGTTGCCAGTGGTGCGGTCCTGCACGGAAGGAACGGAAATCTGGCCGGTGTCCACGCCTTGCGTGGAGCGAGTACCTTGATAATCGGCGAAGAAGAAGATTTTATTTTTGCGGATCGGCCCGCCGACGGTGCCGCCGAACTGATTCTGGTCGAAGGCTCCGCGCGTGGGAGAAAAGTAGTTGCGCGCGTCGAGATTGGTGTTGCGCAGGAATTCGAAGAGATCGCCGTGAAAGGCGTTGGTGCCGGATTTGGTGACGACGTTGATCTGGCCGCCGCTGAACTCGCCATACTCGGCGTCGAAATTACTGGTGAGGATGCGAAACTCGGCGATGGAATCGAGGTTGGGAATGACCGCCGCGCCCATGTTGACGTCTTCTTCCACGTCGCTGCCATTGACGATGAAGGCGTTGGCAAATTCGCGTTGCCCATTGATGGAAATCGTGCCGGGATTCAAATCGCCGGAGGGGGAAAGCGCGCTGGCGCCAACGTCCTGCACTGTTTCATTGGTGATAGAGGTTACCGGCGCGACGCCTGGTTGCAGCGCCAGCAAATCGGTATAGCTCCGTCCGTTGAGCGGCACCGCTGTGATCTGCGTGCCGGTGATCACCTCGCCGATTTGCGTGTTGGTGGTGTCTACGTGGATCTGGTTATCGACGACCGTGACGGCATCCGAGCGTGGGCCCACTTCCAGGACCGCGTCAATATTTAATGCGCTGTTGGCATCGACGGTGATTCCGGTGCGCTGATACGGCCGGAAGCCGTCGGCTGTTACTTCCAGGTTGTAGCGGCCAACTTGCACGTTGAGGAAAGAGAAGGCGCCGTTGTCGTCTGTAGTTAGGACCTGACGCACACTGGTCTCCGCGTCGATGATGGAGACGGAGGCTTTAGGGATGACGGCGCCGGTGGCGTCTTTGACGGTGCCAGCGATACGGCCGCCGACGCCGGCGCGAGCAGCGAAGGCAAGAATAAATAGAGCCGCGAACAGCGAGATGATGCGGCCGAGAGAGCGGGGACGAGGACGAAACACGAGTCTCCTAGTTGCAATCCATTATCAACTGGAAAAAGAGTCTAGGCTAGTTGTAATTGGGTGTCAACTGGTGATTTGTAAGAATTTGGTTACAATGCGCCGCCCATTTTGGGGAAATTCGTGGGTCGCGGACTTTGCGGCAGGTTGTTGGGGAGGAAGGCCTGCGGGTAGAGTGGCGGCGTGAGCGGGGAATTGTCGTCCCGTGCTCACGCCGTCCGGATGCCCTCAGCCAAGAACGATCGTAGATTGCTCTTCGGCTAGAAGTGGAAGGCAATCTCTCCGGTCACGGTTCTTGGCGTGACGTAATGGGTGCCGCTGAACGTTGACAGGAAGTTGTAGAGAGCATAGTTGTTGGCCAGGTTGATTACTTCGACGCGAGCGCTGAATTTGTAGCGGTCGTGACGGAGGTTAAAGATGTCGTCGTGGCCAACGGCCAGATCAAACAGGCTGCGCGAAGCGATACGCGGTGGATGATGATCGTCGTCCTCAGTGTTCGGCGGCGGCACTTGAATCAGCGTGGAGCCGAATTGCGAAGCCAGGCAGGGATTCGGCAGCGGCGTGGTAGGAGTTGCGCGTTGCGCGCCGCAGAAGAAGCCTGCCTGGAATTCCTGGTCGGCTGTGAGGGGATTGCCGAAGGGGTCTTCCATCAAGATAGCCGGCTGGCCGCCTAGCGTGGTGCTTTGCGGGCAATCGTTGTTTGCGTTGATGCCGAAGCAGGGCGTGGCGCCGGCGACAAGCCCGCTGTCATAGCGCCAGCTAAAGCCGAGCCACGGGCCTTTTTTCCAGGGCTGATACTGAAGGTGGGCGGTTTCGTTGAAATGCTCGTCGTGGTCAATGCGGAACGGCACGGAACCGGTGCCGGGGGGCTGTGGAGTGACTCCAGCGCCACCGATCTGCGGCGTGAAGAAGCGGGCCGCCACGCTGGACATGACCACAAAAGCCGTCAGTCCATGGAAGTTGGGCACGGTTCCGCGGACCGCGAATCCAGGGATCTTGGAATTGTGCCACTCGATCGGGAACGTGATGGGCGTGTCGCCGAGCACGCTGAAGTCGTAGCCGTTGTGCGTGTATTTCCAGATGTATTCGCCATCCAGCACGAAGTATTTACCGAACGCCTGTTGGAGGCCGGCATGAAATTCGTTGCGGTAACCCGAGCTGAGCGTTTCGGGCGAAAGCGCTCCGCAAAGCAGAAGCGGGTTGAGAACCGGGGACTCACATCCGATGCTGGAAAGGACGAGGTTTTCGTTAAAGGGAGTTTCGAGAGACCGGGCATAGGAAACCCGCAGGACGGTGTTGGTGGGCTTGATGTTGTAGGCCACGCCGAGACGCGGTTCTGCCTGGGTGGCGTGTGATAAACCATTGTACAAATCGCCGCGGATGCCGAGGTTAAAGGACCAGTTTTTCCAGCTGATGGTGTCCTGAACGTACATCGCCAACTGCTTCACATCGGTGTGCAGAGGAAACGATGCATCGGTGTTGAAAAAAGTTCCCCCGCGAGTCAGATCAAATGGCAGCAGGACGGGATTAAATAACGGATAAAGTGTGGAAGCCGGAGCGTTTGGATTGGTGCTTACATTCTGCTGGAAACCGGCGGCTGCGCACTGGGATGGATCGGTAAAACCCTGAACCGGCACGTCAGGATTCGGCGCCGTGGCCAGAGTTAAGCAGGGCGCGTTGAACGTGGGATCCACGATGCCGACGTTGTCGTGCTCCCGGAGAAACGTCTGTTCGTAGACGACGCCAACTTTGATGTTGTTGATGCCGCGCGAGTAAGAGACGTCGGAGCGCAGACCGGCATTGGTAAGCGTGCGAAACTGGGAGACGCTCTGGCGTTGCAAACTCGGCGGCCCGAGGTCGGCGAAGGGATCATTGCTCGGATAGTAGTTGTAACCGTCGTGCCGGACAAAAGCTCCCAGCGTAAGCACGGCGTTAGGACTGAGGATGTGAGTCCAGGAGGGCGCGATGTTGAATGTTCCGATCTTGGAGCGCTGGTCGGTTGGTCCCACGACATTGCCGTTCGGATCGAGACCGCCGTTATCAACGACCACGCCGTTCCAGGCCGTGGCGTTTTCGGCGTCGAACGAATTGGGCGTCTGAAACCAGGAGCGGGTGTATTGGGCGTTGAAGTGGATCGAGTCTGCCGTCGAGAGTTGGTAATCCACGCGATCGAAGATGTTTGCCTCGTTGCCTTTGTCGTGTATCACGGAGAATTCGGGCGGATCCAAAAACCGGCCGGTGTTCAATCCGCTTACCGAGATGAAATTGCCCCATTTTTGAGTGCCGTAGGAAAGGTCGAAGCCGGCATTGGATGTGCCGAACGCACCGTAGGACCCGAAGATGCTGCCGTGAGGAGTGGTGACGCCCAGACCTGATCGCGTGGTGGCCTGAATTACGACGCTGGTTTTGTCGCCGAATTCGGCGGGCGGCGCTCCGGAGATCACTTCCAGCGACTGGATCGCATCGACGGGAAGCTGGTTGGAAAAAACCTTGCTCTGCTGGTCGGTGATCGGCTGGCCGTCCACAGAAAATGAGTTCTCGGCGTGGTCGCCAAGTCCGTGGAAGAGGCCGTTCGAATCTGCCGCAATGCCCGGCGTCGTAAGTGTGACGAGCGAGCTCAGTGACGATGATTGGCTTTCGAGCGGAAGCTTGTCGAACAGGGCCCGGTCCACATCGGTGTGAAAAGTAGGATCGTTTTCGACCAGGTCGCCGCCGCCTTCGACGGTTACCGTACTGGAGCTTCCGGCCAGCGTCAAACTCACTTTCACCGCGAGCGGCACCGACGATCGGACGTCTACGTCCTGGGCGTATGCGCCAAATCCCGCGGCGCTGACGGACAGGTGATAGGGGTTGAACGGCACGTTGGGGAAGCTAAAAGCGCCAGAACTATCGGTGGAGGTGGAACGCTCGTACTGGCTGACGGGGTTGTGAATGGTAACGGTCGCGCCAACGACGACGGCGCCCGAAGGATCCGTCACCGTTCCAGCGATGTTTGCCGAGTTTCCGTTTTGGGCCATGCCAGCTGGCGCGGCGGCAAGCGCACCCAATAACAAAAATAAAGTCGCCAGAAATGCTCTTAAGGATCTCATTAGTGAATCTCCCTTTATGAATGGCGGCCTGTGCGCTGCGCAGCGCCGGCCGCGGATGAATTGCAAAAGGAAAATGGAATTCGACGCCTGCCGCGATAAAAACGGCACGCGTAAAGGGATTACGATTTTTGGGATGAAGAGTTAAACAGGGGGCGCGCGGGGGATTCTATGACTGCAAACAGGGTCGAGGCTGAGTTTCTGATCTTCGGCGACTGCAAATCGAGCAACTGTGACGGGCGACTGCGTTTCTATCTGTGCGGCGGGCGTCGGTACTGCGACGTGGCCGGTGTGGCAGACCTGGCAATGCTGTTCGTCGGAGGAGTGTCCATGCCAGTGCCCGGCTGCTTGCATGGCAAAGAGGCCCACGGAAAGAATCAGGGCCACCGCCAGCAGTCGTAGGGCTATTCGCTTAGGCATAGCTCAGAAACCTAGAGTCTCCCGGCAATTATCATACCTCTGATGCAGGCCGCGCTTAAAAGGTAGCAACAACTTTGTACACAAATCGCACAACACAAGGGCCCCGCGCGAGCTGAGCGCGGTAAGCGGCGTGCTCATACCTGCAAGACGTCGCCTTCGCGCGCGACCATTTTGTAAAGTACCGGGCTGACGATGCGGCCCAGGAGCAGGCGGGAGACCAGGCCGGCGACGATCACGATAGCGAAGGGTTTCTGCGAATCGGAACCGATGCCGGTGGAAAGCGCCGCGGGCAGCAAGCCGAGGCAGGCGACGAGCGCCGTCATCATGATCGGGCGAAAGCGGACGAGCGACGCGTCGTAGGTGGCTTTCTCGATGCTGAAGCCCTCGAGCCGAAGTTTATTTATGTAAGAGACGTCAATGACCGCGGTTTCCACCGAGACGCCCATCAGGACCAGCAGACCGAGCAGCGAGGAGACGCTGAACGGGGTGTGCGTGAGCTTCAAGGCGAGCAACGCGCCGACCGGCTCGGTGAGGATCACGCTGAGAACCACGGTGACTGGAAATTTCAAGTTGCCATAGAGCGCGAAGAGAATCATGAAAATCAGCAGCACGGTGAGCGGCGCGACGATCGAGACCTGGCTCATGGCGTTGATGAATTCGCTGTATTCGCCGCCCCAGGCGAGGCGATAGCCTGCCGGCAGCGTTCTTTCCACGTCCGCGATGGCGCGCTTGCCTTCCTGGACGGCTCCGGCGAGGTCGCGGCCTTCGATGCTGTATTGCACGCCGATGTAGCGGGAATTCTGCTCGCGATAGATGAAGGATGCGCCGTTGCCTTCGCGGATATCCGCGAGTTCGCTGAGCGGAATCTGCTGGCCGGTGGGAGCGCCGACGAGCAGGTTCGAGATCTGTTGCGCGTTCTCGCGGAATTCCGGCTTCATGCGCACGACGAGATCGAATAACTTTTCACCTTGGATGACCTGCGTGGCGGCTTGGCCGCCGACGGCCGCTTGCACAACACCTTCCACATCGGCGACGTTGATGCCGTAGCGGGCGATCTTGTCGCGATCCACTTGCACGATCAGGCTGGGCTGGCCGAGTTCGCGCACGACGGTGAGTTCGGTGAAGCCGCGGATTTGCGAGAGACGCCGTTTGATTTCCAGCGCTTTTTCCTGCAGGACGTTCAGATCCGCGCCATACACTTTCACCGCTAGCGCGCTTTTCAGGCCGGTGAGCGCTTCGTCCACGGCGTCTTCGGCGGGCTGGGTGTAATTGAAAATAATTCCGGGGAATGCAGTGAGCTGTTTCTGCAGGTCTTCGATCAACTCGGCTTTGTTGTGGATGCTTCCGGATTTCCAGATGGCGTCGTCGTACGGTTTCAGCCCCACATAAAATTCGCAATTGAAGAAGCCGGTGGGATCTGTGCCGTCATCGGGACGGCCGAGTTCGGAGCCGACGTCGGTAACCATTGGGTACTTCGCAAGAATGGTGCGAATCTGCGGCGCGACTTTGGCAGCTTCTTCGTAAGAAATCGTGTAGGGCATGGTGGCGCGAACCCACAGTGCGCCTTCATCGAGATGGGGCATGAATTCGCCGCCGATGAACGGGACGAACAAAAGACTGACGCCGAAAATTATCGTGGCGACGAACATTGTGAGCCACGGACGCTCCAGGCACCACTTCAGTTCCGAGCCGTACTCCTTCTTGATCCATTCGAAGGGCTTGTTGCGCGGCTCGCGCACGCCTTTTTTGAACCAGTACGAGCACATCACCGGGACGAAGGTGAGGGTGAGAATCAGCGCGCCGATCAGGGCGACGGACATGGTGTCTGCCATGGGGTGAAATAATTTTCCCGAGGGACCGCTGAGCGCGTAGATGGGGATGTAACCGGCGATGATGATGGCGACGGAATAAAAAATGGGGCGGTCCACGTCGCGTGCGGCGGTGAGGATTACTTCGTGGAGGTCGTATTTCTGGCCTTCGCGCAGGCCTAGCTCGCGATAAATGTTCTCCACCATCACCAGAGTGCCGTCAATGATGATGCCGAAATCGATGGCGCCGATGGAGAGCAGGTTGGCAGCGACGCCGCGCGCGTGCAGAAAAATAAAGGAAAAGAGGAGCGCGACCGGGATGGTGAGCGCGACGATGACGGCCGCGCGCACGCTCACGAGGAAGAAAATGAGCACGATCAGGACCAGGGTCATCCCGACCAGCATATTTTTCTCAACAGTATTAATCGTCAGGCGGACCAAGTCGCTGCGGTCGTAATAGGGCAGGACTTTCACGTCGGGCGGCAGGATGTGCTCGTTCAGTTCTTTGGTCTTGGCTTCGACGCCTTTCAGAACGTTCTGCGTCTGGTCGCCGCGCAGCATCATGATGACGCCTTCGACGGCGTCGTCATTTTTATTGAATCCGAATTGGCCCAGGCGCGGCGCATGGCCGATGGTGACTTCGGAAACGTCGCGCACGCGCACCGGAACGCCATTCTGCGAGCCGATGATGACGCTGCCGATGTCCTGGACGTCTTTGATCAGGCCGAGGCCGCGCACGTAATAGAATTGGCCGCCTTGGGGATAAAATCCGCCGCCGGTGTTGGCGTTGTTCACGGAAAGCTGCTGGATCACTTGCGGCACGGTGATGTGATAGCCGTAGAGGCGCGCGGGATCGAGCAGCACTTGGTATTGCATCACGGTGCCGCCGAAGCCGGAATCATCGGCGACGCCGCGGACCTGCTTGTACTCGCGCTCGATCACCCAATCTTCGAAAGTTTTCAGTTCTTGCGGGGTGCGATCAGGGCTTTGCAGGACGTAGCGGTATACCAGGCCGGAGGGGCTGGAAAGCGGCGCTAGACCGGGAGTGACGCCGGCGGGATAGGTGACTTCGCTGAGCCGCTGAAAGACGACCTGGCGCGCAAAATAATCGTCGGTGTCTTCGTCGAACGTCAGGATTACGTCCGAAAGCCCGTAGAGCGAGATGGAACGCTGAATCTCCATCTTCGGGACGCCGTTCATTTCCACTTCGGTGGGCAGCGTCACCAGGCGTTCGACTTCTTCGGCGGCGTGACCTGGCCATTGGGTGATTACTTCCACCATGGGCGGCGAAAGATCCGGGTAGGCGTCCACCGGCATGCGCTGGAACGAAAACGTGCCGCCGATGGCGATGAACACCACCAGCATCAGGACCAGGAAGCGCTGCTGCAGCGCGGATTGTACGATGCGATGAATCATTTAGAAATCGGCCGCCTTAGTGCTGGAACGAATTCGCGAATTGTAGGAACAGACTGCCGTCGCCGACGACTTTATCGCCGGGACTCAAGCCTTTCAGAATTTGCGTTTTTCCGGCTTCGCTTTGGCCGATTTCAACTGGTCTGCGGCCGAACTGATTGGAGCCCGAGGCTACGTAAACGAAAGGCTGATTTTCATCGTCGCGCAGCACGGAGGAATCCGGCACGGCGATGGCGTTCTGTTCGACGCCGGCATTCACCGTGGCCGTGACGTACATATTATTTTTGAGTTTTTCGCCCGGATTTTCTACGACGATGCGCGCTTGGAGAGTGCGCGTCGTGGGATCCAGCGCGGGCGAGATGAAAGAAATCTTGCCCTGGAATTTATCGGGGTACGAATCGGTCTGCACGGCGACCTGATCGCCGACGTGCACCGCGGACAGGTCGCTCTGATAGACGTTGGCGAGCACCCAGACCGAGCCCATATCGGAAATGATGAATGCCTGGGTGGCGCCGGCTTGCAATAACTGGCCGGGGGAGACGTCGCGCTCGACGATTTCTCCGCCGATGGGCGCGAGCAGCGGGATTTCGGCCGAAGACGGCGCCTTCTCCAAATCATCCGGATTAGGAATTCCCAAAATTTTCAGACCGAGCAGCGCGGCGTTCAAATCCGCCTGCGCCTGAATGCGATCGGATTCAGCCTGGAGCAGATCGCGTTCGGCGATGGCGTGGTGCGAGTAGAGATCCTGGGCGCGTGCGTAATTTTTGTCGGTGACGCGATAGGTGTCGCGCGCTTTCAGGTAGGCCGCGTAGAGCAGCGAGTAATCGGGGCTGCTCACTTCCAAAAGCGATTGGCCCTTCTTTACGCGCTCGCCCGGCACGACGAGGATCCGGCTGACGGGACCGCCGACTTGAGTGATTACCGGGACGGTGTTGAACGCGTTATAAGCCACGGCACCAGTGAGGCGCAGCACACGCGGCAATTTCACCGGTTCGACAGTCACGACCTGCACGTGGGACATCTGGTTCTGGGGAATGGTGAACAGTTCGGGAGTTTCGCTCTTCGATTCTTTGCCGCTATAGGACGTCATTTGATTCGCGCGCTCGTCGGAACTGCAGCCGGCCAGGCAAGCCGCGGCCATGGTCGCCGCTAGTGCAAATATGCCGGCGCGCATCGCCGGAGATCTGGAGCCGCATCGGGAAGACGGATTGCTCATGGCAGCAGGCTCCTGGTTCCCACGGCCTCGCGCAGTTGCTCGACCGCGGTGAGATAAGCCGCGAGCGATTGCCGGTAGGAAAGTTGCACGGCGCGATAGCTGCGCTCGGCGTCGAGATAGTCGAGCAGGCTGGCGGCACCGCGCTTGTAGGAATATTCGGTGATGTCGCGGGATTGTTGCGCCGCGTCTAGGTAGCCGCCGCGAAATTGCGTGACCACCAAATCGTTTTCGCGCACGCCTTCGTAAGCGGTGAGCACGTCGCTCATCACCTGGTCGCTGGCGGCCAGTTGCAGTTCCTGTGCCTGATTGATCGCGTAATTGGTGCGCGCGATTTCGCCCTGGTTGCGGTTGAAGATGGGGAGCTGAAAGCTGCCGAAGAAGGAGGCGGTGTTGGTATCGCTGACGTGGTCGTAATTGGCGGTGCCGGTGACATCCACTTTGCCATTGGCCTTGGCCAGTTCGTACTGACTCTTGGCCGCGATGACGCCTTGCTGCGCGGCGCGGAAATCGGGGCGATTCTGCAGAGCTTTGGATTGCAGGTCTTCAAGTTTCATTTGCACCGGGATGTAATCGAAGTCGCTGGAAACGTCGTAATCTTCCGGGACGGTTTCGTAGCCCAGAAACTGCCGCAAACCGACCAGCGCTTGCACTTTGGCGAGCTGCGCTTGGGCCACGTCCTGCTGAAATTGCAGCATCTGCAGCTTAATTTTCAGGAAATCGCCTTCGCTAATGTCGCCTGCGTTGTAGCGGGCCTGGCTGATGTCCACGGTGTTTTGAAAACTCTTCTCGTCCTGCAGCGCGAGGTCGAGCGTCGATTCGGCGAGCTGCACGCCGACGAATTGCGAGGCCACGTTGAAGGTGAGGGTGCGCTCGTTGTCCGTGACTAGCGATTTGGTTTGCGCGGTGACGTCTTGCGCGGCCTGCAGGCGATGCTGGCGTTTCCGGCCGCGTTCGAAGAGGTAAGAGAGGCCCAGATCGAACTGCACGGTTTCGTCAAGGTAATCCGCGGTGAAATGATCGGGCTGAAAAATCGGAAGGAACTGTGCGTCGGCCGTGAAGACGGGATTGGGCCGCAGGTTCGCGGTGATTTCCAGAGCCTGCGACTGCTGAATGGTGGTGCGCGCCGCTTTCAGGTTGTGGTTGTGTTCCAGCGCCATTTGAATGGCCTGATCCAGAGAGATGCGCACGGCGCCATGCACCTGCCCTGACGGGGTATTCTGCGGCGCAGTTGCGGGTGCGGGGTTCTGCGGCGCGGATGGCGACGGCGGTGGCGGCGAAGTCTGCGCGACGGCGGCCGATGCGAGGCACACCACGAGTGCAGGAATGGCGAATAGCGCGGTTTTAGCAGGCATAGTCTTCAACCTCTACGGAGAAAATGTTATGGAATCGGCGTGCCGGTAGCGGCACAGGGTCAACTAAAGGTTAAACGGCGGGTGGAGCGCGTGCGGGAAGCCGGGGCGCGGCGGGCGACGGCGCAAATTCGGTTTCTTGTAATTCAATTTGCACGCCCACCTGGGCCAGAGATGGTTCGCGGTGATTCGGCTGCGGGTGGTCGATAGATTGGTGGCTCAGATGGCAAATCGAACAATTTGCGTCGGGGCCGGCATGATGGTGGGAGACGCTGCCCAAAACCATTACGAGCATCAGCAGCGCGAGCAGCGCTACTGGTACGGCGAGATATCGAACTGGCCTGACTATACGCACGTGGTGAAGGTTGGCAGAACCTCGCAGCCATATCATATACGGAGATGGCTGTCAGGTGCTAACGGGTTGCGTGGGAGGCGGCCGAAAACACACGGTAACCGGCGACTCCATTTGGCAGGCGGCTGGCTGGGATTTTATGCGGGGCTAATTGGTCTGTTCGAGGGCCTTTTCGACCATGGAGACGCATTTTTCGACGCGTTTGCGCAGCGGGCCTTCGATTTCCTGCTGGCGTTTGCGCAGCGTGAAGGATTCATCGGCGATATTCAGCGCGGCGAGCACCGCGACCTTCAGCGAATCCACCATGTGCGTG
>Ga0209655_10000578_pt1 | contig 13913 bp, 12 predicted proteins | sample BogFormECP03_OM2_FD_188236 | JGI IMG/M metagenome (GOLD analysis project Ga0209655, IMG submission 188236) | Bog forest soil microbial communities from Calvert Island, British Columbia, Canada - ECP03_OM2 (SPAdes) (version 2) | ecosystem: Environmental > Aquatic > Freshwater > Wetlands > Bog ...
GTTTTCGGATCCAGTCGGCCAGTGTGATCCCGCTGGCGCCGAGAATGTTGTAGAGGTGACGCTCGGAAATGTGATGCGCGGCAGCGACTTGGGCTGCGCCGAGATGCGGGTCGTGCAGATGCGCGCGTGCGTACTCCAGGATCCGCAGCGGCAGTGTTGCTTTCAGCGGATCCTTGCCGAGTTCGGCGGCGTCGAGGTGGGTGGCGATGACTGCGCGCATGAGTTCGATGCTCGGTGCGCTCAACGCCTCCGCGCCCGGAACCGTGAACAGGCCGGGATGCGAGGCGAGCCGGCGGAAGTAGGTGGCAGCTACGTCGGTCACTGGATGACCCGGGCTTAAGGTCAGCGCCGAGACTTGCCGAATCGCGTCGTGAGGCAGTGCCAACCGGTCCAGCGGTATGCGGAAGAAATGCTGCCGGATCCCGTCCGGAAACGTCAGCGCGTAGGGCCGGGTGGAATCGTAGATAACCAATTCGCCCGGCCGCACGACCGCCTGGCGATCGCCCTGAGCGACCAGGCTTTCGCCCGCCAACTGAAGCCCGAAAATGATGCTGGGCCTCAGATCGTCACGCGCCAGTTGCGGGGTTCGCTCGGCCGAAGAATGATTGGACCGCACCGAGAAGATGGTCAGCTGACCGAAATCGGTGATCCCACCGACCGCCGCCGCGGGGCCGCTGTCGGTGGCGAAGGTGAGCTCCACACGGACGAAGGTCTGCGCGACCGTGTCACGAATGGCATCGGCCCGGTCGCGCGCCGGAATAGTACTGGTGTCGAGAAGCACCGTCATGGCTGCGCCACCCGATTGGCCACGCGTGGGGGCGACTGCCATCTGCTGTGCCTCCCAACGAAGGTATGTACACCGAGCGCTCTCCCCTGTCATCCTAGAGTACAACGCTTTTGGCTAGTTGTACACCGAACGGTGTGCTTATAGCGACGAGGGAACGATGACGGCCACGATCCAGCTGGCTGGTCGCAGCCATCGGTTCGCGCGCGATCGGATCCAGACCGCCGCGAAAATCGTGCTTCACGGGGCCCGAATCCGCTCCCACCGTGGTGGAGCGGCTTACTGAACACGCCAACGCATCGAAATACATTCGCTACCAACACTTCTTTTGATGAATGATCTCGTTGAGGAGTACCTGCGCCGCATCCACCATGCCGACGGCATACCCACCGAGCAGGCCATCGACACCACCGACGCCTCGCCGCGGAGCCGCCCACTGGCCCCCTCGATAGCACTCCGGGCGGCGGTTTCAGGCGTCCATTTCGTAACTCCACCGTCGAGGCAGGTGCGAAATGTAAACCATTCGGTATGCTTGATGCCGTGAGTGGAACACGGACGGCCACGGCCCGGCCGGCTGATCACGGCGGTCGCGGAGCGCGCGAGCGGATCCTCACCTCCGCAACAACCCTGTTTCACCGCGAGGGGATCCATGCCACCGGGGTGGAGCGGCTGACCGAACACGCCCACGTGTCGAAACGCACCTTCTACGACCACTTTTCCAGCAAGAATGACCTCGTGGAGGAGTACCTGCGCCGCATCCACCACGCCGGCGGAATGCCCAGCGAGCAGGCCATCGACACCGCTGACGCCTCGCCACGCGGCCGCTTATTGGCCATCTTCGATGGCGCGCCGGGCAGACGTTTCCGCGGCTGCCCCTTCCACAACGCGGCAGTCGAGGCGGCAGGTGAGATGCCCGGGGTCGAAGACATCGTGCACGCGCACAAACTGGACTTCACTGCCCGTCTCATCCACACCGCAACCGAAGCCGGCGCCCGAGATCCCTACCGGCTCGGCAACCAGCTCGCCGTGCTCTTCGAGGGCGCCACAGCCCTGGCGACCTCACTCAACGACAGCGCCCCCCTGCTACACGCGCGATCGGCCGCCGAAACGCTCATCGAGATGGAACTGGGTCACTCGCCGAAGTAGTGGCCCGCGTCGAGATCCTCGATGAGTCCTGGACCGTCGGGGTGCCAGTCGAGCACTTTCTGCGTGAGGGCACTTGACGTCGGATTGTCCAAAGATCCGAAGACCGAAAGGAATCCGAAGTGCTCATATGCTTGTTCGGCGGAGATGCTCACCACCGGCAAGTCTAGGTGACGGCCAATGACGGCCGCGATCTCACGGAAAGGCACGCCTTCGTCGGCGACACCGTGCAATCTTGTCCCCGCTGGCGCCGCCTCGACCGCAAGCCGGTACAGGCGCGCGGCATCGAGCGTATGGACGCCGGGCCAGCGGTTGGTGCCATCGCCGATGTATGCCGAGACGCCTCTTTCGCGGGCGATGTCGATCAGGCGGTGCGCGAAGCCGTGGTGATCGAGTGTGCTGTGCACCAGCGGGGACAGCCGGATGACCGACGATCGCACGCCGCGGTCGGCCAATGCGATGACGGCGTTCTCCGAGTCGATCCGCGGACCGCCTTCGGCGGCGTCGTTTTCGGTCGCGGTCCGTCCCTGCGCGACTCCCGCCAGCAATAGCGTTCCGGAGGTGTTTACCAGCGGGCGGTCGGAGCCCGCCAGCACCTCGCCCATTGCCGTGACGACACGCAGGTCCGTCTCGGCGGCACCCACGAAGTCGTTGTCGAAGTCGTCCCGGTAGGCGAGGTGGATGACGCCGTCGGCTGCTGCCGCGGCCGCGCGGAGGCCGTCGAGGTCGGCGAGGTCGCCCCTGTGCACCGTGGCGCCCTTGGCCGTCAGCGCTGCGGCGGACTGTTCCGAGCGGGCCAGGCCGGTCACTTGGTGGCCGGCTTCGAGGAGTTCGGCGACGACGGCGGAACCGATGTGTCCGGTCGCGCCGGTGACAAAGACGTGCATGGCAATCCCTTTCTGGTCGATGTCATCAAGTCAATGACGGCCCACCAAGCCTGTCCAAGTCCTATTTCATATGACGCGATGCAATCTAGGCATCACCGCAGCTCAATAAGGCTATCCGCAGGCAGAGCGCCCGATCGCATGGCTACACTTCATGCATGACTGAATCGGCATCGCCGGTGGTAGATCTCGACTTACGGCTGGTCGGGTATTTCGTCGTGGTGGCCGAGCACCGACATTTCGGTCGCGCGGCCACCGCTCTGCGCGTCGCGCAGCCCTCGCTGAGCCGGCAGATCCGGCGCCTCGAGCAGCAGTTGGGTGTGCGCCTGTTGGATCGCACGCCGCAGGGCACCCGGCTGACGGAGGCCGGCGACGTGTTCCTGCCGCGCGCGAAGGCGCTGCTGCGCTCGGCATCGCAGGCCGCAGCACAGGCCCGTGCAGCAGCCCAGCCCAGCCGAATCACGATCGGCTATACGTCGGGCCTGATCGTCACCCCGGCAGTGCGCGAGATGCGCCGCGAGCACCCGGACGCCGAAGTGCAAGTCTTGCACGTGGATTGGGACCAAGCGCGGGACGCGTTACTTGACCATCGAGTCGACGCGGTGGTGACCCGGCTGCCTTTTCCGACCGACCGGCTGCACGTGACGATCCTGTATGACGAGCCTCGGGTGCTGGCGGTGTCGTCCGAACATCGCCTGGCCGGCAGGCGATCGGTCACCCTCGAAGACATCGCCGACGAACCCATCCCGCGGGTGCGAGGCTCCGATCCGACCTGGAGTGCCTTTTGGCGCGTCGATCCGCGCCCCGATGGGCGCCGCGCACCAGATGGTCCGTTTATCGAGGCGCTGGAAGACAAGTTCGAAGTCATTGCCGCCGGGCAGGCGGTGGCCATCACAGCCGGCTTTCACCTCAACAGCCTGCGGTCCGACATCGTCACAGTCCCGTTGGAGGGTGTCGAGCCCAGCCACGTCGTAATGGCCAGCCGGGCCGACGATCGCAGCCGATTGCTGGCGGCCTTCCGCAAACTGGCCGAAGCGCACCTCACCGCGCCGGACCGAGCTCAGTCGACGGCCAGCTCGGGCGGCGAGCGGTAGTCCGGCTGGTACCCGTCGACCCGGATCGGGTTGCCGACGAGGCGGAAATCGCCTGCGTTGACCACGATTTCCGGTGTGGCCTGCAACGCTTCCGGCAATGTCCGCACCGCCGCCGCGGGCACCCCCAGCGGGCGCAGCCGGGCTTCCCAACTGGCGGCGGTATCGGTCCCCAGGGCGGCCGTGACGACGGCGAGCACCTCGTCACGCCGGGCGACCCTCTCGGCCATCTGCTCGAAACCGTGGATACCCGCCTCGGCGGCGAAGGATTTCCAGAAGCCGTCGTGCGTGATGAACAACGCAAGGTATCCGTCTCCGGTCGGAAAAAGCTGGGCGGGAACATAATACGAGTGTGCACCGTACTGCCTGCGGGTCGGCTCGACGCCGCTGTTGAGGTAGGCGGAGGCGTGGTAGTTCAGCTGCGACAGCATCACGTCGCGCAGCGACACATCAACTTGTCCGCCCGTGCCGGAGATGATTTTGGCCAGAAGCCCTAGCGCCGCGCACATTCCGGTGGAGTTGTCGGCCGATGAATACCCGGGCAGTGTGGGCGGGCCGTCCGGATCGCCGGTCAAGGCGGCGATTCCGACGCCTGCCTGAACCACGTAGTCGAAGGCCGGATCGTCGCCCCCGTACAGCCCGAAGCCGGTGATCGCCACGCAGACGATCCGCTGGTTCCACCGCCGCAGCTGCTCATAAGTCAGACCCAGCCGGCGGATGGCCGATGGTTTCAGGTTCACCAGCAGCGCGTGGGATTCCGACAACAGTTCGCCTAAGCGCTGCTGTCCCGCATCGGAATTCAGGTCCAGACAGATACTGGACTTGTTGCGGTTGAGGCTGGCGAAGTAGCTGAGCCCGACGCTGCGCGAGATCTCACCACCCGCGGGTTCGATCTTGGTCACCTCGGCACCGAGGTCGGCGAGCAGCATCGTCGCGTACGGGCCCGCCAGCATGGTGCCGACTTCGAGAATTCGTATCCCCGCCAGCGGTGCCGCGGTTGTCACCGCAGTTCCGTTGCGAGAGTGGCGATCATCTCGCGGGTGCGCCGCTTGGATGCGATGAGCTCGTCGCGGTTGTCGCCGATCGGCAGCAGGCGCACCGACAGATCTGTGACACCGGCGTCGGCGAACCTGCGCATGCGCGACAGGATGCCCTCCTCGTCGCCGGCCGCACACAGATCGCCGACATCGCGGGCATCGCCGCGTTCGAGCAGGCGCTGGTAATTGGGCGATACCTCGGCCTCGCCCAGGATGCGGTTGGCCCGCTCCTTGGCCTCGTCGACTTGGGAAGGCGCACAAAGGCATACCGGAATACCCGCGACAATCCGTGGCGCGGGCCGGCCCGCATCTGCGGCAGCCTTGGTGATCTTCGGCGCGATGTGATCACCGATCGCACGCTCGTCGGCCATCCACAACACGGTGCCGTCGGCCAGTTCACCGGCAAGCTGCAGCATCACCGGCCCCAGCGCGGCGACCAGCACCGGCATCGGGGTATCGGCCCCGATGGCCATCGGATTGTGCACCGTGAACGAATCGTTCTCGACGTCGACCGATCCCGGACCGGCAATGGCGGCGTTGAGCACCTGCAGGTAGTCGCGGGTGTAGGCGGCCGGCTTCTCATACGGCAGGCCGAGCATGTCCCGAATGATCCAATGGTGCGACGGCCCGACACCCAACGCCAACCGTCCACCAGCCAACGCATGCGTCGAGAACGCCTGGCGGGCAAGAGCAATCGGATGCTGGGCCTGCAGCGGCACCACCGCAGTACCCAGCTCGATGCGCGAGCTGTGCGCGGCCATCAGCGACACCATGGTCAGACAGTCGAAGTCGTTCGGCACCTGCGGCATCCAGGCGGTGTCCAGTCCGGCAGATTCGGCCCATTCGATATCGGAGGCCAACTTGGCGACCTTGCGGGCCATGTCGCCACGCTCGGCGCCGATCATCACTCCGACGCGCACGGTTCCACTGTTCCCTTCAGGTGAGGTTCGGGATTGCTGCCGGTCAGCGTGCGGATCTCCCGCACCAGAACATCCAGCGGGGTCCCGGTCGGAAATACCGCTGCCGCCCCGGCGTCCAGCAGCTTGGGCACGTCAGACTCGGGAATCGTTCCGCCGACCACCACGGCGATGTCGGCGGCGTCGGCTGCGCGTAACGCCTCGATGGTGCGGCTGGTCAGCGCGACGTGGGCACCGGACAGAATGCTCAGCCCGACGACGGCGACATCTTCTTGGACGGCGATGGACGCGATGTCCTCGATGCGCTGCCGGATACCGGTGTAGATCACCTCGAATCCCGCGTCGCGCAGGGTGCGGGCGACGATCTTTGCGCCACGGTCGTGTCCGTCGAGGCCGGGCTTGGCGACCAGGATCCGCACTGCCATCTAAAACACCACCGGCTGCTGGAATTCGCCCCACGCCGCTTTGAGCGTGGAGACCATCTCACCGACCGTGCAGTAGGCGTTGGCGCAGTCGATCAGCTTGTGCATCAGGTTGTCAGTTCCGTCGGCCGCACGCGACAGCTCGGCAAGGCTGGATTCGACTGCGGCAGTGTCTCTTTCGGCTTTCACCTTGGAGAGCCGTTTGAGTTGGAAATCGCGCCCTTCGGCATCCAGCTCGTAAGTGACGATTTCGGGCGGCGGCTCCTCGGAGACGAACCGGTTGACCCCGACGACGGGGCGCGTGCCGGCTTCGATGTCCTGGTGGATCCGATAGGCCTCGTCGGCGATCAGGCCTTGCAGGTAGCCGTCTTCGATGGCGCGGACCATTCCGCCGTGCTGCTCGAGGTCGTGCATGATCTCGATGATGCGAGTTTCGGTGGCGTCGGTGAGCGCCTCGACGAAGTAAGAGCCGCCGAGCGGATCCGCTACCCGCGCGACACCGGTTTCGTGGGCCAGGATTTGTTGGGTGCGCAGCGCCAGCGTGGTGGACTCTTCGGTGGGCAGCGCGAACGGCTCGTCCCACGCCGCGGTGAACATCGACTGCACGCCGCCCAGTACGGCGGCCATCGCCTCGTAGGCGACTCGCACCAGGTTGTTCTGCGCCTGCGGCGCATACAGTGACGCCCCGCCACACACGCAGCCGAAGCGGAACATCGACGCTTTGTCGGTGCTGGCGCCGTATCGTTCTCGCACGATCGTCGCCCAACGTCGCCGTCCGGCACGGTATTTGGCGATCTCCTCGAAGAAGTCGCCGTGCGTGTAGAAGAAGAACGAAATCTGCGGTGCGAATTGGTCGATGGTCATGCGGCCGCGTTCGACCACGGTATCGCAATAGGTGACGCCGTCGGCCAGGGTGAACGCCATCTCTTGCACGGCGTTGGCCCCGGCGTCACGAAAGTGCGCACCGGCCACCGAGATTGCGTTGAATTTGGGAACTTCGGCCGCGCAGAACTCGATGGTGTCGGCGATCAACCGAAGTGAAGGCTCCGGTGGCCAGATCCAGGTACCACGCGAGGCGTATTCCTTGAGGATGTCGTTCTGGATGGTCCCGGTGAGCTTGGCGCGCGGCACACCTTTTCGCTCGGCGGCCGCCACGTAGAACGCCAGCAGGATCGCGGCGGTGCCGTTGATCGTGAAGCTAGTGCTGATCTTGTCCAGCGGAATGCCGTCGAACAAGATCTCGGCGTCGGCCAAGGTGTCGATCGCGACGCCGACCCGGCCGACCTCCTCACCGAACTCGGGATCGTCGGAGTCATAGCCACACTGAGTCGGCAGGTCGAGCGCCACCGACAACCCGGTCCCGCCCTGTTCCAGCAGGTAGCGGTAGCGGCGATTGGATTCCTCGACGGTGCCGAATCCGGAGTACTGCCGAAACGTCCACAGCTTGCCTCGATAGCCACTGGCGAAGTTGCCGCGGGTGAACGGATAAGCGCCTGGCGCCGGCGGCTCGGTACCACGATCCCCCGGCCCGTACACAGGCTCCAGCGGGATGCCGGATGAGGTTTCGGTGTGGTTATCCATCGATTGATAACGTACTTGCAAAAAAAGAGAATGCCAATACCGCAGGCTGACCTGCCTAAAGGAGAGTTTTCCGCCTGGTTAGGCCCGGCACAAGATCTCGCCGTGCGGGATGGCCAGCCAGCCATTCCGAGCAGCGGACCAGTCCAGCCAGGCCGACGCGATCTCGTCGAGCTCCGCGGTGGTGGCCATTCCGGTGTCCACCAGCTGACGGGCCAGGGCCGACTCGACAATCCGGTCCGCCCACATCCGGCCCCACCACTCACGGGTGTCCGGCGTCGCGAAGCACCACATGCTGCCCGTGGGGGTGATGTCGTCGAATCCCGCCTCCTGGGCCCACGACAACAGCCGACGCCCCGCGTCGGGTTCACCGCCGTTCGCCCGCGCCGCCTCCCGGTACAGCTCGCGCCAGCGATCCAGCGTCGGGAGCTGCGGAAACCACATGAATCCCGAGTAGTCCGCATCGCGGATCGCGACGATGCCGTTCGGCACGCACACCCGCCGCAGTTCCCGCAGCGCCTGCACCGGGTCGGCCACGTGCTGCAACACCTGATGCGCGTGGACGACATCGAAGGTGTCGTCGGGAAAGTCGAGCGCATGCACGTCGGAAGTCACAAAGTCGACGTTCGACCGGTCGCGCGCTTGTGCCTCAACGCGAGCCAGATCCAAAGCCTCAACGGTCATTTCGACAGCGGTGACCCAGCCCGGGGCGACCCGGGCGGCGAGATCGACGGTGATCGTCCCGGGACCACAACCCACGTCGAGCACCGACATCCCCGGCCGCAGATGTGGCAGCAGGTAGCCGGCAGAGTCCTCAGCGGTGCGCCTGCGGTGTGCGCGTAGCACCGACTCGTGATGCCCGTGGGTGTAGACGGCCTGATGTTTGCTTGTCATCGTGCGGCTCCTTGCGCTCGAACCACCCCCCGATGCGAAGGCTACCGCCGCCGATTTCAAAATACGAAACGATTATCTCAGTATATGAGACAACCGAGGAGGGCTCAGTCGACTGGGACGTTGAGGATCGGGCGCCCGACTCCGGCGCCGGGGCCGTCGAAATGCCACCACTCACCCGAGTACACCGACAATCCGCCGGTACTCATCGCGTCGCGTAGCCGCGCCCGGTTCGCCTGCTCGTCCGCGCTGACGCCGTGGGTAGCGAAAGCGTTTGCGCGGGAAGAAAAGTCGTCGAAGTCGGTTCCCATATCGGCGAGGCATCGGCCGGCCAGCTGCCGCGCGGGCGGGCATGGTTCTTGCACGCTTGCGATCGTCACGTCAACCGAGCGCCCCGCCTCGTGGCTGCGGGCACTGGAGCCTGGCTTGGCCACCCAGGCCGGATTCGGCACCACATTGAACATCTTGACCTGCACGTCGTGCGGTCGATAGCAGTCCCAGAAAACGAGCACATCTCCGTGCGAAGCCAATGCCGTCGCCGCGGCGGCGAGCCCGGGAGCCATGGATTCGTGCACCAGGCAGCGCGCGTCGGCGGGATACAACGGCATCCCGGTGAAGTTGTTGGCCGTCGCATAACGCAGATCGATCACCGCGCTCGGCACGACGGAGCGAACGTCGACGAATCCCGCCGAGCGCGCCTCGGCGCTCAACGGAGGCACATCGGCATTGGCGCGTGAAGTCCCGCTGATGGCAGGCACTACGACGAGCAGCGCGAACAAGAACCGACGCGTGGCGGTCACCGCCTCATTATCCGCGACTGACCCGTCAGCTCCAGTCGATGGCGGCGGCGCGCTCCCGGACATCCTCCACTCTGGCCGCCACTTGGGCGGCAACCGCATGTTGATCGTCTTCCATTGTCTTGGCCAGCGATTCGGCTTCTGCGACTATCTGTTTGAGGAGGTCGCGGTGATCTTCGATCATCCCGATCGTCGCATTTCTGATGGCTACCACTGCCGAACCTCGAGCCTCTGTCGGTGAGAAGCTGCCGGAGAGCAGCGGGGGCAGCGTCTGGCGCTCGAAGTCGGTCATGTCGCGGGTCAGGTGCACGTTGAAGGTCGCTCGAAAAGGATCCCGATCGTCGAATTCAACACTGGATATTTTGAGTGGGTCCATGGGCCGTTCCTTTGGTCGGCGAGGGCGATCTTCGCCCGCGTCACGCCGAATTACATGGTTGTAGTTTACCTGCGTTCAAGGGGTGCTGCGGAAACCGACGAAGTCGGGGGCGAACACAGAGCCGGTAAGCTGTCGCCGTCAGAGCTACGGAGGAACATGAAGCGCCTTGTATTCGGAATTGCGGTCGCGGCGACGATCTTGACCGCGCCTCTTGCCCACGCGCAAACCGATGTTCAGAGTCAATGTGCGAGTTCCGGCGGCCAATACACGTCGGAGGAGGTATCACCTCACTTCGGTTCGCCTCCCAGTCTGATCGAGACGTGTTGCATCGCGCAGAAGTGCACTACCTACCGCGACGGCGTGCAAGGGCCCACCTACGGCGGGGGTTAGGCCTCTCGCGCGTCAACGACGGTGACGACAATCTCGGCCGCTGCGTCGTGTTCGGACAACGGCGACGGAATCAACTCCGCATGCACCGTCCGTCCGTACTTCGACCGCATCAGGCGGTGTATCGACGGGACCACCACGCCATGAAGGACGGGATACTTGCGCCGCAGCAACCGCGCTGCTTGTCGGTACTCGGCTCCCTCCAACAGGCGCACCTGCGCCGGCAGCATCGGCCCGATCGGCTCGCCTGACATCGTCGCCGAACCGAATTCGACGTTCGGGTTGCGCCGAATCCGGCGTGCCTTGATCGCTCGCTCATAAGTGCGAAAGTACGCACGGTCTCCGACCACCGCGATGCTGACAGGACTGGTTCCAGCGGTTCCATCCTTGCGAAATGTGGTGAGCCTGATCGTCTTCTGCCGAACGAACGGGACCAACAGCGGCTCGGTCGCCACGCTGACGTTGCCCAGGACGTAGCCGAGCTGACGTAACCGCAGCACGAACGCGATGACTAACAGCACCGAGGCCGCGCCCAGCGCCCATGCTTGGAGGGCCGAACCGCCGAGGTCGAGGTCCACGATGTGGTTCACGGCATGCACGGTGTTCGCCACGACGTATCCGGCAAGTGCGGTGGCCAACGCATCCGACCAGATCAGTGCGAGCAGCAGCGTGACGCCAAGGCCCACCTGGAACGCGCCAACGTCGTGCACGAAGTGCTCATGTGCGGGAAACCCGACCGATTCGGCGAACGAGCGGGGATCGATCAGACACCAGACCCCTATCCCAGCGGTTAGCAGTCCGATCAGTGCCGTGATCGTGACCAGGTATACCCGTGCCGGGGTTCCGATAGGAATCATGTGCCGTCCTCCGCTGGTTTCGTGCTCAATCGCTAGACGAGACTGCACGCCGATGTGTGACATGCGCATCGAAGCCATGCCGGGTTGACGCCACTTAGGAGGTAACTAATGGGTACACAAGGCGCGATTGACGAAGTCGACATTCGACGGCGAATAGAAGCAAGTGAGGTCCAGCACGGTTTGGCACCCATCGTCCGACCGGGTGTGCTCCGCCACAACAACAACTGTCAATCGTTGACACTCAGGACATCGACCTCGTCGGATTTCCTCGCGATCATTCGGAGACCGGAAGCCGTTCGCGGCTTCTTGAGGTGCCCGGCTCGTGTGGCTGTGAGCAACCGATCGCGACAAGGAGATGGACTGTGAGCGCTGCAGAAAAGCTGGCGAACCGCATAATCGCGAACTACGACAATCCGTTGCAGAGCAGTGCGATAGACGTGCCCGGACATGTTGAGTCCTTGTTGCAGAGCCTGGGAGCGACAACTGCCGATGCCGGAGGCAAGGTCACCTATTACGGCGCGGACCCAATCACGCCGGATCGATTGCCCTATGGCTCGATCAGCGCGATCCCGCTCGCGGCCAAGGCGATCTTGATCGCAAAGATTTGGAAAGAACGTACCGGCGAGGGACAGGACATTCACATCGACGTGCGCAAATCCCTGCGCCGCCTCACACCGTTTCTCGATGGAAAGTGGGAACTGGTCAATGGATTCCCCGGACGCACGGATCCATACAGCCCTTTTGCCGGCGGCCCGGATATTGTCCCCACCAAAGATGGCAAGTGGGTCATGTTTGCCGAGCCTTACCCCGCCTTGCGCCAGCGCGCACTCGAACTCCTCAAACCCACGGGCGGCACGTACCAGGCGCTGGCCGACGCGGTGAAAGACTGGAAGGGCGAGGAACTCGAAGCAGCCGCGGAGCAGGCGGCCATCCCCATGCCACTCGCACGCAACATCAAAGACGTGCTGAAGATGGATGCCTTCACAAAGAACCTGGGGCTGATACCCCTCGTCAGCGTCGAGAAAGTCGGCGAAAGCGATCCAATACCCTTTACGCCCAATCCGACGACGCCGCTCGATGGCATCCGCCTGCTCTCGTCGAGCCACGTCATTGCCGCGCCGTCGATCGGTCGCGCTATGGCCCTGCACGGCGCCGACTCGCTCAACGTCTGGCGGCCAACCGATGTCGAGCACTCGCTCTGGCACTACACCTCGCATGTCGGGGTGCGCTCGACCGTGCTCGAATTGAATAGCAAAGAAGGCCGGGCGAAGTTCGGTGAACTCCTCTCCAAGGCCGACGTATTGGTGACGAACCGCCGCCCTGGATGGCGGCAGCGCTTCAATATCACGCCGGACGAAGTGCTCAAAGAGCGGCCGGGTCTGATCGACACGCAGATTACCTGGGCCGGCGAAACCGGGCCCTGGTCGAGTCGCGTCGGCTTCGACATCACGGCCACCTTCGCGTTGGGCCTCGACAACATCGAGGGCAGCGACGAGAAGCCCAAACATCCGTCGATCTTTGTTGCCTGCGACTACGCGGCGGGTTGGCTGGCAACCTGCGGAATCCTATCGGCACTGCTACGGCGTGCGAAGGAGGGCGGAAGCTACCGCGTCAGGGTTTCGTTGGTCCGCACGGCTCTTTGGCTTCCTGAGTTAGGCATCTTCGATCGCGACTACGCGACAAAGACGGCCGGCTCAAACGACGAGCACCTGTATCCGGATCCCGACACGTTCGTTGCCGATACGCCAATGGGCCACTACAAAGGCGTCACAGAGATGATCGACATGTCGAAGACGCCCGGTGAATACAAGCACCCATTGACACCGTTTGGTTCATGGCAACCAAGCTGGCTCTAACCGTTGGTGGCCAGGGCCGGGATCGAACCGGCGACCTTCCGCTTTTCAGGCGGAGTTGTGGCTTACACCGATGTTTTTCGGCCGGGCAGACTGGGCGGAGGCCGTCTAATCGGACGGGCTGGAGCACTCGCTTCGGCGGTTTGGCCCCATTTTGGCCCCATCGGGCGAACTGCCTGACCTGGACGGCTTGGTCAGTTGGCTCGGTTCGCGTCGGCGGCACGGGCGGAGCCTGAGTGCTGCTCGCTGGTAGCTGGGCGGACGGCGGACGTTGTGAATTGTTCGCGCAGAAGTCGTTTGAGTACCTTTCCGGACGGTCTCGGGCGGTGCGTCGGGTTCCCATCCGTGAAGCTCCAATCATGTTGCGGCACAATTGAATTTCTTGCTTCGATTATTTTGCGATTCAACAGTTTTCATCAGGTTTTTGGCCCGTTTTCTTTCGTTTTTCCGCGGTATATAAAACAGCCGCGAGCGTTCCGGGCTCCGAGGTGCAGACTAAAAACGCGGGCCCACCGGGTCGTGGTCTGCGCGCTAGTCGCCAACGGGGCTCAGTGACTTATTCGTACGGCGGAAGCTCGCCTCGATGGCTTGGGCAGTAGACGTCCACTGATGCGGTGATGAATCTGACTGCGGTTCTTCTAACGCGGTCGGGATATAGGTGTAGACGCGGATTGTCCGCATACCCACGGTTCATCTCGTCGTTTACCATGGTGTCGACCGGGGTGCCGCCATTGAGTTCGCCACAAATTTGATGGGCTCGGGCGACGACACCAGCCACCTCACCGTCATCGACGGGCGGAATCTGTTCTTGTTCGAGCAGCGCCACAAACTGATCCTGCTGGCTTGGGTCGGCGCCTGCCGCGCCAGCGCAAATAATTGCGGCGGTCAGCACCACC
>Ga0209655_10000579_pt1 | contig 13897 bp, 11 predicted proteins | sample BogFormECP03_OM2_FD_188236 | JGI IMG/M metagenome (GOLD analysis project Ga0209655, IMG submission 188236) | Bog forest soil microbial communities from Calvert Island, British Columbia, Canada - ECP03_OM2 (SPAdes) (version 2) | ecosystem: Environmental > Aquatic > Freshwater > Wetlands > Bog ...
GTCGGCGGGGCCAGATACTTCACGCCACATTCCACCACCCTGGCATCCGCGGCGCCCAACGAGGTCAGCACACGCCGGTGCTCACGGAGTTCTGCGGCCGCTCGCTCCCCTTTGATCGCCAGCATCCGGCCGCCCGGTCGCAGCAGAGCCATGCTCCACCGCGCCACCTTATCCAGCGGGGCAACCGCCCGCGATACGACGGCATCGCATCCGCCGGCGCTTTCTCGGACTGCCGGGTCCTCGGCGCGGCCGCGCAGTACCTCGACCCCCAGCCCGAGTTCGGTGATCACCATGCGAAGGAACTCGCTTCGGCGGAGCAGCGACTCGATCAGCACGACATCGAGGCCGGGCTCCGCGATCGCCAGCGCCAGGCCCGGTAAACCGGCGCCGCTGCCGATGTCGGCCACGCGCTCTCCCGGTTCCAACAGCTCGGCGACGACCCCGCAATTGAGTAGGTGGCGCTCCCAGATGCGCTCGATTTCGTGCGGGCCGAGCAGCCCCCATTCGACGCCGGTATCCGCGAGCAACTCCGCGTAGCGCTGAGCTAGGTCCAAGCGCGGTCCGAAGACCGTCTTCGCGGCGTCGGGCGTCGGGGGTACGGGCGTCGTCGCCCGTTGGTTCGGAACGACATGTTTCACGTGAAACATCCCTCCCGCCCGCGCCTGCCGGAGCCGAACGAACTACATCGATGTAACTAGGCGTCGCGATTCAGTCGACCAGTACGACGACTCGGCGCGACGGCTCCACGCCCTCGCTCTCGCTACGAACCCCTTCGACCGCCGCGACGGCGTCGTGAACGATCTTGCGCTCAAACGGCGTCATCGGTGCGAGTTCCTCGCGGTCGCCACTTTCCAGTACCCTCCTGGCAACCTTGTCGCCCAGGGCCGCTAGCTCTTCGCGGCGGCGGCGGCGCCAACTGGCGATGTCGAGCATCAGCCGGCTGCGTACCCCGGTCTTCTGGTGCACCGCCAGCCGGGTCAGTTCCTGCAACGCGTCGAGCACTTCTCCCTTGCGGCCGACCAACTTATTCAGGTCGTCGCTGCCGTCGATACTCACCACCGCGCGGCTACCCTCGACGTCCAAATCGATGTCGCCATCGAAGTCGAGGAGGTCCAGCAGCTCTTCCAGATAGTCGCCGGCGATCTCGCCCTCGGCGACCAACCGTTCCTCTGAATCGGCCTCGGTGCCGGCGTCCGCGTCGTCCGTCGCCGTGTCCGCGTCGTCCGTCGCCGTGTCCGCGTCGTCCGTCGCCGTGTCCGCGTCGTCCGTTGCAGCCTCTTCCAAGACCGCTTCCGTCGGAGCTTCGTCGGTGTCGTGTCCGGTTGTCTCGGCGTTCGTCATGCCTGCCTATTTCCTTCCCGTCGTCCGAGCCGTCGCCCGGCCAAGTCTGCTGCCCGCTGTCGACCGAAGACCGGTCAACGTTTGCGCTTCTTCGGCTTCACTCCCGGGCGTGGAGTGCGGGCGGCCGGATTGCCGTCTCCCGCTATTTGATCTGTTGCTGCCGACGCGTCGGCGCCGGCCGAAGCTGCCGCCGATCCGTTGCCGTCCACCGGCGCATTCCTGGCCGGCCGCTTGGGCTTGGCGCCCGGTGCCGGCGCATTGGCCGCCCGGCGTTCGATCGCTTCGCGCTTCTTCGCTTCTTCCTCTTTTTCGAGCATCCCGAAGACGACGTGCTGCTGGCCGAACGTCCAGATGTTGTTCGCGAACCAGTAGAAGATGATCGCCAGCGGCAAGAACGGCCCGCCGACCACCACGCCGAGCGGGAAGACGTACAGCGCGAGTTTGTTCATCATCGCGGTCTGTGGGTTGGCCGCGGCCTCCGGACTCTGCCGCGCGACCGACGCCCGGCTGTTGAAGTAGGTGGCGATGCCGGCCAGGATCATCACCGGCAGGCCGACCGCGATGACGGCGGGGCGGCTGAACTCCGTGAAGGCCGCGAGGCTCGCTCCCCGCTGCGTCATGGTCGCGCCCAGCGGTGCGCCAAAAAGGTTGGCGTCCAAGAAGTGTCCGACATCCTTGGCGGTGAAGACGTAGTTGCCGAGCTCGCGGTTGCGCTCGGGCGAGAGCCCCAACTGCCCGATGCCGGTGCTCGTCCGGTTGAAGCATCGCAGCACGTGGTACAGCCCGAGGAACACCGGCAGCTGCGCCAGCATGGGCAAGCAACCGAGGATCGGATTGAATCCGTGTTCGCGCTGGAGCTTCTGCATCTCCAGCGCCATCCGTTGACGGTCCTTGCCGTACTTCTTCTGCAGCGCCTTGATCTGCGGCTGCAACTCCTGCATCTGCCGGGTGGTGCGAATCTGCCGGACGAACGGGTGGTACAGAATCGCCCGCAGCGTGAACACCAGGAACATCACCGACAGCGTCCACGCGAAGAAGCTCGTCGGGCCCAGCACAAATGCGAACGCCTTGTACCAGAGCCACATGATCGCCGAGACCGGGTAATAGAAATAGTCGAGGCTGAACGGATCAAACGACAACGGAATCACTCTCCCCTAGCGTTGCTGGGGTGCCCCAGGCTTCGGTCCGCACTGCCCGGCGTTCCGGTATCGGATCCCATCCTCCCCGATGCCATGGACCACACTTGGCGAGCCGGACGGCTGCCAGCCAACTCCCCCGCACCAATCCATACTCGGCCAGGGCGTCCACGGCGTACTGGCTACAGGTCGGGGTGAATCGGCATGTCGGCAATCGCAACGGCGACACCATGTGCCGGTAGAGCTGGATCAGGAAAATCACGCCGCGCACCACTGCGGTCTCGGCCCCGCGCAGCCACTGCGCCAACGTTGACGTTATGTCATTCACCGGCCGAATCCCGTTGCCTCGATCCGACGTAAGCCGGCGCGCAATTCTTCCTCCAACCGGGCGGAGCCGACGTCGCGGCTGCTCGGCAGCGCGCGGATCACCACTTGTTCCGATCGTTGCAGTCCCTCCACCAAGCCGCGAGCGACATGGCGCAGCCGCCGGGCCAGTTGATGCCGTTGCACCGCCGAGCCCACCGATCGCGAAATGATCAGTCCAACCTTCGGCGCCTCGGCATCTTTCTCGTTGCCGCGCCGCGCATAGATGACAAGGTCTGGCTGCACGGCTCGGGTGCCGTGCTTGACCGTGGCACCGAAGTCCGTGGACCGCGTCATGCGGTTCCGCGCGGAAAGCACCGCTTTACACCGAGACTGGAATTAAGCGGTGAGCGATCGGCGGCCCTTGCGACGCCGGCCTGACACGATCGCGCGACCCGCCCGGGTGCGCATCCGCAGCCGGAAGCCGTGCACGCGGGCACGGCGCCGGTTGTTCGGCTGGAAGGTCCGCTTGCCCTTTGCCACGACTCTCTCCTCGTTGCATCTGGCATCGTCTTCCGGCCCGATCCGAAACCGGGTGGAACACGATTGCCCTCACGAAGCCTTGCAGGCTCTGTGTCTCGCTGGTAACCGGCGCGGGCCCCGCTGCATATTGCGCGGATCGCAGCCGTATCGCCGACTTTCGGGCGACTAGACGAGGGTACGCAGCGGCGTTCGCCGGGTCAAACTTGGCCTCCTGGACCCTCGGCATAACGCCGATATTTAACTGCTGTCCCACCCGCCACCGCGGCCCGCGAGCAATTCTATGAAAGCCCGCCCCAATGTTGCAGAACGGTTGGCACTCCGATGGAAAACTGTTAGCTTCGGGCAATGCCGTTTCAGACTGGAACGGCGCCCGACAACGAAGCGAGGATGGCGGATCGGCTTCCTGGCCAGATGATCTACGCTGGCTGTCTCGAGCGCCGATCTCGCGTGCCGTCGGAGGCATTCTGCGGCGCGATGGCGGCTGTCCTGTCCACACTTGTGGATAACCATGTGGACAGTTCGTGGTCGCAGCATATGGTTGTGCGTCGACGTCAAATCAGGGGGACCCGTCGTTGACCGAGGACGTCGGATCGAGCTTCGCGACAGTCTGGAATGCGGTCGTCTCCGAACTCAACGGGGAGATCGCCACAGACAGCGCCGACATCAACGGCGAACAGTACGTCGCCCCACTGACACCACAGCAACGCGCGTGGTTGAACCTGGTGCAGCCGCTGCAGATCGTCGAAGGGTTTGCTCTGCTGTCGGTGCCGAGCAGCTTTGTGCAGAACGAGATCGAACGTCACCTTCGTACCCAGATCACCGAGGCGCTCAGCCGCCGGCTTGGCCAACAAATCGAGCTCGGCGTCCGTATCGCCGCCCTCTCCAACGATGAACCCGACGACGGCGCCGGCACGCCGCCCGAGGACTGGGCCGCCGAAGCAGATGACGTCGAGGAAGACCTCGAGGTCCTCGACAGCGCGCATCAAAACTGGCCCAACTACTTCACCGAGCGTCCGCACAGCAGCGACCCGGAGGCCTCCGGCGGCACCAGCCTGAATCGGCGCTACACCTTCGACACTTTTGTCATCGGCGCTTCGAATCGGTTCGCGCACGCAGCCGCGCTCGCGATTGCTGAAGCCCCCGCCCGCGCCTACAACCCGTTGTTCATCTGGGGCGAGTCCGGTCTCGGCAAAACCCACCTGCTACATGCGGCCGGCAACTACGCGCAACGACTGTTCCCCGGCATGCGGGTCAAGTACGTATCCACCGAGGAATTCACCAACGACTTCATCAACTCGTTGCGTGACGATCGCAAGGTCGCCTTCAAACGCAGCTACCGCGATGTCGACGTCCTGCTGGTCGACGACATCCAATTCATCGAAGGTAAAGAAGGTATCCAGGAAGAGTTCTTCCACACCTTCAATACGCTGCACAACGCCAACAAGCAGATCGTCATCTCCTCCGACCGACCGCCCAAGCAGCTGGCCACGTTGGAAGACCGGCTGCGGACCCGGTTCGAATGGGGCCTGATCACCGATGTCCAGCCGCCGGAGCTAGAGACGCGCATCGCCATTCTGCGCAAGAAAGCTCAGATGGAACGCCTGGCGGTGCCCGACGATGTGCTCGAACTGATCGCCAGCAGCATCGAACGCAACATCCGGGAACTCGAGGGTGCGCTCATCCGCGTCACCGCGTTCGCGTCGCTGAACAAGACTCCGATTGACAAGGCGCTGGCCGAGATCGTGCTGCGCGACCTGATCGCCGATGCCAGCACCATGCAGATCAGCGCGGCCACCATCATGGCGGCCACCGCTGAGTACTTCGACACCACCGTCGAGGAACTGCGCGGCCCGGGTAAGACCAGGGCCTTGGCACAGTCCCGGCAGATCGCGATGTACCTGTGCCGCGAACTGACCGACCTGTCACTGCCGAAGATCGGTCAGGCGTTCGGCCGCGACCACACGACAGTGATGTACGCCCAGAAGAAGATCCTCTCGGAAATGGCCCACCGACGCGAAGTCTTCGATCACGTCAAGGAACTCACCACGCGGATTCGGCAGCGGTCGAAGCGCTGAGCGCCGGCCAAAACCAAAAAAACTTTGGGCACTGCCAACCCACCAGTCACACCGCTGCTTGTGGATATGCCTGTGCGCAACCTGCTTGCGCTCCTCCCCCGCCATCCACCCTGCGTGCACAACCGCGGGTGATCCCCAACCGCTACACACGAACCACACAACCATCCACTCGTCATCCACAGTCGGCCGACTCACTCCAGCAGCACAGACGGCATGCTGTCCCCAACGTGCACAGGCCTTAATACTGTTACTGAGATATCTCCGTAATTTGTTCTTGGAAAAGGCACCTGGGGACGGGGTGTTCCACACCCGCACGTCAACGCCAGAACGCCCCGAGTGTCATTGATTCCGATTAGCTTTCAAGATGGCGCTCAAGGCTCTACGGTTGTGGTTCGACTGCCGTTTGGGTCGTCGAGGCGGGTTACGGGCAGAGGCGTCCGTCAGCGGGGACATCGCACTCCACCGGGGGTAGAGCCGCTGAAGTTGGCCTTGTTGTTCGAGGTGATGAAGGGACGCAATGGACGTGGCGACGACCACAGTCGGTGTAACCGACTTGAAGTTTCGCTTGGTGCGCGAAGACTTCGCTGATGCGGTGGCATGGGTGGCGCGGACGCTGCCCGCCAGGCCTACGGTGCCGGTGCTCGCCGGTGTGTTGCTGACCGGCTCGGACGACGGCCTGACCATCTCCGGATTCGACTACGAAGTTTCCGCCGAAGTTCGCCTGGCGGCCGAAATCGCTTCTCCGGGAACAGTTTTAGTGTCAGGCCGGCTGTTGTCCGATATCACTCGGGCGTTGCCAAATAAACCCGTTGACGTGCAGGTGGAAGGCACCCGGGTTTCGTTGAGCTGCGGAAGTGCAAGGTTTTCGCTGCCGACGATGGCCGTCGAGGATTACCCGACGCTGCCCGCCTTGCCCGAGGAGACTGGCGCGTTGTCAGCGGATCTGTTCGCCGAGGCGATCAGCCAGGTCGCCGTGGCGGCCGGCCGCGACGACACGCTGCCGATGCTGACCGGGATCCGGGTTGAGATTTCCGGTGAAGCGGTCGTGTTGGCCGCCACCGATCGGTTCCGGTTAGCGGTTCGCGAGCTGACCTGGTCGGCGGCCGGACCCGACATCGAGGCGGCCGTACTGGTGCCGGCCAAGACACTGGCCGAGGCAGCAAAGACCGGAACCGACGGCGCCGAAGTCCATTTGTCGTTGGGGTCCGGACCGACCGTCGGCAAGGACGGATTGCTCGGAATCAGCGGGAACGGAAAGCGCAGTACGACCCGGCTGCTGGATGCGGAGTTCCCCAAGTTCCGCCAACTGCTGCCGACCGAACACACCGCGGTAGCCACGATCGGTGTGGCGGAATTGACCGAGGCGATCAAGCGAGTCGCGCTAGTTGCCGATCGCGGTGCGCAGGTCCGGATGGAATTCTCCGACGATGTCCTGCGGCTGTCGGCCGGTGCCGACGACGTCGGCCGGGCCGAAGAGGACGTCGCGGTCGATTTCGTCGGCGAACCACTCACGATCGCCTTCAACCCGACATACCTGACCGACGGGCTGGGATCGCTGCACTCTGAGCGGGTGTCGTTCGGCTTCACCACGCCGAGCCGACCCGCGGTGCTGCGGCCGGCCGGCGATGACGATCCACAACCTACCGACAACGGACCATTCCCGGCGGTTTCGACCGACTACGTCTATCTGTTGATGCCAGTCCGTCTTCCTGGTTAGCGGTTAGGTGTACGTCCGACATCTGGGCTTGCGGGATTTCCGGTCGTGGGCACACGCCGAGCTCGAATTGACGCCGGGGCGGACGGTGTTCGTCGGGCCCAATGGCTATGGAAAAACGAATCTTGTTGAAGCGCTGTGGTATTCGTCGACTTTGGGTTCGCATCGGGTAGCGACGGATGCACCGCTGGTCCGGGTCGGCGCCCCACGGGCGGTGGTGTCGACGATCGTGGTGAATGACGGCCGCGAATGTGCCGTCGACCTGGAGATCGCTGCCGGGCGAGCCAACAAAGCGCGGTTGAATCGGTCGCCGGTGCGCAGTCCGCGCGAGGTGATCGGTGTGCTCCGGGCAGTGTTGTTCGCGCCCGAGGACCTGGCCCTCGTCCGCGGAGACCCGTCGGATCGGCGCCGCTACCTCGACGATCTGGCCGCGGTGCGCCGACCGCGCGTGGCCGCTGTGCGGGCTGACTACGAAAAAGTTCTGCGCCAGCGCACCGCGCTACTGAAGTCCGCGTCCGGCGCGCGGTTTCGGGGCGACCGCGGTTCCCTTGACACGCTTGATGTTTGGGACGGGCATCTGGCCGCCCACGGCGCAGAGCTGATGGCCGCCCGGATCGATCTGGTGAACGAGTTAGCACCCGAAGTGCAGAAGAGCTACCAACTGTTGGCGCCGGCGTCGCGGCCGGCCGCGATCAGTTACCGCGCCAGCGTCGACGTCGAGACCGGCTCCACCGATGTCGAACAGTTGCGCGCGGCACTGCTGGAGCAGATGGCCCAGCGCCGGGACGCCGAGTTGGAGCGCGGCGTGTGCCTGGTTGGTCCGCACCGCGACGACCTCGAGCTACGTCTCGGTGAGCAACCCGCGAAAGGCTTTGCCAGCCAAGGTGAATCGTGGTCGATGGCGTTGGCGCTGCGGCTGGCGTCCTATGAACTGTTGCGCGCCGACGGAAGCGATCCGGTGCTATTACTCGATGACGTCTTCGCCGAACTCGACGCGGGCCGCCGGGAGGCACTGGCCGCGGCCGCGGCGTCGGCAGAGCAGGTGCTGGTGACGGCGGCGGTCCTCGACGACGTCCCCCACGACTGGGATGCCGAGCGAGTGACCATCGCACTGCATGACGGCGACAGCGGACCGGTGTCGGAGGTACAGACCTGATGGATCGCGACGAGACGTCCGACGCCGGGCCGCCGGAACGATTGAGCGGGCTGCCGGGGATGGACATGGTGCGGCGTGCGTTGGAAGAGGCTCGCGGCGCGGCGCGCACCCAAGGCAAAGATGTAGGGCGCGGCCGTCGCCTGCCGCCCACCCGCCGCGTCGCCGGCGCGGGAAGCCGCCGCCGCTGGTCCGGCCCGGGCCCGGACGGCCGCGATCCGCAGCCGCTCGGCAGCATCGCCCGCGACGTGGCGAAGAAGCGCGGCTGGTCGCCGCGGGTGGCCGAAGGCGCGGTGTTCGGCCAGTGGCCGGCGGTGGTCGGTGAACACATCGCCGAGCACGCGACCCCGACCGCACTGCGCGACGGAGTGCTGAGCGTGTCCGCGGAATCGACGGCCTGGGCGACGCAGCTGAGGATCATCCAGGCGCAAGTGCTGGCGAAGATCGCGGCCGCGGTAGGCGACGGCGTGGTGAACACATTGAAGATCACCGGCCCGGTCGCGCCATCCTGGCGGAAGGGCGCGCTGCACATCGCCGGACGGGGGCCTCGTGACACGTATGGTTGAGCGATCGAACGATCCGCTGAGGGCCGTCACAAGCCCGCGACTTGGCTCGTCAAGCGTCAGGACGAGGCCTAGAGCGAGAAATTCCGCACACGGCGAAGATAGCTGTGTAGAAACACCCTCGCAGAATCGGTGCTACCGGCTGTTGTAGGTAGACTGGCGAGGAAACCAGCGCACAGTCATTGGACTACCCGCGCGCAACCCCAAGGAGAGCTTTCCGACCGTGGCTGCCCAGAAGAAGGCCCGCAACTCATACGACGCCGGGGACATCCAGGTTCTTAAAGGGTTGGAGGCCGTTCGCAAACGACCGGGCATGTATATCGGATCGACCGGTGAGCGTGGCCTGCACCATCTGGTCTGGGAGGTCGTCGACAACGCGGTGGACGAGGCGATGGCCGGTTATGCCACCAAAGTCGACGTGAAGATCCTCGAGGACGGCGCCGTCGAAGTCACCGACGATGGCCGCGGTATTCCGGTGGCGATGCACGCGACCGGCATCCCGACCGTCGACGTCGTGATGACCCAGTTGCACGCCGGCGGCAAGTTCGGCGGCGACGACGGTGCCTACGCGGTGTCGGGTGGCCTGCACGGCGTCGGCGTCTCGGTGGTCAACGCGTTGTCCACCCGCCTCGAGGTCGAGATCTCCCGCGACGGCTACGAGTGGGCGCAGTACTACGACCGTTCGGTACCCGGCACACTCAAGCAGGGCGAGAAGACCAAGAAGACCGGCACCACGGTGCGATACTGGGCCGACCCGGACATCTTCGAAACCACCGAGTATGACTTCGAGACCGTGGCCCGGCGGCTGCAGGAAATGGCCTTCCTCAACAAAGGATTGACCATCGACTTGGTGGACAAGCGCGTCGCCGCCGAGGAAGTGGTCGACGAAGTCGTCAGCGACACCGCCGAGGCGCCGAAATCGGCCGAAGAGAAGGCGGCGGAGTCAAAGGCCCCCCAGAAGGTCAAACACCGCACATTCCATTACGCCGGTGGCCTGGTCGACTTCGTCAAGCACATCAACCGCACCAAGAACCCGATCCACAGCAGCATCGTCGACTTCTCCGACAAGGGTCCCGGTCACGAGGTCGAGATCGCGATGCAGTGGAACGCAGGCTATTCGGAGTCGGTGCACACCTTCGCCAACACCATCAACACCCACGAAGGTGGCACCCACGAGGAGGGCTTCCGCGCTGCGTTGACGTCGGTGGTGAACAAGTACGCCAAAGACAAGAAGCTGCTGAAAGACAAAGACCCCAACCTGACCGGCGACGACATCCGCGAGGGCTTGGCCGCGGTCATTTCGGTCAAGATCAGCGAACCGCAGTTCGAGGGCCAGACCAAGACCAAGTTGGGCAACACCGAAGTCAAGTCGTTCGTGCAGAAGGCATGCAATGACAAGCTCTCGCACTGGTTCGAAGCCAACCCCAGTGACGCCAAAACCGTGGTGAACAAGGCGGTGTCGTCTGCGCAAGCCCGGATCGCGGCCCGAAAGGCCCGAGAGTTGGTGCGGCGCAAGAGCGCTACCGATTTGGGCGGGCTGCCCGGCAAGCTGGCAGACTGCCGTTCCACCGATCCACGTAAGTCAGAACTGTATGTAGTGGAAGGTGATTCGGCCGGCGGCTCGGCCAAGAGCGGCCGCGATTCGATGTTCCAGGCGATTCTTCCGCTGCGCGGCAAGATCATCAACGTCGAGAAGGCCCGCATCGACCGGGTGCTGAAAAACACCGAAGTGCAGGCGATCATCACCGCGCTGGGCACCGGAATCCACGACGAGTTCGACATCACCAAGCTGCGGTATCACAAGATTGTCTTGATGGCCGACGCGGACGTCGACGGCCAGCACATCTCGACGCTGCTGCTGACGCTGTTGTTCCGGTTCATGCGGCCACTGATCGAGAACGGGCACGTGTTCCTGGCGCAGCCGCCGCTGTACAAGTTGAAGTGGCAGCGCAGCGAACCCGAGTTCGCCTACTCCGACCGTGAGCGCGACGGCCTGCTGGCGGCGGGTAAGAAGGCCGGCAAGAAGATCAACGTCGACGACGGCATCCAGCGTTACAAAGGTCTCGGCGAGATGGACGCCAAGGAACTGTGGGAAACCACCATGGATCCCTCGGTTCGGGTGCTGCGTCAGGTCACCCTCGACGACGCCGCGGCGGCCGACGAGTTGTTCTCGATACTGATGGGCGAGGACGTCGAAGCCCGCCGAAGCTTTATCACCCGTAATGCCAAGGACGTTCGCTTCCTTGATGTTTAGCGAAGCCCGACGGCTCGCAAGGATCTCCCCCATTCGAATCCAGACGAGGACTAGATGACAGACACCACGCTGCCGCCCGGCGGTGATGCTGCCGACCGGATCGAGCCAGTCGACATCCAGCAGGAGATGCAGCGCAGCTACATCGATTACGCGATGAGCGTCATCGTGGGCCGTGCGCTGCCGGAGGTGCGCGACGGCCTCAAGCCGGTGCACCGCCGGGTGCTCTACGCCATGTTCGACTCCGGGTTCCGCCCGGACCGCAGCCACGCCAAGTCGGCACGTTCGGTGGCCGAGACGATGGGCAACTACCACCCGCACGGCGACGCATCGATCTACGACACCTTGGTGCGGATGGCGCAGCCGTGGTCGCTGCGCTACCCGCTGGTCGACGGTCAGGGCAACTTCGGCTCACCGGGCAACGACCCGGCGGCCGCGATGAGATATACCGAAGCGCGGCTGACGCCGTTAGCGATGGAGATGCTGCGCGAAATCGACGAGGAGACAGTCGATTTCATTCCCAACTACGACGGCCGGGTGCAGGAGCCGACGGTACTGCCGAGCCGGTTCCCCAACCTGCTGGCTAACGGTTCGGGCGGCATCGCGGTGGGCATGGCGACCAACATCCCGCCGCACAACCTGCGCGAGCTCGCCGAGGCGGTGTTCTGGTGCCTGGAGAACTTCGACGCCGACGAAGAGGCGACGCTGGCCGCGGTGACGCAGCGGGTCAAGGGTCCCGACTTCCCCACCTCGGGGCTGATCGTCGGCACCCAGGGCATATCCGATGCCTACAAGACCGGACGCGGGTCCATCCGGATGCGCGGAGTTGTTGAGGTGGAAGAAGATTCGCGCGGCCGGACGGGCCTGGTGATCACCGAATTGCCGTATCAGGTCAACCACGACAACTTCATCACCTCGATCGCCGACCAGGTGCGCGACGGCAAGCTGGCCGGCATTGCCAACATCGAAGACCAGAGCAGCGACCGGGTCGGGCTGCGCATCGTCGTCGAGCTCAAACGCGACGCCGTGGCCAAGGTGGTGCTGAACAACCTCTACAAGCACACCCAGCTGCAGACCAGCTTCGGCGCCAACATGCTCAGCATCGTCGACGGTGTTCCGCGCACGCTGCGGCTGGACCAGATGATCCGCTACTACGTCGAGCATCAACTCGACGTCATCGTCCGGCGGACCACCTACCGGTTGCGGAAGGCCAACGAGCGCGCCCACATCCTGCGCGGTCTGGTCAAAGCGCTCGATGCGCTCGACGAGGTGATCGCGTTGATTCGGGCGTCAGAGACGGTGGATATCGCGCGGGCCGGCCTGATCGAGTTGCTCGACATCGACGAGATCCAGGCGCAGGCGATCCTGGACATGCAGTTGCGCCGGCTGGCGGCGTTGGAGCGCCAGCGCATCATCGACGACCTCGCCAAGATCGAAGTCGAAATCGCTGACCTGGAAGACATTTTGACCAAGCCGGAGCGGCAGCGCGGGATCGTGCGCGACGAGCTCGCCGAGCTCGTCGAGAAGCACGGCGACGACCGTCGCACCCGAATCATCGCCGCCGACGGCGACGTCAACGACGAGGATCTGATCGCCCGCGAAGACGTCGTCGTCACCATCACCGAAACCGGCTACGCCAAGCGCACCAAGACCGACCTGTACCGCAGCCAGAAACGCGGCGGCAAGGGCGTACAGGGTGCCGGGCTGAAGCAGGACGACATCGTGCGGCACTTCTTCGTGTGCTCGACCCACGACTGGATCCTGTTCTTCACCACCCAGGGCCGGGTGTACCGGGCGAAGGCCTACGACTTGCCGGAGGCCTCGCGGACGGCGCGCGGACAACACGTCGCCAACCTGCTGGCGTTCCAGCCCGAGGAGCGGATCGCCCAGGTGATCCAGATCAAGAGCTACGAGGACGCCCCGTACCTGGTGCTGGCCACCCGCAACGGGCTGGTCAAAAAGACCGCGCTCACCGACTTCGACTCCAACCGGTCGGGCGGCATCGTCGCGATCAACCTGCGCGACGGCGACCAGCTGGTCGGGGCGGTGCTGTGTTCGGCCGAGGATGACCTGCTGCTGGTCTCGGCCAACGGCCAGTCGATCCGGTTCTCCGCGACCGACGAGGCGCTGCGGCCGATGGGCCGCGCGACCTCGGGTGTCCAAGGCATGCGGTTCAACACCGACGACTACCTGCTGTCGCTCAACGTCGTCGTGGAAGGCACATTCTTGCTGGTCGCGACGTCTGGCGGCTATGCCAAGCGCACCGCGATCGAGGAGTACACCGCGCAGGGCCGTGGCGGGAAAGGCATCTTGACGATCCAGTACGACACCCGTCGTGGCAGGCTGGTAGGGGCGCTGATCGTCGACGACGACAGCGAGGTATACGCGATCACCTCCGGGGGCGGGGTGATCCGGACGGCGGCCAGGCAGGTCCGGAAGGCCGGGCGTCAGACCAAAGGTGTTCGGTTGATGAACTTGGGCGAGGGCGACACACTGTTAGCCATCGCGCGTAATGCCGAAGAAGCTGACGACGCCGTCGATACCGACGACGATTCGGGTAGCTAGCGCGGTGACGATGCGCGCCGCGCGGCGGCGCGAGGAGGACCCGGGCAATTAGACTCGGTCGACGCGTGAGCGATCGCCGACCGCCCCGGCGGCCGGATGCACAGTTAGGAGCCGTGGGGTGACTTCACCGAACGAGCCGGGACATCCCGGACCGGGCGAGAGCCCGAACGGGGCTGGCTCGGGCGATCCGGGAGGCGCAAAGCGGTCGCCGCAAGGCTCCGGCGCCCGACCCTCGCCGGCACAACGGCGGCCG
>Ga0209655_10000580_pt1 | contig 13893 bp, 10 predicted proteins | sample BogFormECP03_OM2_FD_188236 | JGI IMG/M metagenome (GOLD analysis project Ga0209655, IMG submission 188236) | Bog forest soil microbial communities from Calvert Island, British Columbia, Canada - ECP03_OM2 (SPAdes) (version 2) | ecosystem: Environmental > Aquatic > Freshwater > Wetlands > Bog ...
CTCTAATCCGCCACGTGCAGAATCTAGCTATTCGTGGACAGGAGACAGTGTGCGGTTCAGCTATGCGGAGGCGATGACCGACTTCAGGTATTACATCCCGCTGGCAAAGGCCGCCGAGGCTGCCGGGTACGCCAGCATGACGATTCCCGACAGCGTCGCCTATCCGTTCGAATCGGACTCGAAGTATCCGTACACGCCCGACGGTAACCGCGAATTCCTGGACGGCAAGGCGTTCATCGAGACGTTCGTGCTGACTGCCGCCCTGGGCGCGGTCACCTCGACGCTGCGGTTCAACTTTTTCGTCCTCAAACTTCCGATCCGGCCGCCGGCTCTGGTGGCAAAGCAGGCCGGATCGCTGGCGGCGCTGATCGGCAACCGGGTTGGCCTCGGCGTAGGGACCAGCCCCTGGCCCGAGGACTACGAGCTGATGGGTGTCCCGTTTGCGAAGCGCGGCAAGCGAATTGACGAGTGCATCGAGATCATCCGCGGGTTGACCACCGGCGACTACTTCGAGTTCCACGGCGAGTTCTACGACATACCCAAGACGAAAATGACTCCTGCTCCGTCACAACCGATTCCGATTTTGATCGGTGGCCACGCCGACGCCGCACTACGGCGCGCGGCGCGCGCCGACGGCTGGATGCACGGTGGCGGCGACCCCGATGAACTCGACCGGCTCATCGGGCGGGTCAAGCAGCTTCGCGAGGAAGAAGGCAGGAGCGGGCCGTTCGAGATCCACGTGATCTCCGTCGACGGCTTCACCCTCGACGGGGTCAAGCGCCTTGAGGACAAAGGTGTCACCGACGTCATCGTCGGCTTCCGGATCCCCTACATCATGGGAACCGACACCGAGCCGCTCGACGCCAAAATCCGCAACCTGGAGATGTTCGCCCAGAATGTGATCGCCAAAGCCTGACGGCTACAGCGGATCCCACACCGGAGTCCGCTTCTCCATAAGGGCCTTGGCGGCTTCCAGCGGATTGTTGGTGAACCCGCTCAGGATCTGGGTGCGGTTCTCAATCTCCTTGGCGTGCCGCAGACTTGGCGCATCCAGCGCGGTGTTGAGGCCGATCTTGGTCTGCCAGACTCCGTAGGCGTTGTTCTGGACAATAGAGCGGGCCATCTTCAGCGCGGCTGTCATCAGCTCATCCGGCGCCACCACCTCGTGCACCAGGCTGATCCGGTACGCCTCCTCGGCGTCGATGATGCGGCCGGTCAGCATCAGCTCACGCGCCACCCCGGCTCCGACGATCTTTGGCAGCAGGTAACTGGTGCCCATGTCCATCGACGAGAACCCCGCCTTGATGAAAACCGAACCGAACCGGGCTCGCTCAGAGGCGATCCGGATGTCGCAGTGCAGCGCGAACGCCAACCCGCCGCCGACCGCGGCGCCGTTGACCGCGGCGATCACCGGTATCGGTAGTTCGTAGAGGCGGGTATACAGATCGGCCAGCCGGACCTGAGCGTCGTAATTGATCTTGAACGCCGGGGTGTGCGGCGCATTCTGCGTCCAGGCTTCCCCGGTGCCGCTCAGGTCGGCGCCGGCGCAGAACCCGCGTCCAGCGCCGGTCAGGATCGCTGCCCCGAACTCGCCAGTGCTCAGCGCATCCAGCACATCATCCATGGCGTTGATCAGCGAACCGTCGATGGCGTTCAGACGCTCGGGCCGGTTCAACGTCACGCAAGCGATCTTGTTTTCCGCGGTTGCCTCGATTGTTGCCAATTCCACAGCAGTCATATAGCAACCGTAAGGGAGACAGTCGGAGTCGGGGCCTACCGTGGCGGACATGACAAGAACTGACCGCGACACATGGGATTTAGCCAGCAGCGTCGGCGCCACCGCCACCATGGTGGCGGCCGCTCGGGCAGCGGCCAGCCGACGCCCCGACCCCGTGATCAACGACCCGTTCGCCGAGCCGCTGGTCCGCGCGGTCGGACTGGACCTGTTCACCAAGGTGGCCAGCGGCGAGCTGGATTTCGCCGACGTCGACGACGGCGCCGGGTTCCCCCGGATGGTCGACACCTTCGCGGCCCGAGCCCGGTTCTACGACGACTACTTCGCGCAGGCCAGCGCGGCGGGAGTCCGTCAGGTGGTGATCGTGGCTTCCGGGCTGGATGCCCGCCCGTACCGGCTGCCATGGCCAGCGGGGACCACACTCTACGAAATCGATCAGCCCGAGGTCATTGAGTTCAAGACCACGACACTGTCCGAACTCGGCGCGGTACCCGCCGCCGAGCATCGCCCGGTCGGCATCGATCTTCGTGACGATTGGCCGACGGCGCTGCAAAACGCGGGCTTCGATCCCGTCCAACCGACGGCATGGCTGGCCGAGGGGGTCCTCATCGGATTTCTGCCGCCCGAGGCCGAAGTTCGTCTGCTGGACCACGTCACCGCGCTGAGCGCCGCGGGTAGCAGATTCGCCGCTGACTACGGCTCGGTGCGCGGTCAGACCGACGAACAGCAGCGGCAGGCCAAGATCATGACCGACCGCTGGCGCGCACACGGCCTGGACCTTCACATCCCCGACTTGACATACCCGGGCGAGCACACCGACGTCGCCGCCCACCTACGGGCGCAGGGATGGGAGGCCGCCGTATCGGTGCTCGACGACCTGTTCGCGATGGCCGGGTTCGCGCCGCTAGCGGCCGAAGCGCAGGCGGGCGCGCCCGCCTCCATCAGCTTCGTCCGGGCGACCCGGCGCTAGCCGCAAGTCCTCGTGAGTGCTTGGCGAACCACTCGGCCTGCATCGCCAGCAATCCCATCGCCGGCAATTGCGGTGTGCCCGGGTCGAGTTCGCGATAACGCTGGTACACGTTGACGACGACGCGCTCGGCGTCCAGCCAGCTCGCGTACTCGCCGAGGTCGATGCCGTCGGCCGCCTCGACGAACGACAAGCCCTTGCGGTAGGCGGCTTCGGCTTGCTCGGCAACGTGGACGAGATAGCTGCGCACCGCGCGGATGCCGTCCACGTCGGTGACCGGACCGTGGCCCGGGACGACAGTCGGGGCGTCCAGCGCGATCATCGCGTCGCACGCCGCAACCCAGTTGCCGATCGGGCCGGCCCACACGATCGGCGTGCAGCCGATGAACAGCAGATCCCCGGCGAACAGCACCCCGGCGTCGGGCACATGCACCACCGAGTCCGCGGCGGTATGCGCGGGACCCAGATTCAGCAGGTGCACCTCTCGGCCGCCGACCTCGATGGTGAGCCGATCGTCAAATGTCTGATCGGCGTTGCGGACGGTGATGCCGCCGAAGTCAAAGGGCCCGAACCGTTCTCGCAGATATCCGGTCGCGACCGGGCCGAGGTCGGCGGTCTGGGTCATCACCAGCATCTCGGGAGCCATGCCGTGGGCGATCTCCTCGGCGGTGCCCTTGGCGGCGATCACCCGTACCGAGGCGTCCAGCAGTTGGTTGCCATGGGTGTGGTCGCCGTTGGAATGGGTGATCAGCGCATCGGTGATCGGCGCGCGGTCGGTGACCGGTGCCATCGCGGTGAGCATTTCGCGGGTCAACGGTAGGTCGAACAGGGTGTCGACCAGTAGTGACGCGCCGTCGCCGGCGACCAATCCGGCGTTGCTCCAACCGTATCCGCCGTCCGGCAGCATCCATGCCCACACCCGGTCGCTAACTTCGTGCAGCCCGCGGGTGTAGGGGATTTTCGCCTTCGCCCGGTTGACCCGTTTGGCGGCCGGTGCTGCATCGGGGTTAGGCCGCGCCGATAGTGGTTGCGGCGCTGGGGTTTTGTGCACGGTTTGGCGGGTCTCGCCCAGGCCCTGCACTGTGAGCGTGACGACGTCGCCGTCGTGCAACCAGCCGCGGAATGATTCGGGTGCGGTCGGGTCAAGGTGCTCGACCAGTGTGCAGGTCGGCACGGTGCCGGAACCGAAAACGTCGCCGGGGCGCAGCAACACCCCGCGGGAGGCGTAGGCGATCACCTCGGCGAAACTCCAATCCATCGCCGCGGTCGACCCGCTGCCGATCACGTCGTCGTTGACCATCGCCGTCACGTCCAGGCTCAGCTTGCCCTCGCGGCGAAAGGGTTCCAGTTCGTCGGGCGTGACCAGGTACGGGCCCAGGGTGACTCCGCTGTCCTTGCCCTTGGCCTGCCCGATCGCCAACTGGCCTTCCAGCTGTTGCAGGTCACGCGCCGACCAGTCGTTGAAGATCATGTAGCCGATGATCGCCTGTTCGGCGTCGGCCACGGACAGGTCCTTTCCCGCCGTTCCGATGACCGCGGCGATCTCCAATTCGAAGTCCTGCCAGGCACTTCCGGGCGCCATCGGGGCGTCATCGTACGGGCCGAGAACGGTCGACGGGCAGGCGAAGTAGAACGCCGGAATCCGGTACCAGGTGTCCTTGAGCACCCGGCCGCCGCCCATGGCCGCCTGGCAGTTGCGCATGTGGTCGAGGAAGCACAGGCTGTCCCGGATCGACGGCGGCCGCGGGATCGGCGCCGCGAGCGCCACCTGGTCGAGAGGCACGGTGGGTGCCGAACGCAGCGCGTCCTCCCCCGCTTCTCGCAGCCTGTCCGCACCATGCCCGATCAGTTCGAGCAAGCTCACGCCCGGTTGCAGCGGGTGGATCTCATCGCCGGCGAGCACCCCGGCCCGCTCCCCGTTATTGTCATTGAAGGTAACCCATTTCATTCCCGCACCACCTCACTTGGTTCCTTGTCGGGGCGCAGCCCGCGCCAGCTGGGCTGACGCAGCCGACCATCCGAGGTCCACTCGCTGTACCGGACTTCCCCGACCAGCGTCGGCTTCACAAAGGTCACGCCCTTGGTGTCACGGGCGGGAAGCGCTGCGTCGAAGGGGGATTCGTCGGTGTGCAACGGCTTCAGCGTCTTCTTGAGGTTGGCCAGGTCACGCTCGGTGAACCCGGTGCCGACCCGCCCGGCGAACTGCAGGCCACCCGCAGCCGGAATCCCCATCAGCAGCGAGCCGATGCCGCTGGTGCGCCCGCCTTCCCCGGCGCGCCAACCGGCGATGACGACTTCCTGGGTCTTCCAGTATTTGTCCTTGACCCACGACGCCGAGCGGCGGCCCGGCTGGTAGGTGGAGTCGCGTTTCTTCGCGATCACGCCTTCCCACTCGTGCTGACGCGAGTAGTCCAGCGCCTCGTCGCCGTCGCCAGGCAACACGTCGGGAACGATCAGACTGCCCGCGCCGGAGAGGGTTTCCAGCAGTTGCCGCCGGTCACGGTAGCGGGCCCGCAGCAACGACCGCCCGTCCAGATACAGCAGGTCGAATGCCCAGAACTCGATGCGGGTGGCCCGCGCCCTGTTCTGCATCTCGGTGAATCTCGGCACACCGGAATCGTCGAGGGCGACAACCTCGCCGTCGAGGACGACATGGTGGTCACCGAGATCATCTCCCAGTGAATGCAATTGCGGATATTCCGTGGTGACGTCGCGTCCGTTGCGCGATCGCAGCCGCACCTCCCCGTGGTCGGCATCGACCAGCAGTCGGTAACCGTCCCACTTGCCCTCGAACGCCCATTGCGATGCTTTCAGATTCGCCACCGACCCTTCAGTGGCGAGCATCGGGGCCAGCTCATCGAACTGGAAAACCTTCTGGTCCTTCATCCGGTGCGCCAGCCACTGATCACCGTTGGTCTGAATCAGCGCGTAGCGCCCCGAGATTCGCTGGCCGTGCAAAGTGACGATGACTTCGCCTTTTTCGGGGGCGACATTGAACTTCTCGGTCTCGTAGGTGCCGGAGTCCCAGATGACGACCTTGCCGGCGCCGTACTCCCCTTTCGGGATGCTGCCTTCGAAGCTCCCGTATTCCAGCGGGTGGTCTTCGGTGTGGACCGCAAGGTGGTTGACCGCGGTGGTTACGGGCAGGTTCTTCGGCACTGCCCAGGACACCAGGACGCCGTCGCGTTCGAGGCGAAAGTCGTAGTGCAGCCGACGGGCGTGATGCTCTTGAATGACGAATGTATTGCCTTGACCAACAGCAGGTTTAGCGCTCGGCACCGGCTCTGGGGTTTTCGAGGGGTCGCGCATGCTGCGGTATTTGGTCAACCGATCCGGGGTTTTCACATCGGCGTCCAGCGGCGCCAGCAGGTCGCCGTCACGCTCGACCCGTTTCAGGACTTCGTCGTAGCGCAGATGCCGAAGCTTCTTGTCGTCGAGTTCTTCCCAGCTGCGCGGCGCGGCGACGGTCGGATACTCCCGGCCACGCAGCGAATACGGCGCGATGGTGGTCTTCGACCCGTTGTTCTGGCTCCAGTCCAAGAACACCTTCCCCGCCCGGACGCTCTTGGTCATCGTCGCGGTGACCAGCTTGGGCATCGACTTTTCCAGTTGCTGTGCAACACGTTTGGCCAATACCACCGCACCCCGGCTACTTACCGGCTTGTCCAGCGGGCTGTAGAGGTGCAGGCCTTTGCTGCCACTGGTCAGCGGGAACGTGGTCAGGCCGATATCGGCGATCAGCTCGCGAACCGCGCGGGCCACCTCGGCGAGCTGAGCCATCGTCACACCCTCGCCGGGGTCGAGGTCGAACACCAGGCGGGTTGCCGGGCCCGGCTTGAGCTCTTCTCCTTTGCGCGTCCACTCTGCTTCGAACCGCCATTGCGGCACATGCACTTCGAGTGCGGCCTGCTGGGCGATCCACGCCAGGCCGTCGACGCTGTCGATGATCGGATATGTAGTCGTCCCGGATCGATGCGCCACACTGGCACGGGGCAGCCAGTCGGGCGCCGACGACGCCAGTTGCTTTTCGAAGAACGACGGCTCGTTCACGCCGTTGGGCCAGCGTTTGCGGGTGGCCGGGCGGCCAGCAATGTGCGGCACCATCACCTCGGTGATGCTGGTGTAGTAGGCGAAGATGTCTGCCTTGGTGGTTCCGGTTGTGGGAAAGATCACTTTGTCGGCGTTGGTCAGCTTCACCTGCGGCGCCATGTGATTTAACTTACGCGTTCCAGCACCGAAAACGGCTTCTCACCACCGATTATCGTGTTCGCCGTAAAAATCTTGTTAACCCGGACACTAAAGAGTTAGATGAGCGAACCCCTGGGGCACAGACGACAATGCCCATTGTGATTCCTATGGTTCCCTGGCGCCGTTCGGCCGGCGTTCCTTTAAGCAATGCGACACTGCAACTGCATTCGCGCCGCATTGACGTGCCAACTTATGACCGGTCGGCCCTTCAACGTGGCGTAGTTCACATCGGCGCGGGCAACTTTCACCGCGCGCATCAGGCGGTGTACTTCGACGACCTTGCCTGCTCCGGTATTTCCACCCAGTGGGGGGTTACCGGCGTCAGTCTTCACTCCCGCGACGTCAAAGACGTGCTGTCGGCGCAGGATGGGCTCTACACCGTCGTCGAACGCGGCCACGAGGGCCAGACCGCTCGCGTGGTCGGCTCGATCGGCTCTATCCACTACGCACCGAACGACGGCGCTGCGGTCCGCGCCGCGCTCGCGGACCCCCGGACTCGCGTTGTGAGCCTGACAATCACCGGCAACGGATACTTCCTGGATCCGGTCACTCGCGAATTCGACGCCAGCCATCCCGACGTGCGCGCCGATCTTGTCGAGTCGAACAGCTTTGTCACCGCGTGGGCATACCTGGCCGAGGCACTGGATCGGCGTCGCCGAGCCGGCACTGCTCCGTTCACGGTGCTCTGCTGCGACAACATTCCCGACAACACCCAGCCGGCGCGGACCGCTCTCGTGTCGTTCGCCGCATTGAAGGACCCCGGGCTCGCCCGCTGGATCGACACGTACGTCGCATTCCCATCGACTATGGTCGACCGCATCACCCCTCAGACATCGAAGTCCGAGCGCGAACTCGTGGAGCAGACATTCGGCATCGCCGACAAGTGGCCGGTGCTGACCGAACCGTATTGCCAATGGGTCATCGAGGACAACTTCAGCGACGGCCGCCCGCCGCTCGATGAGGTCGGCGCCCAGTTCGTGACCGATGTCAGCGACCACAAGTTGGTCAAGACCCGTCTGCTCAACGGAACCCATATCGCGCTCGGGTGTTTGGCCACGCTGGCCGGCTACCAGCGCACCGACGAAGCGATGCGCGACCACGTCATCTTCGACTATGTCGAGCAGTTCATGCGGGACGAGGTTCAGCCGCTGCTGCCCGCGGTGCCCGGGATGAATACGCCCGACTATCGGGACACGTTGCTCAGTCGGCTCAACAATCCCCGTATGAGCGACCAGTTGTCGCGATTGGCACGCCGGGGATCGACGAAGATCTCGTCGTTTCTGCTGCCGTCCCTGCACGAGGCGATCGCGCAGGACAGACCGCACACTCTGCTGATGATTGCCCTCGCCGGGTGGGCCCGGTATCTGCGCGGCTACGACCTCAAGGGTGGCAAAATCCGCATCGACGACCCGGAGGCAGAACTGCTGACCAGGCTGGCGACCATGGACGGCAATAACCCCGGCCCGCTGCTGCGGCACGAGATCTTCGCCGAACTACGAATGATTCCTGGCTTTACCGAGCGCCTCGGCGAGATGATTGCTGACATCGATGAGCGCGGAGTGATACCTACACTGCGCCAAGCGCTGCGGGACAATGCACGGGAGTTGGTGCTGCAATGAACCAGCCAATCAACGTTGTCCGGCGATTCGACCCTGCGCCAATCACCACGCTGCTCTTGGACGCCGATGACAACCTCTTCCCTTCCGAGGCACCGGCATTCGATGCCTCGGCCGAGGTGACCAATCGCCTCCTGGCCAGGTTCGGCGTCACGGCCCCCTTTACCGCAGAGGAGTTGCGCAAGCAGGCAGTCGGGAAAAACTTCCGCAGCACCGCTACCGACCTCGCCGTGCAGTGCGGGGTACCCATGGAACAGGCGCTGGCAGACGGCCGCCCCGGCGCAGTCGTCGCTTCAGACGCCGACGCGGCGCATGGTCGCGCGCTGAGCGCCGACGAGCTCGAGCAGTGGGTGCGCCAAGAACGCGAGCAGGTCACCGCTCATCTGGCGGCCACGTTGAAGCCAGATCCGGAGGTGCTCGCTCCTTTGCAAGCCCTCGCGTCGCGGTACGCATTGGCCGCGGTCAGCTCCAGCGCGAGCGCGCGCCTGAAGGCTTGTTTCACCGCCACCGGCCTCGATCCGCTCATCCCCGCGGAGCTGCGCTTCAGCGCGGAGGATTCTCTTCCGGTGCCGACAAGCAAGCCCGACCCCGCCGTGTATCTGCATGCCGGCCAGGTGATGCAGGTCGAAAGCCACCAGGGCCTGGCCGTCGAGGATTCGGTGCCCGGCGTCAGATCCGCGGTCGCGGCCGGTTGCCTGACCGTCGGTAACGTGATGTTCGTGCCCGACGACGAACGCGCCTGCCGCACTGCGGAACTGATTGACGCGGGCGCAGCCGCGATCACCGACTCGTGGCGCGCTCTCGCGGATGCGCTCATGTTGTCGACCGTGACCGGTGGAGGTTCCCAAGTTTAGGAGTTGTCAATCGTGCCGAACGCGATCAACCCGAAAAATGCAGCGCTGCAGAGGTTGCCGATCGCAGCGCCGAACTATGAGCGCGGCAGCATCAGCGTCGGTATCGCGCATATCGGGGCCGGCCACTTTCACCGGGCGCATCAGGCGATGTACATCGACCGGTTGCTGCAAAAAGGCTTGGCGCGCGAGTGGGGCATCTGCGGGGTGGGGGTGCTGCCCGCCGACTGGCCAATGCGCGACGTCTTGCGTGACCAGGACGGGCTCTACACTCTGATTTTGGAAAGCCCTGACGGCAGCCGGGACGCACAAGTGATCGGTTCGATCATCGACTATCGTTACGCTCCCGACGATCCGCAGGGGGCGCTCGACGTGCTGGCCGCGCCATCTACCCGGATCATTTCGCTGACCATCACCGAGGGCGGTTACCGCGATCCCGATGGGCCCGCGTTCGCGTTGATCACCGAGGGTCTGGCCAGGCGTCGCGACCGCGGGATCGCCGCGCCGACGATTCTGTCGTGCGACAACATCGAAGGCAATGGCGAGGTCGCGCGGCGCGTCGTCCTGGCGAATGCCGAACGCCGGGATCCGGAACTCGCCGAGTGGGTGGCCGAACACGCCCGGTTCCCGAGTTCGATGGTGGACCGGATCACCCCGGCCACGACACTCGAGATGGCCGCGGCGGTGCGGCGCGACTTCGGTGTCGACGACCGATGGCCGGTCGTGACCGAGACATTCGCCGCCTGGGTCATCGAAGACTGCTTCGCCGACGGCAGGCCGCCGTTGGAACAGGCGGGCGCGCTGCTGGTCGACGACGTCGTGCCGTACGAGATGATGAAGCTGCGGTTGCTCAACGCGGGGCATCAAAGCCTCTGCTACTTCGCCTGTTTATGCGGCTACGAGTTCGTTCACGACGCGGCACGTGATCCGTTGTTCACCGAATTCTTGCTCGCCTACTTCGATTTCGAGGCCATCCCGACGCTGGCGCCGGTGCCCGGGATCGACCTGCATGACTACAGCCGCACACTGATCGAGCGGTTCGCCAACCCAGGCGTGAGCGACACCGTTGCACGGCTGTGCGCCTACTCGTCGGATCGCATCCCGAAGTGGCTGTTTCCCGTCATCTGTGACAACCTGGCCAGCGATGGGCCGGTCCGGTTGGCGGCGGCAACCGTGGCGAGCTGGGCCCGATACGCCGAAGGGGTCGACGAGTGGGGTAAGCCCATCGAAGTGGTGGACCAGCTGGCGGACTCGCTGGTGCCGATCGCCCGGTCGCAGCACGAGCATCCGACCGCGTTCATCGATGTCACCGCGGTGTTCGGGAATCTGGCCCACGAGCCACGCTTCGTCGAGGCATACCGCTGGGCGCTGGATTCGTTGCACCGCAAAGGAGCTCGCGCGACACTCGAGGCTTTAGTGCGATGACCCGCGGGCTGGTGATCGGCGAATCGCTGATCGACATCGTCGAGCGCGACCAACATGTCGTCGCTGAGCACGTCGGTGGCAGCCCACTCAACGTTGCCGTCGGATTGGCCCGGCTGGGCCGTGACGTCGATTTCCTGACCCGCATCGGTGATGACCCATACGGCCGACGTATCGCTGAATACGTCAATACTGCTGGGGTGCAACTTGTTTCGGGAAGTCAGTCCGCTGACCGAACGGCGACTGCGCGAGCGGCTATCGGCAAAGACGGATCGGCCGACTACGTGTTCGATCTGGACTGGCAGCTTTCCGGTACGCCGATGGTGACGCCGCCGCTTTTCGTACACACCGGATCGATTGCCGCCGTGCAGGAACCGGGCTGCCTGGCCGTTGCGGCCCTTGTCGACACCTACCATGTCTCGGCCACAATCACTTTCGATCCCAACGTCCGGCCATCGCTGATCGTCGACCGGGATCTCGCGCGCGCACGCATCGAGCATCTCGTCGAGCGCAGCGACATCGTCAAAGTCAGCGCGGAAGATCTCCGCTGGATCGACCCGGACCGCCCACCCGAACGCGTTGCCCAAGCCTGGTTGGCATTGGGTCCCGCTGTCGTCGCGGTGACGATGGCTGACCAGGGTGCGGCGGCGGTCTGCGCGGCCGGTGAAGTGCGGGTGCCGGCCCGACCCGTGCAGGTGGTCGACACCGTCGGCGCCGGCGATGCGTTCACGGTCGGTCTGATCGACGCGTTGTGGGCGCGAGGCTTGTTGGGCGCAGAGCGACGTGCCGAGCTCACCGCAATCGACCTGAATGGCCTGACCGTGGCGCTCGAGGCGGCCAGCGAGACCGCGGCGCTGACTGTCACTCGCGCGGGTGCTGACCTGCCGAACCGGGCCGAACTGGACGCCGCCGCCCGCCGGCTCAGCTGAACTGCCGTAGCACGGGCCGTCCCCGGCTAACGTAGCCGTCAGCAAGGGGTCACTATGCGCAGTGCGTGGGCCGGACGAATCGGCGCAACGGCGAACGACACCAACGAAATCGCCTTGCAAAAACGTCTCGCGGTTGCGCTGTGCGCGGGGACATTACCGCTGACGGTGTTGTGGAGCGTCATCTACCTGCTGATGGACGCCCCACTTGCCGCTGCCGCACCCGCGTTCTACTCCCTTTTCACGTTGGCGAACACAGCTTTGTTCGCGTGGACCCGCAATCTCGAGTTTTATCGCTTCACTCAACTGTTTTTGATCCTGATCTTGCCGTGGCTAGTGACGATCGCGCTGGGCGGATTTCGACCGTCCAGTGTCGTCATTATCTGGGCGGCACTGTGCCCGCTGGGATCGCTTCTGCTCGAAGAGCCTAAGCGGACGCTGTTTTGGATCGTCGGCTTCGTGGCACTGCTGCTTGTCACTGCGCTGCTGCAGCCGCATCTGACGCCGACGCATCTGCCCGACGCATTCGTGACGTGGTTCTTCGTGCTCAACCTCGGATCGGTGATCGCGATCGTTTTTGGACTGCTGCATTACTTCGTCCGCCGCCGCGACTTCTTCCAGGAAAGTTCGGAGATGCTCCTGCTCAACATCCTGCCGAAGGAAATCTCCGAAGCCCTGAAGACCGAACCCCGCGCGATCGCCGCCCATTACGACGAGGCCAGCATCCTGTTTGCCGACATCGTCGGATTCACCCCGATGGCGGCGACGATGCTGCCGCTCACCCTGGTCGACCTGCTCAACGACGTGTTCGAGTGCTTCGACGATCTCGTGGACAAGTACGAGCTGGAGAAGATCAAGACGATCGGTGACTGCTACATGGTCGCCGCAGGCGTGCCGCGCCCGCGCGTCGATCACGCGGCTGCACTGGTCAACTTTGCGCTCGACATGCAAGCCCAGATCGCGACGCGGACGTTCGGCGGGCGAAAGCTGGCCTTCCGCATCGGCATCAACTCCGGGCCGGTGGTCGCGGGCGTCATCGGCCGCCGAAAATTCATCTACGACCTTTGGGGCGAGACGGTCAACATGGCAAGCCGCATGGAGTCGCACGGCCAGAGCGGCGTCATTCAGATCACCCGTAATACGTTCGACCTTGTCAGCACTGACTTCGATTGCCAGGCCAGCGGGACGATCGAAGTGAAGGGGGCCGGCCGTGTCGAAACGTGGCACGTAACCGGCAGAAAGCTGACGCATCGTCGTTAGGCGCGTATCCGCATGGCCATATGGGCATACTGACTCTATGCGTTCCATCTGGAAGGGTTCGATCTCCTTCGGACTGGTCAACGTCCCGGTCAAGGTGTACAGCGCGACCGAGGACCACGACATCAAATTTCATCAGGTGCACGCCAAGGACAATGGCCGCATCCGGTACAAGCGCGTGTGCGAGGTATGCGGGGAGGTTGTCGAGTTCCGCGATATCGCGCGCGCATACGAATCCGACGACGGCAAGATGGTGGTGATCACCGACGACGACATCGCGACGCTGCCTGAAGAGCGCAGCCGCGAAATCGAAGTGCTGGAATTCGTCCCGGCCAACGAACTCGACCCGATGATGTACGACCGCAGCTACTTCCTCGAACCGGATGGCAAGTCCACCAAATCGTATGTGCTACTGGCGAAGACGCTGGCCGACACCGACCGGGTGGCGATCGTGCATTTCGCCTTGCGCAACAAGACCCGGCTTGCGGCCTTGCGGGTCAAGGATTTCAGCAAGCGCGAGGTGATGGTGATCCACACATTGTTGTGGCCCGACGAGATCCGCGACCCCGACTTCCCGCTGCTGGACAAGAAGGTCGAGATCAAACCGGCGGAACTCAAAATGGCCGGGCAGGTGGTCGAGTCGATGGCCGACGACTTCAACCCGGACCGCTATCACGACGACTACCAAGACCAGCTGCACGAGCTGGTACAGGCCAAACTCGAAGGTGGAGAAGCCTTTACCACCGAGGAGCGGCCCAAGGAGCTCGACGAGACCGAAGACGTGTCCGATCTGCTCGCCAAGCTGGAGGCCAGTGTCAAGGCGCGATCCGACGGCGGTAAGTCCCCAGTGAAGAAGGCTCCGGCCAAGAAG
>Ga0209655_10000581_pt1 | contig 13892 bp, 11 predicted proteins | sample BogFormECP03_OM2_FD_188236 | JGI IMG/M metagenome (GOLD analysis project Ga0209655, IMG submission 188236) | Bog forest soil microbial communities from Calvert Island, British Columbia, Canada - ECP03_OM2 (SPAdes) (version 2) | ecosystem: Environmental > Aquatic > Freshwater > Wetlands > Bog ...
CTAGGTTAAGCGCGAGTACTGGCAAAACGAAGAAGTGGAAAGCTGGAACAAATTTGGCGTGATTCTCGAAGTTTTGTGCCACCGTATCCTCCGGTACATTCAATCCGGCAGAATTCTAGCAGACTTCGCGCGACAGCACTTGCCCGGGCGAAAGCAGACCGCGCTTCTTAATCTCAGAGCCTGTCTTCCGCACATCGCCCGCCTGTTTCGGCGAGCACTTTTTCGCTCTCCAAAGGCGGACTTCGGCTATACTCGCGACATCTTCGAAATTCCGTAAACAGGTGGACCATCCATGTCAGTCAACAAAGTAATTCTCGTGGGACGATTGGGCCGGGATCCGGAAACGCGTTATACCGGCGGTGGGCAGGCGGTAGCCAATTTTTCTCTGGCCACCGACGAATCCTACAAGGACAAAAGCGGCGAACGCCAGAAACGCACCGAATGGCACAAGATCGTTGTGTGGGGTAAACAAGCGGAAATCGCGCAGCAGTACCTGAAAAAAGGTTCGCTGATCTTCGTCGAAGGCCGCATTCAATCGCGTGAATGGCAGGACAAAGAAGGCCAAAAGCGTACCAGCTTCGAAATCGTCGCGAATAACTTCCGCATGCTCGGAGGAAGAGCCGACGGCGCTGCAGCGGCGGCCGGGGCCGGCGCTGGTCATAGTGGCACCCAATCGCGGCCCAGCGATCCGGATATGGAAGGCGGACCGATGCTCGAAGAACCTTCCGCGTCAGGACCGGAAATTTCGGACGAAGATATCCCGTTCTAGGCCAAGTTCGCGAATGCCGCTAGCGGGCCAACTGTTGTTCGTCTTTCTTGCGCTGCTCGTCGATGCGGTGCATGAACTCTTCGAATTTGGGCTTCTGTTCCGGTGTGAGGATCGCCCGGATCCGGTCGCGGCTCTGCTCGCGAATTTGCTCGTGCCGTGGTTCGATGGTGGTGTACAGCGTTCGCCATTGAGCGCGAGTGTCGTCCACGATGGAACCTAGTTGCTTTTGCTGATCTGGAGTAAGTTCCAGATCCCTCGTCAAATTACCCACGATCTCGTTGCGCGTCGGCTGGGAGTTTGTGATTTGCTTGCCCCACACCCGCTCGCCCCACACATGGTTCCCCACGCCGCCAAGCAGCGCGCCCAGCAGGAATACTACGAGAACTAGAACTGCGGCTTCGCCGCGTTTCTTAGTGTTTTCCATGATCCGTGTCCGCCACCATCATTAAAACTTCGTCGCGATTTGCCGGAGGGCTCGACGGGTCGGGAAACAGGTCGCGCGTTTCAGTTACCGTCGCATACTCTACGTTCGTCTGCGGCCTGTACTGGCTATGCCGGACGGCGTCAAATGTCACAAGCACCGCCAGAGCCAGTGTCGCGGTGGCCGCAAACCGCCACGCCAGCGAAATGAACGGCAGCCAGATGGATTTCTGCTCCCCACGCTTGGACATTTCCGCGCGAATCCGCGCCATCACCACGCGCGAAAAACCCGGACCAGGATCCGCCGTCGCCGGCACGGTGCGCAACAATTCCACGCTCGGGGCGGCTTGCTCCAGAGCGTCACTGCAGGCCGCGCAGCTTTCCAGGTGCTCTGCTAATTTCTTCGCATCGGAGCCGCTCAGATCACCCGTGAGATGGTCTTCCAGCAAGGCTTCAAATTCCGAACACGCACCTTGGTTAAATCTCGCTTCCATCGGTTTTGCTCCTTCCTTTTGCGGCCGAAAGATTCGGGTGTGGACCGACGCGGCGATGGTAAACATCCATCAACCGCGCGCGCACGCGAAACAGCCGCACCTTCACCGTGTTGACGTTCAGTTCCAGCATCTCCGCCAACTCTTGCACCGAAAACCCCTCCACTTCCTTTAGCACCAGCAATTCCCGGTCCCGCTCCGGCAGTTCGTCCAACAACTGCTCCAGGAGATCTTTCGTTTCAGCGCGCCGCGCCGGACTTTCCGGCGGACGTTCGGCTGAAACCACGCCGTCCAATCGCGAAACCTGCTCCTCGGAAAGGTCGGTCTCGTAAACTAACGGCCGCACCTTCTTCTTCCTCAAATAATCCCAGCACTCATTCACCGTAATCTTATAAAGCCAAGTCGAAAACGCCGCGCGTAAATCAAAACGTTTTATCGAAACAAACACCTTCAAAAAAACCTGCTGCACCACATCTTCCACGTCTTCTCGGCGTCGCAGAATCCCGTTCACCAAGCCGAAAACACGCTGCTGGTGACGGCGAATCAGTTCTTCAAAAGCGGCTTCTTCGCCGCTCTGAGCCAGGCGCACGAGCTCCGCTTCTTCTTCCCGCTTTCTCGCACGGGCCGGAAGCGAGATCGCCGACGCGCTTGCTGCCATACTCTTTGGGACGTCTGCCATACGGTTTTGGTTACGTCGAATAAAACGCCTATATCCTACAATCAGCCTAAGGTACCAAATGAGCCGTTCTAATACATAAACTCATAGTACTTACTTCCGGTCAATCCTGTGCCGCATTTGCCCTCATATAAAGATTCGCGCTTGCGACAGACAGTAGTCCATGCAACAATACCCGCCATGATAATTGGAGAACGTATCCGTCTGTTGCGTGAAACGAAAAAACTTTCCCAAGGCGACATCGAGAAGCGCACAGGACTTCTTCGCTGCTACATCTCGCGCGTCGAGAACGGTCACACCGTTCCGGCAATCGAGACGCTGGAAAAGCTGGCCCGGGCCATGGAAATTCCCCTCTACCAGCTATTCTACGACGGCGAGGAACCACCTGTGTTGCCGAATCTTCCGAAGCGGAAGACTGCGGACGATATCGCGTGGGGAAGCAAGGGAAAAGAGGCGCGGCTCCTGGGCCGCTTCCGCCGGTTGTTAAGCCGAGTTGATGACGGCGACCGCCGGCTTTTGCTTTACATGGCCCAGAAGATGGCCAACCGCTAGTTTTTTCTTTTATCCGGGAAAAACTTTCTTTGCGGTTCGTCTGTGTCTTACTCCCATTCAATCGTGCTCGGCGGTTTTGAGCTGATGTCGTAAACCACCCGGTTAACGCCGGGAACTTCGTTTACGACCCGCAGCGATATTCGCTCGAGCACTTCATGCGGCAGCCGAGCCCAGTCGGCCGTCATCGCATCCTGCGAATTCACCACGCGCACAGCGATAGTATATCCGTACGTTCGTCCGTCCCCCATCACGCCCACGCTTTGTACCGGCAAAAGAACCGCAAAAGCCTGCCAAACCTTTTCGTACAGACCCGCGCGCCGAATCTCTTCCACCACCACTGCGTCCGCGGCCCGCAGCGTATCAAGTCGCCCGCGCGAAACTTCTCCCAGGAGCCGCACGGCTAGCCCGGGTCCGGGAAACGGATGCTTGATCAAAATTTCTTCCGGCAGACCAAGTTCGCGGCCGATCAGCCGGACCTCATCCTTGAATAGATCCCGCAGAGGTTCTATCAGCTTGAAAGGCATGTTCGCCGGAAGCCCGCCGACATTGTGGTGAGTCTTAATCACTGCCGAAGGACCTTTGACCGACACGGATTCGATCACATCGGGGTAAAGAGTTCCCTGCACCAGGAATTTCACCGGAAGACCCTGCGACGATTCCGTGAGCTTTCTCGCTTCCTCCACGAACACGTTGATGAACTCTGCGCCGATTCGCTTGCGCTTTTCTTCCGGGTCCGTAATCCCCTTTAGCCGGCAGAGAAAACGGTCAGAAGCATCTACGCCAATCACGTTTAATCCCAGGCGCGAGCGCAAAAGCTCCAGCGTTTCGCCAAACTCATTCCGCCGCAGCAGGCCGTTGTCGACGAAGACGTTTGTAAGCCGATCGCCGATTGCTCGATGGACCAGTGCCGCCGCCACAGCAGAATCCACTCCTCCGCTCAGCGCGCAGATCGCTCGGCTGCCTTCCGCCTGCTTTCTGATCGACTCGACCATGGACGCGATAAATCCAGCGCGGTCCCAGTTTCGTTTTGCGCCGCAAATTTGAAAAACGAAGTTATTCAGAATGTCCGTCCCGCGCTCTGTGTGGTTGACCTCGGGATGAAACTCCACGCCATACAATTTCTTAGCTGCGTTCTCCACTGCCCCGATGGCGTTATCGGTGCGCCCGGTGACCCTAAATCCCTCGGGAACACCAACCACGTGATCGCCGTGACTGTTCCAAATTTTGAAGCGGCCCGGAATATCAGCGAAAAGCTTCGACCCGTTCTCGATCGCAATCTCCGCACGCCCGTACTCGCGCCGCTCCGCTGGTTCCACTTTTCCCCCGAGCGTATGCGCCATCCACTGCATGCCGTAGCAAATCCCCAGAACCGGAACGTCCAGTTGCAAAACTCTTGGGTCGCAAACCGGGGCGGTCGCGTCATAGACAGAGCTAGGCCCGCCCGATAGCACAATACCCACTGGCTCGAGCGCGCGAATCTCTTCAATGCTCGCAGTGCAAGGCAGAATCGCGGAGAATACTTGCTGTTCGCGGATGCGGCGCGCAATCAGTTGCGTATATTGCCCGCCAAAATCGAGGACGACGATGCCTTGTCGCGTGCTCACGATGCCTCCCGCCTTCTCGCTCTGTTCGCCAGATTTGACCGGGGCTGCTCCGCTGCCTGAAGTCATAGTTCCGCCTAGGGCTATCTCAGAACAATATTCACGAGTTTCTTCGGCACCACGATCGTTTTCAAAATCTCTTTGCCGGCGATCAAGACGGAAATGCGCGGATCCTTCAGCGCCTGATTGATGGTTTCGTCGCCGCTAAAACCATCATCGACCAGTATCTTCCCGCGCAAGCGCCCATTGATTTGAATAATCACCTCAACTTGATCTTCACGCGTCAGATCTTCGCGGTATGCCGGCCATTTCACATTCAAGAGTCCGGTCGGATGCCCAAGCTTCTCCCAAAGCTCTTCAGCGATGTGCGGCGTGATCGGCGAAAGCATCAGCACCAGAATCTCCAGCGTTCGCTTGAGAATCATGGGCGACACTTCCACGTCCAACGGCTCCTGCCCCTGCAGTTCGTTGAGCAGCTCCATAATCAGCGCCACGGAAGAATTAAAATGCCAGCGCACCTCGAAGTCGTTGGTCACGCGCTTCAACGTCTTATGCGCTTTCCGCACCAGCACTTTCTCTTTTGCGGTAGCGGCGGCAAAATCCGTTTTTGCGCTCAGGTCGGTCTCGATGCCGCGCACTCGCTCTGCGTGTTTTGCGATCAGCCGATACACTTTGTTCAGAAACCGCGAGCAGCCTTCAATTCCCTGTTCGCTCCATTCCAGATCGCGCTCAGGCGGCGCGGCAAACAGCGTGTACATGCGCGCCGTATCGCAACCGTATTTATCCGCCATGTCCATCGCGCCCACCACGTTGCCTTTCGATTTCGACATCACCGCGCCGTCTTTATGAACCATGCCTTGCGAAAACAACCGCTTTACCGGCTCGGTTTCCTTCACCATCCCCAGGTCATGCATCACCTTGCAGAAAAATCGCGAATAAATCAGATGCAAAATGGCATGTTCGATCCCGCCGATGTATTGGTCGATCTGAAACCAGTACGCAGCTTTGTCCTTCGCAAAAGCTGCTCGGCCGTCGTGCGGATCCGTGAACCGGTAAAAATACCAGGACGAATCTACGAACGTGTCCATCGTGTCCGTCTCCCGCCGGGCCGGACCTCCGCACTTCGGACACGCCGTATTTACAAATTCCGGCACGCTTGCCAGCGGTGACTGCCCTTCGCCCGTGAGCTTCACGTTCTCCGGCAAACGCACGGGAAGCTGATCGTCCGGAACCGCAACCACGCCGTCCTTCTCGCAATACACCACCGGAATCGGCGTACCCCAATAGCGCTGCCGCGAAATTCCCCAATCCTTCAGCCGGTAGGTTGTCTCGGACTCACCGAAATCCTTGGCCTTGGCGTCGGCTGCCATTTTTACAATAGCTTCATCGGATGTAAGCCCGGTGTAAGGCCCCGAATCCACCAGTTTTCCGTGCTCTGTGGACGCCTCGCTCATTCGATCCAGCCGCACCGGCGGCCCGTTGATCGGCTGCACCACAATCTTAATCGGCAAATGATATTTTTCCGCAAACTCGTAATCGCGCTGGTCATGCGCTGGCACGCACATCACCGCGCCCGTCCCGTAATCCGCGAGAACGAAATTCGCTACCCAAATAGGAATGTTCCCGCCGGAAAACGGGTTCACCGCAAAACGTCCGGTGAAGAAGCCTTCTTTCTCGGCAGTGGCAATGTCAGCCGCGCGCATGCTTTTCTGACGCATGGCTTTCAGCTGCCCTTCGATTGCTCCGCGCCCCGGCACGCCCTCGAGCAGTCGTTCGAGTTGAGGATGCCCCGCCGACAGCACAATCGCCGAAGCGCCAAAAATCGTATCGACACGCGTAGTGAACACTTCCAGCGCCGCGCCTGGCATCTGCGCGATTCCGAATTTCACGCGCGTGCCACGCGATTTGCCGATCCAGTTCCGCTGCTGAACCAAAACGCGCTCAGGCCAGCCCTCGGCTAGCTCGTTCGTTCCTTCCAGCAACGCATCGGAATAATGCGTGATGCGCAAAAACCATTGCTCGATTTCCTTCGGTTCTACCGTGGTAGTTTCATGACGCCAACAGCAACCACCGACTACCTGCTCATTCGCGAGAACCGTTTGGCACTGCGGGCACCAATTCACGCGGCTCCGTTTGCGGTACGCCAAATCCTTCTCCAGCATCCGCAGAAAGAGCCACTGGTTCCAGTGATAGTATTCCGGCTCGCACGATGATATTTCGCGTTCCCAGTCGTACCCGAAGCCGAACCTTTCGCACACAGCCTTCATCTGCGCGATATTCGAATTCGTCCATTCGCGCGGCGCAGTCCCGCTCTTGATCGCAGCATTTTCCGCCGGCAGCCCAAACGAATCCCAGCCCATGGGATGCAGCACGTTGAGCCCGCACATACGCTTGTAACGCGCGACGGCATCGCCAATCGTATAATTCCGCATGTGGCCCATGTGCAGCGTGCCGGAAGGATAGGGCCACATTTCGAGGACGTAATACTTGGGGCGCGAGGGATCTTCCACCGCGCGAAATGCGTTGTGCTCCGCCCATACTTTTTGCCACTTCAACTCGACTTGGCGCGGATCGTATTCGAACAAGTTCACTTCCCCCGGGTCTTTCTTCGTGTGCTCTTGCGCTGACGCTTTTTCGACGCTGCCTTAGCTCCGCTCACCTTTTTGCGCCGCGGCTTCATCCCGTCCCGCCCGCCGGTAACCGGAATACTCACTCCCATCAGCTTCCACAATGCCGCCACATTTCTACGGTCGTCGCCCAACTTGTCGATGGGCGTCTCGAGAATAAACGCCCGCCCCGCGAGAAATGGATGATTCACAATGCGCCCGAATGCTTCAAGGCCAATCTTGCCCTTGCCAATGTGCTCGTGCCGGTCAACGCGAGATCCCAGGTGCGTCTTCGAATCGTTCACGTGAACCACGCGAACGCGGTCAAGTCCCACCGTGCGATCGATCGCCTGCAACGTCTTCTCTAGGCCGTCAGCCGTCCGAATATCCCATCCCGCCGCAAAAGTGTGCGCGGTATCAATGCAAACGCCCAGCGGCAAGTCCGAAGCCGCGTCAAGCACCGCCCGCAATTCTTCAAATCGCGACCCCATAGACGTACCCTGTCCGGCGGTATTTTCCAGCAGGATTTGCAGCCCCTCGAGCTTCAGATTTCTCGCCGCTTGCTTCAACCCCTGCGCAATCGCTGAAACCGCCGCATCCGCACCGCCTTCCCTGGAGCATCCGGGATGCGCCACCAGGAAGTCCGCGCCCAGCGCGAGCGCGCGCACAATTTCCTGATGAAACGCCTGCACCGAACGCGTGCGCAGCACCGGATTCGGCGAAGCGAGATTGATCAGATAATTGTCGTGGACAACCAAAGGCCCAAGTCCAAGCACCTTGCGCCGATCTCGAAAACGCGTCGCGTCCGCCTCTGAAATTCGGGAGGGTCCGCGCACCCACATCCGCGGGCTGGAGGAAAATATTTGCAGCGCGTTTGCGCCTAATCCGTGGGCTATTTCCAGCGCGCCGGAAAGGTCGCCGGCAATCGAAGTGTGTATTCCTATGCGGGTGCTGCCGTCTTTCCAAGCGGGAATTTCAGGTGGTGGAGGTGCTTCCGGACGATACTCGTCAGCTGCGTCAAAAGTTAAATTGATACGGTGGTTTTCTTCCGCCATTACCTCTTGGTGTCCGGGAGCCTAGAAGGCTGGGAATTACGGGCAGCGACACAACAGCTTCGCGCGCATCCGCTTAAACGACAATTCTAACGGAAACCCGCGCGTTCCGCAAACACTCTCCCAGCCGCACAAAATCACGAGGTCGGAACAGCCGAGGAAGACGGTGTGAGTCTTCGCACGTCGAACAGTTCGAAACTACGATAAAGCAGCCGCTGAAGTCGCGCCGTAGAAGCTAAACCATGGTTTTGCGGCGGACAGCTTCGAGTTCACATTATTAATGTTTTTCACGCCCTGGTCTTGCAGCCAGTCTTCCAGAGCTTTCGGCCCTTGCTTCGCGTAAACCGGAATGCCTTCCTTCCAAGTCGCTCGCCCGCACAAAACGCCCGAGAAATTCACCCCAGATTCAGCCGCCAGCTCCAGCGTTTCAGCGAAAACGTCGTTGTTCACTCCCGCAGAGAGATAAATAAATGGCTTTTTCGCAACCGCAGCAGCTTTGCGGAAATAATCCTTCGCCTGATCCCGCGTGTAAGCCGATTCGCCCTTGCAAGCTTTCGAACCGGCTACGAATGCCATGTTCACCGGAACCTCCACCTTCAGCACGTCAACTCCATATTGCGGCTTCGAAAATTCCTCCATGCTGCGCGTAACGATCTCCGGCTTCTTGCGCGCATACCCCACGCCTTTCTCGTCACCACCCTCTTCGTAGCCCACGAATTCAAGAAAGAACGGAACATCCGAAGCAACACATTCGGCTCCGATGCGTTCAACCCAAGCGTGTTTGATGTCGTTCACTTCGCGCGAATCGAATGGCGTGTAGTACAGCAAAATCTTGATGCAATCTGCGCCAGCCGCCACCAGCCGACGCACGGACCAAATGTCGAGTAGGTCGGGCAGCCGCCCAGGCCGCGTGTTGTCGTACCCGCTGTTTTCGTAAGCCAAAAGCAGCCCTGCATTCGCCGCGCGCACTTTCGCGGCCGGCAAACCGTACTCCGGATCAAGCAGTATGGCGCTGGCATGTGGCGTCAGGACGCGCACCACGGCGGTCTTGAACTCCTCCATCATCTGCGCAGTCACGTCTTTTTTATCGATACCCTTGTCCTTGGCTATCGCACTCTTCAGCGACCCGCGCTGATCCATAGCCGCTGCAGCGATTACTCCGCGCGCATCCGACACGGCTTTCATGCCCTTCTGTTTGCCCGGCGTGATCTTCATTGCGTGTGCCTCCAAAAATATTTCGAGTTTGAGCGTGAGCGCGCATTCTAGCACGGGACTTGGAAGGTGTGGAATGCCGTGAAGCACACAACGCGATTCGGCACCCGTCGCGCCGTAAAATCAGAGCCGCACGATGTGATGCTGCTGCGAGTCCACCGAAACCACCCGCGATAGCTCGTCCAGAAAACCCGAGCCATAACCGGCCATCCAGGGCAGCGGCGAAGCCGAGCGCTCCTGCAAACCGCGGTGCGGGTACAACGCATCGAGCAACAGTTTCTCGTACCGATCCAGAACCCCTCTGCGCACATTTTCAGCGCGCCCGGCTTTGCCCTTTATTTTACCGAACTGGTGGAGCATCTTGCCCTCGGCGGCATCCAATGCGTCAATCAGCGTTCGGTCGAGTTTCTCAAGCGGATTGCGGAATGATTTCATCAGTCGCCGCAACGCTTTTTCGCCGGCATCAAAGCGCCGCGTAAGAGCCCGCGGCAAGTATTTTTGTTCCATTCGGGATCGCAACTGCTGGCGCCCCCGTAAAACGTCACCGATTGTGAAGCCAAATTTCTCGAGCTTCCGCCCCACCAGCGGCTCAACAATCGTAAAGCTCGCGCGCGGCAGAATCGCCGGCATGCGGCCGAGAAGTTTTGCGTAAACTACCTGCGCTTGCGCCATGTAAGCAATTTCGGCAGGCCCGGCGATATACGCGGCGGTCGGAAGCAGTATGTCCTGAACGATGGGACGTAGCAGCACGTTGGGCGTGAACGCCTCGGGAGTCTTTTCAATCGCAGCGCGAAGTTCTTCCAACGTAAACGATGCATGCCCGGCGTAAAACTTGCCGTTACGGCTTCGCAGCGCCTCCCGGCGTCCGTCCAGGTTGTAAAAAAGCAGCGTAGATCCGGAACTCACTTTCACCTGCGCGTGAAACCCGGCGTGTTCGAGCTCTTTCGAACGCGCGATGAGCGTGTCGCGCAATGAGTCCGCATCCTCCAACGCGCGACGATAGACGCTTGCCGAAAAACGGTGCAGCCGCTCATCCAGTGGATCTAGGAAAATAATCCCCCGCCCCGCCATCAACCGCGCCATCAGTTTTCCAAACGCCGACCCGTAGGTTTCCTCAGGCGTATAGGATTCCCGCAAGGCCCGCCCAATTTCTTCGGCGAATCCTCCCTGCAGACTTTCAGCCGCCTTCGCTACAAGCGCCGTGATGCCAGGCCCAAGTTTTACTTCCCCAACGCGCCGTCCCGATTCTGTTGCTGTTTCGGTCAACTCGAATTGCGATAGACCCGTGTCTCCACCGGCGTTCCATGCCACGTGATTAACTTCCGCCAAGTCGTGATCTTCAGTCGCCAGCCAAAATACTGGAACAGCGTCGATGCCTTTTTTCGAAGCTTCATCCGCATAGCGCACCGCGGATATCGCCTTGTAAAGGCTGTAAGCAGGCCCGGTAAACAAGCCCACTTGTTGCCCGGTGACTATCGCGGCTGCTCCGCGGGCGAGGCGGTCGAGGTTGCTGAACGTGTCCGCCCCAGCGCCAAACGCGCGGTTTTGCTCCCGCAAGACTTCCACCACGCCGCTGCGTACTTGCGGAGCTAGATCGATCTTGCGTGCAGCCGCGACGATTCCAGCCATCGTGGGCGGCTGCTCGTAGTACCGCGCCACGCGAGCGAAATCCTCCACGAACGTTGAGAATAGTTTTGTGGTATGAGGAATTTCGCTAAACCGAAGACAGTCAGACTCCATGGGGGAGGTCATGATACACGCGCACAATGTTCGCAGCAACGAGAGTGGGACGTGCGCAGGCCTCGGAAGTTAGCAAAAGAAAAATGAAACCCCAAACGATGCCTAACTCGCCTCAACGCCGGCTCCCCACGCTTGTCCGCATGAACGTATTCCATAGGTTGGTCGGGCTAACTGGCCACGACTACCACTACAACAGATGCGCGGATTGAGCCGTGAGATTCGACAACAACGCGTCAATTTCATGGCGGGCAGATTCACCAACGGGAAGAAGCGGCGGCCGCGCGGGGCCCCCATAGTAGCCCATTCGATCGAGGGCATATTTCAAACCGGCAATTCCGTATTGGGGGCCGAACATTTTCGCCGGTGCGATGAGCTGCTGCGCCAGTGAATGCGCCTTGGCGCTCTCGCCCGCGCGCGAGGCTTCGTAAATCTCCACACATAATTCCGGAAACGCGCAGGCCAACGCGAGAATTGCTCCTACAGCGCCTTTTTCCAGCGATTCGTAGAGAGTGGACGCCGAGCCCACCAGCGTCTGAAACTCTTTCGGCGCTGCGGCGATAATATCTGCGATGCCCTGCACATCACCCGAGCTGTCTTTCATCCCAATAATATTGGCGTGCCTGGAAACCCGCGCGATTAACGGCGCTTCCACGGTGATGTGCGTGAAAATCGGCACGGAATAAACCATGATTGGAATGCGCGCAGCATCTGCCACTCGCAAGTAGTGCTCGGCAAGCGCATCTTCCGACATGGCCGGCTTATAAAAACTCGGCGTTCGCACCAGCCCCGCCGCGTAACCCAGCGACGCAGCACGATTCGTGTGCTCGATAGTTTCCGCAGTTGATTCGGCGCCGCTCCCCGCGATCAGGATTTTGTTATGCGCCGCAGCTTCGCGCGCAGCTTCCCAGATACGGTAAACCTCATCCCAGCGCAGCAGAACAGACTCGCTCGTCGAACCGTTAATCGCATATCCGGCAAGCCCCGTCTGGTTGTAGCGCTTGATGTTGTCGCGCAGGTGCGCAACGGACACGCTTCCGTCAGCCTCGAACGGAGTGGTAAGCGGCGCAAAGATACCCTGAAGTTTCACCACGTTATTTTATATCAAGAGCGAGCCAAGATTTTAGGGTTTAGAACCTCGAAGGCCAGCTCACAAATTCCCTACTTGCGCTCCGCAGCCGCCGCGCTCTTGCGCCGGTGTAGGTCCTGCAGCGCGCCGACATCCGCCGAATGCCCCGCCATCGCCCGAATCCCTCGCGCCGCGGCGCTTGCCGCCGAAAGAGTGGTAATGCAAGCAATGTTGTAACGAATGGCAGCCCGCCGAATGGATTTCTCGTCCCAGAAAGACTCCCGCCCCAGCGGAGTGTTGATGACCAGATCGATCTTTCCGGTCTTTATCAAATCCACAATGTTCGGCCTGCCTTCATTCACTTTGTAAACAGACTCAATCTCGATCCCCGCGCTAGCCAACGCCGCTGCGGTACCTCGCGTGCCCACCACCTTCAGCCCCGCAGCCAGAAGGTCCTGAACAACAAACGCGAGATGCCTCTTGTCATGATCGTTCACGCTGAGAAATACGGTTCCTTCGAGCGGCAACCGCTGTCCCGCTGCGAGTTGCGCCTTCGCGAAAGCCAATCCAAACGTTGAAGCGATGCCCATCACTTCGCCGGTGGACCGCATTTCTGGCCCCAGAATCGTATCGACGCCTCGGAATTTGTTGAACGGAAAAACCGGCGACTTCACCGCGTAGAAATTTCCCACCGTGAGTTCTTTCACGCCCTTCGTTTCAGTGCACGGAAGCTTCAAATCGCGCAGCTTGCGCCCGGTCATCAACCGCGCGGCCACTTTCGCCAGCGGTACCCCCGTCGCCTTGCTCACATAAGGAACTGTTCGCGACGCGCGCGGGTTCACTTCCAGCACGTACACCGTGTCGCGCTGGATCGCGTATTGCACGTTCATCAGTCCCACCACATTCAAAGCGCGCGCCAGCCGCGAAGTATATTCGCGAATCCGTTCCAGTATCGAAGGCTTCAGCGTCACCGACGGCAGCACGCACGAAGAATCCCCCGAATGAATTCCCGCTTCCTCAATGTGCTCCATGATCGCCGCGATCACCACGTCTTCGCCATCGGCAAGCGCGTCCACGTCCACTTCGGTCGCGTCTTCCAGAAACTGGTCGATCAGAATCGGCCGCTTCGGGTCCGAAGCTGTTCCCATCAGCGCGGCCTGCGCCACGTACTCTTCCACCGTCTTCAAATCGTACGCGATCACCATCGCGCGGCCGCCTAGAACGTAACTCGGCCGCACCAGCACGGGTAGCCCAATCTCGGTGGCAACTTTCACCGCTTCCTGAGGCGTCAGCGCCGTGCCTGCACGCGGCTGAGGAATTTTTAACTCGTTCAGCAACGCTCCGAACCGCCTACGGTCTTCCGCCAAATCAATCGATTCCGGATCCGTCCCGATTATCTTTGCTCCGTTGCGTTTCAATTCCAGCGCCAGATTCAGCGGAGTCTGCCCGCCGAATTGCACGATCACTCCCTCCGGTTTCTCGCGATCGAGAACCGCCAGCACATCCTCCAGCGTGAGCGGCTCAAAGTAGAGCCGGTCGGACGTGTCATAATCCGTCGAAACTGTCTCCGGATTGCAATTCACCATCACCGTCTCATAGCCGTCTTCTTTCAACGCGAAGGCCGCGTGGCAACAACAATAATCAAATTCAATTCCCTGCCCGATCCGGTTCGGCCCGCTCCCCAGAATCACAACTTTGGGCCGCTCG
>Ga0209655_10000582_pt1 | contig 13891 bp, 13 predicted proteins | sample BogFormECP03_OM2_FD_188236 | JGI IMG/M metagenome (GOLD analysis project Ga0209655, IMG submission 188236) | Bog forest soil microbial communities from Calvert Island, British Columbia, Canada - ECP03_OM2 (SPAdes) (version 2) | ecosystem: Environmental > Aquatic > Freshwater > Wetlands > Bog ...
GAATGACCTTCACCCGAGTAGAAAAGGACTGGGAGACCGCGCGGCTGGCGTTGCGCATCCACAGCATCCGGCAAATCGCCGTGCAATACGAAGGCACCGAAGAGCGCATCATCTCGCGCGTTCCGGACGTCAGCACCACCGGCATGTTCATCAATACCAGCCGCACCTATACCGAAGGCGCGGTGCTCAACCTCAGTTTCTGCCTCGCGCTCTCCGGCCTGGAAGTTCATGTGCGCGGCGAAGTGCGCTATTCCCTTCCCGGAGTCGGCGTTGGGGTGCAATTCATTGACATCGCCGAGAACGCCATTCATTCCATCGAGCAGGAAATCCAGCTTACGCGCCGCACCGTGCGGCCGGCGCACAAAGCGACCAGTCCGAAGGCGACCCGCCTGCGGTTAGCTCGTCGAAAACCAGCTCGCCGCAAGCCAACCCGTCGCAAACCGTCGAAATCAAAAGCAACGCCGCGCAAACCCAGGTAGCCAGAATGCGCCCTGAAATTACCTTCTTCTATATACGCCATCGTTTCTTGGCAGGAGTATAATGCGGTCCTGAGGAGGTTCACACCATGTCTGACGCAACAAAGAAAGTCCCCTCGCAGGCGGAAATTGAATTTCTCGCTTATCAAATTTTTCTGGAACGCGGCGGCGAGCCGGGCAGTGACCTGGCCGATTGGCTGGCAGCCGAAGAACAACTGAAAACGCGGAGCGAAACCGAAGCTCCTGCCGCGCAACGTACTGACACCGCTCCTACTCCCATGCGCAAGAGCGCTGCCGGCGCCTGAACACGTTAGTGAAAATCGTGCGACGTGGTTTCCGCCCGCGTGATGGACAACGGCTGAACGCTCTGCACTTTCACGGAAACCACGTTGTCCTGATGCTGTAGCTGGCCTTCGATCAGCAGAAATTGCTGATGCACGATGGTCACGTGGTGTTCTTCATAGACACGCGGCGTCACAATCGCGTTCGCAATCCCGGTTTCATCCTCGATGCTGAGGAACACAAAACCTTTCGCGGTGCCCGGCCTCTGCCGCGCGATCACCCCGCCGGCCACCCGCACATGCGTCCCGTCCGGCAGACGATTGAGTTCGCTGGCCGTCAGAACTCCCTGCCGTTTCATGCTCGCGCGATGATATTTCATCGGGTGCGGGCCTACGGTCATTCCTGTCCCGCGAAAATCGGCCACCAGGCGCTCCTCCGGCGTCATCGGCAGCAGCGGCGAATTCGCGATTGTTTTTCCCAGTGTTATCGCCTTTTCCATTGTGGTCGTTGCCGGCTCGCCTGCCTCCTGCTCAACGTTCGCGGCACTCTCTGCCTGCTCGCATTGTTCCAGTAACGGTCCCGCACTGCGCGCCGCGCGTTCCACTTGCCACAAAGCGTCCCGGCGATGCGCGCCGTGCGCTCCGCCGATAAAATTCAATGCGCCAATTTCCGCCAGCGCCGTCAACTCCGCTTTGCGTATGGCCGGAACACGCAGCTTCAAATCATCCAGCGAACGAAACACGCGCGCTTTCCGTTCGCGCACGATTTCCTCTGCAATCTCGCCGCGCAATCCCCGCACGTAGCGCATCCCCAGCCGCACACTCAGGCCCTCGCTCTGCTTTTCCAGCTTGCACAACCAATCCGAGCACGTCACATCAATCGGCCGGATGCGCAATCCATGCCGCTGCGCATCCTTCACCAGCGTCGCCGGCGAATAAAATCCCATCGGCTGATTGTTCAGCATCGCCGCCGTAAAAGCGGCCAGGTAATGGCATTTCAAATACGCGCTGGCATACGCCAGCAACGCAAAACTCGCCGCGTGTGATTCCGGAAATCCATACAGCGCAAACGAAGTGATGGACTGCACAATCGTGTCCTGCACGTGGCCCGTAATCCCCTTCTTCTCCATCCCGCGCCGCAGTTTCTGCTCGATATCCTTCATGCGCTTCTCCGAACGCTTGAAACCCATCGCCCGGCGCAACTCTTCCGCTTCGCCTCCGCTAAATCCCGCCGCGATCATCGCCATGCGCAGCAGCTGCTCCTGAAATAGCGGCACGCCCAATGTCCGCGCCAGCACCGGTTCCAATGACGGATGCAGACAAGTGGCCGGCTCGTGCCCCTGCCGCCGCTTCAAATACGGATTCACCATCTTTCCCACAATCGGCCCCGGCCGGATAATCGCCACCTGCACCACAATGTCGTAAAAACGCACTGGCCGCAGCCGCGGCAGGCAGGACATCTGCGCGCGGCTCTCAATCTGGAACATTCCCACCGTGTCCGCCCGGCGCAAAGTTTCGTAAACCACCGGATCGTCCGACGGCAGGCGTCCCAAATCAATTTCTTCGCCGTAATCCGTGCGAATAATTTCCAGCGATTCTTCCAGCACCGCCATCATCCCCAGTCCCAGCAAATCCACTTTCACGATGCCCATGTCTGCGCAATCTTCTTTGTCCCATTGCACCACCACGCGCCCCGGCATCGTCGCGGGCTCCAGCGGCACCACCGAATCCAATTGCCCCTGGCATACCACCATGCCTCCGGAATGCTGGCCCAGGTGCCGCGGCAAATCCTGAAACTGCACGCACAGCTCCAGAAATTTGCGAATCTGCGGATGCGTCAAATCCAGACCCACATCCTTGAAATGCCGCGCCAGCGTGTCGTTTTCGCTTTTGTATTCCCAGGCGCTCACCAGGCTGGTCAAGCGGTCCAGCGTTTCGGAATTAAACGAAAGCGCCTTGCCGATTTCGCGCGCCGCCGATTTCCCGCGATAGGTAATCACGTTCGCGGTCATCGCCGCGCCCAATTTCCCGTAGCGCTCGTACACATACTGAATCGCGCTCTCGCGCTGGTCGCCGCTGGGAAGATCCAGGTCAATATCCGGCCACTCGCCGCGCTCTTCGGAAAGAAATCGCTCGAACAGCAGATCCATTCCCACCGGATCCACCGCCGTAATGCGCAACGCGTAGCACACCGCGCTGTTCGCCGCCGATCCCCTCCCCTGCACCAGAATATTGCGCTCGCGGCAAAAACGAATGATGTCCCAGACGATCAGGAAATATCCTTCCAGTCCCAGCCGTTCGATCATTCCCAATTCTTTTTCGATCTGCGCGCGCGCTTTTTCGTTTTGAAACCCGTAGCGGTAAATCATTCCTTCCATGGTGCGCTCGCGCAGAAAATGCGCCTGCGATTTCCCGCCCGGCACCGGATACCTGGGAAACTCGTACCCCAGATCGTGCAAATCGAATTGCAGGCGCGCGGAAAGCAGCTGGGTATTGGCGATGGCCTCGGGAAGATCCGCGAATAAACGCGCCATCTCCTCCGGCGATTTCAAATATCGTTCGGAATTGCGCCCCAGCAGCCGCCCCGCGGTTTCGAGGGTGCGGTGATGACGCAGGCAGGTAAACACATCCAGCACTTCGCGCCGCTCCGGCTGCGCGTAGCACACGCCGTTCGTCGCCAGCAGCGGCAAACGCAATTTCCGCGCGATTTCCACTGCCGCGTGATTGCGCGCTTCCTCGGCGCGATCAAAATGCCGCTGCAATTCCATGTACACATTTTCACGCCCAAAAATTTCGCAAAGCTGCCGCACGCACGCCAATCCATTTTCCACGCCGCCGCGCGCCAGCGCGTGCGCTAGCGGCCCTTCCTTTCCTCCCGTCAGGCAGATCAGCCCCGCGGCCCTTTCTCCCACCTCTTCGTCCGACACCTGCCCTTCGCCCTTGCGCGCGCGCAATTTCATGCGCGTAATCAACCGGCAAAGGTTTTGGTAACCCACACGCGTTTCCACCAGCAGGGGAAACCTCCACCCCGCCGCGGACGTCACCTCCGCCCCAATATGCGCGCGCACCGAAATCTTCTTCGCCGCCAGATAAAAGCGCGGCGCTCCATACACTCCATCGCGGTCTAGCAACGCCATCGCCGCCATCCCGCGCCCCGCACACCTCTCCGCCAATTCCTCGGGTAGAGACGCGCCCTCCAGAAAACTGAAAGCCGACCGCGCATGTAGTTCCGTGTACATGTGTATTCATCTCGTTAAAAAATCAGTGATTAGTGATTGGTGAGTAGTGATTGGTGACCGTTCATTTGTATCGAATAGAAAAAATGAGGTGATTTGTGACGAAGTAATTTGTTTTCTGTGAATTGCAAGATTGGAGGTGCGAGAAAGGCGTTTGCCTGCATCGAATAGGAAAAATGAAGTGGTTTGTTTTGTGTGAGTTGCAAAATTGGGGAGTGGTTCATTTGTATTGAATAGAAATTGGTGGTTTTGGGGGCAGGGGGCGTAGAGAAAGGCAAAAGATTTAACACAGAGAACACAGAGAAAAGCGGAGAGCACAGAGAAAGAAGGAGAGAGCCCCGCCTGCGGCAGGCAGACGGCGCTGAGGAAGGCGGGAGAGATCCTTCGCCCGGCATGAAACAAAGGCGCCGGACTCAGGATGACGATGCTGGTCGCATGGTCAGAGGCGCAGAAGGCGCTGGAGCGGCGGCCGACGACTGGGAGGGCCGGGGAGAGGGCGCTGGATCGGCCGACGGTGATGTTCGAGATTTTCACAGATTCATCATCCTCTGGTGGCGGGCGAAATGCAAAAGGTAGTGTGTGTACAGGACGCTGCTGCCCGGTGAAGGGCGGCAATGGGATTTGCCACACACTTCAATCGTACATACCGCGCACAAACCAACTGCGGCACGTTGCGTCGTAATAAACGCAATACAAACCCGCGCGCATGTGCACTTGCGCATCCTGCACCGCCGCAATCACCTGCATATTCACCTGCACATTCACATGCACGTCCGCGCTTCCACTCGCACTTCCACTCGCAGTTCCGCCCGCATCCCCGCCATCAAACGCAATCTCCAAATCCCACTCCTCCTGCTGCCACGCATCCCTCCGCCACCAATCCCCCGAAATCCGCCACGGCCCGGATGCCGTCACCACCCGCCCATACAAACCGCGGAAAAATATTTTCACCGGGCGCCCTTCGCGTAATTCCACCCGCGCCGCCAAACGCGGCCGGAAAATCCGGCAACCCGTCGCGGGTCTGCGCACAACAGCAGCAGCCTCGCCGTCGCCGCCCGACGCGGATTTCTTGCTCGCTCTTCCTCGCGCTTTCGTTTCATTCATAGACGGAAAAAACCGGTTCATCCGGAATTCCCCCGGCCGATGCGTATCTGTCAATTCCGGCGAACCGATATTCGCGCCGCCCACCAGCTTGGCCAGCCGTGCCACGGTCAACTCCAATTTTTCCGGGTCCGGCGAATTGGGCACAAATAATCCATGCTGCGTCGTACGCGGCCGCGCCGGGTCTGCCCCCAGCGTAATTTTCACGATCGCGCCCGCTGGAGGATCCGCCTGCAACTGCAAGCGCAGCAATTTCAAAAGCATCTTGGAATCCCGCATGGGCACGGGCAGATGCAAAACCTTTTCGTACGCCTTCGCAGCCGCCGTTTCCACTCCCACTCCCGCCGCCACAACATTTTTCCCGCGAACTGACTCCTCTTTCTCGAATGCATCCCCCAAATCAAATCGCACCCGAATCGCCGCAGCGCTCAAAGCCCGCGCCGCCAATCGCGCGCACACCTGATCCAGCAATCGCCCCAGCACAAACGCCAGCGGCTCCAGATCCTCCACCGCATCATCCAATTCCATCTCTTCTTGCAAAATTTCCGCCGGCTCCGCCAGCACCAACGCACGCGCATGCGCCCCGCGCGCCAGTTCCTGCAAACGCACTCCTTCCTGCCCCAATCGCTCCGACAATTCCAGCACCGGCAACGCCGCCAGCGCCGCGCAGGTGCGTATGCCCCAGCGCTGCAGCGTTAGCAAAGCTTCCGCCGAAGGCGCGAGCGCCTGCACCGGCAAGCCGCTCAAATACCGCGCTTCCTCTCCCTGCGGAATCACGGTAATTCCCGCAAAGCCGCGCGCCGCATGTACGGCCACTTCCAGATTCGCGGATACCGCCACGTGCACGCGCAAATGCATTGCCGCCGCGCGCCGCGCAAATTCCCGCGCGATATTTTCCTCCGCGCCAAATAATGAATGCAGCCCGGCCAGATCCGTCAGAATCGTGTCCTGCACATGATCTTCCACGCGCGGAGACATGGACCATCCCAGTTCGAGCAACGCCGCATGCGCCGCCTGCTCCTGCGCGCGCGAACGCCGCCGAATTTCCACTGCGCACAATTGCGCCTGCGTTTGCGCCATCCCCAGTTGAATTCCCGCGCGCCACGCCGCATCGTTAGCCGCCACCACATTGATCAACGGCGCGGTCCCATCCACCAGCGCGACGGGTTTGCCACTCAGCTCGGCCTCAGCGCGCAGCACCGCCTGCACCATGAAATTCGCAACGTGAATAGCAGCAAACGCCATATTTTTTCGAATGCACGGCCTCATCCGGCAAAATCGCGCCAGATTTCACAACAAAGTTATTTCCGCTTGGCTGCAATCGGCAGGCTGAAAAAATCCCAATCCATCCGCGTCCTAAAAATCCCTTCGTTGGCCACTCGCGGTGCCGCGGCAAAACCGCCCCGAAAATATCCCGCGCCCCCCTTCTGCATGCGCGAACGCAACACTTCCCCCCGCGCGCTCCTCCCCTCGAGCAACCATCCCCAAGGCAAACGCGAAAAATCCTCTGCGCGCCCCGCCGCGCTCTCCACCGGCATCCGCGACCAACCCGCCGCCCCCGCCTCCAGCCGCAATCCCAACGAAGCGCAGCTCTTCGCGTTCGATTCCTGCTCCAGCAGCATCAGAATCGTCGGCGTATCTTCCACCGCGCGCCGAAAGCGGAACCAGGAATCCAGCGGCACGTGGCGCACCAGCCGCGGCGCAATATCGCTCAAGTCCACGGCAATCAATCCAAAGCCTCCGCCCTGCAGCAATAAATCCGTCGCGCGCAGCGTCTGCTCCACATTCCGGCAGCGCACCCACAATAATTTCCGCAATTCCACTCCGGCCGCTGCCGCCGAATGCGGATCAAACGCATCTCCACCATCAATCAACGCGCAAGATTCTTCCTGCGCCGTGCGCGCGCGCAAAGCCGCCAGCAGCAAACTGGTGCGCCCCGAACACGACGGCCCAAAAATTTCCGTCAGCGCTCCGCGCGGCAACCCTCCGGTCAATAAATCAATTTCCGGAATGCCGCTGGAAACAGTGACCACCTCCTGGCGGTCGCGATAATTGAACGGCGCAACCACGCGCCCCGCCAGAGCGAGTTCCACCTTAGAGCGCAGCGCGGCAAAGTTGGCGGCCATGGTCGGGTCAATTGTCAGCGTCCAAAAGCGTCGTCTTAATCTTCGCTTTTTGTTCGCCCAGAGGAATTCTCCACCACTCCCCCGCGATTGTCAATCACCCGCCCTTCTAGATATGGATCACTCAGGTTTTCGGCTGGAACAGACAAACTTCCGCCGCTCAAATGTCGCAGGAGGTTTTGACTTTGTAGCGGCCAGCTTTAGCTGGGCGCCTTTGACTTGGATTCTGTTTTTGAATTATGTAGCGGCCGCTTCGTCCCGTGCTTTTCGGGACGAAGCGGGCATCTTGGTTCTGTCGTTGGTTTTGCTCTTGAACTTGTAGCGGCCGCCTGCTTTTTAGGCGGGCGTAGTTGACTTTGTTTTTGAATTTGCAGCCACGACAAAAACTAGCGCGCGGCCGCGGTTTCTTTGGCGCAATCGTCGAGCGTTGGGCGCTTACTGGGCTAGCGTGAGGAGCGGTTTGCCTTTTTCAACGATGTAGGTGGACAGCGCTGCGCTGTTGCCGCTACTGACGTTCTTCGCGGTGTGCACCGTTCCGGCGGGGATGAAGAAGACTTCGCCGGCCTTGACCGTCACCGGCGGCTGGCCCTCAAGCTGAAACTCCAGCGTGCCTTCCAGCACATAGACGAGCTCTTCGCCCGGATGCGTGTGCCTGGGGACCGCCGCTCCAGGAGGAAAATCCGCGCGCACTTGGATGACCTCGCGTCCGGGAACGCTGAGATCGTGCCGCTGCAGTTCGCTGCGCTTGATGCCCGTCTGCTGCGACTGTGCCACACGCAGTGCCGCACCGCTGGCGAAGATCAGCAACGCTACTGCCAAGATTCGAGCCGTTTTCATGTGAGTCTCCTTTTGCCTTCTGCGTATCCGCTGCGGACGATTCGGGTTCTGCTACGCGCGCATTTCGTTCTGGGTATCAAGGTGCGTAATGGGTGAAGACATAGTCGTTATCTTTCGCGGGAATGTGGCAGGGGAAGCAGGCCTCGTGCAGCGCCTTGTCACCCGGCTTCTCGCCTGTAAAGTCAGCGAAGCCCCAGCCTCCCGTCGCGGCGTACTTCTTTGAGTCCTTGACCATGAACTGAACGTTCATGCGGGACGCCACAACGAAAGATTGCGCGCCGGGGAACGGACCGTCCAGGACTTTGTTGTTGAATTCCGACGAGACACGATTCCAATGAATCGCAGCAATGATGCTGCCGTCTGGAAACGGGAGCGTCCCTTCCTTGAACGCCTTGATCGCTATTTCGTTGCCGAGTTGGGCGCGTATCTGGTCGGTCTTGGGTGGGATTAGAAGGTTGGCCACGGCGATCACTTTCCAATCGCGGTATCCGGCGGGGATTTTCACTCCGTAAATCGGCGAGGAGTCTCCGTTGGATTGTCCAGATGCGTGGGGGATGCGGGTGAGAATTACGGCCACGGTTGCAACGGCGAGCAGCAAAAAACCGATGCGTTTCATCGCGTTCCTCCTTTTAGAATTTCCAGCACCGCTCTTTGCTTTGTGTAGTTACGCGTCCGCTCACTTCGGCAGTTCTGTGCCGGCCTGCTCTGCCACCATGAACTTGGCGTACCAGTCGGGCCAGTTCTCATCTCGTTTGCCGGTGCGCTTTTCGTGTTCGCCGTGCGCGGCCTCGGCGCGGCGCATCGCGTTCGCCAAATCGTTCACCGAGGCAAAGGTTGTGGTCGCGGGGTCAATGCGGCCGGGCAGGCGCGCGGTGATTTCCTGCAACAGCCAGCCATTGCCGTCCGGATCTTTGAACGACGCGAACGAGCGGTAGCTGCGATGTTCGGGATCCGGGCCGCTGACGCGAACGCTTCCAAACAGGTAGGTCTCGTCGCTGCCCGCGTACACGCCGGCGTTGTGGAACACTTCGCTGACCTGGACTCCGCGCTCGAGCAACGCTTTGCGCGCGGCGACGATGTCGGAGACGATCAGGTATAGGCCCTGCGCCGAGCCGGGTGCGGCCGCGGTCACGTTCTTCCCGATGATGACCGACGAGCCGGAGCCGGGCGGGGTGAGCTGGATCACGCGGTACCCTTTACCATCATCGTAGTCGGCGTCAAGCCGCCAGCCGAGCTTCAGGTAGAACGCTTTGGCGCGGTCCGCATCCGAAACGGGGATGACGACGATCTCGAACTTCATGTCGCCTGTCGCGACGGCGGGGTTCATGCCAGGGACTGCGTTCGTGCTCATAATTGCCTCCCGAGTTTTGCGATTTATTTACCCTCATTGCCACCAAGCAGGGCGAGCGACAGGTCCAGCAGAAATACCCGCCACCTCAAAAAGACGGCGGCGTGAAATTTCCATCGCTTTTGCTTCCTTCATGGCTGCTCTCCCCCTGAATAGTTTTGCGGGTTTTTATTTATGCAACGGTTGATGTGCCGGAATGTCGAAGAGGGCGCCAAGCAGGACGCCAAGGATTCAGTGCACGCTACCTCAGCGGGTGCGAATCTGACTCAGCTCATTCTCATTGTCAAGAGCAGGCTCGCGAGCACAGCATCTGTCCGCTTGCGCTAATCGGCGGCGGTTAAGCCTTTAGGCAACTACTGGTAGGCGCAACACTTTCGCGGCCGACTGCTGGTGGTGAGCAGGACGGCGAAGCCCAGCCTGTTTCTCATTTCGATACACTCTCCGCGAATACCTGCTGCATCTTTCCCCCAGATGAAGGATTTTACTGGCGTCCTCCACTGCCTCTCATCAGTGGAGGGCAACCCAAATTTGGTCGCCAAGCCGCCGCGCACGCAGTTTCCAGCCCTGCCGCCGGCCGGCAGCGACCGCCGCAAGGGAGATAAATGGAAATCGGTTCAGGCGTACGTATCGGCCCCTTTGAAGTCTTTGCTCCGCTGCAACCCGCCGTCTCGATGGTCCGCCACTACGGCGAACATCACTTCCCCGGCAGATTGATCGTCGTCGAAGGCATCGACGGCTCCGGAAAATCTACCCAGCTCAGCCTGTTGCACAAATGGCTCGAAGCGAAAGGTTACGGCGTGGTTTTTAGCGAATGGAATTCTTCGCCGCTGGTGAAAGACACCACCAAGCACGGCAAGAAGAAAAAGCTGCTCACGCCCGCCACCTTTTCGCTGATTCACTCCACCGATTTCGCCGACCGCACCGAGCGCAGCATTCTGCCGCTGCTGAAAGCCGGCGCCGTGGTGTTGTGCGACCGCTACATCTATACCGCCTTCGCGCGCGACGTGGCCCGCGGCATGGATCGCGATTGGGTGCGCGAGCTCTACCGATTCGCCGTCAAACCCGCGATCGCTTTCTATTTTCGCGTTCCGCTGGAAACCGCCATTCATCGCCTGCTCGATGGCCGCGATGGCTTCAAATTCTACGAAGCTGGCATGGATCTGAATTTGGCGGACGATTCCGTGGAAAGTTTCCGCATGTTTCAGGGCCGAATCTTGTCGGAATACGAAAAAATGATCCCGGAATTCGGCCTCACCGTGGTGGACGCCACGCTCCCCATCGAAATCCAACAGATGCAAGTGCGCCAAATCGTGAAAGCACACTTGGATAAAGCCAAGGAATTGAGGGTACAAGGATGAGAGAAACCTACGGAAGGCTACTGCCGGAGATGCGCCTGGGCGATCTCGCAGGAAAATTGATCGTCATCGAAGGCACCGATGGCGCCGGTCGCAGCACTCAGATAGATCTGCTGAAACCGTGGCTGGAAGAGCTCGGCCACGCGGTGGTGGATACCGGCATGACGCGCTCGCCCCTGGCCGGTGATGGAATTCGCCGCGCGAAGGAAGGCAATAATCTCGGCCGCGTCACCCAAGCCCTGTTCTACGCCACCGATTTCGTCGATCGCCTGGAAAATGAAATCGTCCCCGCCCTACGCGCTGGCTTCATCGTGCTCACCGACCGTTACATTTATTCGCTCATGGCCCGCGCTATCGTCCGCGGCATGGATCCGCGCTGGATTCGCAGCATTTATAGCGTCGCGCTCAAACCGGACGCGGTCTTCTACCTGCGCCTCGGCATTGATCAGCTGCTTCCGCGCGTCGTCTTCAGCCGCGGCTTCGATTACTGGGAATCGGGAATGGATCTATATCCCGGCCACGATATGTTCGACAGCTTCTGCAGCTATCAATCCGCGCTGCTAACCGAATTCGATCGCTTAAGCGCCGAATTCAATTTCCAAATGGTGGATGCCGCAGCCGACGCGCGAACTGTCTGCGCACAGCTGCAGCACAATATCCTGCAGCTCCTGGAACGCGACTCGCGCAAAAACTTTATCTCGCGCCTCTACAACGATTCCACCACAACCCCGCAACCAGCCGACACAACCCTATTCGCCGTAGCACCAGCAGCAGCCACGCCAAGCACCAACGGCAATGGTAACGGCAACGGCCACCATCACCACGCCGCACACCCGGGCCACTAGCCGTTGAATTTTGTAGCGGCGCACTTTAGTGCGCCAATTGCGGGGACGCAGCCGCCGCTAGAAAGTCGTCATTCGACAAGTTTGCGGAGGTCCTAGAAGGGGGCGAAATGAAAAAAGCGATCGCCGTGGCGGCCTTCGCGCTGGTTCTGGCACCCTTCCAAATAGCTAAGGAACAGAATGGCGGACGCGTGGTGCTGCCAAATCCCAATCTATTGCGCTGCAGATCTTCTGATTGCTCCCAGTTGTGGTCCGAAAATCCAGACGCTGACGCGGTACTCCCGACGCAGATCAGGGTTGATGTGGTTCACAACTGTGTCTATGGCTTCACGGCGATCTACGACAAATCCGTCTCCATGGATGCCGTAGAGGCAGCGATAGACGAACGTTACAAAAAATGGGCTTTAGCAGATTTTGCAAAATCGCACGGAAGGCTCTGGCGCGTCGAGTCAGAGAAGCTCGTGATCCAATTAAGCACAGCCAACAAGAAAGATGAAAAAACGGGTTTCGCATTGGCGGGAACAAAAATGGTCATATTCTTGCCCTTTGGAGCAAGGTCCGCGTGCGCCAATCCCTGAACCAGCCGGCTTTAGCCGGGCGCCTTTGACTTGGACTCTGCTCTTGAACTATGTAGCGGTCACTTCGTCCCGTGCCTTTCGGGACGAAGCGAGCATCTTGGTTCTGCCGTCGTCGTTGGTTTGGCCGCAGCTGTCGGTCTTGCCTTTGCTCTGGGTACCTACGTGAATAGCTCAGGCCCGGGCCGCCAGCTACCGTCAGCGGTTCCATAAGGGCTGGCCGCCACTACGGTGTACCCATCCGGATCGCGCATCCAACATTCCCAATGGTTGGGGCCGCCTTCGCCAACGGGCGGGTTGCGATGTCGCGGCCGCACCATCTCTACCCCCATTTCCCCAGCGCGCTGCATCACCGCCTCGAAGTCATCCACCTCGAACCAAAGAAGCACACCGTTACCGTACGGTCTGTCCGCACGATTGCCGATCGCGCCGTGATGATGTTCGACTTCAACGCTGTGCAATTGCAGGATGAGCCGGCCATCCTTCACCAGTTGCTCATATTGCGGGCCACCGTGGCCCCCGCGGCAGCTCAGCAGGCGCTGATACCACCGGCTGCTGGCTTCCACATCCGTGACACAAATCAGAGGCTGCGGGCGCATGGCTCCTGGCTTAACGGAAATCCTGCTGTAACGAGCAGACGTAACGATACTTCAGAAAAAGTAAACGAGGTAGTCGCAGTTTCGGAGGCAGTACGGGAGCTCGGCAACGCCGGTCGCGTTACTGTTGTTGTTGTTGTTGTTGCTGCTGTTGTTGCGCAAACTCCGCCATGGTTTCGGCGCTCAACGGCTTCGACCGAATCACGGTCGTAGGCGGCAATTCCTCCGGCTCCGGCGCATCCATCGGCGAAACCGCCACCATCACACTCAGCTCGCTCGACGCGTCGCCCTTGTACACTCCGCGCGTCGGCGGCACGTCCGCGTAATCCCTGCCCACCGCTACGCGAATATGCCGCTCGCAACCCTGCAAATTATTCGTGGGATCGAACGCCACCCAACCCAAATCCCCTAAATAGGCCTCCACCCACGCATGCGTCGCGCCTTCGGCGGAACGCGTCTTCACGCCCTCCCTGTGGAACAGGTAGCCGCTCACGTAGCGGCAGGGAATGCCCAATTGCCGCACCAGCGCGATCACGATGTGCGCATAATCCTGGCAGACTCCCTGGCGATTCCGCAGCGCATCGTCAGCCGGCGAATCGACGCGCGTGCTCTTGGGAACGTACTCGATGGCGCCGTAGACCGCCGCATTCAACTCCAGCAGCAGCTCCATCAGATCGGTGCGGCGCGCTTCTTCGCGCGACGGTAGTTTCAGCTCGGCGGCGAATGCGGCCAGCGCCTGTTGCGCGGTGATGCGCGGATAGGGCCGAGACCAGTCGTCCTGATCGAAGGGCTGCATGCGGAGCCGCATGACCCGCCGCCATCCAAGCCCGTGGACTTGGACCTGGCTGCGGCAAATGCGGGAAGGCGCGGCAACCGTGAACGGGACAAAACTGCAGAAGGGCTCGCGGCAAAGCGACAAGGCCGCACGGCAACAATCGAGTCTGCAACTATTGAGACTATCGAGTCTGAGGACGAAACTCCCCCGAAGGTCGAGACGCCCCAGGCGCAGCCCAAGAATGGGCGGCTGTCGACCGGGTTAGCCCGCTCCCGCGAACCCGGTACGGCTTCCAACCGTCCAGCCTACCGCGTTAACCCGGCCGATTTCGTGAACCCGGACGTGA
>Ga0209655_10000583_pt1 | contig 13891 bp, 8 predicted proteins | sample BogFormECP03_OM2_FD_188236 | JGI IMG/M metagenome (GOLD analysis project Ga0209655, IMG submission 188236) | Bog forest soil microbial communities from Calvert Island, British Columbia, Canada - ECP03_OM2 (SPAdes) (version 2) | ecosystem: Environmental > Aquatic > Freshwater > Wetlands > Bog ...
GGGGATCGGCTGGACGCGTTTCTGGAAGGGTTGCCGCGGCGTTATCTGCTGACGCATGCGGCGGGCGAGGTGCTGGCGCATCTGGAAATGTCCGCGCGGTTGGGGAAAGATCCGGTGCAGCTGAATTTGCGGCGCGGGCGGCACTGGTACGAGCTGACGCTGGTGACGACGGATCGCCCCGCCCTTTTCGCGATGATGGCAGGGGTGCTGGCTGCCTGGGGCATGAACATCGTGAAGGCTGCGGCGTTTTCGAATCAGGCGGGCGTGGTGGTGGATACGTTTTATTTCACGGACCGTTTTCGGACGCTGGAGCTGAATTTGCCGGAGTGGGAGCGATTTCAAACGAGCATTCATGACGTGCTGACTGGGAAGGCGGATCTGGAGCGGATGCTGCGGGATCGTTTGCGATCGGAGAAAAGGCGCGCGCCGAAAGTGAAGGTGGAGACGCGGGTGAAGACGGACGATGCGTGTTCGGCGCATAGTACGTTGATTGAAATTGTCGCGCAGGATCAGCCCGGGTTGCTGCATCGAATCAGTTCTACGTTTTCGCGAGAGAAATGCAATATTGAGATCGCGTTGATTGAAACTGAGGGCGAGACGGCGATTGACGTTTTTTATCTGACTTCGGCGGGGGCGAAACTTTCTGGGGAACATCAGTTGCGGCTGCACGAGGCTTTGCTGGCGGAATTTTCGAAGGCCGAATAGCTGCGGATTCCAAGAGCGAGGCCCGATCCAAGAAGGGCGCAGTAAGCAGCGCCCCTACCTCTGGTTCTTTACGAACGCCCTTCTATTTCTTCAGTTGCTCCGGCGTTTTTTGACTGAGTTCGGCCCAGCGGACGTAGAGCTCGTCCACTGTTTTCTGCGCGGACTCCATTTCCACGTATGCGGTATGAAGGCGAGGAGCGTCGCTCGCGATTTCGGGCTCTTCGAGCGCGGCACGTTTGGCCAGAAGCTGCTCTTCGGCTTTAGCGATGCGTTTTTCGATGGAGGCGAATTCGCGGTTTTCCGTGTGCGAGAGTTTTTTCGTTGTGGCGCCCGGCCGATTCGTGTCCTGCGGCGCGCTGTCACGGCCCTTGCGGGTGGTCGCGGCTGTGGCGGTCGCTCCCGCGGACGGTTTCGCTTGTTGTGCGCGGAGCCAGGCGTCCCACTGCGAGTAATCCGCGAAACGTTCGGCATCGCCGCGGCCGTCGAGACCCAAGACGATGGTGGAAACGCGATCCAGCATGTAGCGATCGTGGGTGACTAAAACCAAAGCGCCGCGATATTCGAGCAGGCTTTCTTCGAGAATTTCCAGCGTGGGGATGTCCAGATCGTTCGTGGGTTCATCGAGCAACAGCACGTCCGCTTGCTGAAGCATTAGTTGGGCGATCAAGACACGTGCGCGTTCACCGCCGGAAAGACGGCCTACTGGGCGATTCAGATCCTCGCCAGAGAATAAAAAGCGAGCGGCCCATGCGGCTACATGAATGACGCGGTCTTGATAAATGACTGAATCGCTGTCGGGAGCTAGCGCGCGGCGGAGCGAGACGTCGGGATCGAGCTGGCGATTTTGGTCGAAATATACAATGCGTAGAGAATCGGCTTTCTGAATTTTTCCGGCTGTGGGGAGGATATCGCCGCGCAGGAGACGAAGCAGAGTGGTCTTGCCGCTGCCGTTCGGTCCAACGAGGCCGACGCGCATGCCGGATTGCAGGGTGAAATCCACATTTTTGAAAAGCGTGCGGGCGCCGATGGTGTATGAGACGTTTTCGAGGCCGATGAGCTGTTTGGTTTGGCGATTGGAGGCGGTGAAGTCAATCTTCGCGGTGGTAGTGCGCGTGCGGTTGTTCAGGTCCGCAAGTTCGCCAATCATCGAGTGCGCTTTGTCTATGCGCGACTTCGATTTGGTGGCGCGCGCTTTGGGGCCGCGGCGCAGCCATTCAATTTCGGTGTGCACTAGATTTTCCAGCGCTTCCTGGCGCTTGCCTTGCGCGTGGAGATATTGTTCCTTGGCTTCCAGGAAGTGGCTGTAATTTCCGTTGACGCGGAGAAAGCCGTCCTCATAGGCGCGATCGAGTTCGACCATGTGATCGGCGACGTTTTCCAGGAAATAGCGGTCGTGGCTGACGACTACGCAGGCGAAGGAAGCATTTTGCAGCAGCGTTTCAAGCCATTTGATTCCCGCGAGGTCGAGATGGTTGGTGGGCTCGTCAAGCAGAAGAATGTCCGGCTGCTGGACTAGCGCTTCGGCAATTGCGAGGCGTTTTTTCCAGCCGCCGGAGAGGGTGGCGGTGGGTATTTCATAATCTTCAAAGCCAGCGCGGCTTAGAGCTTCGGCGGTGCGAAAGGCGAGATCGGCTTCCGGCACGCCGGATTTTTTCAGGGCGGCTTCGATGATCGAGTAAGCGGTTTCTCCGGCGGCGAATTCTGAAATCTGCGAGACGCAACTGAGCCTGGTGCCTTTGCGAATGGCCACGTTTCCGCTGTCGGGCTGCACGCGGCCGTGGAGAATCTCGAGTAGCGTGGATTTGCCGGAACCGTTGGGGCCGATCAGGCCGATGCGATCGCCTTCGGAGACGGTGAATGAAATATTCTGGAAGAGTGGCGCGGTTCCGTAGCGCTTCGAGAGTCCTTGCGCGTTGATAATCGGAGGCAAATTGTTTGGTCTTCTCCTGCAATCAGTTTACCCTCGATGAGTTCGTGGGGCAAAACGCGGCGGCTGGAGCGCGGCTGTTATTTTTGAACTTTGCAGACTTTGTGGCGTGGCTCCGGGCGCGAATCGGAGGTTAGAACCAATCGCTGCGGTAGGCGAACCACCAACTGGCGTAGCCGATGGGGATCGTCGCCGCCAGCGCCCACCAGAGAGGAAGCGCCATGTCGGCAATGAGGCCGAGTACGCTGAACGTGATCCAAAATATTTTCCGCTGCATATGCCTATTTTAGCCCCATCGGCGGCGTTGGTGCCGCGTAGTCGGTCAAATATGTTCCAGAGTGAAATACCCTCAGGCGCGGCTATTGCGATGATTTCGAAACGAATGCGAAATGATCCATAAATTTGACGCGGTGGTGCTCGGGGCTGGCGCGGCGGGGTTGATGTGCGCGATCGAGGCTGGCAAACGCGGGCGACGCGTGGCGGTGTTGGAACGCGCCGAGCGAGCTGGGAAGAAAATACTGATTTCCGGCGGCGGGCGCAGCAATTTCACCAACATTTACTGCCAGCCGGACCATTTTCTATCCGCGAATCCGCATTTCGCGAAATCGGCGCTGGCGCGATACACGCCGGCGGATTTTATTGCGCTGGTGGAAAAGCATCGAATTCCGTATCACGAAAAAACGCTGGGACAGCTTTTCTGCGATCGTTCGGCGAACCAAATTACACATATGCTCGAAGAGGAGTGCCGGGCGGCCGGCGTGAAAATATATCTGAACGTTCGCGTTCAGGAGGTTCAGCGAACGGATGATTTCTCTGTTCGCGCCGCGGCCGATGAATTTCGCGCACCGGCGTTGGTGGTGGCGACGGGCGGGCTTTCGATCCCGAAGATGGGAGCGACTTCTTTCGGTTACGATTTGGCGCGGCAATTTGGATTGAAGATTCAGAAGACGCGACCTGCGCTGGTGTCGCTGGTGTTCGGCGCGGCGGACCGTGACCAGTATTGCGATTTGGCCGGGGTTTCCGCCGAGGTTGTCGCCGGGTTTGGCGAGCAGCGTTTTCGGGAAAGCATGCTGATCACTCATCGCGGATTGAGTGGACCGGCGATTCTGCAGATTTCCTCGTATTGGAATAAGAGCAAGCCAGTGAGTATCGATCTGGCGCCGGGACACGATGTGACAGCGGCGCTGCGCGATGGCGGAGCTCGAAATATCGTGGCCGCGCGAGGTGCGTTTCAGGGCGCGTTGCCGAAGAGATTCGCTACTCGCTGGCTGGATCTGCACGCTCCGGCGGCGAAGGCTATTAAGGATACTTGGAGCAAACAGGAGTTGGATGAACTCGAGCGGCAGGTGCATGAATGGATTGTGGTTCCGGCGGATACGGAGGGTTACGGCAAGGCGGAAGTAACGGCAGGCGGCGTGGACACCGATGAGCTTTCCAGCAAGACGATGGAAGCGAGCAAGGTGCGCGGATTATTTTTCGTCGGCGAAGTCGTGGACGTGACGGGGCATCTGGGCGGATTTAATTTTCAATGGGCATGGGCGTCGGGGGCGGCGGCGGGAAGATCCGTGTGATTTGCGTAGCGAGCCTTTAGCGCGTGGCTCAGCCGGCTGCGGCGACGGAAAAATTGTCGAGGGGTTCGGCTGGGTCGGCAGCGATTCCGTCCACGAGGGTGATCGTTTTGCCGGAGCTGGATGAGACGCGGTCGCCGGGAATCAGGATGCCGACAAGATTTAGCGGATCGGCGGCCGAGATGGTTACGGCTGCGCTCGAGGCCGGTTGGCGAGCCGACGCGCGCAGGGACTCCACCGCGACGCGCAGAGCGAATTGTTCGCCGAGGAATCCGCTGACGAAGCGGCCGCCGCGGATTTCGCCTTGATCTTCGAGGCAGCGCAGGGCGATCAGTAATTCGCGCCAGCGCGGAGCCATGGTTTCGCGCGCGACCATTTCGCGGAAAACCACGCCGTATCTTTTCAACAGCGTCCAGCAGATGGATTCCATGACGCGCGTGCGGTCGAGTGCCTCGGTGGTGTGAAGCAGCGACCAGCGGCCGGCGCTGTGGCGGGGGCGGGCGTTGTGGCCTTTGCCGTGGCCGGCGCGGCGTTTGGGATCGATCAGAGCGCGAATGTTGTCGAAACCGTCCGCGGTGATCATGCCTGCAGTTACCAGCTCCCATAGGGCAGTTTCCAATTCCGCTTTAATTTTTCCGGTTGCGCGCACGATGTCCGTGAAGAACGAAGCGCCTCGCTGGCGCAGGTGAGTCAATACTTCGCGAGCTGCGTGGCTGAGGCCGAGAGATGCGCCAGCGTCGGCATCGGCTGCGCCGTCGGTGGCGTGACGCGCGCTCATCCAGTCGGCGTCTTCGCGGATGAAGAATGTTAGCGGCGCGACGCTGGTGGGCACCACGCGGCGAATCATTCCGTTGTGCTCGCCGAGCGTGGCGGGATGCGGGGAGAGGCGGCCCCAGCCGACGGCGCCCGTTAGGCAGAGGCGATCGAGGACGTTCGGATCGTAATTGGCGATGCGGCGCGCGAGGATTTGTTGTTCCCAGGCATTTGCAGGGGCTTCGAATCCTTGCAGCTGCTGCAGCGCTTCCAAAGTGCCGCGTTCGCCAGGCAGGCGCGTTTCCGGCGTGACGTGCTGCCAGCGCAGCAGCCAGCGCATGAATTGCGCGGCAGTGACGGGCTGGATCTGTTTGCGCAATGCGCCCAGCGTGAGGCGGTGAATGCGGGCGAGGAGGCGGCGGTCGCACCATTCTGCTTCACCACTGGAGGAATCGGTGAATTGGCCGCGCAATACGGAACCGGCGGCTTCCAGACGGAGGAAAGTTTTTTCGACATCTGCTATCGCTAGACCCAAGAAGTTGGCAAGGCCTGGAATTGTGATGGGCCCGAGGCGCGCTAGCCATCCCGTGATGCAGGTAAAGAGAGCATCGTCGCGCAAGGGTTGCTGCGATTCGATTTCTGGTGGTTGTGAATCGAAGCTGGCGTCTGGAAAAATTGCGGCAAAGGTTTTTGTTTTTTCGGCGGCTAGCCAGTAGATGCGTGCGCCGGAGTGGGCACGGATTGCGCGGCCTGCGGCGGTGAGCGTGGCGAAATAATCGGCCCATTCCACGATGGACTTCGCGGCGACACCAGCGGCGCTGGCTGCGGTCGAATCTTCCGGCAGCACCACGAGTTCTTGTAGCACATCGTGAAGCTCGTCCGCATCGCGAACGTCTGGCCACGCCTCCTCGCGAACTTCGGCGATTGCGGCGGGATCGAGCCTGCCGATTTCGGAGAGGACCGCTTCGGGCAACATGCGGCGCATTTCCACGGCGCGGGCGCGGCGTTCTTCGAGGGGAGCATCGTCGAGGTAGGCGTAGGGATTGGCGTTCAGAATCTCGTGCGAAAACTGCGAGGGCACCGGAGTTTCGACGGCCACGCAGCGAATGCGTCCGGCGGCGATATCTTCCAGGACTACTTTCAGGCCGGCGACGTCCATCGCTTCGGTGAGTGCGTCTTTCATGGTTTCGCGCGCGAGAGGATGGTCCGGAATTTCGATGTCGCCCGAAATATTTTCCTGGCAGGCCAGCGCTTGCGGGAACACGGCCGCGAGCAAATCGTCCGAACGCATGCGCTGAATCGGCGGGGGGACTTTTTTTCCGCCCAGGAAACGCAGCAGCGCGAGCGAGCGACCGGCGACCCAGCGCCAGCGCGTGGCAAAGATCGGCGAGGTAAGCACGGCTTGCTCGAGCAGCGGTTCAACGCTGGCGGCGTGGAGAAAATGAAAGACGTCGGCGAGCGGAAAGCTGTGCTGGTCGCTGAGAGAAATATTCAGGCCGTTATCCGTGGCGGCGGCTTGCAATTCGAAATTGAAGGAACGGCAGAAGCGCTTGCGCAGGGCCAGACCCCAGGCTTTATTGATGCGGCCGCCGAAGGGCGCGTGGATTACCAGCTGCATGCCGCCGCTCTCGTCGAAAAAGCGCTCGGCGATGATCGTGGTCTGCGTGGGGACAGCGCGCAATACTGCGCGGCCTTCGACAATATATTGTACGGCCTGCTCTGAGCCGGGACGGTCCATGCCACATTCGTCTTCCAGCCACTGGACAGCTGCGGCGGCTTGCGGCGAATTGCGTAGATCGGGCGAGGGCGCCGCACCTTCGGTGAGTAAGCCGACATGTTCGCGAACGTGCGCGACTTGCTGCGAGAGTTCCATGGTGCGCGAAGGAGCTTCGCCGCGCCAGAAAGGCACGTTGGGCGGCGCACCTTTCGCGTCTTCGACGGATACGGAACCGGACTGCACGCGGCGGATGCGCCAGGAGGAATTTCCGAGCAGGAAAATATCGCCGCGCAAGCTTTCGACGGCGAAGTCTTCGTCGACCGTGCCGATCATGGTGCCTTCCGGCTCAGCGACAACCGTGTATAGCGCATTGTCTGGGATGGCGCCGCCGCTGGTGATCGCGGCGAGACGGCTGCCGCGGCGTCCGCGGAGGCGATGGTTTACTTGGTCGCGATGCAGGTAGGAACCGTAGCGGCCGCGGCGCGCGGCGATGCCGTCGGAAAGCATGGCGATGATTTCGTCGAAATCCTTGCGTTCAAGATGGCGATACGGAAACGCGCGGCGCACGAGCGCGAACAGATCGGCTTCTTGCCAGTCTTCGGCGGCACAAGCGGCGACGACTTGCTGTGCGAGGATGTCCAGCGGAGCTTCAGGGATTTCGATGCGGTCGAGTTCGCCGTGACGGATGGCGCGGACCAGGGCGGCACATTCCAGAAGTTCATCGCGGGTGGTGGCGAAGAAACGGCTTTTGGGAATGGCGCCGCGCCAGTGGCCAGCGCGTCCGGCGCGTTGCAGCGCCACCGAAATCGAGCGAGGCGAGCCGATCTGGCAGACCAGGTCCACCGTGCCGATATCTATGCCCAATTCCAACGAAGCGGTAGCGACGAGTGCGCGAATTTCGCCGGCTTTTAGTTTGGATTCGACGGCCAGGCGCCTGATGCGCGAAAGGCTGCCGTGATGCGAGGCGACTGCGTCTTCGCCAAGAAGCGCCGCGAGATGATGCGCCAGGCGTTCGGCGAGACGGCGGGTGTTGACGAAAATTAGGGTGGAGCGATGCTGTTGCACGAGCGCGGCAATGCGCTGGTAGATTTCGTCCCACATTTCGTTGGAGGCGATGGGGCCGAGTTCGCTGGACGGAACCTCGATGGCTAGGTCGAGGCGGCGGCGCTGTTCGATTTGAACGATGACGGGCGCGGGGCGTTCGCTGCCCGTGAGAAATTGGCCGACGAGTTCGATGGGCTTCTGCGTGGCCGAGAGTCCGATTCTGGTGAGCGGTTGCGCGGTGAGCGCTTCGAGGCGTTCCAGGGATAAAGCGAGGTGCGTGCCGCGCTTGTCGTCGGCGACGGCGTGGATTTCGTCCACGATCAGGGTGCGAACGGTGCGCAGCAGTTCCCTGCTCTTTCCAGCCGTGAGAAGAATGTAGAGCGATTCTGGCGTGGTGACCAGGATGTGCGGCGGGCGTTTCTGCATGGCGCGGCGCTCGCGCATGAGCGTGTCGCCAGTGCGCACTGCGGTGCGGATTTCGGGCATTAGATAGCCGCGCTGATGGGCCAGCTGGAGAATTTCTCCTAGAGGAATGTCCAAATTCTTTTGGATGTCATTGCCCAGCGCTTTCAGAGGGGAAACGTACAGCACTCCAGTTTGATCCAGCAGATCGCCTGCGAGCGCTTTGCGCACAAGCCCGTCGATGCAGGCGAGAAATGCGGCTAGCGTCTTGCCGGAGCCAGTGGGCGCGCAGATCAGAGTGTTTTTTGTGGCTAGGATGTGCGGCCAGCCGAGTTCTTGGGGCTCGGTGGGTGTGCCGAACTTTGCCACGAACCACTCGCGGACGAGCGGATGCGCCCATTCCAGGGATTTCAATTCAGTCGCTTCAGGAGTTGCGGCGTGGTTCATTTTTCGTTCCTGCAATGCCTATTCCGCACGGAAGACTTTCTCGGAATACTTTAAGGATAGCACTGAGTGGCATTTCTGGCGAATCGGCGGATGCCGGTCGCTGCGGCTACAGTTTTTTCAGCGAATTGGCAGCGTCTTTGAGCGTTTGGCGATTGCGGAAGAAATCCGCCCAGGGGTCTTTCGCCTTCAGGCGTTTGCGGAACTTGCCGAGGTTGAAAGTTGCAGGGTCGAGAGTGGGTTTCACTTCAGACCACGCCAGCGGCGTGGAAAAAGGGGCTTTCTCGCGGCGGCGAACGGAGTAGGGCGCGACTACCGTTTGCCCGAAACCGTTGCGGAAGGGATCGAGATAGACGCGCTGGCCTCGGGCAGCGATCGCGTGTTCGACCGTAAGTTCTTTGGGGTTCGAGGCTGCGACGCGTGCGGTGAAGGAGCGGGCGAATTCGAGGACTTCATCGGCATCGGGGCCGCTGCGCAGAGGAATGAAGATATGGATGCCGCGGCTTCCGGAAGTTTTGGGGTAGGAATCGAGTTTCAGCGCGTCCAGGGCTTCTTTTATTTGCAGGGCTGCGCGAGCTGCGTCGGCGAATTTTCCTGTGCCGGGGTCGAGATCGAAACAGAGCCAATCGGGCTTGCGTGGGGCGCTCGAGCGGCCAGCCATCACGTGCACGGCGATGCAGCCTAGATTTACGAGCGCGAGTTGGGTTTCGAGCGAACCGCCGACTACGTAGTTTGTTGACTCGGACGAGCCTCCGGCATGACGAATACGTTTTGTAGGAGTTCCGGGCGGCATGCTTTTGGGTTTTTCTTTTTGGTAGAAACATTGGCCCTTCATGCCGTCGGGGCAGCGTTCGAGCGACAGGATGTGGTCCTGCACGTACGGCTGGAGCTTGGAAAAGATGGCGGCGTAATACTCGGCTAGGTCGAGCTTGGTGTAGCCTTCGGCGGGCCAGAAGATTTTGTCTGGGTTGGAAATCGTGATGGGGAGTTTGGCCATGGGAGCCTCGGGCGTTTCCAGGAATTTTATTTGGCGGATTTTCGCGATTGGCGCTTCGCGGGCGTCCGGGGTTTTTTCGCTGCTACAGCCTTCTTTGGTTTGAATCCCGGATCTCCGGTCGCGGCTTTCTCGACGTCGCCGCCTCCATCGCGGGCGATTTCCGCGAGAAGTTTGTTGCTGACGATGGAGCGCGGTTTTTCGATGGCGACGTCTTTCGGGGAAGTGAATTGATCGCGATGTTTGATCAGCAGCCACGATTTTCCGGAGCTGCTGCCCCAACCGTGCGTGCGCACGAGCACCCAGGAGCCTTTCAGTTTTTTGCCGTGCAGCGTGAACTTCAGGTCGCCTTTCGTGAGGGCCGCGTTCACGTCGGGAGATTCGGGAGTCCAGGTCCCCTCGTCCCACACCATGACGGTGCCGCCCCCGTATTCGCCTTCGGGGATGACGCCTTCGAAGCTCGCATACTCGACCGGATGATCTTCGACCTGCATTGCGAGGCGCTTCACCGAAGAGTCGAGCGATGGGCCTTTGGGGACGGCCCACGAGAGCAGGACGCCATTCCATTCCAGGCGGAAATCGTAATGGAGCGCGGTGGCGCGATGTTTCTGCACGACGAAGATGAGGGAGTCTTGCTTTTTGGGTGGAGCGGTTTTGCCGGAAGGCTCGGGCGAAACGTTGAAGTGCCGCTTTTTTGTGTATTCCTTGAGTGTCATGGGTTCGTCCTCACGCAAACGCTCGCGACGGCGTTCACGCGGACATTACAACATGAATGGCCGATCGTGCACAGTCTATCGGGTGTGTGCTGTAGGGCGCCGCTGAAAGCTAAGTCAAAGGCGCCCAGCTAAAGCTGGCCGCTAGAAATTCAAAACCTTCAGACGGATCTTTGTCGGAGCTTTGGCTCGGAGCCGGACGGCGCGGGTTTTATTCCCGCGCCTCGGAGTTGTAAATTGCGGATGCCAGAATGCTTACGACGCAGCCCCGGCTTTTGCGGCGTGTTGCTTCACGGCGTCGAGGAGCTTGTCGAAGTCGTCTGAAAATTGTTTGACGCCGGCTGCGGTGAGCTTATCCGTAGCCGCCTTCATGGAAATACCGGCCTTCTCCAGGCCCTGCATGGTTTCCTGCGCGACTTGGACGTTTTCTTCCAGGCTGGCGCGGGGTTTGCCGTGATTGCGGAAGGCGTCGAAGGTGGCAGGCGGAATGGTGTTCACGGTATCGGGGCCGATCAATTCTTCGACGTAGTAAACATCGCTGTAGGCGGGATTTTTTGTGCTGGTGCTGGCCCAGAGAACGCGCTGGGTCTGAGCGCCGCGAGAGGCGAGAGCATCCCAGCGCGGGCCGCTGAAAATCTGCTTGTAGCGCTGGTAGGTGAGCTTGCCGTTGGCGATGGCCACTTTGCCGTGGAGGCTGCGCAGCAGTGCTTGATCGCCTGCGGCGGTCGAGGCCTTCAGCTTGGCATCAATTTCGCCGTCAACGAGCGTGTCAATGCGGCTAATGAAAAAGCTGGCGACGCTGGCGATGCGGCTCACGTCGCCGCCACTTTTCGCAAATGCTTCCAATCCAGCGATGTAGGCTTCGGCGACGCGCACGTACACGTCAAAAGCGAAAAGCAGGGTGACGTTGATGTTGATGCCCTCGCTGATCAATTGCTGGAACGCGGGGATTCCTTCGGGCGTGCCGGGCACTTTAACCATGAGGTTCTCGCGACCGACGCGCTTCCAGAGGCGGCGCGCTTCGTCTAGAGTTTCCTGAGTTTTATGCGCCAGATAAGGAGAAACTTCCAGGCTCACGTAGCCGTCGCGTTTCTTGGTTTGCTGATATACGGGACGCAGAAAGTCCGCGGCGTCCTGAATATCTTTGATTGCGAGTTCCTCGTAGCGGCCTTTGGCGTCGAGGTCCTTGCGCTTTTCCAGATCCGCGAGAGTATTGGCGTACAAATCGCTACCGGCGATGGCCTTCTCGAAGATAGAGGGGTTGGAGGTCATGCCGCGCAGGCCGTCTTCTTCGATGAGGCGCTTCAGCTCGCCGGAGGTGAACAGGTCGCGGCGAATGTAATCGAGCCAGACGGATTGCCCAAATTTGGTGAGTTCTTTTAGAGGGTTCTGAGCTGGTTTGCCGGAGTCAGAAGGGGTGGTCGGTTTTACGGTTGTTCCCATGATGATTGCCTCCCTGTAATGGCTGAAATGTTGGCCCTGCGAATCCTCAGAAGCGGCAGCTTGGCGGCGCGACGACGATTGGGCCTTTCCGAATACACATTCTACCGCACAATCGGGAGGGATGCGCGCGAAACAGGTTCGCGGAATCTATCCAGGATTGTGATGAACTCAATCCGGTGCTATATTCTCGTAACTGATTAGTGAGGTGGCCTTATGAGACTCCGCGCCTTACTGCGGTTCGCTGGATCTGCACTTCTCGCCTGCTCTCTTAGCGCTCAAGAATCAACGGAACCATCGCGTGGACCTGACGGCGACACGCGCACCCACGTCCAGGGCATCCAAGTGCTTCCTGTTGCGGGAAAGCCATTTTCCGGGCGGGACAGTATTGAATGGGCTCGCAGACTGGAAGACGGAAGCGTGGTCACGACGCACCTCACCGCGCTTGTGGCGCGCGATAGCCAGGGGCGGATTCGGCGCGAGCGCGTCAGCTTCGTTCCGGCTAATTCGAATGAGCAGTCCAAGGTGATGGAAACGATCATTCTGGATCCGGCCGAACACACGCGAACAACCTGCACGATTGCGACGCATCAATGCACGATCACACGCTATTACGCGGCGGTGAAATTTACGCCGGCGCCGGCGGGGCCGCTGGACAATGGGACGCGCTACCTCACGCGCGAGAGCCTGGGGACCAACGTCATCGACGAACTGAACGTGGTGGGCACGCGCGAGACGCTGACGATCAGCGCTGGCGCGATTGGGAATAACCAGCCGGTGGTGACGACGCGCGAGTTCTGGTATTCCAGCGACCTGGAAATCAACTTGTCCGTTACACGCAAGGATCCTCGGGAAGGAACGCAGGTGCTTCAGCTGATTGATCTCTCTCGATCCGAGCCTGATCCTTCGCTGTTTCAGGTTCCGGCTGACTTTACCGTCGCGGACGCGCGCGCTTCAGCGAAAACCGAAAATTGATTGCGCCCTGTCTGGGAAATTAAGACGAAGACTTCGCGGCGCGCTTCCCTGCCCAGCCGTATTTTTGCAGCAGGCGCAGCGGGCGCAGCGCGATGTAGAGCGGCGCGAGCGCACCCGGCAGACGTACCATCTGCCAATCATCCTCCGACGGCACGACTGCAAGGCGCATCGCGTAACGCCAGCCCTCGAGCTTTCCCACCAACATGCGCCGGCGGAAGTGAAACCTCCCCGCAGCATCCAGCGTGCGAAACGGGCGAGCTAGCAGCCTGGCGCGCACTTCGGCGGCCACTTCGCCGGCGACGCGATCTGCTTGCACTCGGGCGTGCACTTCGGTGGGTAACGACGCGCCGAGCACGGTTGACGCAAGCGCGAGGCCCAGGTTCAACATGCGGGTGGCCTGCAGCGGCCGGGCGAATTGCACGACGCGATCCCAATCAAGCGCGGGATGAGATTGCACGAGTTCGTTGACGTCCGCAATCCAGGAAAGCCGCTCCCAGAAATCTTTCGAGCCGTGGATGCAGAGCATTGGCAGCAGGTCTTCCGCGGTAAAGGTGAGGACGTCGCGATCGCTTAATTTGACGGGCGCGAGGTTGCGGATGAAAGCGTCCAGATCCGGCTTCGTCGGGAAATGCCTCAGGGTAATTTCGGTGTGTAATTCGACCATGGCGCGTCGGGCTTCGTCACGATAGTTGTATTCGCCGGGAACGAGTGACGCGGCGGCTCCGGGCGAGAGAATCCAATCGAATTTTGGTTTGTAACCGAGCGACACGATGATTTCGTGCGCTCGCGGGATGTCGCTCTGGCGCAGGATGATGTCCAGATCTTCAAACTCGCGGAGGGCGACATCTCCGTGCGCCTGAGCGGCAAGCACTGGGCCTTTGTACGGAATAGCCGGGATGTTCTGGGATTGGAAGAGGCGCAGAATGTTGATTAGCTCTGCGGTGAGGTACAGGCAGCGTACGGTATTGGCGCGACAGGTTTTCTTCAGCTGGTCTCGAGTGGCGGGCGGCGCGGCGTCTGGAGCGACAGCTGACAGGTGACGTTCGAGCAAAGGCGTGATGGAGTTTTCTTCCGCCTCCCACAGCAGGTAATCCCAATCCACGGGGCCGGCGAGAATTTTCCGGATGTTGGTGGCGATTTCGGGAGTGATTTTTGTCCGGGCGCAACAGACGAGCAACTGCTTTTCAGGGCATGGAAGGTTTTCGTTTG
>Ga0209655_10000584_pt1 | contig 13884 bp, 11 predicted proteins | sample BogFormECP03_OM2_FD_188236 | JGI IMG/M metagenome (GOLD analysis project Ga0209655, IMG submission 188236) | Bog forest soil microbial communities from Calvert Island, British Columbia, Canada - ECP03_OM2 (SPAdes) (version 2) | ecosystem: Environmental > Aquatic > Freshwater > Wetlands > Bog ...
GAGGGAACCTTAAGGATAAACTCGATACAGCATCCGTGGGAAGGGGATGACCTCGCGAATGTGCTCGGTTCCGCATATCCACGCGACGGTGCGTTCCAGGCCCAGGCCGAACCCGGAATGCGGCACGCTCCCATAGCGCCGCAAATCCAGATACCACTGAAAGGATTCCTCGGGCAGATTGTGTTCGCGCAGACGCCGCACCAGCGTGTCGTAATCCGCCAGGCGCTCGCCGCCGCCGATGATTTCGCCGTAACCTTCCGGAGCGATCATGTCGAAGCTGAGCGAAAGTTCCGGCCGCGCCGCATCCGTCGCCATGTAGAACGCTTTCATCGCCGCCGGATAGCGGTGAATCACCACCGGCCGGTCGAATTCCTTGGAAATAATCGTTTCCTCGTCGCCACCGAAATCATCGCCCCATTTTGCAGGATTCCCGGCCTTCTGCAGCACTTTGATCGCGTCGTCGTAGGTGATGCGCGGAAAGGGCGGCGTGATTTTCTGCAACGAAGCGACGTCCCGCTCGATCAACCCGAGCTCCCGCGTGCGGTTTTTCGCCACCGACTGCACCACCGCGCTCACCAGTCCTTCTGCCAGCTGGATCATGTCTTCAAGATGCGCGTAAGCCGCTTCCGGCTCGAGCATCCAGAATTCCGTCAGGTGCCGCCGTGTTTTCGATTTCTCCGCGCGAAATGTCGGACCAAACGTATAGACCTTGCCCAGCGCGGCCGCCAGCGCTTCCACGTAAAGTTGGCCAGACTGCGTCAGATATGCTTTCTGCTCGTCAATGTAGTTCACTTCGAAAAGCGTCGTCGTGCCTTCGCACGCCGCCGGGGTGAAAATCGGCGCGTCGGTCAGCGTGTAACCCTGTGCGTCCATGAAATTCCGCGCCGCGCGCTCCGCCTCCGCGCGAATGCGCAGGATCGCCGCCTGCCGCGGCGTGCGAATCCACAAATGCCGCCGGTCCAGCAAAAAATCAACGCCATGCTCCTTCAACTGAATCGGATAAGGCTCCGCATCCGCGACGCGCTGCACCACTTCGATCGCGCTCACTCCCATTTCAAATCCGCCGGGTGCCCGTGGTTCCGCGCGAATCGCGCCCGTGGCAATTACGCTCGATTCCTGCGGCAGCCCCTTCAGCGCGCTGAAAACCTCGGGATGTTCCTTCTGCGAAACCACTCCCTGCATGATTCCCGTGCCGTCGCGGAAAATCGGAAATAGCAATTTTCCCGATTCGCGCAAATTGTAAAGCCAGCCGCGAATCGTGACGCTGCCGCCGGCGTGCGCCCCCGCCTGCTCAATCGTGATAATTGGAACCGCTGCCTGCGCTTCCTGGGTCATGTAGTTTTTCCGTTGGATTAGTTGCCGCGAACCATTATGGCATGTACATCCGGGCACGTACTTCATGGTCTGTAGTTCGCCGTCAGCCACGCGCCCTACTTCTGCGCCTCGAATTTCTCTTCCAGCTTGTCGCAGGCTTCGCGAATCTGCTCCAGCGACGGCCCCGCCGCCCCCGCCTGCGCCTTGATTTCGAAAACAAACGGCAGCTCTACCGGCGCATCGGCGAATCCCTCCAGCGCCGCATCCCAATCTATGGTTCCCTCGAACGGCAGCAGATGCTCGTCCTTATCGCCGTGATTATCGTGGATGTGCGTGCTCACCACGCGCTCGCGCATCGCATCAAAGCTGGCCTGCACGCCCTCTTCGATGTGCGCGTGGCCGATGTCGAAGCACAATTTCAAATCGTGCAAGTGCGTATCGGTGATGAAATGTTGTAGCGAAGCCGGCGCGCCTAGCTCATCCGGCGTATTTTCCAGCGCAATCGTCACGCCGCGCGCCTTGGCGAACATCGAAAGACTTTCCAGCGACGTGAAAGCCGCGTCCAGCTTGCGCGCGTCCGCCGCCTGCCGTCCGTGCCCGATATGCTGGATCAAATATTGGAACGGCACTTGCTCCGCGATGTCCAGCACGCGCTTGATTTCGTCCACCGCGTCCAGGCGGCGGATCCGTTCCGGATCGGATATGGAAATCACCACGCCGCTTTCCCGGCCCGGTGATCGGTCACGGTCGGTCGGTGAATGTACCGAGTGCAGCGCCAGGCGGTACTCGCCCAGAGCGTCGCCCAATTCGCGCACTCGTTGCGCATCGCGATAACTGAAATGCTGTGAAGCGCAGAAAATTTCCACCGCCGAGAATCCTGCCTGCGCGATTTCCGCCAGCAGCGCCGCGCCCAGCGGCTGATTCACAAATCGATATGTGGAAAGGATGCGCTGCATTCAGCCCTCAACGGCGGAAACTATGGTCAATGGAAAACACGATTCCGTCAATAGCGCGCGGCGCTGGCAGCGCGGAATTGTATTCGAGTGGAAAACACCGTCAGCCGGACGCAAGTCCTACGAGGATGAGAGCGATTAGTCCGCCCAGGAACAAGGCGGCGAGTATCCACAGCACCACCGGCGGGCGCTTGCGCATCAATCCGCGCGGCGGCTCGTTTTGCCGCGCAAAATCGAGCGACTCCGCTTCGTTGTCTTCGGCGCGACGGCGTTCACCAGCACCGGACGTCGGCGTGTTGGCCGGTTCGTGGGGGTCGTCGCTGAATTTGCGGGGCACGGCAACGATGCTAGCACCGAAGAAAAGCGGGCGGCAAGGAATCGTCCATCACAGAAGCATCCGGGAAGGCCATCTCGCCTCAGTCAACGACGAATTGCTGCGAGAGACCGCGCCGTGTGCGCATCGCGCGCTAGCGCGCCAAAATTCCAATCAGCGTGAATGCCACGATTGCCCCGGCGAGGATTGCCAGCGCCACCCATCGCCCCAGCCGCGGATGCGATTTCGGCAGGCCGAGCAAATGAACCGAGGGATCTTGCCCGTGGAGAATTTTCGCGCCGGCCGCGCGTTGCGCCGCAGAGAGTACTTCCGTCGTCGCCGGCCTTCGCTCGGTGGAAATTCCGCGTGCACCTTCGGCAGTTTGGCTGGGCATCGCCGGATACTAGCACCAACTCCGCCGCGCAGAAACAAAATTTCCAATGAGTTTACGATTTTGTACTGTTCTCAGGTGAAACAACGCGTCACGCGACAATGGGTACTCAGCCGCTCAATGAATCGCGAATTGAACCATCATCAGTGCGACGACGGCTCCCGCGAAGATCGCCAGCACCAGCCACCGCGAGATGCCTTGGTTCCGATTTCGCAGCTGCCGAACGTGGGCGGAAAGGCCAGGCGCAGCATAAATGTTGCGCGCGGATTGTTCTCGAACCGCGTCGAACTCCACGATTTCAGCGGGTCCCGTCACTAGCTCGGAAACTGGATGGGGATTGTGGCGTTTCATGCTGCCGATATTATCACCGGCAATTTGCACGACCATGCGAAGAAGCGATGGCTGGGCCAAACAGGTATTGCTGTTTCGAGAAAATGACGCTGCGGTACTGTTTGAGAGCGGATGCGTCCAGAGTTATCACTTTGGGAACACTGTATCGCTTCGGCACAAGTCTCTGCCGCCGGCGCTTGTGCCCGGCTTACACCACCCCGCGCTTCAGCCGTTTAATTCCGCGAGTATTTTGGGAAGCAACGAAAATTTCGCCAGCGCCGCCTCGCTGCTCAAATATTCCAATCCGCACGAAGGTCCCAGGTAAGCACGCCCTCCCTGAATTCGCGGAAACAAGCGCTGCACCTGCCGCGCAATATCCGCCGCCTTTTCGATCTGTTGATTGCGGCCATCGAGCAGGCCCAGCGCCAGCGGCTTCGGCGAGCCGCTGGACGCGATCATTTCGCCAAGCTTGGGGCTGGAAATGAAATCGAAGCCGACGATGTCCACCGGCAGTTCCAGCAGCTTCTCGTACAAAGGCGCGCAGTCGTCGAAATACACATACAGCGCCAGCTCCAGCCTGCGATTGGTCTTTTTCGCCTTGTCGCGCGCGTGCAGCAGCGGCTCCAGCGCACGCGCAAAAATGGACCACTCGCCCGGATTCTGTAGAATCGCCGGCTCGTCAATCTGAATCATTTCCGCACCGCATTGCGAGAGCGCTTCGATTTCCGGAGCCAGAATCTCGCCGTAAGCGATGGCGCGAGCTTCCAGCGTCGCGGGAGTGGCGGAGCCGCCGTTCTCAGTGCTTCCAGACAGCGAAAACTTCGCGAGCGTGTACGGCCCAGTCAACACTGGCTTAATCGCCAGTTTTCCGGCTTTGTTGGCGGGCGTGGGCAAATGGCCCAGCGCATTCCGCGCAAAACTATATTCCGCCACCACCAGATTTCCGCGCCGCAGTGGGGCGCCGGTAAACAGCGGCTGCCGGCACAATTTTTCTGTGTCGAAAAATGGCACGGTGCCCTGCAATTCGATATTGTCCAGTTTTGCCGCCAAATAAGAGATCGGATCGTTCCAGCGAATTTGTCCGTCGGTCACAATATCCAGACCGGCCTTCACCTGGTCGGCGATGGCGCCGCGCGTCACGGTATTCTGCGCATCCAGCAAATCCGCGGTCGTGCGTTCGCCGCGGTCCAGCGCGGCGATGGTGCGCTGCAGAAGCTGCAAATCGGGAGCATCGCCCACGCGCGGATAACTTCCCGTGCTCGAAAGATACAGGCCTGGAGAGACGCTGCTCATAGCGGGAACCTCGGAATCAGCGCAAGAAACTGGAAGAAACTTAGTCGAAACGCCGAAAGGCGTCAAGAGCAGCGCGGAAAGTCAGCCGCAAAGCTGGCGAATCATTCGCCAACCGAAAAATAATTGCAATCCGGATGATGAAACACCAGCGCGCTAACGCTGGCCTCCGGATCCATCATCATTCCTTCGGTCAAGTGCACGCCGATCGCTTCCGGGCGCAAAAGCATCCATATCCCAGCCTGATCCTCCAGATTCGGACAAGCCGGATAGCCAAAGCTGTATCGTTTGCCGCGATACCGCGAAGTAAACCGGTCCGGCATGCTCATCGTGGGCGGATCAGGAAATCCCCAATCTTCGCGGATGCGCCGGTGCAGCCATTCCGCGCAAGCCTCCGCCGTCTCAATCGCCAAAGCCTGCAAACCGTGGGAATAAAGATAGCTGCCGGCAGCCTTTGCTTCTTCCGATTTTTCGCGAATGCCCGCGCCCGCCGTAACCACGAACAGCGCCACGTGGTCGCGTGTGCCGTTCGCCGGCGGCAGCACGTAATCGCTCAGGCAAAGTTTGTCGCCCAGCCGCTGCCGCTGAAAATGAAACGTGTGCGTGGGTGATGCCTCTCCCGGCGCAAAAAGCGCGATGGAATTGCCGCGCCTTTCCGCTTCGAAAAATTGCCACACCGCGCCGATCTTCATGAAATCGGCGGCCTGCTGCTTCACTTCTTCCATGTTCTGGTGCAGCTCCACCGCGCGCGTGTCATGTTCCGCCAGCGCCTTCTCAAAATTTCCACGAAAACCCAAATGGCGCCCGAACAGCATGAACGGATTGATATAGCTCCACACTTCGTTCAAATCCGGCACGCTGCGGACTTTTCGATCAACATACGCAACAGCAGGAATCGGCAAATCAATGCGAATGTGCGGTGAGCGCTCTTCGCCCGCAGCCGCGAGCGGTTCCGGCGCCGGTTCCTCCAGCACGGCAGCCCCCACGTGCGTGTGCTGCTGCAATACGTTTTCGCGCCGCCCCGGATCGCTGAGTTCGTTCATCAAACGCAGCCCGGTCATCGCGTCCTTCGCGTAGCAAACCGCCTGGCTATACTGCGGCGCGATTTTCAGCCGCGTGAATTTATCGGAAAGCGCCGCGCCTCCCACCAGCAGCGGCACGGTGATCCCAGCTTCGCGCAAATCGCTCGCGGTAATCACCATTTGCTGCGCGCTTTTCACCAGCAACCCAGAAAGTCCGATGGCATCCGGCCGATGCTCCCGATGCGCGCGGATCAATTCCTCGGGCGGCACCTTGATTCCCAGGTTGATCACGTCGTAGCCGTTATTTTTCAGAATAATCTCGACCAGATTTTTCCCGATGTCGTGCACATCGCCCTTCACCGTCGCCAGCATCACCTTCGCGCGTTTTTCCGTGTCCGCTTTTTCCATGAATTGTTCCAGATGTCCCACGGCGGCCTTCATGGCTTCGGCGGATTGCAAAACCTCAGCGACAATTAGCTCATTGTTGTTGAACAGGCGCCCCACTTCACCCATTCCCGCCATCAGCGGCCCGTTGATGATGTCCAGAGGCGCAACATTCTCCGCCATCTTGCGAGTTAAATCGTCCACCAGCCCGTCTTTCGATCCTTCGATGATGTAATTCGCCAGCCGCTGGTCCAGAGGCAGATCCGCCGCGCGTTCTTTCTTGCGCGCTCCGGTTCCGCGAAAATGTTCCGCAATCGCGGCGATGTGAAACTGATTGATCGCCGCCTTCTGCTCCTTGGTTTGCGCGCGCCAATCAGCAGGCGCTCCACGCAGCAATTCCGCATCGGCTGCGCCGTCCGGAATCTCCGTAGGCGGCTTGTTGAACAGCAAATCCTCAGCCAGCTTGCGTTCCCGCTCAGGAATCGAACCAAAGCGTTCAATACGCTCCGCATTCACAATCGCCAGGTCCAGCCCCGCCTTCGTGCAGTGATACAGAAAAACTGAGTTCACCACTTCGCGTGCGCCCGCCGGCAACCCAAACGACACGTTCGAAATCCCCAGCACCGTCCGCACGTACGGAATGTGCTGCTTCACCAGGCGAATGCCTTCGATGGTTTCCACCGCGCCGCCGATATAATTCTCATCACCGGTTGCGCATGGAAATACCAGCGGGTCGAAAATGATGTTTTCAGGGTGGATGCCGAATTTCTCGGTCAGCAGTTTGTGCGAGCGCTGCGCCACCTCCAGCTTGCGCTCGCGTGAGAACGCCTGCGCCTGCACCGGATCCTCGTCAATGCAGCCCACAATCACGGCCGCGCCGTACGTCCGCGCCAGTGGGCAGATCTTTTCGAATTTTTCCTCGCCGTCTTCCAGGTTGATCGAATTGATGATGCTCTTGCCCTGGCAATACGTCAGCGCCAGCTCCACGCCGCGCGGATCCGTAGTGTCAATCATGATCGGAGCTTTGATCTTGCGGATCAGCTGCTCGTAGAACGGCGGAATGTCGTTCAATTCCTCGCGGTCCGTGCTCTGCAGGCAGACGTCCACAATGTGCGCGCCACTTTTCACCTGCCGCCGCGCAATCTCGGTAGCCTCTTCCCACTGTTCGGCTGCCACCAAACTCTTGAACAGCCGCGAACCAATTACGTTGGTGCGTTCGCCCACAATCAAAGGCCGCGTGCTGTCTTCCGCTTCGATAATTTCAATCCCGGAATAAACCGCCCGATGGTTGGGTTCTGGCGTGTGCCGCGGTTTTTTGCCGTCGGTCATCTGCGCGATCGCCCGGATATGTTTCTCAGTGGTCCCGCAACAGCCGCCCACAATATTCAGCCACCCGCGGTCAATAAATCGCTCGATCTGCTCCGCCAAAGTAGTCGGCGTCTCCTGATACAAGCCTTCCTCGTTGGGCAGCCCCGCGTTCGGATAGCAGGAAACCGCGCGATTCGTCAGCGACTGCAGTGTGCGCACATGGTCCGTCATGAATTCCGGCCCAGTAGCGCAATTCAATCCCAGCGAAATCAAGTCCACGTGATCGAGCGAAGCCCACAACGCCTCGATGCCTTGCCCAGCCAGCATCGTGCCCATCGCCTCGATCGTCACCGAAACCATCAGAGGAATCGGTGCGCCCAGTTCCCGCGCCAATTCCCGTATCGCCAGCAAACCCGCCTTAATATTGCGCGTATCCTGGCAAGTCTCCAGCAGCAAGATGTCCGCGCCGCCTTCCATCAATCCGCTGGCTTGCTCGTAATAATTATTGCGCAGCTGCTCGAAGGTAATTCCGCCGGTCACGCTAATCGCTCGCGTGGTCGGCCCCATCGAACCAGCTACAAATCGCGGCTTCCCGGGTCGCGAAAATCCATCCGCGGCTTTGCGCGCCAGTTCCGCAGCCACCCGGCTGATTCGACGAGCCTCCTCGCCCAATCCGTATTCCGCCAGCACCACCGGCGTGCTGCCAAATGAATTTGTCTCGATGATGTCCGAGCCTGCATGCAGATATTTGCGGTGGATTTCCAGCACCACGTCCGGCCGGGTCATCACTAGATTCTCGTTGCAGCCTTCCAGATCCGGCCCGCCGAAATCCTCGGCTGTCAGGTTGGCTTGCTGCAGCATTGTCCCCATCGCGCCATCCAGAATCAGGATGCGTTCACGAAGCAATTCGCGTAGGGCCAGGCCCTGTTGGATCAGGTTGGTCATGGGTTCATTAATTTTACCTGAAGGTGGCGGGCAAGAAGGGCGGCAGCATTTCTCCGCGCGCCTGAAGCACAACAACGGCGGTCACCCGCGCTGCAATTCGATTTTTTCAGTGTTAGGCGGATCGTGAAGGCGTTTCGCTCACCGTGCTGCTCAGAAATTCCACCGGCACGTCGCCGGGAAGCAGACCCGCCGCAGCTCCGCGCGCCAGCAATTCGCGCACGGCCCGGCGCCCTTCTTCACCGTAATCCAGCGTCCAGCGGTTCACATACATTCCCACGAATTTATCGGCCAGCGTAGGATCCATGTCGCGCGCAAATTGCAGCGCGTAATTCAACGCCGGCTCGCGATGATCCAGCGCGTACGAAACGCTGTCGCGAATCACGCGCGATACCTGCCGTCCCAAATCGTCGCCCAGCTTCCGGCGAATCGCATTTGCGCCCAGCGGGAGCGGCAGCCCGGTTTGTTCCTGCCACCATTGCCCCAGGTCCACCACGCGGTGCAATCCCATCTGCGAGAAAAGCAGTTGCCCTTCGTGAATCAGCAGCCCCGCTTCCACTTCCTTGTTCTGCACCGCATCCAGAATCTTGTCGAAGGGCATCGTCACCGTCTCGACATTCGGCTCGAAAAGTTTCAGCGCCAGATAAGAAGTCGTCAGCAGCCCCGGAATTGCAATCTTGCGCCCGGCCAAGTCATTTTTCTTGATCGGATGCCCGGAAACGACGATCGGCCCATAACCTTCGCCGAAACTCGCGCCGCAATCCATCAGCACGTATTTATCCGCCACAAACGGGTAGGCGTAAAAACTGATCGCCGTCACGTCGTACACTTCTTTTTTCGCCGCCTGGTTCAGCGACTCGATGTCCGACAAAATATGAGTGAACTTCACGCCCGGCAGGCGCACTTTCCCCGTCGCCAGCGCGTAGAACATGAACGCGTCGTCGCTATCCGGCGAATGTGCCAGGCGAATCTCTGCTACTTTTGGTGAAATGGCTGGTGTGGACATGCTGGGTCCGTCCTGGCCCTGGCGCGAAATCGTCACTCACCCGGGCCGACTCGTGAAGACGCTGTGAAGACTATGATGCCCCAGTCGTCTTACCCGTCGCAGTGAAAGAAACCAAGGTGTGTGCGTCTTCCGGCGAGAGCGCCGAATGAGCAACCCAAGAATACCATACGCCGTGCTAGAAGGTACAGATGCCGCGCCGAGCCTGTCAGAGTCCGGAGTCCGCCTCGAATTCCAACCGTTCCTAAGGTTCGCTTTTCATTCTCATGCGGCCGTCAAACCACGATGCGACTCAGTTCGGCTTAGCCAGCGAACCCGGCTTCTCACTCGGCAAAATGAACGTCGCGATGTCTTCCACCACTTCCGCCGACACATGGCCCAGCCGCGCATAATCCGACGGCTTCGACGCCCCGGTGCCATGAATGAAAAGGTGATCCATATCCGGATATGTGCGCAGCGTCACATTTTTGTTATTGGCCAGCGCATCAGACCAAGCCTGGAAATTCGAAGGAGTCACCTGATAATCCCGCCCGCCCTGCAAGACCAGAATCGGAATCTTCAACTTTGCTGCGGTTTTCAGTGGATCGTAGGCGCGCAGGTCCAGCCAATAAGCGCCATACATCTTCGCTCCGAGGAAATCGATCTTGTCATCGGGCTTCAGGCTGGGGCTTTCAATTTGCTTCGCGCCGTCTTCCGCCGCGGCGATGCGTTTTTGTTCCGCTTCCGTCGGCGGGCCGCTCATCGCCGCCAGATTATGAATCTGCTCCAGCACTATCTTTTCCAGCGGACGCGCGTTCGCCGCCAGCATCACGATTCCCGCGATTTGCGCGTCGCCCGTTGCAATCCGCGGCGCCAGGTACGCGCCCAGGCTGTGCCCCAGCAGAAAAACCTGCTTGGGTTCAACTTTCGGCTGCTGCACCACCAGCGCCACCGCTGCCCGCGCGTCGCTGATCGTTTCATCCTCCACCGTCAGCCTCACCGGATCGTCGCTGCTCTGCACGCCATATTTTTGCGTGCGCTTGGTGTAACGGAACACCACGATGCCCCGGCTCGCAAGTCCCCACGCCAAATCCTTGAACGGCTTGTTCGGTCCAATCGTTTCGTTCTGATCTTCCGGACCGGAACCCTGCACCAGCACCACGGCCGGAAAAGGCCCATTGCCCACCGGCACTGTCAGAGTCCCAGGCAATTCGAATTTTCCATTCACCAAAGTGAGCGGTTGCTCGCTGAACGAATCCTGTTTCACGTACGCCGCCGGAGTCCACGGCGTTAGCGGCGCCTGGTGCGGTTGGAAACTCAAACCTCCCAGTTTCCCGTCAGAATTGAAAACCACCGTCGCGTCCAACAGCGAATTCTCAAACTTGCACTGCATCTTCACCACCTGCAGTCCCTGCACCTGCGAGGCCTGCGTATTGGTGATCGCCTGAAACGCACCTGCCTGCTTGTTCAAATCGCGCCAGCCGTCCGCGAGCTTTCCCGGCGGCAGCGCTTGTGCCATGCGCGCATCGTAAATCGCTTCCACTTTCTCGAATTGTCCGGACACCAGTTCCTGAATGATTTGTTTCGCAGCGACAGCCGACGGCAAATCTTGTGCAGCTTCCTGAGCAGAGACGCGTAGCGCCACCCCAGGCATCGCCAGTAAGAATAGGATCAGTGTGAACAAACTAATTTTCACGCGGCATCTCCTGCGCATAATTGCGCCAATCCATTATATGACGGGCAGGGTTTACAAATCCCTCGCCGAGCATCCCGCATCGCGGCCGTAATTATTGCACCGGCGAACGCGGAGAGGCTGGCAAAGGCGAGGCATGATGCGCCACTAAGACCCACTCCTCGTCGCGGCGCAGAAAAATATTGGTCGTTTGCACCATGGCATCGTCGAATCCATCCGCAAACGCCGTGGTCACGTGCTGCGTGCAGGAAACCCACCCGACGTCACCTTCCACGCGCACCCACACGCCACTCAACGCGATGCGCACGCGCTTAGCATGCACGAAAAGCCGCGCCCAGCGCTCGCGCACTTCGTCCCACCCCAGTAGCAAATCCCAGCCTGGATGCACGCAGGTTACGCCATCGTCGTGCGACCACACCGCTTCCATCTCCGCCAGGTCCAGCGATTCGAATGCCGCGTAAAATTTTGTGTTCGCGGCGCGCAGCGCGTCTTCGGGGCTTTGCTTTTGTGGAACCGTCTGGGTGGGCATGATTGGCAGTCCGGAAAATGAAATTACAAAAAGTTTACGCCAGGGCTGAGGCCTGCTTGCTTACGCTGCTTCCGTACGTCGCTTTCTTACGCTTCTCGTCGCGCCAATTGCAATCCACCGGCCGCAACAACGATCAGCGCCATCTTGATAATCTCGCCAGGGACAAAGGGCAGCGCGCCCTGCTGCAGCGCCAAGCCCCATCCCATTCCCAAAAATAACGCCAGCCACGCGCAGCCAAACGCGAAAATAATCGCTTCGCCCGAAATCAGCGCGCCGATGAGCGACAACCCTGCAAGCCGCGACCCGCCTTCGCGCGAGCTCGCAATCTTCGCCCCGCGCTCAACCAGCCACCCAGTCACAAACGCCGCAACTGGGTATGAAAACAAATATCCAGCCGTCGGCCCCGCAAAACGCGCCAGCCCCGGCAGCCCCAGCGGCTGAAACACCGGCAATCCCGCCGCGCCCTCCAGCAAATACAAAATCAAAGTGATCGCGCCGCGCCGCGCTCCCAGCAAAACCGCCACCAGCAGCACGCCAAACGTCTGTCCAGTGATCGGCACCGGCGTCCAAGGCAGCGGAATTACGATGTGCGCGCACAACACCAGCAGAATATTTGCCGCGGCGATGCGCACCGCGTCCGCCGCGATCCCTTCGCCGGAATAAATTCGGTCGGCTAGAACTTTCGCTTGTGACATCCGCATTCCTCTTCGCGTTTCAGCGTCAGACGGCACCGCAACCGGGCCGCAACCGTCTCAAATATTACCAAAACTGGCAGGCATTATACCTGAGGCCGCCGAATGTCACGTTCACTTTTCGTCCGCGGCCTTTTCACTGGCTATCAGCGGATCATCCACGGTCGCCACCTTTCCGTGTTTGTCGTCGCCGTGAACTTTTCCCGCAGTGTCCAGGAAGAAAGATCGCTTGCCGGGTTTCGGGTAGGCCTCGGGAGTGGCCGCCAGTTCGAAATTATTGTCGTTTCCATTCGGGTCCGGAGAAATGCGGTAGCGGAAAATGTAGCCGTCATGTTTTCCCGCCGCCATGTCTACTGGCACCAGCGCCGCCTGCTCGGGCGAAATCTGATCTTTAGGCGCGGGGCCCAGCTGTTCCAGCGATTCCGGCAATTTTCCAAAGGCGCGCCGGTAAGTCTGTATTGCTTCGGCCAACGCGCGCAGATCGGCAATCGCCGTATCTTCCTGCGTCGCTAGATCCGCCGCCGCCCATTGTTTCGCCAGTTGCGGCACGTCGAACAGCACCAATCCCAGCGAAAGCAGCCGCCAGCTCCCGCCCTCGCGCACCATTCCGAAGTCCGCCTGTTGGCTGTTCACCACCGCCACCGGAATGAACGCCAGATTTTCTTGCACGCGCGTGGTGCCGAACCGGTATTCCACCGTATTATTCTCGGCCCGGCAGCGCAGCACGATGTGCTTTTCAGCGTCGGCGGAAAGCAGCGGTTTGCCAGGATCATCCGAAAGCGAAAGCCGCTTCATCAATTCGCTGCGTTGCGTTGCAGGCAACGCGCGAAACGCCGCGGCGTTTGCTGTAGTCAGGTGGCTCGCGAAATCCGCTTCGTTCGCGCGGCAAGCGGCCACCAACGTGTCCGCTAGAGCAGTGGCAGGGTCCGCGGCGTCGCCAGATTCCTGCGCGCCGGCTGTTGCGGGCAGTGCTGCACTCGCGGCCGCGATCAGCAGCGATGCTGCAACGATTGTGCCCAGAGCACCGAACCGCGATCGAAAGCGTGGATTCATCATCAGGACTAAGAGTTTGCCTGCCCCAGTATGGTTGCAAGGTCGCGCGTGAATTGCGACCGCGGCATCACTTGCGTGCATCCGGCGGCTCGCGCCTGTTGCGCTAAATCCGTTTGTACGTGCGAAAGAAATGCGATCATCGGCAGGCCCGGTGCCGTCGTGCACACACGCTCAATCGCCTGCACCGGCGCGCCACGCGCGTTCAAATCCACGATCACCAGCTTCGGCGCTTCCTTCGCAATCTCCGCGAGCAGCGCGTCGCCCGTAGTGCTGGTGCGCACCGTGATTCCCAATTGCTTCGCGGTCTCCAGAATCTTCGCCTGAAAAAATAAATCATCCACCAGAGCTAGAACCTGAGCCATGCTTCCGCACCTCGTACGCCGTCGCGCCTCGCAATCCGCCGCGCGCTTCTGCGCGAATCGCCGCTCTTCGGTGTACCACGCGCCACCGCCCCGCACAAGCGCCCCTTCGACAACCTCCGTCCATTGCGGTATAAAAGAATTTCGTCGCCACTGTTCAGGAGGATTCGATGGCCGCTACTCCAAGTCCAGACGCGTTGCCGGGCCTGGCCGTCCTGGAGCAAACTCCAATCATAATTGAAAAAATCGTCTGGGCCGCCAGTGACGAGCAATTGCACTGGAAACCCGCCCTCGAGCGTTGGTCCATCAGCGAAGTGCTGGCGCATCTG
>Ga0209655_10000585_pt1 | contig 13871 bp, 10 predicted proteins | sample BogFormECP03_OM2_FD_188236 | JGI IMG/M metagenome (GOLD analysis project Ga0209655, IMG submission 188236) | Bog forest soil microbial communities from Calvert Island, British Columbia, Canada - ECP03_OM2 (SPAdes) (version 2) | ecosystem: Environmental > Aquatic > Freshwater > Wetlands > Bog ...
CCCTCCGAGCTGTCGGTGCTGTTCAAAAACCTTGAGAACAAAGGCAATCCGTGGGGCCAGAACGCCTCCGACCGCACCAACTGGATCGACGAGGTCGACTTCGACGTCCCGGTTTACGGCGAGGACGTGGACAGCTTCGACGGCTACGAATACCTGTTCTGGGTGGGCTGCGCCGGCGCCTACGACGACAAGGCCAAGAAGACCACCAAGGCGGTCGCCGAGCTGTTGGCGATCGCCGGGGTCAAGTATTTGGTGCTCGGCACCGGCGAAACCTGCAACGGCGACTCGGCGCGCCGCTCGGGTAACGAGTTTCTGTTCCAGCAGCTGGCCCAGCAGGCCGTCGGAACGCTGGACGACCTGTTCGAGGGCGTGGAGACCGTCGACCGCAAGATCGTGGTCACCTGCCCGCATTGTTTCAACACGCTGGGCCGCGAATACCGCCAGTTGGGCGCCAATTACACTGTGCTGCACCACACCCAGCTGCTCAACCGGCTGGTGCGCGACAAGAAGCTGGTCCCGGTGAGCCCCGTCTCCGAAGACATCACCTATCACGACCCGTGCTTCCTGGGCCGGCACAACAAGGTCTACGAGGCGCCGCGCGAGCTGATCGGCGCGGCCGGCGCGAAGCTCACGGAGATGCCGAGGCACGCCGACCGCAGCTTCTGCTGCGGCGCCGGGGGTGCGCGGATGTGGATGGAAGAGCACATCGGCAAGCGGATCAACCACGAGCGCGTCGACGAGGCGCTGGCCACCGGTGCCAGCACGGTCGCCACCGCATGCCCGTTCTGCCGGGTGATGGTCACCGACGGTGTCAACGACCGGCAGGAGGCCGCCGGACGAGAAGGCGTCGACGTACGCGACGTCGCGCAGCTGCTACTCGAATCGCTCGAGTACGACAAGGCGACGCTGTCGGAGAAGGGCACAGCCGCCAAGGAAGCGGCAGAGCGGGCCCCCAAGCCTGCGCCGAAGGCCGCCGCACCGGCCGCACCGGCCGACCCTCCTGCTGAGGCTCCTAAGAAACCCGCCGAGCAGCCCGCCGAAGCCAAGGCTGCGCCGGCATCCGCCAAGGGGCTGGGTATCGCCGGCGGCGCCAAGCGACCTGGCGCCAAGAAGGCAGCGCCGCAAGCCCAAGCGCCCGCGACACCAGCCCAACCGGTCCCAGACGCACCGGCAGCCCCCGAGGCCAAGGCTCTTGCAACGCCAGCCGCTTCCGTTAAGGGGCTAGGTATCGCGGCCGGCGCCAAGCGACCTGGCGCCAAGAAGGCGGCGGCCCAAACGGCGGCGGCCGAAGCTCCCGCACAGCCCACACCAGCCAAGCAGCAAATTGAAACGAAGACGGAAGCTGAACCGAAACCGGAGCCCTCAGAGCAAGCCGACGGCGCCGCGGCACCGCCGGCAGCACCTGTTAAAGGGCTGGGCATCGCACGTGGCGCCCGTCCGCCCGGCAAGCGCGGATAACGGTTTGACGCGGACCAGCAAATTTCAGTGGACAGCAATGGCACCATAGGTGAGGTGACTGCTCACCAGCTGCCCGTGCACGCCTCCGGTCATCACCGGCAGCGAGCCTTCGGGCAGTCGTCCAAGCTTCAGGACGTTTCGTACGAGATCCGCGGCCTAGTGCACCAGCATGCCGCGCGGCTGGAAGCCGAAGGGCACCGCATCCTTAAGCTCAATATCGGCACCCGGCGCCGTTCGGCTTCGAGGCCCCCGACGTCATCATGCGCGACATGATCCAGGCGCTGCCCTACGCCCAGGGCACTCGGACTCGAAGGGCATCCTGCCGGCCCGGCGTGCGATTTGAGCACGTCAGCATGCCGATATTTGCCTCAACATCATCGATCTGTGGCTAACATAGATAACCAAGCCGGAACCCGATATGGCGTACGCTGTGGGCGTGACCGGCGTCGACGCGAGTGCGGCCACCCGCACCGAAGAGGTCTACCAATTCCTGCGCAGGGACCTGCTGAACGGGCGCATCGCACCAGGGGAACGGCTCAAACTTGTCGAACTGTCCAACCGGTTCGAGCTAAGCCAGTCGGTGATCCGCGAGGCGCTGGCCCGCCTGGCAGAGATGGGCCTCGTAGTCGCCACCCCCCAACGCGGATTCCGTGTCCGCGATTTGTCGGTCCAAGACGTCCAGGCGTTGACCGAAGCACGCGTTGAGATCGAATCAGCGACCTTGCGCCTTGCGATCGAACGCGGAGACATTCACTGGGAGACCGGCGTACTCGCCAGCCACCACCTCCTCGAGAACACACCAGTATTGGATGACGGTCAGTTCAACGAGGACTGGCTCGCCCGCCATCACGCTTTTCATCGAGCACTACTTGCCGGCTCCGGCAATCCGCACCTCGAAGCGACGTCGGTCCAGATGCGCGACTGTTCCGAACTCTATCGACGTTGGTATTGCGCGTTCATTGACGACGGCGATCGCGATATTGCGACCGAGCACCGCCTGCTCAAGGAACTTACGCTGGCCCGCCAGACTGACGCCGCCGTCGCCTTGCTGCGGACTCATATCGAGCGTGCGCCATTGAAGCTAGTTGCGTACGCCGCTGAGCACGGCACACCCGCGCTGGACCGCCTCGCGCGGTGACTGAAGGACATCGAACGGCGAAAACACCGATACGCCACGGCGACTCGTGCGCATCGCCTGATTCGAGGGTATCGTGTCCTCGATTGTAAAAGACCACGGCTATTCATCGCAGCCGGTCTCATTCACCCCCAACATCGGTGCGACGCAAGCCAACTCGCGAGCGCTACAACTTCCACGCACGCCAGGCCGCATCAGTTGGTGTCAGGAAGACATATTTGAGCAATCTCGCTGGCGCCACCCGACTTCTAACCCACCGCTGGAGAGTTCCTCCGAAAACGTCCGCAGCACCCGGCCCAGTCGTGTGGGAATTGCAGCAACGTGAGGGCTTGAGATCGAATAGGGCGTGCACGGTTACCGTCGTGGATGCGCTCGACTCCCGGCGCGGTGGGGTACGTTGACGCCGTGGCAGCAAACCCGAACGACCGGGAGGCCAGCACAGTGCGGGTGACCGAGTCCGCGCGCGAGGCGATCGGCGACCCCGCCGGCATCGAATGGTCGGCCCCAGAAGCACGGAAGCTCAAAGGGATACGCGCTGAGGTGCGGCTATATGGCGCTCGCCGACGTTCCGCCGCGGGGCGCCGTAAAGTCATCGGCCCTGCGGGCAGCGCGTAACCCCAACGAAAGAGACGGATACCACCATCGGTCCAAACCCACGACACCGCGCAGTTAGTAGGGTGTTCTAGTACTTAGAAAAGTGGCTCTGTCCCTGCGGTCGAGCGAAATGGCATTAGTGCAGTGAGATTTCGAAGCCGACGGCCTCGGTGAATGTGAAATCGCGCCAGGTCGACCAACACCGGTGAATCGAGGCGGCCTCATCGGGCCCCGCGTACTGCGCGAAGGCGGACCGCATGGCCTTAGTTGTCAAGTCCCCAGCGACAGTGACGACAGATCCTCGTCAAGTTTGGATTGGCCGATTAGCCTGAAGCCGTGAACAAGCAACGGCCACGAACCGTGTTGGGCGCCCTCATTCGCCAGCAGCGCGAATTGGCGCAGCTGCCGATGCGGGAACTTGCCAAGATGGTGGGAATATCGAATCCGTACCTGTCCCAGATCGAGCGCGGGTTGCGGGCACCGTCGGACGCCGTGCTGAAATCGATCGCTGAAACGCTCGAAATCTCCGCTGATGACCTGTACAGCAGAGCTGGCTTCGTCGAGCGACCGCAGTTGTCCGATGGCCAGTCCGCCGACCTCGGCGTGGCGATTGAGGCCGCAACCGAATTGACCGCAGCGCAGCGACGGGCGCTGCTGGAGATCTATCGAAGTTTCCTTGACGCCAACCTCGTTCGCCGTGCGCACACCGATTGACACCTCGCCTTCGGCGCGCGAGACAAAACCCCCGCCGCTCAGGGCAGGGGTTCGGTCTGAGGGCTTCGTCACTTCAGCGCATCGCGAGCAATTTTGACGTATGGGCTGGTGAAGCTCTCGACGAACTGTGTATGAATGTTCGTCAGCGCGGTCACCCAATTGAGCCGGCTGCGGCTGGCCGCGGCCCGTTCGAAGTCCAGCACCCTCTGCAACGCCTTCTCGTAGGAATCGACGTAGAACTGCCCGGATTTCTTGGCCAGCTGAACCGGCGTCTGGTTCAACGCGCGGATCCGGCTAACGGTCTCCTTGGACGTGGGCGTGTCCTTACCCTTAGGTGTGGTTGCACTCTTAAGTGTGGTTGCCATGCTCAACTCCTTGAATCTGATCGTGGATATCTGATAGTTAGCAGTTTAGCTGGTTGCGAGCTAACCTGCAAATCAGCACCGGACCTGTGATCAGCATTCACTTCGAAGCCGTGCCCTCACTGCATTCGACGGGCCGCGAGGCAGCCAGGATGAGGGAACGCTTCGCGGCGCCAGGACGGAATATGATCTTGGCCTTAACGAGAGAAACGATCGGTGCTGGAACGTCAATACCCTTGCGGCTGTTTCGAAGTCAGCCCCACCATCCATGAATACCGCCTGACTCGGTGAAGCGCGTTCAACAAGCATCTCGACGGCGAGCGCGTGCATGTGTCGACTTTCGACGCCATGTGGGAAGAACTGGCGTTATGCGACTCCGGGGTCGGAAGTCTGTGCCGGGGCGGCGAGTACGTCGTCGATCTTGTATTGACGTGCGGCCGCGACCGGCACCGACGGGTCGATGTCCCCGTCGCGTGCCAGTGCCTCCAGCACGGCGACGACCTGGGATTCGGCGTCGGTGTTGAAATAGCGCCGAGCGGCGGGCCGGGTGTCGGAGAAGCCGAATCCGTCGGTGCCGAGCGTGACGTAGGTGCCGGGCACCCAGGGCCGGATCTGCTCGGGAACCGCGCGCATCCAGTCCGACACGGCGATCACCGGCCCGGTGGCGCCGGCCAGCGCCTCGCTCACGTACGGGACACCGGCGGGCTGGTCGGGGTGGCGCAGCTTCTCCTTTTCGACGGCGATGCCGTCGCGGTTCAGCTCGCCCCAACTGGTCACCGAGCACACGTCGGCGGCGACATCCCATTCGGCGGCCAGCATCTCGGCGGCTTGCAGCGCCGAGGGCATTGCCACCCCGGAAGCCAGGATGTGCGCCGTGCTGGCGTGCGGCTCGGTGGACGTGTGGTACCGGTAGATGCCCCGCAGCAGGCCTTCAGGGTCGAAGTTCTCCGGCTCCGCTGGCTGCACATACGGCTCGTTGTAGATGGTGAGATAGAAGAAGACGTTCTCCGGGTTTTCCCCGAACATGCGGGCCAGCCCGCTTTCGATGATGTAGGCGATCTCGAAGGCGAAGGCGGGGTCGTAGGCGACCACCGCCGGATTGGTGGCCGCCAGCAGCAGTGACTGGCCGTCGGCGTGCTGCAGGCCTTCGCCGGTCAGCGTGGTGCGCCCGGCGGTGGCCCCGAGCAGGAAGCCGCGCGTCATCTGGTCGGCCGCGGCCCACAGGCCGTCGCCGGTGCGCTGGAACCCGAACATCGAATAGAAGATGTAGATCGGGATCATCGGCTCGTTGTGCGTCGCATACGACGTGCCGGCCGCGGTGAACGACGCCGTCGAGCCTGCTTCGTTGATGCCCTCGTGCAGGATCTGGCCGATTTCGCTTTCCTTGTACGCCAGCATCAGCTCGGCGTCGACGGCGGTGTACAGCTGGCCGTTGCGGTTGTAGATCTTCAGTGAAGGGAACCACGAGTCCATGCCGAACGTGCGCGCCTCGTCGGGAATGATCGGCACGATCCGCGGACCGATATCTTTGTCGCGCAACAGTTCTTTGAACGTGCGCACCGTCGCCATTGTGGTGGCGACTTCCTGGCTTCCCGATCCCTTCTTCAGCGGGGCGTAGATGTCGCGGCCAGGAAGCTGCAGCGCCTTGGCTTTGGTTCGGCGCTCGGGCAGAAAGCCCCCGAGGGTCCGGCGGCGGTCGAGCATGTATCGGATCTCCGGGGCATCTGGGCCGGGGTGGTAGTAGGGCGGCAGGTAGGGGTCTTCCTCCAGTTGAGCGTCGCTGATCGGAATGCGCTCGCGGTCGCGGAAATCTTTGAGGTCCTGCAGCGTGAGCTTTTTCATCTGGTGGGTGGCGTTGCGGCCCTCGAAGTGCTTGCCCAGCGTGTAGCCTTTGATGGTCTTGGCCAGGATCACCGTCGGTTGTCCTTTGTGGTCGACGGCGGCCCGGTAGGCGGCATACACCTTGCGGTAGTCGTGCCCGCCGCGCTTGAGGTTCCAGATCTCTTGATCGGTAAGGCTTTCCACCAGCGCCTTGGTGCGCGGGTCACGCCCGAAGAAGTGGTCGCGTACATAGGCCCCATCGTTGGCCTTATACGTCTGGTAGTCGCCGTCGGGTGTGACGTTCATCAAATTGACCAGCGCGCCGTCGCGGTCGGCGTGCAGCAGGGCGTCCCACTCGCGACCCCAGACCACTTTGATGACGTTCCAGCCGGCCCCGCGGAAGAACGACTCCAGTTCCTGGATGATCTTGCCGTTACCGCGCACCGGGCCATCAAGGCGCTGCAGGTTGCAGTTGATGACGAAGGTCAAGTTGTCCAACGCCTCCAGCGCGGCGACATGCGCCAGACCGCGGCTTTCCGGCTCGTCCATCTCGCCGTCGCCCAAAAAGCACCACACGTGCTGATCGGAGGTGTCTTTGATGCCCCGATCGTGCAGGTAGTGGTTGAACCGCGCCTGATAGATCGCGTTGAGCGGGCCCAGGCCCATCGACACGGTGGGGAATTCCCAGAAGTCGGGCATCGGCCGCGGGTGCGGATAAGACGGCAACCCGCCGCCGGGGTGACTGTGTTCCTGCCGGAACCCGTCGAGCCGGTCGGCGCTAAGCCGTCCCTCCAAGAACGCGCGCGCGTAAATGCCGGGGGAGGCGTGGCCCTGAATGAACACGTGGTCCCCGCCGCCGGGATGCGCCTTCCCCCGGAAGAAGTGGTTGAAGCCGACTTCATAGAGCGCCGCAGACGATGCGTAGGTGGAAATGTGGCCGCCCACGCCGACTCCCGGACGCTGGGCACGGTGCACCATGATGGCGGCGTTCCATCTGATCCACGCCCGGTAGCGGCGCTCGACGTCCTCGTCGCCGGGAAACCACGGCTCCAGTTCGGTCGGGATCGTGTTGACATAGTCGGTCGACGTCAGCGCCGGGATGGCCACCCGTTGTTCGCCGGCGCGCTCCAGCAGGCGCAGCATCAGGTAACGCGCACGGGCGGGCCCCGAGCGCTCCAGCAGCTCGTCGAAGGACTCCAGCCACTCGGAGGTCTCCTCGGGGTCAATGTCGGGCAGGTAGGACGCCACACCTTCGCGGATCACCCGCACCCGATCGGGTTCGCTTGCACCGGTTGGGTTTTGCGCCAGATCGTGACGTATGAACTCGGTGGTCAACTTACGCTCCTGTAGTACGGGATCGGCTGCCGGTCAGGGCATCGCGGCAGCGGTCAGAGGGCCCGGAGAATGTCCTCGACCCGGTCTTTGGCGTCGCCAAAGAGCATCGCGGAGTTCTGTCGGAAGAACAGCGGATTCTGCACACCCGCGTAGCCCGACGCCATGGATCGTTTGAACACGACGACGTTGTCGGCGTCCCAGACGGTCAGGACCGGCATGCCCGCGATGGGGCTGCCGGGATCCTCGGCCGCGGCGGGATTGACGGTGTCGTTGGCACCGATGACCAGCACGACGTCGGTGTCGTCGAAATCGTCGTTGATTTCGTCCATTTCGAGCACGATGTCGTACGGAACCCTGGCTTCGGCCAACAGCACGTTCATGTGGCCGGGAAGCCGGCCAGCGACGGGGTGGATGCCGAAGCGGACGTTGACGCCGCGCTCACGCAGCCTTCCGGTGAGTTCGGCGACGCCGTACTGTGCCTGCGCGACGGCCATGCCGTAGCCCGGTGTGATGACCACGGAGTCGGCCGAGGCCAGCAGTTCTGCAACGCCCTCAGCCGAGATCTCGCGGTGCTCACCGTAGTCTTTGTCATCCGAGGGCCCGGCTTCGATGCCGAAACCGCCCGCGATGACGGAGATGAAGGACCGGTTCATCGCCTTGCACATGATGTAGGACAGGTACGCACCCGACGATCCGACCAGGGCGCCGGTGATGATCAGAAGGTCATTTGCGAGCAAGAAGCCCGAGGCGGCCGCCGCCCAGCCCGAGTAGCTGTTGAGCATCGACACGACGACCGGCATGTCGCCGCCCCCGATGGAGGCGACCAGGTGCCAGCCCAGCAGCAAGGCGAGCGCGGTGACGGCCCCGAGCAGCCAAAGCTGGGGGTCGGCCTCGAACCACCCCGTGAGCACAAAATAGAGAACCAGCGCGCTGACATTGAGAATGTTCTTGCCCGGCAGCATCATTGGTTTGGACTTGATCCGCGCCGACAGCTTGAGGTTGGCCACGATCGATCCGGTGAACGTGACCGCGCCGATGAACACTCCGATGATGACCTCGGCCGAGTGAATTCCGAGCATGCCGTCCGTGCGGAGCGTAGCCGCCTCGTGGGCGTCGTGATGTCCCTCGATGAGCAGGAACCCGTTCCAGCCGACCAGGACTGCGGCTAGACCCACGAAGGAGTGCAGCAGCGCGATCAGTTCGGGCATGCCGGTCATCTCAACCACACGGGCGCGCCACAGGCCGATCGCGGCGCCGACGCTCATCGCGCCTATCAGCAGTGCCAGGCCCAGCGGTGAGATGTGTCGGTCCAGCGTCATGGCGATGGTCGCGACCAGTGCCACGGCCATGCCGGAAATCCCGAAGGTGTTGCCGACCTTGGATGTTTCGTGCTTCGACAGCCCAGCCAATGCCAGGATGAACAGCAGCGCCGCGACGATGTACGCCGCGGAGGCGGCGGTCTCGACCGTGAACATGGATTTCGCTCCGATTAGCTACGGCAGGGTTCAGCTGCGGGAGAACATGGCGAGCATGCGGCGCGTCACCGCGAAGCCACCGAAAACGTTGATGCTGGCTAAGAGGATGGCGACGCAGGAGATCACGATGATCGCGAGATCGGCGTGGGCGATCTGAAGCAGCGCACCGACCACGATGATTCCCGAGATCGCATTGGTCACCGACATCAGCGGGGTGTGCAGCGCGTGGTGCACGTGCCCGATGACGTAGGAGCCGATCACGATCGCCAACGCGAAGACCGTCAGATGCACCTGCAGCGCGGCCGGCGAAATTGCGACCACACCGAACAGCAAGGCCGCGGCCACGAGCACCAGGCCGAGCCGGCGTCCGGCCGACATCGGCTGTTTCACCGGCGACTCAATCACCGGCGCCGCGGCCGGAGCGATCGCCGGTGCGGCGGAGACGTGTACAGGTGGTGGGGGCCAGGTGCATTCACCGTCGCGGGCGACGGTAACAGACCGCTGAACCGGGTCCTCGAAATCCAGTACGAGCTGCCCATCTTTCTCGGGGGTCATCAGCTTCAGCAGATTCACCACGTTCGTGCCATACAACTGCGATGCCTGGGCGGGCAGGCGTCCCGCGAGGTCGGTGTAGCCGATGATCGTGACACCGTGGTCGGTTACCACCGCCCGATCCTTGACCGTGCCCTCGACGTTGCCGCCGTTTTGGGCGGCCATGTCGACGATCACGCTGCCCGGCTTCATCGACGCGACCATCTCCGCGGTGATGATCCGCGGAGCCGCACGGCCGGGGATCAGCGCGGTGGTGACGATGATATCGACGTCCTTGCATTGCTCGGCGTACAGCTGCGCCTCGCGGATCTTGTAGTCGTCGCTCATCTCCTTGGCGTAGCCGGTGCTCGATACCTCCGCCTCGGGCGATTCGATCGACAGATACTCGCCGCCAAGCGATTTGACCTGATCAGCTACCTCCGGTCGAGGGTCGGTCGCGAACACGACGGCGCCCAGGCTGCCTGCCGCACCGATCGCCGCCAGACCGGCGACACCCGCGCCGATGACGAGGACCTTGGCCGGCGGAACCTTCCCTGCGGCGGTCACCTGACCGGTGAAGAACCTGCCGAAGACGTGGGCGGCCTCGATGACCGCGCGATAGCCCGCGATGTTGGCCATCGAGGACAACACATCCAGCGACTGCGCCCGCGAGATCCGGGGCGCCGCATCCATCGCCAGCGCCGTGAGCCGGCGCTCGGTGAGGTCTGCCAACAAATCCGGATCGAGGGCCGGCGACAATATGCCGACCAGCGTTGCGCCAGGCCGCATCCCGTCGCGCTGAGGGATCGACAGCGCGTTTACACCCAAAACGATGTCGGTTCTGCGGGCGTCCCCGATCGTGGCCCCCGCCTCGACGTACATCTCGTCGGAGAACGACGACGCGGATCCGGCACCCGCGTCGACGACGACGTCGTACCCGAGCTTGATCAGCTGGGTGACTGTTGTCGGCGTCGCCGCCACCCGTGTTTCGCCGGGTCGCGCCTCCAGAACAACACCGATGATCATCACGTCGCCGGAAGGTTCACCAACTCGGCAAGCCGAGCCCGGTGCGGCCCCCCGAGCTCAGTCCCGCCACCCCTGCGCCCACGATAACCACAGGGATCTCGATGTCAGCGCCGTTCGCGATGGGACCGACCATGACGGGCCTCCGGAGTCTGAACCGAGTCGATTTGGTCCACCACCACCCCGTTGGGGGGGTTGCGAACCCATCGAGGTAGTGGTGTGTCTCACACTCAAACATCGCACCGACGCTACGTCAATATTTTAACGATATTTAGTCCAAGTCTCGTCATGATCGGCGGGCTTGTAGCGGTGTGTGGGCACGGGATGCACGGTGGCCGACCCCGGTCCCGACCACGTGACCGGTTTCTTCGCAGTCAGCCTCGCCAGACCACAAACTGGGATCGCAACCGCGCCCGACCGGCTACTTCGGTGGTTAACGCGCCAGGCCCGGATCGCATCGACGGGCCGGTGTGGGGCTCACGGGTCCGCGCGGACACCGACTGCCAGCAAGAATATAGTTATCTGATTTCTATATCGAGATACCGGTTGTAGGCTTTGGCCTTAGCCGCCTACTCGTTTCGGCGCAGCGCCTTCGCCCAGCGGGCTGGCCTGCGACTGCAGGTCTGTCGAGTCGGCGATCGTCCCTTTCCGTCGGGCGAGTGGAGCGGCAGGTTGTGCCGAGGAGGTTTGAATGACCGGCACCGTCACCGGCGTCCCGGGGTACCCGTGGTACACGGGCGGCCAGTGGCGCGTGATGTCCCCAAATTGTTCGACGATTTGGAGCCCTAGACCGGTGCGCACCCGGGGTGGGGTGGACCGGGTCCAAATTGTCTGGCCGATTTCAGCGTCATCGCCTGGATCAACGCACGAGCCGCGAACGGCAGTTCCGATTCGGAGCCATGGGACAACAGACAGCTCGCGTAGTCGGTTATCGAGTAAGAGGAGTCGACGGTGAGCCTGCATGGTTTGACCTCAATTACATTGGGCGTGCCCGATGTTGAGGCCGTAAGTCGCTTCTACGAGGCGTTCGGTCGGCGGGCCGCTCGCAGCGCGGCGGCCAACGACGTAAGGGGACACCTATTGTGAGCAGCACGCAAAATCGACAGGTGTGGCTGCGCTCGCGTCCCACGGGCATCCCGCGAGCCAGCGATTTCGGGTTGCGAGAGGTCGCGGTGCCAACGATCCAGGACGGCGCGTTTCTGGTCCGAAATGAGTTTCTGTCGGCTGATCCGGCGATGCGAGGCTGGATCAATGACAGCTACAATTACGACGCACGCATCGAGATCGGCGACACGATGCGCGCCTTCGCCGCCGGGGTGATTATCGAGTCACGCAATGACGCCTACGCGATCGGCGATCAGGTCATGGGCCTGTTTGGGTGGCAGGAATATGCTGCGGCGACTCCGGCACAGGTATGGCGCAAGGTTGGCGAGCGGGACCTGCCGCTCTCGCTATCGCTGGGTGTGCTGGGACTGAACGGGCTCACCGCGTACTTTGGGTTGCTTGACGTGCTGCATCCGGTGGCGGGGGAGACCGTCGTTGTGTCGACCGCCGCCGGTTCGGTGGGATCGGCGGTCGGCCAGATCGCCAAGATCAAGGGTTGTCGCGCAGTCGGAGTGGCCGGCGGACCGGACAAGGTTCGTCAGTGCGTTGAGGAATTCGGCTACGACGCCGCCATTGACTACAAGCACTCCGATGATTTGGAAGCTTCTCTGGTCGCGCACTGTGCCGATGGCATCGACGCGTTCTTTGACAACACCTCGGGAGCTATCCACGACGCGGTGTTAGGACACATCAATCTGCATGCACGCATCGCGATTTGTGGGACGGCGTCGTATGCGACTTGGGAGCCCTGGCATCAGGGACCGAGGCCCGAGCGGCACTTGCTGGTCAAGCGCGCCACCATGCAGGGTTTTTTGACCACTGACTATTTGGCGCGGTTCGACGAGGCGATAGGCGACCTTGCCGGCTGGATACGAGATGGACGCCTCACATACCGCGAGGACATCCATCACGGCATCGAGAAGGCACCCGGATCCATCGAAGAGCTGTACTCAGGTCACAACGCGGGCAAGTTGATCATCCGCGTCTGAAAGACAATGCGATCCAGCACGCGCTTCGCGAACAGTCTCGCCTGGTCTCGGATCTTCACCGTCTCAAGTGGCAGCGATAGCTGCCGGGTTGGGCTGGCGGGTGCAGCGCTCGGTTGGTACGTCGAACTCTATGTGGGTCGCGGTCGTCGACGTGTAACGGTTCATCGAATGCCGCGCTAAGGCTGGCGACTTCGTCGTCCTGCAACGAAACCGACCCGGCGGCAAGGTTTTCGGCGAGGTGGCTGCGACTGCTGGTCCCAGGGATCAGCAGGACGTTATCGGCGATGGCCAACAGCCAAGCAAGAGCGATCTGCGCCGGTGTGGCGTCGTGGCGGCGGGCGATCCCAGTGACGACCGGATTGGTGCGGATCGCATCGCGTACCTTCGTGGGCCAGCCCAGCGGACAAAACGGAACGAACGCGATGGCACGGGCGGCGCATTCGTTTAGCACCGGATCCGGGGACCGATGCGCGAGGTCGTAAGCGTTTTGCACGCAGACAATGTCGGTGACCTCGAGTGCTGTCAGGAGCTGCCGGTGGGTTACGTTGCTGATCCCGATTCCGTTGATCAAGCCTTCGTCCCGCGCAGTTACCAACGCGCCGAGTTGGTCGACGAACCGTTGATCAGGTACCGCGTTGTCCAGCACGCGCAGATTTACTGCGGTGAGCTGCTCGACACCAAGCGTGGCGAGATTATCTTCGATACCCGCGCGGAGCTGATCGGGGTCGTCGTAGGGCAGTACCGCACCGAATTCGTCTCGGCGCACGCCAACCTTACTGATCAACGCCAATCCATCTGGGTAGGGAGACAGTGCTTCCCAGATCAAGTCATTCACCACAGCGGGTCCGTAATACTGCGCGGTGTCAATGTGATCGACACCGGCATCGACGGCCGCGCGCAACACTGCGATTGCCTCGTCACGATCCCTGGGAGGACCGAAGACGCCCTCGCCGGCCAATTGCATCGCGCCATACCCGACGCGCCAGACCACCTTATCTGCCAGGCGGTAGCGGCCATTCGTCGATGAGTTCATCTTGATCATCCCCTACAGGTGCCGACGATGTCGTAGCGCACACCCGGCCGTCCGGCGGCCTGCCGAAGCCCCCAGCCCGCAACCGCCCCGGCGTTTCGGCCGGGACGTGTGCCGCCGACGGTGATCGCAATCTTTTGGTCAGTCATGACAACCTCCGCCGCACCTGGCCTGTCCTTGTTTGGGTGCGGGCGATGCGGTGCGTTGTGTTTGGGGTTTGGGTTGTGGGTGGAGTGGGTGGGTTAGAGGTCGGCGCGTGCCACGATGGGTGTGCGTATCTTGCCGATGGATTCGACTTCG
>Ga0209655_10000586_pt1 | contig 13870 bp, 11 predicted proteins | sample BogFormECP03_OM2_FD_188236 | JGI IMG/M metagenome (GOLD analysis project Ga0209655, IMG submission 188236) | Bog forest soil microbial communities from Calvert Island, British Columbia, Canada - ECP03_OM2 (SPAdes) (version 2) | ecosystem: Environmental > Aquatic > Freshwater > Wetlands > Bog ...
ACTGCCACGAGAAAAAGCTGCCCCACAATGCGTGTCCCCATTGCGGCTTCTATAAGGGCCGGGAAGTGATTGACACCGCTGCCAAGACAGCCTAAGTTTTCATCGCCTACCTTTCGATTTGGTGCTCTCTGGGTGCCCATGGGTGTATAGATGACCACCATCGCCGTTGACGCTATGGGAGGCGACCATGCGCCGCGCGCCGAAGTCGAAGGCGCGATTCTCGCCGTGCGTGAGCTAGGCGTCCGCATCGTGCTGGTGGGCATTGAAGCCACCGTGCGGCAGGAACTCAGCCGCCACGGCCATCGCGGTCTGCCCATCGAGATCGTGAACGCCACCGATGTGATCACCATGAGCGATTCGCCTTCGCAGGCGTTTCGCCGGAAGAAGGAAAGCTCGGTGCATGTTGCCGCGCGCCTGGTGCGTGATGGCAAGGCCGAAGCGCTGGTGAGCGCCGGCAATACAGGCGCGGTCATGACTGTCGCCCGCTTCGTCCTTGGTACGCTCGCCGCTGTGGACCGCCCCGCGCTCGCGGCTGCGTTTCCTAACATGAAGGAAAAAGTCACCGTCATTTTGGACGTCGGCGCGAACGTGGACTCCAAGGCCGAGCAGATCGAGCAATTCGCGGTGATGGGTGAGATTTATTACCGCACCATCTGGGGCACGAAGCGCCCGCGCGTCGCCCTGCTTTCCATCGGCGAAGAAGAAATGAAGGGAAACGAGCTGACCCGCGAAGCCGCGGCGCGCCTGAAGCAGCTTTCGCTCAACTTCGTCGGCAATGTCGAGGGCCGCGACGTTTTCCGTGGCGATGTGGACGTGATCGTCTGCGACGGCTTCATCGGCAATATCGCGCTGAAAATCAGCGAAGGCTTAGTTGAACACATAGGCGCCATGTTGAAAAAAGCCATCAAGAGCAGCTTGAAATCGCAGGTGGGTTACGTGCTTTCAAAAGACGCGTTCGACAGTTTTCGCAAACGCACCGACTCTTCAGAATACGGCGGCGCGCCGCTGCTCGGCGTCCGCGGCATCACCATCATCGGGCATGGCCGCTCCAACGCCGTCGCCATCAAGAACGCCATTCGCGTTGCCAGCGAACTCTGCCGCTCGCGCTTCAACGAAAAAATCGAACAGGAGCTTTCCGCTGCCGCCGTTGCTGCGCGCGGCTGACCTTCGCGGAACCGCCAATCCTTCATGAGCAAACTCGCATTCCTTTTTCCTGGCCAGGCCTCGCAGTATTGCGGCATGGGCCGCGACCTCGCCGCAAATTTTCCGGAATCGAAAGCCGTTTTCGATGAGGCCGATGCCGCGCTGGGATTTTCCATCACCCAAACCTGCTTTGAAGGCACCGAAGAAGCGCTGAAGCTCACCGAAAACACCCAGCCGGGAATCTTGACGGTTTCCACCGCCGCCTATCGCGCGTTGGAAAAGAAGGGGATCGTTCCGGATTTCGTTGCGGGCCACAGCCTGGGTGAATATTCCGCGCTGGTGGCCGCCGGCGGAGTGGATTTTTGTGCCGCCGTGAAATTGGTGCGTGGGCGCGGAAAATACATGCAGGAAGCGGTGCCCGCCGGCCAAGGCGCCATGGCCGCGATCCTGGGACTTTCGCCCACGGAAGTGGCGGACATCTGCAAGAAAGCCGCCGAAAACGAAGTCGTCTCGCCCGCCAATCTGAATTCGCCGGAACAAACCGTCATTTCCGGTTCAGCCGCGGCGGTGAAGCGCGCGGTCGAAATCGCCTCACAGAGCGGCGCCAAGCGCGCCGTGATCCTGCCGGTTTCCGCGCCGTTCCACTGCGCGTTGATGATGCCCGCGCAGCAGCGCCTGGAGCGAGACCTGCGCGCCACACAATTCAGCGCGCTGAAAATTCCGCTGATCACCAACGTGGACGCCGAAGCCATCACCTCCAGCGAAGAAGCCCGCGACGCGCTTATCCGCCAGGTTACCGCGCCAGTCCGCTGGCTCGATTCCGTGCGCGAGATGATCGAATCCGGCGTGACGGTCTTCGTCGAAGTTGGCCCCGGCAAAGTCCTAACCGGCCTCCTCCGCCAAATCGATCGCTCCGTCCGCGTCTTCAACGTCGAAGACTCCGCCTCGCTGCAATCCACCATGGAAAAACTAGCCCAAGCCCGCGCCGAAGTCCGCGAACCATAACCTATCGCAGCCAGGGGATTTCCCGTGCCACTCCAGATGATTCACGACGCGGAAGTGGATTTGTGGAGCTTTGCTTGGCGCTCGTAGGGCAGGGCTTCGAGAATGAAGACGGCGGCGAGGGCGCCCACGACCAGCAGCCCGGCTAGGGTGTACACCGTTGCAGCGGAAAAATTGGGGATGGCCAGGGCTAGCGCGCCCAGCGCGATGGCGAAAGCGTAGAGGACCAGGACGGCGCCGCGATGGCCGAGGCCGAGATTCGAGAGACGGTGTGCGGTGTGGTCTTTGCCGGGAGAGGTGAAGGGCAGCAGGCCGCGGCGCGCACGGGATATGGAGACGAGCGTGGTGTCAAAAATCGGCACGCCGAGAATGAGCACGGGAACGAGCCAGGTGTGCGGGAAGAGCGCCCCGTCGGGACGAATTTTCAGGCCAAGCGTGGCCATCAAGAAACCGAGGAGCATGGCGCCGCCGTCGCCCATGAAAATTTTCGCGGGATTGAAATTCCAGCGCAGGAAACCGAGCGCGGCGCCGAGCGTCGCGGCGGCGAGAGTGGAGACCATGGTCTGCCCGTTGGCGTAGGCCGAAATGGTGAAGAAGCCGGCGGCCACCGCCGCGATTCCGGCGCAGAGGCCGTCCATGTGATCGAGAATGCTGAAGGCCGCAGTGATCCCGACGACCCACAAGACGGTGAGGCACCAGTCGAGAATCAAGCCGGCGAGGCCGGGAATGAATTGCGAAAAAAGTTGGGCGCGAATCCCGGAAGCGATCAGAAAAACGGCGGCGAGCGGCATGCCGACGAAAAGTTTTACCTGGTGATGGAGCAGGTTGCCATCGTCGAGGAAACCGACGATAGCGAGCAAAGTGGCGCCGGCGAGGATGCCGATGATTTGCTGCTGCGGCGCGTCGTGCCGCGTGAGCAGCACGGCCAGTACGAAGCCGAGGTAAATGGCTATGCCGCCGAGCAGCGGGATGGGATTTAGGTGGACTTTGCGCGGGCCGGGTTTATCCACCATGCCGTAGCGCAGCGCCAGATGGCGGATGGGCACGGTGAGGCCCAACGACGCAAGTAGCGCGACGGCGAAGGCGATCAGTTCTGCATGTTGCGTCATTGTGGTGATGATTCGGTTAAGTGATCGGGCTGGGGCTGGCCTGCCGATTCTATGATGGCGACGAAACGCTCGAGCTCATTAACTCTAGCATATTTGGCGGCAGTTTCCCGCGCGCGACGGGCCATTTCCGCCAGACGCGCCGGTTGACCGCGAAGTTCGCGAATAGCCGCGGCGACCCCGGCGGGATCGTCGGGATCAGCCGCTACGCCGCTGCCGGATTCGACCACGATGCGCGCTGCGTCGGATTCCGCCGGCGCTATCACCATGATTGGACGCCCCGCCGCGAGAATCGAGTACAGCTTGCTGGGCACGACGACGCCTTCCAGGCCGCGTTTTACTGTGACGATATGCACGTCGCCAGCCATCATAACGTGCGCGATCTGCGCGATTGGCCGAAACGGCGCGAATGTTACATTCGGCAAATTGCGCGCGGCGGATTCCAGCGAGGTGCGGTTCGCGCCATCCCCTAGGAACACGAAAGCGGTGTTTTCGTTGCTCAGAATTTTCGCGGCTTGCAGCAAAGTGTCCCACGCGCCGTAGAAGCCCAGATTTCCCGCGTGCAGCACCACGAACGGAAATCCGTGGCGGATTTCCTGCACGATGGGATCGTTGGGGTCGGGAATTTGCGCGACCGCGGATGTGGGCGTCGTGCCGTCGCGAACCACGACGACACGTTCGGCCGCAACGCCTTTCGCCAGGATGCGATCGCGCATGTCGTCACCCAGGACGATCACGCGAGCTGCTTGTTTCAGCGCGCGCCGATGCAGGTTTTCCCAACGCGCGACCCATTTGCCTGCGCGCAGGATGTCGCCGCCCACGGCCATATCCGGATACAGGTCGCGGATGTTGTAAACGAATGGCCGGCCGGCGAGCCGCGCGATGAACGCTCCGGCGATACCTGCGACGGGAGGGTCCGTCATCGCCAGAATGATATCCGGCCGAAGCGCGAGCGCGCGCGGAACCGCCAGCGCGAGGTAGGAAAGATAATTCGCAACGCGCCGCGGCATTCGGTGGCGCGGGAATGCGGTGGAACCGACACATTCGACCGTGACTTTGTTGCGCGTATCGCGGCGGAGCAGAGCGTAGGGGTAGCGCAAGTCGGGATCGTAGGACGGGCGGCCGGCGACGACGGTGACCTGGTGGCGCTGCGCCAAAGCTTCGGCCACTTGCGCGGCCATTTTCGCAGTGGCCGAAGTGTCGGGCGGATAGTATTCGTTTAGCAACAGGATGTGCATGCAGGCGAATTATATTGCGCGTGTGGTGCCGCGCGCCGCGGATTCTCCGTTGCCCGCGGCTACGGATTTCTTCTCCAGCACGAAGTTGCCCATCACCAGCACGTCCATCTGCGTGCGCTGAAAACAATCGAGCGCTTCTTCGGGGCGGCAGACGATAGGCTCGTTGTCGTTGAACGAAGTGTTCAAGACGACCGGCACGCCGGTGAGGTCTCCGAACGCGCGAATCAGTTTCCAGTAGAGCGGGTTCGCCGTGCGGCTCACGGTTTGCAGCCGTGCGCTGCCGTCCACGTGCGTGGGCGCGGGAATCACGGCGCGTTTTTCTGGTCGCACGTTGTAAGCGAAAGTCATGAACGGCGACGGATGAGTCTTCTCGAAGTATTCGCCGGTAGCCTCTTCGAGAATGGAAGGCGCGAAGGGGCGAAAAGCTTCGCGATGCTTGATGCGGCGATTCAGCACGTCTTTCATTTCCGGGCGGCGCGGATCCGCCAGAATGCTGCGCTGGCCCAGCGCGCGCGGGCCCCATTCGACGCGGCCTTGAAACCAGCCCAGGACTTTGCCTTCGGCGATGTGCCGCGCGGTGAGGCGAAGCAATTCCGTTTCGTCGAGATGCTGAGCGATTTGCAGGTCGTCGCCGTTGGCCGCGGCGGTTTCCACAGCATCGCGGATTTCCTGCGCTGAAAATTGCGGACCCCATCCGGCGTGGTCCATCACGAATTCGCGAGGGCGGCCAAGCACCTGATGATTCACGGCAAAGGCCGCGCCGACGGAAAGTCCGGCGTCGCCCGCGGCCGGTTGCACATAAACGCGCTCGAACGCTGAGTGATCGAATATTTTTCCGTTGGCGACGCAATTGAACGCGACGCCGCCAGCGAGGCAGAGCGACTTTTCGCCGGTTTTTTCGGCAAGCGCAGTCCAGTGCGCCGCAAGGACCTGTTCAAGCGCGGCCTGCATGGTGGCCGCGAGATTGTGGTGCCGCTGCTCAAGCGGCTGATCGGGCTGACGCGCGGGGCCGAGGCGCTGTTCGAGATACGACGAAAAAAGGCGGCCGAGCACGGGAGTGCGATCCGCATCGCGCCAGGTCATGTCCGCGCCCTGGGATTGGTGCGTGAAATATTCCAGGCCCAGGCGGAAGGAAAGCGGCGCGTCCACATACACGATGCGGCGAAATTCATCGAGGAATTCCGGCTGGCCGTACGCGGCCAGGCCCATCACCTTGTATTCGTCGCCAAATTTCCAGAAGCCGATGTATTGCGTGAGCGCGGTGTAATACATGCCGAGCGAGTGCGGGAAAGTGATTTCGCCGAGCAGCTTCATGCGCGGACCTTGGCCCAGCGCCCACATGGAACTGGCGAAATCGCCGAGCCCGTCGGCGGAAAGGACGGCGGAGCGCTCAAACGGCGAGACAAAATACGCGCTAGCGAGATGCGCGGTGTGATGTTCGATGCGATGGAATTGCGCGCGGATTTTCTCTGCCGGAGTTTCGAAAGCTGCGGCGAGATCTTCGTGAATTCCGGCGAAACGTTTCATCACGCGCGCGCGATCCAAAGCGAATTTGGGCATGCGCATCGCGAAACGCAGCTTAGTGCCCAGGCGCGCCCAGGGATTGCGCGGGATGGCGATGTGGTCCACTTCGGAAAGCTTCACGCCCGCTTGATCCAGGCAATATTGAATCGCGCGCACCGGAAGGCCGGCCGCGTATTTCACCCGGTTCAGGCGCTCTTCTTCGACGGCGGCAAGCAGCCGGCCGTCCGCAATAATCGCGGCAGAGGCGTTGGCGTGGTACGCGTTGATGCCCAGGATAACCATCATGAATATTGTGGCGGAAATTTGCCGCGCTGTCTCAGGAATAAATTGAAAGACGATTCCGAGGTATGGCGGCTGAGGTGCAGCCTACATTGCGGCGCATGTTCGTGGTCGGCTGAGGTCGCGCCCGGTTTGTGGCGCGCGCACTGCGAGGCTGCGTGCAATCCCTCTCCCTCACCTGCTGCAAGACACCGATCCAGCACGATCGCGAAGCCTCCGTCGGTAGGCCGCGACCTTCTGCCGGTTTCCACAAATTCCCATGCTGCACCAACGCCGATGATGCGATTTGGTGCGGTCAGAGAACCACAGTACGCACGTGTCGTCTGCACAGCGCTTCACCAGCTTAAAGTCGGCCGATGCTAGTAGATCAGCAGCAGCTTCCGCCACGGGTGCAAGAATTGCCTCGGGCGTGTCCTTTCGCCTGACTTTTTCGATGGTCACGGAGCGCGCCTTGTTCCAAACAAGCCGGGAGTGACTCTGCGCAGCAGACAGAAAACGATTGAGAACTGCAGGATCTCCCCGGTTTCCAGCCTTGCGTTTCTCTACAAGCGATCGAATATTCTCACGCAGCGTTCGCGCAGAATCTAAAAGAGACATCCGCGCTGCGTTCGGCCAAATTGTCGGGGTCGCAAGTCCTGCTTGTTTGAGCCAATGTAACACGTCCTGGTCGCGCTGCAGGACGTCCACAATCTTCCCATTCGCTCGCATGCGAGTGTTGAGAAAATCCAGCGCAAGATGCCCAGCCAAGAACAATGGGCCGGGCTGTGAAGTTCGTTTCCTTTGGGACTGAGTCAAAAGAACGGGATCCAAGCGTAGTGTAACCATGAATCGCGGTATTGACAAGTTACAGGTATTGTGGTGTAACCTCAGACCGCTACTTTGTCTGGTGTCGGTGACCGGATGCCAGTGCACTGAGGAGGAATCATCAATGGCTCAGAATGTTTCAGCGGCACGGCAAAAGACTGACGTGGTCGTGCCATTTACATCTATCCACAAGATCGAAGCCGATGGCGTTCAGGTTTTTTACAGAGAGGCAGGTAATCCCCACTCGCCAGTGGTTCTATTGCTCCATGGATTTCCGACTTCGTCGTTCATGTTTCGCGAGCTGATTCCTCGTCTGGCCGATCGCTATCGGGTAATCGCGCCAGATTTGCCCGGTTTTGGATTTACGGAAGTAAAGGAGAAGCGAAAATATAAGTACACCTTCGACGCGTTGGCTGCGACGATATCTGCTTTCACAGAAGCGATCAAAATCGATCGCTACGCAATTTATGTTTTCGATTACGGTGCGCCAACAGGCTTCCGCCTTGCCATGGCTCAGCCTGGACGGATTACAGCGATCGTTTCACAGAACGGAAATGCGTATGAAGAAGGACTCGGCGACGCGTGGGGACCAATCCGGAAATATTGGGCTTTCCCCAACGCTGCAAACCGCGAAGTTATCGCGAAGAACGTGCTAACGCTGGAGGGCACACGCTGGCAGTACACGCACGGAGTGGCGAACCCGGATATAGTTGCGCCGGAACCTTACACGTTGGATATGGCGTTGATGGAGCGGCCAGGAAACAAAGATATTCAGCTGGATTTGTTCTTGAATTATGCATCCAACGTCGCGCTGTACCCGGCCTTTCAGGAATATTTCCGCAAATCAAAGCCTCCCTTGCTGGCAATTTGGGGCAAGAACGATCCCTTCTTCACTCCCGCAGGCGCAGGAGCATTTCGCAGGGACATACCCAGCGCGCAGGTGAAGATGCTCGACACCGGGCATTTCGCTTTGGAGACGCACGTGGTGGAGATTGCCGCTGCGATGAAAGAATTCTTCGACGCGAACGGAATATAACCTCGTAGCGGATAGTGGGAGGTTGACATGAGTGTTCAGAAGGGAACCGTCATGTTAGTGCATGGAGCGTGGGCTGACGGATCATGTTGGCAGAACGTGATTCCGCCGTTGGAACGCCTGGGGCTTAACGTAATCTGCGCTTCACTTCCTCTGACATCGCTTACTGATGACATCGCGGCTCTCTCCAGAACACTGGAGAGAGCCGACGGGCCGGTGGTGCTGGTGGGACATGCATACGCCGGTGCAGTAATTGCCGGGCCTGCCGACGATCGAATCAAGGCTCTCGTGTACGTCTCGGCGCTGGCTCCCGGAGCGGGCGAAACCGTTGCGCAGGTCTACTATCGTGAACCGCGGCATCCAGAGGCTCCGCATTTGGCGCCTGACTCACACGGATTCCTTTGGATGCCAGAAGACGGCTTTCGTAAAGCCGTCGCTCACAAAGCCTCGGCCGATCAGACGGCAATCATGGCTGCGGTGCAACGCCCGATCGCCGTGAAATGCATTCAAGAGGTGACTCCACAACCAACCTGGAGGACGAAGCCGACGTGGTACTTGCTGGCGGAAGAAGATCGCATGATCAAATCTACGACGCAGCGCTTCATGGCTGAACGGATGGGCGCGAAAATTCGCTCGCATCCTGTGGATCACTCCGCGATGTACACGGAGCCGAATATTGTGGTTGATGTGATCTGGGAGGCAGTACGCGAGACGCTCGGGATAGAGATTTCGGCGCGACAAAGTGCGAATTAACAATGCTAGCCGAAACAGACAAAGTGCGTAGGAATTTTATTGGACTGTGAAAATTATTGAAGAGAAGCAGCGATGCCGAACTCTGTGGCTGTCGTTACTGGCGCCAGCCAAGGAATCGGAAAGGCTACCGCCCTGCGGCTCGCGCGGGATTTTGCATCCCTGCCTTTGGTCGCACGAGACGAGGCACATCAGCAAGAGACAGCGCAACAGGCGAAGTCCTTCGGAGCTGAAAGCCTGGTGCTGCCGCTCGACCTTCGCGAACCGGCGGCTGCGGAAAAAATCGTGAACGACACACTCCAGCGCTTCGGTCGAATTGACGCGCTCTTGAATATCGCCGGGGCGGTGCCACAAATCGATCTGTTCGAGATGACCGACGCACAGTGGGACGACGGTATGGCGCTGAAGTTTCACGGCGCCCGTCGGCTCACGATAAAAGCTTGGGATGCCTTGAAGGCTTCTAAGGGCTCAGTTGTCCTTCTCTCGGGCTTGGCCGCTTGGCACCCCAAGCCAGGATTCGCCGCGGTCGCTGCAACCAATGCGGCGATTATCGCTCTCGCGAAAGCCTTCGCAGAGCAAGGAATCAAGGACGGCGTTCAGGTCAATAGCGTTTCGCCGGGAGCAGTGATCACGGGCCGGCGGCAATCATTTTTTGAAAAGTGGGCGCCAGCCCACCACCTCACCGTGGAAGAAGCAATTAGAAAGTTCCCGGAGGAATCCGGCATTTCTCGTTTTGGCCAGCCGGAAGAGATTGCGGATCTTCTCGCACTCCTGGCGTCAGCCCCGGCGAAATGGCTAACCGGAGCTTCGCTACGAATTGACGGCGGCGAATTCAAAGGCATCTGACGCCCCAGGATCAAGGCTTCGCTTCGACGCTGTCGAATGTGCGGGTGAATCGCGTGCGGCGCGATTCACCCGGCTTTTTTCAGTCGGCGGCGACAGCGCGGTCTTTCGCCCAGGCTCTTATGGCCTGGATGTCTTCAGTGCGAGTGACGCTTAGGGGTTGGGTGTTGTGAACTTCGGCCAGGAGAATTTCAGTGGTGAGTTGTTGTTTTTGGCCGAAGGCGGTGTAGAGCCCGGAGGCGATAGCTTGCTCGATTTCCGCGCCGGAGAAACCGTCGGTCGCGGCGGCGAGTTTCTGCAGGTCGAACGAATCCGCATCGCGGCCGCATTTTTTCAGGTGAATGGCAAAAAGAGCGGCGCGCACGTTCGCGTCCGGCAAATCGACAAAGAAAATTTCATCGAAGCGGCCCTTGCGGAGCATCTCGGGCGGCAGACTGGAAATGTTGTTGGAGGTCGCGGCGAGGAAGACGTTGCTCTGATGGTCCTGCATCCAGGTGAGCAGAGTGGCGAGCAGACGCTGCGATAAGCCTGCGTCGGCGTCACCGCTGGAACCCGCCGAGGCGAAAGCTTTTTCGATTTCGTCGATCCACATCACGACCGGGGCGAGTTTCTGTGCGAGCTCAAGCGCTTTGTGCAAACGTTTTTCGCTTTCGCCCACGTATTTGTCGTACAGCGAGCCAGCGTCTAGGCGCACGAGCTCGATGCCCCACTCCCCGGCAATCGCGCGCGCCGCCATGCTCTTGCCGCAACCCTGCACGCCAGTGATCAGCACTCCTTTCGGAGGCACCAGGCCAAAGCGCTGCCCTTCGGGAGTCAGCGCGCTGCGGCGCTTATCAACCCACTCGCGCAAATGCTTGAGTCCGGCGACATCCAGGAAAGTGGTGTCGCGGCGCACCGGCTCGAGCACACCGTCGACTTGAAGTGCGGCGCGCTTGGCGTCCAGCACTGCATCGAGAAGAGCGGCATCGGCCACGCCGCGCGCGAGCAAGCAGCGGCGAAGAGTTCGCGTGGCGTCATCTTTCGTCAAGCCAACTAGATTTTGCGCGAGCTGCGCAATGGCTGGCCCGTCCAGAGTCATGAGGACACGACGATCGCGGCTGCTCTCGGTCAAAACCTGATTCACGCACATGGCCAGTTCGTTCACATCGGGCAATCCCAATTGAAAGGGAACCGAATCACCGGTCAGCTCCGGCGGCAATTCGACCGCGGCCGCGGCAATGACGATGGAGCGCCGCGCGGTGCGGAATTTGTCGGCGAGATCGCGCAAGCGGCGACTGATGCGGTCGTTGTCGCAGTAGCGCGCAAAATCCCGGAGCAGAAAGATCGCGTCATCTTCGATAAGCGCGATATTGGCGAGTGCTTGTTCGGGCTTGCCCGTGCCGTAGATTGTCGAGCCGCTAAGCTTCGCCAGTCCGGTGGTTACGCTCCAGGTGTAGAGGGGCACGACGAGCTGGACGGCGATGGAGCGCAGCAGGCCTTCGAGGCGTTCCTCTTCCGTGGTTTCCACGGTGATGATGGGATTCAGCGAACTAATGAGCAGCAGCAATTCGTCGCGTTTGGAGTTCCGCGCAGATTGCGTTATGGCGCCTTGGGTTCTTAGATTGTCGGGCAAGCGCAGGCCTCGATGAATTAATTGCTATGCACGATATGAGAAGATGAACAAGCGACGACTCAGGAAAGAGTATCAAAGTTGAAAGCGGCGCGGTCGGATTTCCAGCGCGCATCTCCAGTTTAACAACGCGCCGAATTGCCAAGTGCTCGGGCAAGTGAATGCAGCCGGGATTGCAAGATCACGCGACATGAGCTGTTGCGGCGTTGCCGGTAGGCTCAGCGGCTGGTTCTGGGACGCGGAGATTGCGCTTGGCCCATTCGTTAAGGACGTAGAGACTCCAGGGTCGCGACCACGTAGTGCGGCCGCGGAGAAAATCTTTCCAGACGGCCTGCGCGAACCGGCCATCGAGGCGGGATTCGAGAGCGGGCGACCAATCACCCAGTTGGACCGCGACGCGTTCACCCAATTTGCCGCGCAACCAGGTCTCCCATGGAAAAGTGAAAGTGCGTTTGGGCTGCTTGACGATTTCGTCGGGCAGCAAATCTCTTAGCGCTGCGACGAGCAGAGCTTTTGGGCGCGCGGGATTGCGCTTCAGCGCTTCGGGGAGTTCCAGAACATATTCGACGAGCGGCCCATCGAGGAAGGGCACGCGCACTTCGAGAGAATGATGCATGCTCATCGCGTCTGTGTCTCGCAGCAGGGTGTTCACGAGGTAGGAACGCAGCTCCAGCCAGGAGACGCGCGTGAAGCGATCCATGTGACGCGATTGACGCGTGGCGTCGGAAAGCCAGCGCGACCATGGCGCGGTATCCCAGAGCGCGGAGTCGTCACCCAGGCGAGTGATAACCGTTTGCGGCGTGAAAAGCGCGCGAGTGTAGAAATACGGCGAGGGGAGAATGCTGGGATCGAGCCAGGCGGAAAAGGCCTTGCGGAATGCGTCGGGGGAGCCGCGATAGACTTTCGAGCGCTTGATGCCGGAAGTCGCAAGTTCGCGGGCCAACTTCGGAAAGAAGCGGGCCATGGTGGCGAGCCGCGTGACTTGTGCCGTGGCGCGAAACGAGGAGTAACCACCAAAGAGTTCATCACTGCCCAAACCGGAGAGCGCTACTTTCAAACCCGCTTGACGCGCCGCCCAGGAAACGAAATAAGTGTTGGTGCCGTCCATGCTGGGCTGATCTAAGGACGCGACGGCCTCAGCGAGGCGCGCTTCCATTTCGGCGCTGGAAAGGGTCATCTCGCGATGTTCAGTGCCCAGGCGCTGCGCGGTCTTGCGCGCGATTTCGGCTTCGCTGAATTCGGCGTCGGGGAATGCGACGGTGAAGGTGTGAATGCCTTTCTGGACGTGGCTGGCGAGCGCGGCAATGGCTGTGGAATCGAGGCCGCCACTGAGGAACACGCCCACGGGAACGTCCGCGACCAGATGACTGCGGACGGCATCTTCGAGGAGTGAACGAACGGTGGAGGCGGCGGAGGCAAAACCCTCCTCGTATGCGGTTCCGGTTTCAGCTTCCTCGTCCTGATAAAACTCCTTGGTGAAATTCCAATAGAGCTTTGGTTCGGGCGTGCGGCGCGGATCGTTCGCGTGAATTTTCACGAAATGGCCTGGCGGAAGAGAGAACACGCCATCAACCATGGTCATCGGTTCACTGACGGAGCCGAACAATAAGTATGAGGGAACCGCCGCGGCAGAAAGCTGTGGAGAAATGCAGCCGCTGGCGAGGAGCGCGCGCACTTCAGAAGCGAATAACAGGCCTCCGCCGCCCACCGCGTAGTAGAGCGGCTTGATACCCAAAGGATCGCGCGCGAGAAACACTGCGGCCGCCGGGCCGCCGCGTCCTTGCGGCATCTCGATCACTGCGAGCGCGAACATGCCGCGCAGTCTGGCGACGAATTGTTCGCCCCACCGCTCGTAGGCGTGGACGATTACTTCGGTATCGGAGCGCGTGAGAAAGTTATGGCCCTTGGCCTCAAGCTCCTTGCGCAGCTCGCGGAAGTTGTAGATTTCTCCGTTGAAGACGACCGCGAGCGTGCCGGTTTCGTTCCAAATGGGCTGAGAGCCGCCGGGAAGATCAATGATGCTGAGGCGGCGCGAACCTGCGACCACGGGCGGAGCGATGAGAATTCCTTCGTCATCGGGCCCGCGATGAACTATCGCGGCGAGCATGCGGCGAACCACAACCTCGCCCGTTTCTTTAGAATCAAATCCGATCGCGCCGCAAATTCCACACATCGAATCGCTTCACCCACCCGCTTTGATTTCCATCAATTCGAAAAATATTCAGTCGACAAAGACGCACAACAATCGAGGCTAGGAAATGCCAGTATAGCCTGAAGTCACCCCAATCTGAATTGCTCGAGAGTAGTCATCTAGCAGAATAGGCACCGATGAAATGCTTGGGCCTCCGTAGTTCGACTTTCTGGGGTACACGTTTGGTCGGTGCTACTCGTCGAAGACAGGGCGCGCGTACCTGGGCAGGGTTCCCTCGCAGAAGCGGGTGCTCGGCCTCTGCGAGACGATTAGCGAGCTGACCGGACGGGATCAAATCCTGTTGGACCAGGGGATGGTGGTAGCAAAGCTCAATCGCGTGATGATTGG
>Ga0209655_10000587_pt1 | contig 13859 bp, 14 predicted proteins | sample BogFormECP03_OM2_FD_188236 | JGI IMG/M metagenome (GOLD analysis project Ga0209655, IMG submission 188236) | Bog forest soil microbial communities from Calvert Island, British Columbia, Canada - ECP03_OM2 (SPAdes) (version 2) | ecosystem: Environmental > Aquatic > Freshwater > Wetlands > Bog ...
AAACCAGCGTTGGCGCTGCAAGCCGGTTACCGTTATCTCTACTTTGACTACCGGAAGTCCTCAGGCTTTTTCGTGGACAACACGACTTCCGGGGTGTTCTTTGGCGTGACTATTACCCTCAAATAGGCCAATGAATTTTCGAGATCTACATCCCGCTATTGAAATTGCAGATTCATGTGCATACGGTGGGGCTTTTAGTTTTCGGCAACCCAGCGGCGATCATCCGCGCACGGCATGAAAGCCATTTCTCTAATCGGTCAGGGTTCGAAGCTGGGTGTCTGGCTGATTTTTTTGCAAGACCTGTCAATCTTGACAATAGGCGGGAATCTGCGCGAATCGTATTCTTGCGTTGGTTAGGGTAGAGGGCCCGGGTGGAGACTACCCCACGCATCCTTCTTTGAGAGGTGCCCAACATCTCTCTAAAGACTCCTTTCCGGGTCCTCGAATTATTCAGTCCAGCGGCGAACTCGTCGTGGCCTCTGGCGAATCCGTTCGGGATGGCGCCCTATCAGACGCAGCGCACCTCCGACAACGCAGGTGGTATCTGAATAGGTTAAGGGAGCAGCCAGATGAGCCATGGGCTTGCGATTAGCTGTAGGAAACAGTCCGTCAGCAGTTTTGTTCTTACGACGAGCAGGCACTTGATGATTGTCGCTGCTATCGCGCTTGCCGCCAGTGCCGCCACCGTTGCGCAGAATCCTGAAGTGCAGCAGAAGTTTGCAGCTGCGCAGCAGGCCGCTGCTCAAAACAAGGCGCGGCTCCGCCAGTATCAATGGACGGAAACAACCCAGGTCACGCTGAACGGAGATCAGAAGCCTGCAACAGAAAAATTGTGCCAGTACGGGCCTGACGGACAAATTCAGAAGACCCCGATTGGTCCTCCACCGGAGCAACCCAGCGGTGGCCGATTGAAGCAAAGAATCATTGAAAAGAAAAAAGCGGAAATGGCGGACTACATGGACGATGTGAAGGGCGTCCTCGCAATGTACGTTCCGCCCGATCCAGACAAGATGCAACAAGCCTACCAGGCTGGTAAAGTCTCGCTCAATCCCGCCGCCAGTGTGGTGAATATAGTCTTTACGAATTACGCGCAGCCCGGCGATAGCATGACGCTCGTTTTTGATCCCGCGATAAAAAAGATCATCTCCTTGAGCGTCAACACCTACATGGGCCAGGCCAAAGATGCGGTGACGCTGCAAGTTCAGATGGCCGGTCTGCCTGATGGAACCAGCTACCCGCAGCAGACGATTCTTAACGCGACCGCTAAAAACTTGGTCGTAACAACTACGAACTCCAATTACCAAAAGCTTGGCGGTTACTAAAACCCTGGAATTACTCGTCTCAGCGGTCCCAAGAATTGCGCGTGAACGGAACTGCGCATAAGAGGGAGCGAGCCTTAGTCGTGTCGCGCTCCGTTGCTCGCCGTCAGAGTCGCCTGCGATATGGACTTTGCTCAACAACGCTTCGCCGGTTGTTTCAGAATTGGTAAGGAATCGTCTGATTTCAATCAACTGCAAGTTCCGCTCTGCGCATGAAAGATACCGCGCCCTACCCGATGCTGCGAATTTTGCTGGGCGCCGCCTGCACAATCATCATCCTCGCGGGAGTCAAGGCTGCCTCTGCGGTACTGGCGCCTCTGCTGCTCAGTCTGCTGCTCGCTTACGCCGCGGTGCCGTTCCCCAAATGGCTTATGCGGCGTTTCAAACTCCGTAAGAGTGCGGCAATCGTCTTGACCGCTGTAGCTGTAGCCGCTTTTGGGTTGTATTTGCTGCTGGCTCTTGATTTGGCCACGATACGGATAGCGGCCAAACTTCCGATCTACGAAGAACGTTTGGCCAATCTCTATCAGCAGATTGACGTGTTCCTGAATGCCCATAACATTGCTGCCCCGAGCCTTTCCGTCAAAAGTGTGTTCACGCCCGAGCACCTCCGCGAGATTTCGCGCGCCGTTCTGCCGGAGGCGGGTGAGATCATCTCCAAAGGTCTGCTGATCGGCGTCCTGGCATTCCTCTTCATTATCGAAATGGCTGGAGAAATCGGAGCCGAGGTAGGCCCTTTCGCCGAGAGACTTGCCTATTACGGGTCTGACGCGTGCAGTTATGTGACCATCACTGCAAAAACCGCGGGCATCAACGCGCTCATCAACCTCGTTTTTCTGATCGTGATGGGCGTGGACACGCCAGTCGTCTGGGGCGCCCTCTATTTCTGCCTCGACTTCATTCCCACTCTCGGTTTCGTGATTGCGCTGCTGCCGCCCACATTAGTGACTCTGTTGATGTATGGATGGAAGAGAGCGTTGCTGGTGGCCGGTGGTTTGATTCTTACCAATTTGATTGTGGACAACGTCGTCACGCCGATTTTCATGAAGCACGCCGTGGGCATCTCCTTTCTGGAGATCACCCTTTCGCTCGTCGGTTGGGCTTTCCTGCTGGGGCTTACCGGCGCCATCCTGGCCATACCCTTGACGCTAGCGTTGCGAAAGTTCCTGGCGAAAAACTTCGACCAATCGGAGCCCGCGCTAAATCCCTCCGGATGATCCGAGCAGTGGTGCATGAGTTCGAATAGTCAAGTCAATGCTGGACGTTTCCGGCCTGTTGCTTCTAACACTTCGGGCCCGTCTTCAATACATATAACGTTTATACTTACCTTCGGAATGAATTTGAAATTCTGGAATCGCGGGAGTTGGAAAATGCGAATAAGACAGTCGTTTGCTTGGTCGCTCGGGGCATTGCTATTGGTCGGATCTGGTATCGCGTTGGCGCAGAACGCAAGCCAGAGCCGCACGCTTATCGTAAATGGCCAGTCGGCAAACGTGCCCGTGATCCAGGTCAACGGCCGTTCCTACGTTGATCTGGAAGCTCTAGCAAGCGCGGCGAATGGCTCGCTCAGCTTTTCTGGAAACATGATTGCTTTGACGCTGCCCGGAGCGTCCAGCAACACGAACACGAATTCAGCGAACACAACCTCAGCGTCCGCACCGGCTGCGGCTCCAGCTTCGAATCCCGGATTTTCGCAAGCGTTTTTGACGGCAGGTATCGAGCAAATGGCCACCGTTCGGGAATGGCATACAGCGCTTGCGGCCGCTATTCAAAATGGAACGCCTGTGGAGGCAAATTGGCTTGCGCCATATCGGACTCAGGCCGCCACCAATCTGCGTTTGGCTTCGGTGGCAATCCAAACGAATTCGGATCGCAAAGCCTTTCAGTTGTTGACCAACGAGTTTCAGAACATGACTAAGTTGGCCGACAAATACATCGCCGCGCGCGCTAACCTGAGCTACATTTCGCCGCACGCGCTGCAGAACGATGATTTGAACCAACGCATCGTGGCCTGCGGGCACTCGCTCGGAGCCATGGCCGCGAGTGGTCAGTTTGTGGACGATGGTTCTTGCAATTGAAGCGCGGAATTTCGCGAGTCATGGCTCATCGTTTGACCGAACGCATCCGATTGTTACTTCTGACAATTACATCGCTTCATCGCTGAGAGCAGCATCGCTGTATCTGCGAAATTGCGTCGCGGCACCCAGTTCATTCACGGCCGCATCGTTCCGATTAACAAGCGTGAAAACGGGCAGAGTTCGAAACACTCGCTGGTACTTGACTTCATCCTCACGTTAGACCATTCGCCTGGTCACAATTACGCAGGAGGCCCCTATGGAAAGACGCGGCTTGCTAGCTCAACGTTGCATGGCAGTGATTCTCGCAATTTGCATGAATATCAGCCTCGCCACTGGAGCCGCGGGTTTCTCACAGGCCGGAAACGCCTCCGCCATGACGCCAGATCAGCTCGATAAACTCCTGGCCCCGGTCGCGCTATATCCGGACGCCCTGCTCATGCAGGTCTTGGCAGCTTCCGTCAACACGCAGGAAGTCCTGGATGGAGGCAACTGGCTACTACAGAACAAAAGTTTGGAAGGAGATCAACTGGATAGCGCCGCAAAAGCGGCCGGATTCGGGCCCGCGATGATGGCGCTGTTTCATTTTCCCCAAGTCGTAGACATGATGTGCTCCGAAATTGACTGGACAAAGCAATTGGGAGAAGCGTTCACCGCGAGCCAGAGTGCGGTTCTTGATTCGGTCCAGCGGCTTCGGCTGCAGGCGAAACAGGCCGGAAATTTGCAAACAACTCCGCAGCAGACCGTGGTGACGCAACAAGCCAGCGGCCAGCAGGTGATTGTGATCCAGCCCACAAATCCCCAGATTATTTACGTGCCGCAATACAATCCGGTGCAAGTGTATGTCGCGCCTCCTCCCAGCCAGCCGGCGACGGGCGCCATTATCGCATTCGGCGTTGGGATGGCGGTTGGAGCGATGTTCGCAAGCAACAATTACTATTACCCGCACTGGGGATACGGCGGTGGAGTGTATTACCGCGGCGGTCCGTGGGTGGTACATCACTATGCTTATCGTCCGGTGTATGGCCCCCACTACCACCGCGCGACGGTGTACTATCGCCCGCCGAATTATGCCTACGCTTATAACCGGCCATATCCAGGTAACGCGCACTACAATTCGAACAACTATTACAACAATTACCGCGGCAACACGAACGTTCAAAACAAGAGCAATAACACGATCAACCGGAACGTCAGCGGGAACAACGTCACGATCAATACCGGCAATCAAGTCAACAAGACAGGAAACACGGCGGTAAAGACCGGTAACACTCAGTCCAATCCGAATTGGAAGGGGCAATCTACTTACAACGGCGGGAACAAGGGTAGCGGTACTCAAGCCAACAACGCCCCCAGGAATTCAGCTACGCCGAGTGCGAGGACCTCTTCTGCCAATCAGACCAACATGCAGGCTGTGAAGCCAGATCGTGGCTATTCCTCGGGTTCGGCGACTTCATCCCAAACGCGTCCGGCTGCGAAGCCAGCTGCACAAACCAAACCCGCCGGAGCATTCGAAGGAGCGGGAAACAGCGGTAAAGCCGAGAGGACCGCAAGCCAGCGTGGAGCGGCGAGCACGCAAGCGCGAAGGGGCGGGCAATGAGAACGCAACCTTCGATTCATCTACAGCCACTCCTTTTTGTCGCGGGACTTTTATATCTAATGATGGTGACGCCATTGGCGGCGCAAGCAATCAGCGGACAGAAAACTTTCTCCTCGCCATTGGAAGCGGTGCACGCCCTGGTGGACGCGGCAAAGTCGGGCGATCCTGCGCAACTGGAACCGTTGCTCGGTCCACACGCGACGGAACTGCTAGCTTCCGGCTACGCGGGCGCCGCCAAGGAACTTCTCGCCGGCTTCGTCAAAGCCTATGGTGAAAAACATTCGCTCTCGGTTGAAGCCCAAGGTTTCGAATACCTGCAAGTAGGTTCGAACGAGTGGCCGTTTCCATTTCCGATCGTCCGCGACGGCAAAGTCTGGTATTTCGATGTGGACCGAGGCAATCAGGAAATCCTAGATCGCCGGATTGGTCGCGACGAGCTCGGTGCAATCGCCGTGTGTGAGGGGTACGTCCAAAGCCAGGTCGCATATGGCTCTAAAGGACGTGATGGCAATCCCAGCGGTATCTACGCGCAGCGATTTCACAGCAACCCAGGCAAACAAGACGGTCTCTACTGGCCCGTTTCCAAAGGCGAGCCCGAGAGCCCGATGGGCCCACTTGTCGCGAGCGCATCTGCCGCGGAACATGCGAGGCAGCCGGCAGAAAGCCCCGTCCCCTATTACGGTTACTTTTATAGGATTCTCACCGAGCAGGGGGCGGACGCACCGGGCGGCGCGAAAAGCTATATGGTGGACGGAAAGCTGACCGGCGGCTTCGCTTTGATTGCCTACCCGGCGAAATATCGCTCTAGCGGCGTCATGACTTTCATCGTTGATCAAGATGGGGTCATCTATCAGCAGGATCTGGGTGATCAAACCGACGAACTTGCATCCAAAATCACTGCCTACAATCCTGACAGTTCTTGGGAGCCAGCGCAGCACTGATTCATCCGGCAATAGACGAACGACTGTCCGGAGTTCTGCTGTTGACGAGAGCGATTGCGATTTGCCTGTCGCCGTTGGGTCGAGCCACGTCGTTCTTTAACCTCGCGAGACTGTCAGTTCTGACAATTATCAACCGCCGTTCTCGAGGCGTAGCATTCGTAGTGCTGCCGAGGTGCTTGCGCCTTTGTGCGAAGCGATCGGCAACAACGTCCTTTGATTCAGACTCGGGTTCGAAAAGGAGCATCAGTATGAACTGGATGAAAGGTTGCGCGCTTGCATCATGTATCGCCGTTCTGGGACTTGCGGCGTCATCAACGCCAGCACAGGGCGTTCCAGTTTTCGAGATTGTCAAGGCGGACAGCTCAATTAAGTTCAACGTAAAGGCGTCGGTACCCATATCGGGTGACTTCCAGAAGACGAGCGCCACTCTTGTATTCAGCTCGCCTGACTTGTCCACGGCGGTTTTGGACGTCAAGATTGAGTCGGCCAGCGTGAATACCGGAAGCGGAATGAAGGACAGCAAGCTGAAGAGCAAAGACTTCTTCGACTCCGACCACGATCCATTGATCACTTTTCACTCTACAAAGGTCACCCAGACAGGACCCAACACCGTGGACCTCATCGGCGACTTTACGATTCGTGGTGTGACTAAAACCGAAACGCTAACTCTTACAATTAGCGGCAAAGGGACCGGCCAGGGCGAAATTACCGGCACCATGGCGTTCGACCGTAAGGACTATGGGATGAACAGCGGCATTCCGTTCATCAAAATTGCGGACCGTGTTGAGGTCATCGTGGACCTCAAGGGCAAGCGAGTCAGTGGCCCTCCGGTGGTCTTTAAGGAGTAGTGAGGTTGGCTCTGCAAACGATCCGGCACCTCTAGCGTTGCAATTACGCTGCACAAGACTTTCTCGGCCGCTCAAGCTCGACATGACTCTTTCGAGACCGCGGGCACAGTCAGGACATTGAGGGAGGTCCATCAAAATATGGTCAATAAATTCCGCATAGCCTCGATAACTTTGCTGTTACTGTCGTTCACTGCGGTCTCCGCCAACGCCCAGCAGAAAAAACCGAACATCCTCGTCATCTTCGGTGACGACATCGGTTACTCCAACATCAGCGCCTACAACTTGGGCATGATGGGCTACAAAACGCCGAATATTGATCGCGTAGCGCGACAAGGCGCGCTCTTCACCGACTATTACGCACAACAAAGCTGCACGGCGGGCCGAGCGGCATTTATTACGGGACAAAGTCCGTTTCGCACAGGACTACTGAAAGTCGGACTACCTGGCGCAGAGCTGGGTTTACAGCCACAGGATCCCACCATTGCTGATCTGCTAAAGGGCCGTGGTTACCTGACCTACCAGAATGGCAAGAATCATCTGGGTGACCGAAACGAATTTCTGCCAACGGTGCATGGTTTTGACAAGTTTTTCGGCAACTTCTATCACCTGAACGCGGAAGAGGAGCCGGAGAACGTGGATTATCCGAAGAACCCCGCGTTTATGGCGAAGTTTGGTCCCCGCGGTGTGTACAAATGCGAGGCCACAGCCACCGAGAATCCAGCGCCGCCCGATCCCCGTTTTGGAGCCTGGGGAAAGCAGACTTGCGAAGATACCGGCCCGTTGAGCCAGAAGCGTATGGAGACGGCGGACGAAGAATTTCTAGCAGCCACGCTTGCTGACATGGATAGCGCTGTGAAAGCGGGCAAGCCGTTCTTCATTTGGCATAACACCACGCGCATGCACATCTGGACTCATCTGCAACCGAAGTATCAAGCGATGGTTGCGGAAAAGGGCCTGTACGGCGCCGGCATGACGGAATTCGACGACAACATCGGCGTGTTGCTCAAAAAGCTCGATGATTTGGACATCGCCGACAACACCATCGTTATCATCACGACGGACAATGGAGCTGAGACATTTTCCTGGCCCGACGGCGGCACGACTCCGTTTCGCGGCGAGAAGAACACGAATTGGGAAGGTGCTTACCGGGTTCCGATGATCGTGCGATGGCCCGGCGTTATCAAGCCGGGGACGGTGATCAACGACATCGCGGCGCACGAGGACTGGGCGCCAACTCTGCTCGCAGCGGCCGGTGAACCCAATGTTAAGGAGCAACTGCTTACTGGATATGAGTCCAATGGGAAAACGTTCAAAGTTCATCTGGATGGCTACAACCTGACGGACTTGCTCTCCGGCAAAAGCCCTTCACCGCGCAAAGAATTCTTTTATTGGACGGATGACGGCGATTTTGCGGGGCTCCGGTACGACAAATGGAAACTCGTTTTCCTGGAACAGCGCGCCCATGGATTCGACGTCTGGGGCAATCCCTTAATTCCTTTGCGGGTGCCCTTGATCGAAGACTTGCGAGCCGATCCCTACGAGCGGGCTTCCTATGAAGCTTCGGATTACGACCATTGGATGATTGATCGCGTTTACCTGCTTGTGCCGGCCCAGGCGATTGTCGGCCAGTTCCTGATGACGTTTAAAGAATTTCCGCCCCGCCAGTCGCCGGCTAGCTTCGGTGTTGATCAGGTGATGGAGAAGTTGCGGACGGGTGTGCAAGACAATAACTGAAATGCCTGTGCTTTCGCGATGATCCACAACTGTGCGACCCGGGAAGTGGATATGACGGTGGCGTGGTGCGCCGTGGCTGCGTCAGCCGCGTCGCCATTCCAGCCAAGCACAGAAAATCGGAGTTACACATGCGAAAGAATCGAAGTCTAATGGCACTGGCGGTCTTTTTCCTATCAACGGTGCCGCTATTTGCACAAGATACGCCCGTAGGCCCGGCAGGAGCTGAGGTCGCCACGCAGGATACGCAGGCGGCTGCGGTAAATACCGACGCGCTGCGAAATGCGGCGCAGAATCCGGTGGCCAGTCTCATTAGCGTTCCCATACAGGACAACTTCAACTTCAACAATAGCCCGGGCGACCGCACCCAGAATGTTCTGAACATTCAACCAGTGATTCCGCTCAGCGTATCGAAAGACTGGAATCTGATTGTCCGCTGGATTACTCCCATCATTTACCAACCACTTCCACTAGCGCAGGCATCTGGCCCACCCACGCAACCCACCGGCGTGTATGGGCTGGGTGACATGAACCCTACGTTTTTCCTCACGCCGAAAAAGAGCAAGGTGATCTGGGGCATCGGTCCGAGCTTCGTATTTCCCACCGCAACTAACACGACTTATCTGGGACAGGGAAAATTCAGTCTGGGGCCCTCGGTGGTCGTGCTGGTGCAACCCAAGCCGTGGACGATCGGTTTTCTTGCAAACAATCTATGGTCCGTTGCCGGCCAATCTGATTTCAACAGTGCTGGCGCGGTCAACAAGCCGCCCGTGAACCAGTTCCTCCTCCAGTGGTTCGTCAACTACAACATGAAGAAGGGCTGGTACCTCACCACCTCGCCCATTGTTACTGCGAACTGGAGAGCGCCCGGCGGAAGCGTTTGGACGGTGCCGTTCGGCGGGGGAGTGGGAAGAATCATGAAGGTCGGATTCCAGCCGGTGAACATCACCGCACAACTCTATGGAAACGCGGTTCATCCGCCGGGAGTTTCACCATGGGGCCTGCGGTTACAGTTTGTATTGCTGTTCCCGAAGCTCACCAAGGAGCAGGAGAAGGGATTGCTCGAGCAAAAACTGAAACAGCTGGATCAGGAACAGCCGCAAAAGCAGTGAGCTCGGATCTCCGTCCAGCGACAACAGGTAGGATGCCCAGCCTATCTGAAGATAAGGACGCGGCCGTTTCGAGCAGGGTTTCGACCGTCCGAGGCCCATCTCGAAGTGGGCCCGACGTCCGCGTCTGTTATTTTTGACAATAAAAAAATTCAGGGACTTATGTTAGCTTGTTGCAGCGATGGGACGCTATAACTGTGAAAACTTCCGAGTTCTTTGGCCATATTCGGACTCCCACCTTTCTTGCAGCGAATTCCGGCTTTTGTAAGCGCGTAGCCGGCTTCGCTGCAGAGGCGTGACCCTGACAGGAGGATTCAAGATGAAGAAACGAATCGCAGTATGGTTTCCGCTTTTCATGCTCTTAGCCACTAGTCCTGCGGCTCTGGCACAGGTTACGCCGAAGGCGCCAGCAACCCAAAGCCCAGTCGCGAAATCGCCGGGCACCGATACGCAAAAGAAAAATGTGCAGGCATACATCGAACTGCTGCGGACCAATGTGCGCGACCAGAAGGCCGAGATCATGGGCTCCGTCATGGAATTGAACGCAGCTGATTCCGCGAAATTCTGGCCGATCTACAGCGAGTACGACGCCGAATTAGCGAAGGTGAATGATCTGCGAGTCGCAAACATCAAGGAGTATGCAGCGAATTACTCGCAAATGACCGATGAAAAGGCGGACGAACTGATTCAAAACGCCTTGAGCTACCGGAAGCAGCGCGCGGAGCTTCTTGCAAAATACTATGGCCGCGTGAAGGATTCGTTGGGAGCGGTCACTGCCGCGCGGTTTGCGCAGATCGAGGACCAATTGCTCTTGATTATTGATCTTCAAATCGCTTCTTCTCTGCCGATTGTTGGAGAAGGCTCGTGAGCGCTACCAAGGAGAGAAAATACATGCGAAAGGCGTCTGTTTGTGGCGTGGCCATTCTGCTCGGAATTGTATCCATGCAGGGGGATTCCTTCGCCAAGGTCTCCCCAACAGCTTTGAACGCGGCGGCCGCCATGGCTGCGTCTACGGCGGCGCAAAGTACGAAGAAGATCTACGTGCCTGCCGGCACGCGCATTTTGATCCGCATGATTGACTCCATAGATTCGACCAAACAAAAGGCGGGGGATCGTTTCACCGCGAGCCTGGAAACGAATCTCGTGGTTGACAACATCGTGGTGGCACCCAGGGGAACCACGGTGTACGGCCGCCTGGTGTCTGCTGAATCGGCAGGCAGGATGAAAGGCAGTTCCGAACTGACGCTCGAGTTGACCGATATCGTGCTCAGGGGTACCGCGTATCCGCTGCTCACCAGTACTTATGAGGTGAAGGGAAAAGGTGAAGGCGGGAACACGGCAAAGAAAGTTGTCGGCGGCGCCGGACTGGGCGCGCTGATTGGTGGGATTGCAGGGGGCGGAAAGGGTGCAGGAATCGGTGCGCTTGTTGGACTAGGCGCCGGAACGGCTGTCGCTGCCTCCAAGAAGGGACAGCAGCTAACGATACCGAGCGAAACTCTCTTGGAATTTCGTCTACAGCAGCCCGGATCGCTGCCTGTACCTGCTTGATTCATGTAATTCGGGAAAAATTCCTTTCGCGACAGCGGTCCCGAGCGCATCGGCGAATTGAACCAGCCCCTGACAATTCGAGAACTTTCCGGTTAGCGCGGATGTAGGGACTCGGCCAGGCTAATTAGATTTTGCGGCTTCACGCGAATGACACCTCGCCGTGGGCTGTCTATGTCCGCTACCAGAAAAAACGCGATGGACAGAACGAGCGGTAGAACTAGTACGTGAATGACTCCGGCTTTCGTTCGCCGCGCGCCGTAGCCGAACATCAGGTTGGCGCAAATCGCAATCACCAGCATCAGAATCCAAGCCGCCGTTGGAATTCGATTCCAAAAAGCGGCCTGTGTGTATCCCTGCGAGTTCAACACGTCGTTCATGCCGGAAACGGCCAAGGCGATCACTGGGTTGGTCTGCAGAACAGCCGGAGCCCTGACAGCGGACCACAAGTCGGTCTGTAGCTGAACCGTAGCACTATTGATCCGACCCAGCTTATTATCATCGCGGGTTCCGTAGAACAATATACGTTGGTCGAGATACTCAATCAGCAAGGCGCGCACTCGCGCTGCATCGCCGGCAGGCAGCAGGTCCGCGCGCAGATATTCCGTGCCAATCGCGTTGGCCTCTGCCTCCTCGCAGTTTTTGCGCTGATCGTACCGGTCGGTGGCCATGGAGAAGCTGAATCCAATGATCAGGCCCAGCAGCGTCAGAGTCGCGGCCACGACAACGTCGAGATCATGGCGCATGCCGTCGTCCAGGGACTGTCCCTTGCGAAACGCGGCACCAATCCGCGCCGAAATCCATAACACGACGCAAGAGATTAAGAAGACAAATAGTGGACGCATCACAGGATTTCTCGTACCTCCTTGCCTCGAGTGCTACTCGAGGCGCTTCAAAGATTAGGGCATATTGCTATGGATAGGCCGAGTTGAGTTGCGTGGACCGCGTGTCTCGGAATAGTTATATGTCCCGCTACTCCAATAAGGTCACATTGCCACTCACGATGTCGTAATACGCGGGGACTACCTTGAGCTTGCCTTCTTTCACCAATCCGGCGATGACAGTAGATGCTTGTCGCAGTAGAGCGGCCTGAATCTTGGCATTGGCCTTGGTTGCTGCCTCAAGGTTTGATCCGGCCTGGTCTACAGCAGGCTGAAGATGTGGATACAGTGCGCTGATCTGCCCGGGGACTTCCTTCCCTTGAATCGTGGCTTTCACGGCTCCGCAATTGCCGTGTCCCATCGCCAGGATCACCTTGGTGCCTAACACCGCGGCTCCATATTCGAGGCTCGCGATAATTTCTGAGGTGGCGACGTTGCCGGCGACCCGAGTAACAAAGATCTGACCGATCGTTTGATCGAAAATCAACTCGACGGGCACCCGGGAATCTGCACAAGACAACACCGCCGCGAATGGCTCCTGCTTTTCTTCCGTGTTTTGTTTGAGGATCCGAAGGTCTGCTTCAAACGAAGTCAGCTGATCCGAAGTGAAACGTTTATTCCCATTCATTAGTTCCTGCAGCGCAGCGTCCGGGCTAAGCACGCTCTGAGCCTGAACAGTATTCGGGGCGGCGAACTCCATGCCCGTCGCCGTGAGCACGCCAGCCAGCGTCCCTCCCGCGGCTGTCTGCAGGAACCCCCGCCGTGAGGACTTCTTTTCAGACCCGCGGTTTTCAACGCCGGCACGAGCACAATGGAACGGCTTTGGTGTGATCTCCCGTGTGTCCGCCTTCGCACTCGGTTCTGAGTTGGGAAACATCGTCAAATGTGCCTCCCTTGGAGTCTGTACTTGTCATACATAAACGACCGTCGCCATTCCTTATTTTCGTAAACCATACATCCAAACATTCAATTTCGCTACATCGAAGTCGCGTTGGTTGGGTCGAATTGCTTGGGAATCCGCACGCGCCTGCTCCTCCAGATAGAACTGGTAGTTTTGACAATGTTCACCGGTGCATTTTGCCTCAGACTATCTTTGGGTAGCCATTAGATTCCAGCGGGTTCCGTGCACCGATTGCGGGCTGCTTCTGTGCGAATCGCTTCCGGCCGCATTTGCCTCTGCATTTAGGGAGGAATACGTACTTTTTACTCTTGAGGGACTTAAATGGTTAGCTTGGGTACCGCTAAAGCCGATCACATGGAAGCTGCTAACAGGACTGCACGAAAATACGAGGTTGGCTGCAAACCGAGGATCTTGACCCGGCGTTTTCTGGGCATTTTGCTTGTCTGCGCAGGATATGTCGCAGTCGGCATTCCCTGCCGCGCTCAAGAAAATCTACAAGCCGAGCAGTCAGCGGTGCCCGCAGCCTCACAGGAGAATTCGACCAAGCCTGCAGCAGCGCAAGACCAGCAGCCCGCCACCCCTGCAAAGCCTGAGGAGCCGCCAAAAAAAAAGAAGAAGCCCGCACGAGGGGCATTTGTCGTCGCGCCACTTCCCATATCGAGTCCGGCCATTGGTACTGGAATTGTTCCGGTACTTGGCTATATCTTCCCCTTCAGCACCAAGGACAAGGTTTCCCCGCCTTCTACGATTGGCGCAGCCGGACTGGTTACCAACAATGGCAGCCGCGGCTTCGCCGTCGGCGGACAACTCTTCTTCAAAGAGAATACCTACGAGCTCACATCGGGTTACGTCCATGGCAACGTGGACTACAACTTCTACGGCACCGGGGATGAATCGAACCTTAAGCTG
>Ga0209655_10000588_pt1 | contig 13851 bp, 13 predicted proteins | sample BogFormECP03_OM2_FD_188236 | JGI IMG/M metagenome (GOLD analysis project Ga0209655, IMG submission 188236) | Bog forest soil microbial communities from Calvert Island, British Columbia, Canada - ECP03_OM2 (SPAdes) (version 2) | ecosystem: Environmental > Aquatic > Freshwater > Wetlands > Bog ...
CCCGACCACGAGCGCGAGGCGCTGCACGACGAGCTTGCCGCCGAGCACGAGCGGATCGCCGGCGGGGTGGACAACGCCATCGAGATCGGCGTCGTCGACGAGAAGATCGATCCCGCCCATACCCGCAGCAGGCTCACCGCGGCGCTGGCCGAGGCGCCGGCACGGCGCGGACGGCACAAGAACATTCCGCTGTAAGACTCAGCGCTCGCTACTTGACGAGCGCTGAGATGAGCGTCCTGCCGATTTTCGACTTGGCGCGGCTCGACCACCGGTACCAAGCGTCGCCGGCGGCAGAACTTCCGATGCCAATCTCACCCTGCTGATGGTCAAGCTTCAAGAGTTTCTCCGCAGTGCGGTGCGCGAACCGCTCCTTGTCCTCGGGGGAAAGGTCGCACTGTTCAAGGAATTCCATCGCGGCGAAGTTGTCCTGGAATGGATGGTCGACAGAAAACATCAGGTTGTCGAGGCCCAACATCGCTCGGGCACAGTCGAACACCGGTACATCGAACACCCCGCTGCTAGTGATGAAGACGTTTTCTCGCAGGTAGTAGCCGACGCTGTTGCGCATCGGCGGGTTGTTCGCATCGGCTGAAAGCAACCACCCGGCCATCGTCATGCCGACGTTGAGCCTGGTGAAACAGAACGGGAGCAGTTCTCCCATGTGCCCGACGATGACCTTGAGATTCGGATGACGGTCGAACACGCCGGCGCAGATCAACCTGAGCAGATGGGTTCCGGTTTCCACCGGCCAGCCCCAGGTAGGTACCAGCGCCGGATCGAAAGGCGCGTAGTAGCAATCTGTTACCGCCTGCGGCGGATCGGTGGGATGAATGTAGATGGGAACGCCCAACGATTCGGCGCGGCCGAGCAGCACATCGAACGACGGGTCATCAAGGTAGCGGCCGTTGGTGTGTCCGTTGATCAGCGCGCCTTTGAAGCCGAGGTCGCCAACGGCGCGCGCCAACTCTTCGGCGGCGTGAGCCGGTGACTGGGTCGGCAGCATGGCAAAGCCTGCGAATCGTGCCGGGTGCGCGGCGACCGCCTCGGCCAACCAGTCGTTGACTTCGCGGCTGACCGTGACCGCCAACTCCGCCTGCTCGTCGGCAAGCACTTGGATACCGGGTCCGACGTGTGAGAGCACCTGCAGGTCGATCCCCGCGGCGTCCATCAGACGGATGCGCTCGGTTCCAACGTCTCTGAGCCGGGCGGCGACGGGCTGGTATTTGCGTTGCAGCGACTCGGGAAACAAGTCCCATACCCGTGGGTGAAGAAACGCCTCCTCCAACGCCACTACCCGGGAGACCGACTTTGTGCTCACCGGATTGGCCCGGGCTTCGTTGCGGTGACGGCGTGCATGCGGAAGAACGGCAGCCCCCACCAGGCGCGCCAGCCGAGATCGCGGCGCCTGACGTCTGCCATGCCGCGTTGCTCAAGCCGGGTGGCGTAGAGGCGAGTGAAGCCGAGGTCAGCGATCACAACGTGACCGCCCGGGCGCAGCACACGGACGGCTTCGTCGATCGCCGACCGCCGCGCGTCGTGATCCGGCAGATTATGGATCGCGAGGTTACTCACGACGAGATCGAAAGAATCGTCTGGAAGCTGAAGATCGGTCATGTCCCGGGTGTGCAGTTCGACCCGGTCGGCGACGCCCTCGGCAGCGGCGTTCGCCAGTGTCGCCTGCATGGAGTTGCCAGTCTGATCGGCCCGCCAGATGTCCACGCCCACAGCACTTCCACCTGGCACCAACTTGGCCGCGATCAACAGCACCGCGCCACGTCCGCAGCCGAGGTCGAGCACCCGTTCGCCGCCGCGCAGTCCTAGCCCGGTCAGCAGACGCGCCCACACTTCGAACTTTCCTCGCCGGCTGAACCGCCAAACGCTCACGCCGGCGGCGATCAGAAGGACGGCAACTATGGCCGCTCCGAGTCCCGGCAGCGTTCGTCCGCTCGCCAGCCACAGGCCCGCCAAAGTCGCTGCGGCAAGGCATAACAGCAGATAGCCGGCCAGCAGGACGGGCGCCGGAATCAGTCGGTAGTCACCGTCCACGCCGTATCGCCCGCGCGGGCGGGCGAGATCGGTTGCCAGGTCAGTCATCGTGATCGCCTCCGTAGGTCGCCGCCCGGTGGTCCCGGGCCAGCCGTTCGAGAATCGGAAGAGCTTTGTTCGCAGCACGTTTCACCGCGTCGCTGCTCGGCGCCTTGGTCGGCTCGAAAGCTCGGCGGATCGTGTCGGCGAGCTGATCGGCCTTCTGCTCCAAGGTCAACTTGATAGCCGGTGGGTGAAACGGTTCTGCTGCAAAGAAACCGAAGACGATGGTGGGCAGCGTGTAGTCGAGGTCCATCAGATTCAGGTCCGGCCGCAACATGCCCTGCGCAGCGAGCACACCCAGATAGTCGCGGTTGACGCCGAGCTTGCTTTCCTCCAACCGGTGATGATGCGCCGCGGCAAGAAATGTGCCGAGAGTATCGGCGTCGCGGGTGTAGAGCGCACGCAGCACGGGACGGTTCATCGCCTCGACGAACAGCCGGCGCAGGTAGCGATGCAGCGCAACCTCGGCCGGATCATGATGGACCGCATCGACAATCGCGTCCGCCATCTCCGCCGCCTCGCGGGCGCTGACCGCGTGAAACACTTCCTCGCGAGAACGCCAGTGCAGGTAGATCGTGCCCTTGCCGACCCCAGCGCGGCGGGCCAATTCATCGATCGTCACCCGCCGGTAGCCCCAAGCCAGCAGCAGGTCGCGGGCGGTATCGAGGATCCGATCGGCCCTATCCCGCCGAGCGACGCCCGGACGTTCCGCCATCACCCCAATGACCTTATGACCAGAATACGATTTTAGTCAACAGTCAATTGCGGGCGAGGATGGCCGAAAGCGCACGGCGAAGATCGTGTTCGGGATCGGCAGGCAGCTGGTCTGCGCGCCAGCCGACAAAATCGTCCGGGCGCACGAGCAGAGCCCCGCCGGATGAAAGCCCGGTGGCCTGCGCCCAGGCGCCGTCGCGATCGAGGGCGTCGCCGCCGCGCCCGATCTGATGGACGACGATCGGGACGCCGAGGGCGGCCGACGCCGCCGTGGCGGCCTGCGCCCAGGGGGCGCCGTCCTCGGCGGTGAGCAGCGTGAAGTCGTGGCCGAGTAGATCGAGCGTCGACATCTGCCGGCCATCGCGCTGCACCCAGACGTGCGGGACACGGGTGCCCGGTTGGCCACGCAACGCCTCAACCAAGGACGTGATGTCCGGGTCCGCGGGATCCGGCTGGCCCGTGACCACCGCAGCCGAGCGGTACTGGTAACCGATGAGCAGGGAGAACATCGACGCTTCCTCGTCCAGCGGCAGCCCCGGACCCTGTTTGTCCAAGTCGATCAACGCCACCGTGGGCCCGGTCAGCGACTGATGAGCGGCGAACCGTCCGACCGGGTGTCGCTCGGCGTGGAAGGTAGTCAGCAGTTCGGGCTGCGCCGTTCCCTGCAAGACCGCAGCGATTTTCCAGGCCAGGTTGTGCGCGCTCTGAATGGCGGTGTTGGCTCCCCCGGCCTTGAACGGCGGCATGGTGTGTCCAGAGTCTCCGACGAGAAAGACTCGCCCGCACTGGAATTGGTCGGCTACTTGCTCGTACGGTTGCCACGCGGTCGCTTCGATGATCTCGATTTCGATCTGCTCGCCGATGGCCTTGGTGAGCACTTCGCGGCAGTATTCCTTCGTGAATTGCGCCGCCGTTTCCCCTTTGTCGGGGAAATACGTGGTGATGAACATGCCGAGGTCGTCCTTGGCTACCAGGAAGATGCCGTCCGCGTCGGGGCTTTTGACCTGCACGCCATCACCATCGCTGAGGTGCGGCACGAAATTGCGCCACGGTGCACGAAAGTAGAAGAACACCACGAAGATCGGCAGCGCACCGTATCCCGACGTCGTCACGCCGAGCGATTGCCGGATGCCGCTGTGCACCCCGTCGGCAGCGATTAGATAGCCAGCCCGGATCGTCTCGGACTCGCCGGAGTCCAGATCACGCAGCAGCACCGTGACGCCACTGCCGTCTTGCTCGAACGAGGACAGTTCCGTCCCGTAGCGCACCTCGTTGCCACGCGCGCGAGTTGAGGCGAGCAGTATCGGCTCCAGCCTGCTCTGCGGACAGTACTGCACCGAAGGCTCGGGGCTGAGCTCATCCAGGCCGGTGAAGAGCGCGTCGATGTCGATGGCCGTTTTTTCTTCGGCGCTGTTCAGCGTCGGCTTGACGACCATGTCCGACACGCGGTCGGCGACGGCATGGACCTCGTCGTCCAGACCCAGACCGCGAAGTACCTCCAAACTCCGAAAACTCAGATTGCGGGCCTTCGGGTAGATGAAGACCTCGCGACGCTTTTCGACCACCAGCGAGCCGACCCCGCATTTGGCCAGCAGCGCCGACGCCGCAAGCCCACCGGCGCCCGCCCCGACGATCAGAACCGGAACATGTGTGACGTTCATGCTGGTCACCGCCCTCCCGCGGTTGGATGATAGTGATAGTAACTACTATATAGTAGTCACTATCACTTTTATCCCAGCAGCTCGAGCATGTCGGCGGCCGCGCCGACTGCCCGCTCCCGATCGGCGACCACCAAACCGATCCGGGTGCGTCGATCCACGATGTCGTCGACGGTCAGCGCACCCTCATGGGTGATGGCGTATTCGAACTCCGCCCGGGTCACGTCGATCCCGTCGGCCACCGAGTCGACCGGCCGCTCGCAGGTCGCGGCAGCGATGACGTTGGCCGCCTCGGCCCCGTAACGCAGCACCAGCGACTCCGGCAAGCCCGCCAGCCCCTCCTCCAGTGCCACCGTCGGCCCTGGGTTTGCCGGCGCACCGACCAACGGCAGGTTCCGGGTGCGGCAGTCTCCGGCGGTGAGTTCCCGCAATTCGATGGCCCGGTCGAGGACGTCCTCGGCCATATGCCGGTACTCGGTCAGCTTGCCACCCACAACGCTGATCACCCCGGAGGGCGATTCGACCACGGCGTGGTTGCGTGAAACGTCTGCGGTGCGGCCCGCTCCGGTGTCGATCAGCGGCCGCAGCCCGGCATAGGCGCCGATCACATCGGTGCTTTCCAGCGTGATACCCAGCGCGGTGTTGACGACGTCGAGCAGGAAGCTCACCTCGCCCGGACTCGGTTGTGGCACATCAGGAATCGGTCCGGGGGCTTCCTCGTCGGTCAGTCCGAGGTAGACCCGCCCCAGCTGTTCGGGCATGGCGAAGACGAAGCGGTTCAGCTCGCCGGGTATCGGAATCGTCAGCGCCGCTGTGGGATTGCCGAGGGCAGCGGCATCGAAGACGAGGTGGGTGCCGCGGCTGGGGCGCAGCTTCAACGACGGGTCGATCTCGCCCGCCCACACCCCGGTGGCGTTGATGACGGCGCGAGCCGACATATCAAACGATTCGCCGGTGCGTTGGTCGGTCAGCCGCAAGGACATACCCGTCACCTCGGATGCGGCGGCATAGGTCAGGATTCGCGCACCGTGCTGCGCGGCCGTACGCGCGACGCCGGCGACCAGGCGGGCGTCGTCGATCAGCTGGCCGTCGTAGGCGAGCAGGCCGCCGTCGAGCCCGTCGCGTCGAACGGCCGGAGCCATCTCGCTGACGCGCTCGGCGCGAATGCGGCGAGAGCCGGGCAGGATGGACGCCGGTGTGCCTGCGGTCTTGCGCAACACGTCGCCGGCAAGGAAGCCGGCCCGCACCAACGCCCGCTCCATCCGGCCCATCGACGGCAATAACGGGACCAGTTGCGGCATCGCCCGGACCAGGTGAGGAGCGTTGCGCGTCATCAGGATTCCGCGCTCGACGGCGCTGCGCCTGGCGATGCCGACATTGCCGGTCGCCAGATAGCGCAGCCCGCCGTGGACCAGCTTGGAGCTCCACCGACTGGTGCCGAATGCGAGATCGTGCTTTTCCACCAACGTGACTCGCAAGCCGCGGGACGCGGCGTCCAACGCGATGCCGGCGCCGGTGATGCCGCCACCGATCACGACGACGTCGGACGGCTCGCCGTCGGCCAGCGCCGTAAGGTCGGCGGTGCGGCGCGCTGCGTTGAGGGCGGTCGAGGTCATGACAGGTATCCGTTCAGCGAGTAGGCGAGTTCGGCGGCCAGCGCGTCAGCGTCCAGGATCGGGCGGACAATCTCGGCGGATTGAATGGTCGATTGGGTGATCAGCAGCACCATCGCGGCGAGCCGCCGCGGGTCACCGGGCCGCACGCTGCCGTCACCTTGGGCCGCGCGCAGGTCGCGGGCGAGTGCGTCGATCAGCATCTGCTGGCTGCTGCCCAGCCGCTGGGCGATATAGACGAGCGCCATCTCCGAGCGGAGCACCGCCATGACCAGCTCGTCACCCCGCAGCCGTGCGGCCACCGCCACCACCCGATCGACCAGCGCCGCACGGCCGCGCCCGCGCACCGGCACGTCGTCCAACGCGGCGGTGATGTGGCTGGTCAGCAGGGCCGCCAGCACCGAGCGGGTGTCCGGCCAGCGGCGATAGACGGTCGGACGGCTCACCCCCGCCCGCCGCGCGATCTCGGCCAGCGTCACTCGCTCCACCCCGAAATCGATCACGCAGCTTGCGGCGGCCGCCAGGATTCGGACCTCCACCGAAGCATTACTGATTGACAGCATATGTAATACTGTAACGCATGTCTGAAGAATTGCTACCGCCGATGAAGTGGAACGCCTGGGGTGACCCGCACGAAGCCAAGCCCCTCTCGGATGGCATCCGCTCGTTGTTGAAGCAGGCGCTGGGGGTGACCGACTCAACTGCAGCCGAACTCGACCCCGATCAGGTATCGCTGCGCCCGTCGCAGTTGGCGGACGACCACCGCGAGGCGCTGGCCGCCATCGTGGGGCCAGACTACTGCCGGGTCGGCGACCGTGACCGACTGCTGCACGCCGGCGGTAAGTCCACCCTGGATCTGCTGCGCCGCAAAGACTCCGGCGTCCAAGAGGCCCCCGACGCGGTGTTGTTGCCGGGCGCCGAGGACGACGTTGGCGCGATTCTGGAGTACTGCTCGCAACACGGCATCGCCGTCGTCCCGTTCGGCGGCGGCACCAGCGTGGTCGGCGGGCTCGATCCCATCCGCGGCACGTTCAACGCCGTGGTGTCGCTGGACCTGCGGCGCTTCGATGCGCTGCTCGCGTTCGACGCGGTGTCCGGCGAGGCCGAGTTCGGCGCCGGCGTCACCGGTCCGCGGGCCGAGCAACTGCTTGCCGACCATGGGTTTTCGCTCGGGCATTTTCCGCAGAGCTTCGAGTTCGCCAGCCTGGGCGGTTACGCCGCCACCCGATCGTCGGGCCAGGACTCGGCGGGATACGGCCGGTTCGACGACATGATCCGCGGTATGCACGTCATCACACCCGCAGGCGTGCTGGATCTCGGCCGCGCGCCGCAGTCGGCGGCCGGTCCGGATCTGCGGCAACTGCTGATCGGGTCGGAGGGCGTCTTCGGCATCATCACCCGAGTGCGGGTTCGGGTGCATCCCTCGCCCGACGTCACACGCTACGAGGCGTGGTCGTTTCCCGACTTCGCCACCGGGACAGCCGCATTGCGCGCCGTCGCGCAAACCGGTACCGGCCCGACCATGATCCGACTCTCCGACGAAGCCGAAACCGGCGTCAACCTCGCCACCACCGAGGCCATCGGCGAAAGCCAGATCACCGGCGGCTGTTTGGCGATCACCGTGTTCGAGGGCACGGCAGCGCATGCAGAAAGCAGGCACGCCGAAACAAGGGAGCTCATCACAGCTATGGGCGGCACGTCGCTGGGCGAAACCCCGGCACGAGCCTGGGAGCATGGCCGGTTCGGCGCGCCCTATCTACGCGACTCGCTGCTGGCCGCCGGCGCACTCTGCGAAACGCTCGAGACGGCCACCGACTGGTCGAACATTCCCGCGCTGAAGGCCGCCGTCACCGACGCGCTGACAACCGCGCTGGCCGAATCCGGCACGCCGGCGCTGGTGCTGTGCCACATTTCGCATGTGTATGCCACCGGCGCCTCGCTGTATTTCACCGTCGTCGCCGGGCAGCGTGGGAATCCGATTGAGCAATGGCGCGCCGCGAAGACCGCTGCGTGCGATGCGATCGTCGCCACCGGCGCGACGATCACCCATCACCACGCGGTCGGAGCCGATCACCGGCCCTGGATGCGCGACGAGGTGGGCGAATTGGGCGTACAGGTGTTGCGGGCGGTCAAATCGACACTGGATCCCGCGGGAATTCTCAACCCCGGCAAGCTCATCCCGTGATCAAGCGCGAAATCGGCCGGGTGACCGTGCTGACCAATCCGGCATCGGGACACGGAAACGCACCGCACGCCGCCGGAAAAGCCATCGAGCGGCTGCAACAGCGTGGTATCGATGTCGTGGCAATCGTCGGCAGCGACGCCGAGCACGCACGTCGCCTGCTGCAGGCCGCGGTCGAAAAGGGCACCGACGCAGTGGTGGTCACCGGCGGCGACGGCGTGATCTCCGATGCCCTGCAAGCACTGGCCCGCACGGACATTCCGTTGGGAATCATCCCGGCCGGTACCGGCAACGACCATGCCCGCGAATTCGGGCTGCCCACAAAGGATCCCGTCGCCGCCGCCGACATCGTCGCGGACGGCTGGACCGAAACCGTTGACCTGGGCAGGATTCGCGACCGCACAGGTCTAACCAAGTGGTTCGGCACGGTTGCCGCCGCAGGATTCGATTCGCTGGTCACCGACCGGGCCAACCGGATGCGCTGGCCGCGCGGCCGGATGCGCTACAACCTGGCGATGGTCGCCGAGCTGTCGCAGCTGAGGCTGCTGCCGTTCCGGCTAGTGCTCGACGGACGCGACGAGATCGTCACCGATCTCACCCTCGCGGCGTTCGGCAACACCCGCAGCTACGGCGGCGGAATGCTGATCTGCCCCAACGCCGATCACGGCGACGGCCAACTCGACATCACCATGGTGCACTCGGCGTCGCGCACCCGGCTGATTCGCCTATTCCCCACCGTCTACAGGGGCAACCACGTGGATCTCGACGAGGTGACGACGGCCCGGGCGACTTCGGTCGACGTGGAATCACCGGGCATCAACGCCTACGCCGACGGCGAGTACGCCTGCGCGCTGCCCGCCGAGATCTCGGCGGTGCCGGGCGCGCTACGAATTCTGCGACCTAACCGACCCCACGGGTGAGCCAGGACACTTCGGCGCCGTCACCGCCGTCGCGATACGCCTCGAGCGCCTCATCCCAGGCGGTGCCCAACGCCGAATCCAGCTGAGCGGCCAGTGCGTCGGCGCCGTCGGCCATCATCGCCCGCAGCCGCATTTCGCCGATCACCACGTCGCCGTTGGCGCTCATCGCGCCGCTCCAGAGTCCCAGCTGGGGCGTGTGGCTGAACCGCTGCCCGTCAACACCGGCGCTCGGGTCTTCGGTGACTTCGAACCGCAGCACGGTCCAGGAACGCAAGGCATTGGCCAACCGGGCGCCGGTGCCCACCGGGCCGACCCAATTGGTCACCGCACGCAACTGCCCGGGCATGGCCGGTTGCGGGGTCCACTTCAGGTTGGGGTTGGCGGCCAGCGTCGACGACAACGCCCACTCGACATGCGGACACACCGCGGCGGGCGAGGCGTGGACGTACACCACGCCGGTCGTCACATCGGCGAACTGGTTCGACGCGCGCATCTGTTGCTCCTTCGGCTCCACGAGGGACGTCTTCCCCAACGACCTGGTGAACCGACGAGCAGGTAACGATTTATGTGTCTTGCGTGTCTATTGTGCCCTGTGAGGCCTATGTTGCGCTAGTCCGAGTTATGTGCGGCCAACACGCGGTCCGAGAGCGCCGGCCACAGCGGCAGCGCCCAGTCGCCGAAATCGCGGTCGGTGAGCACCACCAGCGCGAGCTTCGCCGCCGGATCTGCCCAGATCAGCGTGCCCGATTGGCCGAAATGACCGTAGCTGGCCGCCGAGTTTTTCGCGCCGGTCCAGTGCGGCGACTTGGCGTCTTTGATCTCAAAGCCCAGCCCCCAGTCGTTGGGCCGTTGCTGGCCGTATCCGGGCAATACCCCGTTCAGGCCGGGGAACTGCACCGTGGTGGCGTCGGCGTGCATCTGCGCCGAGACCGTCGTCGGAGTCAGCAGGTCACCGGCGAAGGCCGCCAAATCCGCGACCGTCGACGTCGCGCCGAAACCGGCGGCCTGTGCCCCGCCGTCGAGTCGGGTGGCGGTCATGTCCAGCGGTTCGAACACCGCCTCGGCGAGGTAGCGACCGAACTCGATCCCGGCTGCCCGCTGCACCGTCTCGGCCAATACCCCGAAGCCGTAGTTGGAGTAGATACGACGGGCGCCCGGCTTGGCCAACGTCTCGTCGGAGTCCATCGCCAACCCCGAGGCGTGGGCCAGCAGATGCCGAACCGTCGACCCGGGCGGCCCGGCGGCGGTATCCAGGTCGACGGCGCCTTCTTCGATCGCGATCTGTGCGGCCCGCGCCACGAGGAGCTTGCTCACCGACGCCAGCGCGAACTGCCGTTCGGTGTCGCCGTGGCCGGCCAGCACTCCGGAGGGTCCGACCACCGCGCCGGCCGCGGCCGGAACCGGCCAGTCTTCGAGTGCGTCAAGGGCGGCCATCGCGCAGAAGCCTAGCCCGGCGACGATGCTGCCGCGGTGCGGCGGAGGAGGAGCCGGGCAGTGCAGCCACCGCCCGGCTGTGCAGCCACCGACCAAGCGCTAGGTTGAAGCCCATGAGCCAGACAGTGCGCGGCGTGATTTCACGCAAAAAGGGCGAACCAGTCGAGTTGGTGGACATCGTCATCCCCGATCCCGGACCCGGTGAGGTTCTGGTCGATGTCATCGCCTGCGGCGTCTGCCATACCGATCTGACCTACCGTGAGGGCGGCATCAACGACGAATATCCATTCCTGCTCGGGCACGAGGCCGCCGGCACGGTAGAAGCGGTCGGGCCGGGCGTGACCGCGGTTGAGCCGGGTGATTTCGTGATCCTGAACTGGCGCGCCGTGTGCGGCCAGTGCCGCGCGTGCAAACGCGGCCGCCCCCACCTGTGTTTCGACACCTTCAACGCTGAGCAGAAGATGACGCTGACCGACGGCACGGAACTGACACCGGCGCTGGGCATCGGGGCGTTCGCCGATAAGACGCTGGTGCACGCCGGCCAGTGCACCAAGGTCGATCCCGCCGCCGACCCCGCCGTCGCGGGTCTGCTTGGCTGCGGAGTGATGGCGGGTCTGGGGGCGGCGATCAACACCGGCGCGGTCACCCGTGATGACACGGTGGCGGTGATCGGTTGCGGCGGTGTCGGCGACGCGGCGATTGCCGGGGCGGCGCTGGTCGGCGCCAGGCGGATCATCGCCGTCGACACCGACAACACCAAACTGGATTGGGCCCGTAAGTTCGGCGCCACGCACACCATCAACGCCCGCGACCTCGACGTGGTCAAGACGATCCAGGATCTCACCGACGGCTTCGGTGCGAACGTGGTCATCGACGCAGTCGGGCGACCAGAAACCTGGAAGCAGGCATTCTACGCACGTGACCTCGCGGGAACCGTTGTGCTGGTTGGCGTTCCGACCCCCGACATGCGACTGGACATGCCGCTGCTGGACTTTTTCTCGCACGGCGGCGCGCTGAAGTCGTCGTGGTACGGCGATTGCCTGCCGGAACGCGACTTCCCCACCTTGATCGACCTGTACCTGCAGGGCCGGTTGCCGCTGGAGAAGTTCGTCTCGGAACGAATCGGCCTCGGTGACGTCGAGGAGGCTTTCGACAAGATGCATGACGGCAAGGTGCTGCGCTCGGTGGTGATGCTGTGATGGCGGCCATCGAGCGCGTTGTCACCCATGGAACATTCGAACTCGACGGTGGCAGTTGGGAAGTCGACAACAACATCTGGGTCGTCGGGGACGATTCCGATGTCGTGGTCTTCGACGCCGCGCACACGGCGGCGCCCATTGTGGCGGCCGTCGGCGGGCGAAATGTGGTGGCGGTGATTTGCACACACGGTCACAACGACCACGTGACCGTGGCACCCGAACTCGGCAAGACGCTCGACGCGCCAGTGCTTTTACATCCAGGCGATGACGTGCTGTGGCGGATGACGCACCCGGACAAGGACTTTCGCACGGTATCCGACGGGGACACGCTGAGCGTCGCCGGCACCGAGCTCCGCGCGCTGCACACCCCCGGCCACTCCCCCGGGTCGGTCTGCTGGTATGCCCCCGACCTGGGTGCGGTGTTCAGCGGAGACACCCTATTTTCCGGCGGACCCGGTGCCACCGGGCGCTCGTTCTCGGACTTCCCGACGATCCTGCAGTCGATCTCGGGCCGCCTCGGCAAACTTCCCGGCGACACCGTCGTCTACACCGGCCACGGCGACACCACCAGCATCGGCGACGAGATCGTTCACTACGACGAGTGGGTGGCGCGAGGCCACTAGCGGCCGTCGAGGATTCTGCGCTTCTCGGCCTCGAACTCCGCTTCGGTCAGCGCTCCGGAATCCCGCAGCGACGAGAGTGTTTTGAGCTGCTCTAGTTTGACGCCCTCGTCGTTGGGTGCGTACGTCGAGAGGGATCCTTCCGGCGACGGCGTCGCGACCGGCGCTCCCAAATCCATCGGGCTGGGCTGCCAGGCGGTCAACTGCGCAGTTCGGGTGCGAGCCAGCCAGATCGGCGCCGCTATCGTACCGATCAGGCCAACCCCGAAGAGACCCGCGAATATCCACGCCAACGAGCCGGACGAGCTGCCGTTGCCACCGTGGCCGAACGCCAGTTGTGGGCTGATGAATCCATTGACTTGCCCTTCGGTGGTGATTTTGTAGTCGCCCTCGGCCGGAACCTGCATCATCCACACCCGCCGATGAGTGTCGTTGTTGACTGTCGTTGTCCCGCCATAGTTTTCAGTCAATTTTGGCTGGGCAACGCCCTGCGGTGGGTCGATGTCGACCCCGAGCTGCGGCACCGGCAGCCCGCCTCCGGACACGCTGCCGACGGTCAGGGTGTGGAAGCTGATCGTGGCCTCGCCGGCGGGCAGATGAACGGTGCCCGAGGCCGGGATCGGCACCTCGCCGTAGGCGTTGAATTTGTCCAGGACGAATGCATTGAGCGTCAGTGTGGCAACGAAGCCGATGATCCCTCCAACCATCAGCAGGATGGCGAGTGCCAGCGAGATTTTTGCAAGCCGCCTGCTAGTCATTGAGGCAGTGTGACACCGTGTGCGGAGCGTTGCCAGCGAAACAACGCAAAGCCAGCGGCACCGTGAGAGAGCACACTAGGACGAAACTCGTAGGCGATTAAGGAGTGATGCTCATGGCCCCCAATCTCGTCGCCACTGTGCCCGATCTGTCCGGACGACTGGCCGTCGTCACCGGATCCAACAGCGGCCTGGGATTTGGATTGGCCCGTCGGCTGTCCGCGGCCGGCGCCGACGTGGTCATGGCGATCCGCAACCGCGCCAAGGGCGAGGCCGCGATCGACGAGATCCGTGCGACCGTTCCGAACGCGAAACTGACCATCAAACCGCTCGACCTGTCGTCGCTTGCCGGAGTCGCCGCTTTGGGCGAGGAACTCAACGCCGACGGCCGCCCGATCGACATCCTGGTCAACAACGCCGGCGTGATGACGCCGCCTCAACGAGACACCACCACCGACGGGTTCGAATTGCAGTTCGGCAGCAATCATCTCGGGCATTTCGCACTGACGGCACACCTGCTGCAGCTCTTGCGAGCGGCCGACCAGGCCCGGGTCGTGTCGCTGAGCAGCCTGGCCGCGCGACGGGGCCGCATCCATTTCGACGATCCGCAATTCGAGAAGTCGTACACCCCGATGCAGGCCTATGGGCAGTCGAAACTCGCGGTGCTC
>Ga0209655_10000590_pt1 | contig 13850 bp, 9 predicted proteins | sample BogFormECP03_OM2_FD_188236 | JGI IMG/M metagenome (GOLD analysis project Ga0209655, IMG submission 188236) | Bog forest soil microbial communities from Calvert Island, British Columbia, Canada - ECP03_OM2 (SPAdes) (version 2) | ecosystem: Environmental > Aquatic > Freshwater > Wetlands > Bog ...
TTTCCCTTCCTGCTCGATGTCGAGCGTGTTATTTCTGCTGGAAAATTGAGCCAGTTGGTTCGAAGCATCATCCAAATCTTGTTTGACCACCTTGAGGCGCTCCTCGAGAAAGACCCTCTGTCGATGTGCGGCCGAAGTCGATAGGTCGGTCACGAGCGAATTCAACTCGTTCACATATGCATTTGCCAGCGCAGCGGCTCGCTCGGCGCTGTGGTCGGTAACACTAATCGTGATGATCCCGCTCTTCCTATCTTCCAAAACCGAGGTGTTTTCATCCAGTTTCGCCCGTGCGTCAGCGACAAGCCGTTTTCCATAGACTTCTCTCAAATCGAACTGCTCAATGACGCGATCCTCCGAGGTCTGGCTTCGCAGCACACCCACGAACAGCGCGCCAGTCGTCTTCAAACCGAGCAGGTCGCCTGCCGCGGATCCTAAGCTGCTGCCCTTTGCTGCGAACGCAGCCATCATGGCCAAGCCGGACGTGGACTGAGTATCAGGAGGCATAAGCTGCGTCGTCGAGGTGTAGGATTTGGGAATTAAGAACGCGATCAGGGTCGCTACCACCAGACCAATCACCGCCATTTGAATGAACAACCGGCGACGCTCCCAAAACACGCGTAGCCGATGAGCTTGCCGCTCCCGGGAATCCTCCAACGAAATCGGGAGCAACGAAACATCTCCCGTGTTCGGCTCCGGCATTAATTCCCGCTGGGGTGCTAACTCTGGCTGCGTTTTTGTGCCTGTTTGCATTATTCCTTAGACTTTGCTATTGGCGTCTCGACTCCGGAGTAAAACCCATCTCGAAAATTGCCGTAAGGTTTCGCTGAACTCCACGGAACAATATCGGGTAGTGCGAAATATGTTCGTACTGAACTTGGCTCTTTACGTAAAACCGCGAACTCGAATAAAAGGAATTACTCAGGCTATAGTCCTGCCAGGCGCCCCCGCCTGGTATGAACGCTCGATCCACAGAGCTGTTCTTGTATGTGAATTGCAACGTGTTAGTGGACGAAAACCAATACGTCAGCCATCCCTGATATGTCTGCCCGTCCCGTCCCACGACATTCCCAATCAGATTGTCGCCGTTGGTGTAACCGTCGTGATAGATAGCGTTCCAATAATTTAGGTTCCCCATGTTGCCTTTTCCGTCTACGCCGGGCCATCCAGGCGACTCGGTCGACGTGGCTTCGACATGAAGATCGAGCTTGGAGATTCCGGGAATTCGGGTGATGAAAATCCCCGGCCGAAATGGATTTTTGGGCTGGTTAACAAAAGGAACAGGATCGTCGTCCGCGTAAAGGTCGCCGTAAAACACGAGATAGTTTCGAACCTTGGGAACATTAAACGTCCAGTCAAAGCTCGAGTGGCTATCACCCGGTACCGAAGATGTCCCTCCCGTGGCTTGTTGGCCAAAAAAGCTGCGAATGAAATTCCCCGGTGTCAGTGGCGTGCCTCCTCGACCTCCAATCGTGACCGTGCGCCCGAAACCGAATTCCAGGTTTGGTAAGGGCTTAAAATTTATCTTGTTGCCGTAAACGAAAGGGTGCGGGATAAACGTGCCTCCCTCGAGCCTGCCAATGAATTGATCAACGCGTATTGGCCCGAGATACTTCAGGAAGCCGGGTATGCTGAATGGCTCCGAATTGACCACGCGCACCATGTCGACTGGCTCGGCATTGTCACTCCACAAGAGCGAGCCGCCCAGGCCGGGAGCCCAGGACAAGCTTTGCTTCCCAACCAGAATCTGCCAGTTGTCCAGATTCACGCCGATGTAGGCGTCTAGCAGGCGTACGCGGTTGACAGCTTCCACAGGAACTGCCGGCGGTTCCGGGACAAAATCGCGGAGAGCGATTATCCCGCGCACGGCCTCCGATGGTTCGGGCGCTGAGGGCGCATGCTGGTACTCCGCGCGCACGTATATCGCTATCGGCCCTGCCTCGGCGCGGACCGCTCCGCCTGCTTGACCGTTTAACCCACGCTCGAATGGCCGGCCAAAATCGTAGGACACGGTCTGTCCGAAGTGATAGCCGTCGGTCAGGGGCGGCCCACTGATCGAGACTGCTCGTACGTAAACGGAGTCGAGATCCGCAGAAAGATTTCGCCCTCCATCCGACAACCCAATTTCACGAGAAAATTCTAGTTGTAAACGATTCTCTAGGCCTCTCGCTTGGGCGTTCAGAGGTCCGTCAGTTTCCAATTCTTCGCGAGCCTCTTCGGTAAGACGAGCGCATTCCATCCGAGTCCATGGACTCAAGCCTGCGATCTCGGTGTGAACGTAACCGAGCGCTGCGAGTCTGTTCAGCGCCGGATATACCCAGCTATCCAAGGGAACGAATGTGGTTCCCATGCTTTGCCGCGGCCGGTCACGCTCAAGATAATCGCGGGACTCTGCAAAAGTTTCCCAAGGCGAGCCGCCAAGTTCAGGATCGTGATGTTGGCGATAAACAATTTGGCCCGAGAGCCATCCGATTGCGCTTCCGACTAAGACGTCCGTGGGGAAATGCTGCTTGCCAGTCAGCCGGGAAGCGCTTACAGCCGAGGCCATTCCGTAGGCCATAAATTCTGTAAGAATGCCGGGATACTCATGGGCTACAACGGCTGCAATAGACCACGCCGCTGCAGCGTGCTCCGAAGGGAACCCGTCCCCTCCCTTCCAGAAATTTCCATTGTAGTTGTCGGTAAGGGGACGTTCGCGTCCCAAGCTGTAGTTCAACGAATAAACTACAGCGAGACTGTTCGCCGCCGCTTCGGCTGCCAGGAATGCAGTTTCTCTCTTGTGATCGTCGTGGCTCATTTGGCCCCACAAGTACAGGCCCCCTGCCAGTCCGCCCATCGCGCCAAGTCCATAGTTTGAAAAAGTATTGCTGTGATTCAACCGGCTTGTGGAATTTGAAAGGTGCTTGCTGAACTCGGTATCCGTCGCGAGCGTCCCAGCCAACGCGAGACCGAACGGCATCAGCCAGCCGGCATCCGCTAGCCGAAGCTCGGCGGGACTCGACCAAATCGCTTCCTGATCGCGAAGGAAGCGGCCAAAAAAATGTAATCCAGCCGGATTATCGCGATCAGCCAACTTCGCAGGTGCGATGTACAGCTTGTCGCCAGAATCCCCATTCGAACTCGATTCCGTATTTGTTTTCTCCAACTGAGACCCTTCCGCCTGGTTTTCTTGGGGCCTCGCGTGGCAAACCACGCTAAAAGCCTCCGGCGCGACGATCAAAAAAACCGCGATCAAGACCTTTCCTCGAGCTCGACTCATTCCTCGATCTCTCTAAAGATTTCCTTAATGCTCTCGCTAATAATGCGCAGCAATGAATGCCGTGCTGGCAATCGATGACGCTACTTGCGCCGCCAGAAATACCATCTGCCACTCAATGCCCCCGCCGATTGCCTTTTCCGGAACCACCACCGTGTCTCCGGGGTGCAACGTGGCATTCAGCGAGTCGCCACTCCACAAACTCTCGTTTGATCCAATGACTGAGCCATCCGCTCGTATCACGAAGACTGCTTTCTTATTGGCGAGCTGGGTGGGACCTCCGGACTGGCGCAGGTACCACTGCGCGCTTTTTCCCGGACGGTACCCGACGGCGGTGGGATTGTAGACTTGGCCCGTCACCATCACATAACTCGGCCTTTTGGGAACTACTAGTGTGTCTCCAGTTCTAACTTCCACGTCTGACGCTGTATCTTTCCATTGATCGATTTCCGGCGAAATCCGAATGGCAACTCTCCCGAGAGGAGGTGTGGCACTCAATTGCTCGAGTGTTGTCTGCCACTGCGCCAGCGCCAGGTCTTTGGCTTTTTTCTTATCGGGATCCGTATCGGGCAAGAGCTGAAGATTTGACTGCACATCGTTAATGCGCACAATCATTTGATCCCGATCTCTAGCTTCCAATTCGCGCACCTGCACTCGCTGTAGCACCACTCCGTAGGGGTAAGCGCCCGGCTGGAACCCTCCTGCTCGTTCCACGATTGAACTTAGGCGTTCGCCTGGACGAATTCCGTATGTTCCCGGATACTTGACCTCACCTTTTACGCTGATTGACGCGCCCAGATCGTTCCATCCCGGAAGCTGCCGTATCGTCAGAACGTCGCCGTTGTGAACAGCAAGGTCTGCCTTGTCGTCGCCGGAAAGCGCCGCCGATATCGCAATCACTTCGTGCTGCGAAGCTAAGGACGTCTGGTTCGGATATGCAAAATGCGTGAGGTCGGCTGAATTGGTGTCAGCGCTCGGTTTGAGCCCGCCTCCTACACGGATCAAGTCCGCCGCCTTCATGTTTGTCGTCAGCGGGTAACGTCCCGGCCGCGCTACTTCTCCTTGTATGTATGCGGTCGCAGGCTCAACCGCATCCGGATTGCGGTGGATCAGCAGCCGGTCACGCGGCTGGAGGAGAATGTTCTCGGTCAGATCACCTTCCAGAGCTCGGTTAAGATTTACGCTGAAGATCTTAAATTCTCCGCCGGGCAGATACCGGAAAACCTGTGCATCTTCGGTCTGCGCATCCGGACCAAGCCCGCCCGCCAAATGGAGTGCGTCACCGAGCCGAATTTGCCCGGCCGTCCGATAGGTTCCGGGGCTTCTCACATCCCCCCCTACGGAAACCGTAGGCGGGTCTTCAAAATCGTAACGACTGAAGATTCGAACCGTGTCCATAGGACGAAGAATCGGCGCCTTCGAAGGATTGGCGAACGCGTCCGCGAGATCAAAGCTTTCCACCGTGGGATGAAAATCCGGAGCGTTGAGCCGGATAATTTCGGCGTATCGCGTGGCGGGCTCCGGCAGAAGGTCCTTGTAGGACGCAATGACTTCAGTGACGCGCATGTTTTCACGATAGGAATAGCGTCCTGGACGGATTACGTGGCCATCGAGGAAGATCACGTCCTGGTTATAAGGCGTGATCGGAAATATTCTGACGCGATCACCATCTTGAATCTGGAAGGCCTCAAGCTTCTTTGTCACATCGGAGGAATCATCGACTTCAGGAATGTCGAGGCTCAGCATCGTCTGCTTGTCGTGCGCCACAAGACGCTGAACTTCGATGTGGCGAAGCGCAGCAGTAGGAAGAAGGCCGCCTGCCAGTTCAAGCACACTCGCCAGGCTCTTCTCGTCCTTCAGTTCGTAAATCGCTGGGCGCCGAACCATCCCTTCGACGGTCACTTGCCTGCCGATCGGAGGCACCATAACCGTATCGCCGTTATCCAGGCGCACCATGTCGCCTTTTACCCCGCGGAGAAGCAAGTCGTACAAATCTACTTCCTGAACAAGCTCATTCCCGCGGAAATGCTTCACAATTCTGAGCGATCCTTTTGGGGTGGGACCACCGGCGGCAAACAACGCATTCAGAGGTGTCGAAAGCGAGCTAATGTCGTAAGCACCTGGATTCGCCACATCGCCGACCTCATAAACTCGGATCGTCCTCAGGCGGGCGAGCGAAACTTCCGCGGACGCGTCACGAAATTGTGTCCGTAGAACTTGCTGCAAGTTATGCTGGACGTCAGCGAGACTCTTGCCGCTGACAAGAAGAGGGCCAGCCTCCGGAAGGCTGATCCGACCTTCCCGATCCACGGTGCGGAAAAATCGTTGTGAAACTCCGCCCCAAACATCAATTGAAAGACCATCGCCAGGCCCCACCACATAATCCGGACCGGCGGGAAGGTCCATTGGAATTAACTGGGGATCCCGAATTCCATTTTCGAAGACTTCCGATCCAAATCGCCTGGGCGTCGTCGGACGAGTGACCGCCTGAACATACATGTCGTATAGAGACGGAATGTCGGCGTAAGGGCTGGGCGTCCGTGTCATTTCAGCCGGTTGATAAAGCGCACTTCGCTGATTTCTTCGGCTCGACGGAATTTCCGTTTCGCGACGCGTGGCTTCGTTCGACTTCGCGCCAGGCATGTTCTCTCCGCTGAAACCGACCCCATACGGTCCGGAAACATCACGCGCGGTCGCATTTGTGCCAAACCCGTCGGTCAAACCTGAATCCGTCAACCCGTCCTGACGGTTCGCCACTTGCTGGAGCCTTGAAAAACCTCCATCTTGATCGCCGACAAAATTGGCATCCAGGACATTGGAAGACTGGTCTGCGTGCGCTCGGTCTCCTATATCGAGCGGAGGATAGAATTCTGAGTTGGTGCCTGTTTGTATTAGCTGAGTTCGCTCCACAGCACGTTCGCTAGACGGAGGCACACCCGGCGAATTCTGCTCATCAGGAGAATTCCACTGCGGCGGCCCTATCCCAGGCTCTCGCTCTTGCCCTCTCGTCATCGAGGAGTTTGTCTGCGCGGTGTTGCAGTCCGGATCTGACTGCGGATCGCAGGACTGGGCGTTCTGCAGGCTGCGTGAATCCCGCGTCCGCTCCAGCGATAATTCCTCTTCCTGCCGTTGCGCACGCCATTTGGCTCGCTCCAGAATGAGGAATTCGCGTTCCTTGCCGAGCTCTGAATCAGGATTCACTTTGGGCAAAAGATATCCGTATCGCTGCACAAGAAGAGTTGCCACAGCGCGAAACTGGCTGTCCGCCTCCAAGCGCTCGAAAATGGCATCGTTTGTGAGATCAGGGTCGCTGACGACTTGGCCATGATCCGTCGCATCCTTTGCGATCCAGCGCCTTAATTCCACTAAGAGGCCGGCGTCTCTGAGCAGCACAATTTTGAGGTCGGCCGCCGATGCAGCCACGCGACTCAGGTTGTCGCGGCCCAGATCTGAGCTACGTTCCGAGCTAGGCATGGAAGCAGAACGTTGGTTTTGCGCTGAGGTTGCGAGGCAACCGAATAAGACCGCGATCAAAACGCATGCGGTTCTTCGCATGCCAGTTACCGACATTCGGATTGACTTCACGTTTGTCTCGAGCAATTGACGCTTCATGGCTGTCATTGCGGCCTGTTCATCGGCCGAGTTTTTTCGCGGAGCGCACTGAGCACTCCCGCTTCCGAGCATTCGATCTGATTCGACTCTATGTGCGGCGAAGTCCAATAACACATCGCGCTATTGCGGTCCGATGAGATCGCGATGATTTGAATTTGGGGAAAGCTTCGAAGTATGGTTTGGCAAATGCCGGACAGACGATTGGATTTTTCAAGAGCCACAATCAGAAAATCGGGGCGTACTGCTTCCACTGCCTTCGATATCTGGATTTCCTCTTGAATCTCACCTACGATCTCGATGTCGGGTTGATCGGAAATTGTTGCCATTACGAGTTCCCGAATCAGCCGCGGACGGTTTGCCAATAACACTTTGATACGACTCATTTCGCTGCTCCGCGGCCGCTACACATGGACGCGACAATATGCGAAAAGCGAATTGCAGGGGAAGGTTCAATTAGGATTCCAACGCGTGAGGATGTTTCTTAGGGAAGTGAACGAGTACGAGCGGCCTATCGGCGTACCGGGCCGAACTCAGCCATGGGTCTAGCTCACATCTGGTTCTACATTCCAAGAAGCTGCGTTTCGCAAGCTTCGGACACATCCAGGCGATCGCCAACTCCGAGCTTCCCAAGAATACGATGGACGTGATTTTTGACTGTTTGCTCGGACAAATTCAGGCTGCCGGCAATTTGTTTATTTGTTAAGCCGCGTCCAATCAAAGGGACTAACTGCTGTTCGCGACTGGTTAGACCAATACTCGCCTTCACCCGGCTGTTCGGATAGCGGGTTGCCACCAGCGCGACATACTCGAACAGCAAACGAACATAGTGCGGCGGACAAATTGCGTCTCCTTGGCCAACTCCGCGAATGGCTGCCACCACGTCACTCGCCGAAGCATCGCAAAGGACGTATCCCACGGCGCCACGGCGAATGGCTTTCAAGAAATGTTTCGGATCGTCCGGCATCGCAATCAGAAGGCGCTTGATGCGGCTCTCTACAAGACCACGTTTTGGAGCAACTGGCTCTTCTTCCGGGAGCAACTGCAGTGAATCGAGTACAACAACATCCGGATTTGATTCCGCAATCTCCTCTTCGGAAACGAAAGTTGCAGGCCGCCCATGAACCACTTGAATGTCACTTCTTTTTTGCAGTATCCGTGCGATCGATTCTCTCGCCAGTCGATTCTGGCATTGCAGGAGAACCCCGATTTTCTTCTCCACGGTGACCTCGGTCCCACATGAGTGGTGCAGTTCAAGCACCTTGTCTATGATGTCCGGCCCGTTTGCCAGTTCCGCCACTCATCTGATGTACTCTTTCGGTACATTTCATAATCAACTGACCTAATTTGGGCTGAGCGGCCCTAAACGGCACAAGACGTAAATTCCTGCAGCGGCGGCAAAACATATGAAACCATTGGCGCTGTTTGAGCTTCCGATCGCTTCCGGAACCTAACGTACTGCAATTGCACGACCTTTCGGCACGCCGGAAAGCAAGAAAAGGAGGCGGGAACGCTAACCTGCAGAACTTTACCGGGCTTTAGGGCGAATGGCGCGGCGCCACGGGGACTAGCCGTTTATCCCGGACGCGAAACTGGCGGTCGCGCCAGTGAATGCGTTGCGGGAAAAAGCTCGTCATCCAGACCACGAATGCGAAGGCATCGCGTAGCGGAAGCAGCCAGAGCTTTCGGAGCACGAGACGATTTCGCATTCCGTGGAGTCCTACCGAAATTGCCATCAGAATGCGAAACAGCAGCGCGCTTGCCAGATAAATGACAGCGAGCCTCCACGTTGCAATTGTGCCGACGACCACGGCCCAGGGCAGAGCGTTGGTGAATATCAATCCCAAATGCCCCCCAGGCCGCGAAAAGCGGATGCTCAGGTTCCAACGAAGCTGGTGGCGAAACGCTTCGCCAATCGTTTCTCGCGGGTAAACGATGTCCACCGGGAAACGGCTTAGCTCAACGCGATAGCCGCGCGAGGCAATGCGATTGCCGAGCTCGTAATCGTCGCAGAAGTAATCCGCCAGCGATTCGAATCCACCGATTTCGGCAAGGTGCTTTTTGGTGGTCGCCATCACGGCGCCGAGCATGAAGTCGAGTTCGCCGAGATAGCGGGCAACAAGCACGCCCGGAGCGAAATCAGCGCTATTGCCCAGTGCTTCGAGATCGGCGGCGAATCCACCGTCGGTCAGACCGCGGTAGAGGCACGTCACCCCGCCCACCTTGGGATCGGAAAATTGCATTACGACCGCGCGTAGGAAGCCCGGCTCAACGCGCACATCGCTGTCGCTCACAATCACGACGTCGTGGCGCGCTTCGCGCACCATTCGGCAAAGCTTGTTCACCTTGTCGCTGGCACCTACCGGCTCCGAGCCAATTAGCAACCGAATCGGGCGCTGAGGAAAATCGGCAATTAGCTTCTCGATGACCGGAACCGCGGGATCACGCTCATCGCCCACGCAAAAAAGAATTTCAAATTCCGGATATTCCTGATCGCAAAAGCTGGCGTAATTTTCATAGGTTTCGCGGTCGAGACCATGAATGGGTTTCAGAATACTGACGGGAGGAGTGAAGTCTGAAACTGGTCGGCGAGAGCCAACGGACTCGGCGCGAAAAAATTTCGCCGCCGCAAGGATCGCGATCAAGTAGTAGATGACAGGCGCAACCGCTAGCGCGAGAATCGCGTCGCGAACTACCATCCACACCATAAAATCGCTACCTTTGCCCTACCACACCAGTATCACGCCGAAGCAGACGAGAAGAATTCCAGCCCAGCGGAGCGGAGTTACGCGCTCGCCCAGAAACAACCGGCCGCCGTACGCACCGGCAGCGTAACTAAGGGCCGTGACCGGCACAACAAAGCTGACGTTTTCCATGGATAGCATCGTCAGCATGGCAAAGAAGCCGACGCCCATCAGCGCAAGGCCGAACCACATCCATCCTACCCGCAGCGCCCGGCCAAAAACTCGCAAGAGCGCGAGCGGACGGAAATCTTTCACCTCTCCGGTGACTTTCATTGCGCGCGTGATGCAAAGTTCGCCTGCAGTGCCGCCCAACACGATCAGCAAAAGCAAAACCACCTCGAACCGCATCAATGGCGCTCCGTGGTGCGCAGCGCGGTATTGCCCACGAAAAGAACACCGAGACAAATCGTCGCGATGCCGATCCAACGCCGCGTGCTGACAAACTCCCCAAGCCAATAATGGCCCAGTAGCGCGACGATAGCGTAAGCAAAAGCGGAGGCCGGCTGCACGTAGCTGAAATCCGCCCAGGAGAGCACCAGTGTGTAGCAAATCAAATATGTAAGCAGCGATGCGATTCCGAGCCAGACCGTACCGGAAGAAAACGCGCGGAGAAAAAAACGGAAGACTTCAGGCGGCATCCAGGCAGGTGGAACGCCCACGATTTTCATGCCTTTGCCCAGTAGAATATCTCCTACCGGGCCAAAGGTGACCATCAGGAACAGCAAAAAGTAGGTCTTGAGATGGAGCCCTTCCGCCGACTTCATGCGCTCTGTGATTCGCTGGGTACTCCGACGTTCGAACGCGGCTCCACTGGCGGCGCTGAGACGTGAATCCTTTTCTGCACGCCCTTCTTTGCGACCTTCCGGCGCTCGTGACGGAGTTTCATGAAGTCCACCGCTTCGTGGAATAGGCGTTTGCGCTCGTGCGAATCCCAAAGTGATTCACGCACGATACGCCAGGCGACGCGCGGGCGGAGATAGTAGCTGTCGTAGAAACGGTTCACTGATTCCACCATGTATTCACGCGAGAGCCCGGGATACTCAAGATGTGGAAGCTGGTGGCCATTGATGTCGGTGACCGCCTCGCTGGCCAGAAAGCCTTCGCGCATGCCTTGGTCGTAAAGTTCGGTACCGGGATAGGCATGGGCCATCGAAACCTGAATGGTTTCGCAGTCGAGCTCTTTCGCGTACTCGATGGTCTTCTCGATGGTCTGCTTCGTTTCGCCCGGCAATCCGATAATAAAATCGCCGTGGACGTGGATTCCCACCTTCTTGCAGTTCTGCACAAACGTGCGGCCCATTTCAACCGTAGCGCCCTTCTTGATGTTCTTCAGGATTTGCGGATCCCCGGATTCAAAGCCGACAATCAATAGTCGAGCTCCAGCGTCCGCCATTGCTTTTAGCGTCTCGTAGTCGCTATGGACGCGTGCCGTGCAGGACCATTGGAAGCCGACCGGCTTGAATTCCTTACAGAGAGCCAGCACGCGATCCTTGCGGATGTTGAAGGTATCGTCGTCAAAGAAAAATTCCTTAGCTTGGGGGAACATCTTGTGCGCCTGCTTGAATTCGCGCGCCACACTGTCCACCGATCGCACGCGCCACGCGTGGCCGGAAAGCGTCTGGGGCCACAGGCAGAACGTGCACAGAGCCGGGCAACCTCGTGCGGTATAAAACGAAACGTACGGGTTCAGCAGAAATGGAACGTTATATTTCTCAATCGTTAAATTCTTCTGATAGACCTCGGTGGCGAAAGGCAATTCGTCAAGCTCCGCGGTTTGAAGCAAAGCGCGCGGAGGATTGTGGACTATCTTGCCGTCCTTCATGTAGCTCGCGCTCAAGATTTCCGAAAGCGGTTTGCCCTGGGCATATTCCACCACGGCATGATCGAACTCACCGCGGACCACAAAATCAATATCCGAACTTGCCAAGAGACTTTCCGCCGGCTTAATTTGCACCTGCGGCCCCACGAAGCAGATCTTGATGCCCGGCTTCTTGTCTTTCATCGCGCGAGCCATGCGCAAATCGCTGAAGAAACCTACAGTGGACGTAAAAAGAACCACGAACTCGTAATCCTGAGCTATGCGGACAACTTCCTCGGGCGTTATGTGATGCGGCGGCCCGTCGAGCAAGCGGCTCCCTTCAAGCATTCCCGCCGGATAGGCTAGCCAAACCGGATACCAATAGGATTCAATCTCGCGTGTGGCGGGCCAGCGAGAGCCCGCTCCGCCATCAAACTTCTCAAAGCTCGGCGGATTTAGAAACAAAGTTTTCATTACTGACGCCATATTTACTCTTACCCCCTCAGGGTTGAAAAAGAACCTTATGAACTTAGCTTCTGCTCTATCTCTATAGTTTACCCGGTTTTGACGGCAAGCCCAAGCCCCGCTTGTTCGATGTTCGTTACTGAAACACCTTCGCCAACTGACCCGTTGCCTGCAAAAGACTTAGCTGCCCTTGCTGGCGCGCAAAATCAGCGTCAAGAAAAGCCACCCACTTGTCGCTCTCATCCAAACGCGCTCGTTCAATATCTCGAAGCGTAAAGCGCCCTTCGTCAAACTTGGACTGGGCCACTTGCAGGGTCTCTTGCGCCAGCTTCAAGTCCAGACGGGCAACCTCGCGAGTCGCATCGAGTTCGCGGACAGTGCGGGCTTTCTGTTGGATGTCCAAGCGGACTTCCTGGCGCTTATTTCCCAAAGTCAACTCGGCGGCTTCCAATTCGCTCTTCGCCAGCGCGACAGTCGCACGCGTCTTCGAAGCGAAGAGAGGAATGGTGACCTGGACGCCGAGGTTTATGTTATTGCGCTCGAACTTCTTATAAAAATCCAAGTAATTGTTGAATTTGCTCAAAATGCTGTATTGCCCGACAACATCCACGGTAGGCCAATAACTAAGATGCGCGCCGCGCAACAGGTGTTGGCGCGCCAGACGCTCGTTTTCTGCTTCCTGAATCCCGCGATCGCCTTGCATAGCGGCATTCATCATGTCGTTTACCGGCAGATTGTTTTCGAACGAAGGCTCCTCGGTATCCACTTCCACAGATTGCCCGTCCGAAATCCCGGTGAGATTGCGCATCTGTTGCGTCAATGTTTCGTCGCGGCCTTCCAGCTTGATGATTCTTTCTTCCACGCGCGCCTGGTCTAACTCACTGCGAGTCACTTCGATTGCAAGCTCCTGATTTGCTGCCACGCGGTCGCGCGTCACGCCCAGAATTTTTTCTACGCTGGCTTCTTCCTTTCGCATCAGTTCCAGCGAATGGCGCACTTCGGCCAGTTCGAGGTAGGCCGTCGCGGCCCGCACGATGACATCGTCGTGCATTCGATCCATTTCGAGTTTCATATTTTTCGCGCGGTCTTCCGCGGCGCGTTGCTGGCCCTTCAGCAGCGGATTGAAAATCGCTTGGTTGTAGCTCACTTGAAAAACCGCAGGGGGCGATCCCGAAATGGACGGAAACCCGGAAGTATACGCGGCGCCAGAACCGGTGTAGAGGTTTGGCAAAAATGCGGCTCGGTCAAGTCCTGCTTCGTTGAGGGCAACAGTGTACTGCACCCGCGCCAAAGCTAAATCGCGACTGTTCTGCAGTGCCAGCGTAACAGCCTGGCGCATCGTCAACTTTTCGGCGTCTTGCGCGCGGGCAAGTCCTGCCGGCAAAAGCGCAGCAACTACACCGGCCGCAGCTAACATTCGCAATTTTTTATTCATAGCGCAACGATTCCGTCGGGTGCAGCCGTGCCGCGCGGTTCGCAGGGAGATAACCGAACAGCAGGCCCGTCGAGCAGGATACTATGAACGCCAGCAGTACGGAGAGCCATGACACAGGAATGGTAACTCCCCGCAGGTCGGGGATACGACTTATCACGGAATTTAGGCTGATCACGTAATTGATAACGAGTGGAATGGAAACTGCAATCACGATTCCCACCAGCGCTCCCGTGCCGCTTATCAGCAAGGCTTCCATCAAAAATTGATACAGGATTGAATCGCGACGCGCGCCAATTGCTTTGCGAATCCCGATCTCGCGCGTTCGTTCCGTCACCGTGACCAGCATAATGTTCATGATCCCGATGCCGCTAATCGTAAGAGCGATCAAGGCCACCAAAATCAATAAAACCGTCAATGCCAGTGAAATGCTATGCGCTGTCTCCAGAATTCCAGCTAGATTTTCCACCCGGTACTTAGCCTCGGAGCGATGTCGACTCTCCAGAACCTGCCTGACCTGGCTCGTCACCATCGGCACGTCTTCAGGCT
>Ga0209655_10000592_pt1 | contig 13844 bp, 13 predicted proteins | sample BogFormECP03_OM2_FD_188236 | JGI IMG/M metagenome (GOLD analysis project Ga0209655, IMG submission 188236) | Bog forest soil microbial communities from Calvert Island, British Columbia, Canada - ECP03_OM2 (SPAdes) (version 2) | ecosystem: Environmental > Aquatic > Freshwater > Wetlands > Bog ...
CCAAGTCGTCTGCCCCGCTGTGTTCAATACCGTCGGCGGCAATATCGTGGGTTTGTACGTTCCCACCGGCCTAACCGCCAGCGGCATCTTACAGAATAACGGCGGTGACAACCTCCCGTTCAGCAGCAATGGCCCGTTTACCTTCGTCACGCCGATCGCTTTCGGCAGTGCCTACGATGTCAGTCTGTTCGAAGCCCCGCAGACGCAGCCTCAGGGTTCGCGTATCTACGACTTCCAGGGCACGGCGAACGCAGACGTCACCAGCGTACTCGTCGATTTTGGACACAATGACTGGGCATGGATGAACGCTTCGAACAACACCAATATAAATGGAATCAGCGCTCCCCCGACTGGGCCTCCCACAGCGATCGTCACCAGCAATCCTGGCGGAGTACGATACCCGGCCACCTGGACGGACAATAGCGGCAATCTCTGGCTATTCAGCGGCTACGGCTATAGCACTGATACCACCCTTTCACCACAGCCCTGGTGGTTCCAGGAGATGTGGACTTACAACGGCGCCGGCCTCGCAAACTACCAAGGATCTTTCGACAGTTTCTGGACCATGGTTGCGCCATCTTCTGCAGTGCCCGCCGGCCGATGGGGCGCGGTCACATGGACCGATCCTGGCACGGGAAATCTCATGCTTTTCGGCGGCCAGGATCAATTCACGGATTTTCTGAACGACCTTTGGTCCTACAACATCGCTTCCAAAACATGGACTCAACTTGCCGGTGGCGCCAACGAGGCGGGAGTCTACGGCACCAAGGGCACCGCCGCTGCCGGCAATCTTCCCGGCGGCCGCTGGGGCGCGACGGGAAAACTCGATGCTTCGGGCAACTTCTGGCTGTTCGGCGGCTTCGGCGACGACTCCACCGGCGCCACTGGCCTGCTCAATGATCTCTGGGAGTTCACCGGAGGGCAATGGAAGTGGGTCAGCGGCTCGAACATGATAAATCCCGACGGCGTCTACGGTACGCAGGGCACACCGTCCGCTTCGAATGTTCCGGGCGGCCGGCAAGCCACCATGTCGTGGATGGACGTGAACAACAATTTCTGGGTCTTCGGCGGCTACAACCTCTCAGCTGGCGGCCAACCGACAGCCTTCGACGATCTCTGGGAATTCAGTTCTGGCCAATGGACCTGGGTCGCCGGTTCCAGCATGGTAAATCAAAAAGCCACATACGGCACCCAAGGCGTTACCGCCGACGGCAATGTACCAGGCTCGCGCTGGGCCGCGGCATCTTGGGCTGACACCGACGCCTCTGGCCACGCGCGCCTATGGCTATTCGGCGGTCAAGGCTACGACGCCACAGCCAACGGTTCGCTCGGCGACCTCTGGATGTTCACAGGCGGCCAATGGACTTGGATCAAAGGCCCCAGTTCCGTTGATCAGGACGGCGTCTATGGCCTGACACCTTCGCCCACCACTTGGCCCAATGTGAATAACTTCCCAGGAACCCGCTGGGGCGCCGGCTACTGGATCGACGGTTCCGGCCAACTATGGATCTTCGGCGGCGAAGGCTTCGGCGCCTCGAGCACCAACGGAAATGGTTTGCTGAACGATTTGTGGCGCTACCTGCCGTATCCACAGTTGTAAACGGAATCCAAAGTAACCTGTGGCGAAATCTAGCACCATTCGCCACCTTCCGGCTGGCGCCGGATTGAGCGGAGGCTCTCATGGGAAAGATTGGCATCTTGGCCGCGTTGCTTCTACTGAGCGCGACGAGCGTAATGGCGCAAGGCGTTAAGACCGTGGACACGGAGACGCTCCCCTATCAGCTAGGCGTCGGCGTTACGTATCTCAATTTTCACGAAGGCCCGGGCACAGTCCCGAATGGCGTGGGCTTCACCGCGTCCCTCGTGGACTACAAGGATTGGCTCGGCGCCGAGGTCCAATTCTCCGATGTCTTCGGCTCCACAAGCGGGAAAGCTTCGCTGCCACTCTTCGCCGGCGGCGGCATTCGATTTCGCTGGTTGCCCCCTCGAAACTATCAGTTTCAGCCTTGGGGCCACATCGTCGTAGGCTATTCGCATCTGTACCCCGATACGTCCTTGGGAAACAATCAAGCGGTAGCCTTCAAAGCCGGCGGCGGCATAGATTTCAATCCGCACCATAGCCGCATCGGCTTTAGAGTTTCCGCCGATCTATACCGCAGCGGCTTCTTCAAAACGTATCAACTAAGCCCTGAATTCACGGCAGGCGTCGTCTATCATTTCGGGCACCAGTAGCCCAGGCAACGACAACCTACTCAGGACTAGACTTCGCGGACCGCTCAGACCGACACAGGCAGGAGTGCCTGTGCTACCTGGATCGCCGCACCGTTGATTGGCCGTCGGTCTATTTTCCGCGCTCCGTTCCTCCTTGTTTAATCGCAACATGGTGCGATTAAAACTCTGCGTAAGTTGAAGAAAACAAAAAGTCGAAGCCGTTTTTAATCGCAACAAAAATGGAGGGTGCCTGTTGGGGTTTCTCGCTCGTTTTGTGCGACGGGGCTTGGGATTCTTAGGCCGGAAGTTTCGTGTCGGAGAGATGAGTTCCGGGCGGCGATCGGAGCCGGATAGGCGACGGGGCCGAAATGCGGGAGGGCTAAAGCACCCTCCCCTACAAGTGCGCGCCGTCACTCGAAAGCATGCGTTATTTTCCCGATTAGAATGGTGATGGACTGTTTGTTTTGTGTGGGTTAGGCGGATTTCTAATCGTAGTGGTTCCCGATTAGAAATTATCAGGTTCGGGCGGCGGGCGGGTAGGAGGGAAGATGGCCGCAAGCGAAAGTGGTTAGTGCGCAGTGCGCCGCTACAGCGTCGAATTTGGACTACGTCGTTCATGGTCAAAACCTATTGACGCTAGCATGGGTATGGCGAGTCGGTCATCCGTGTTAATACGTAGTACTGCGGGCGCGTTGGGTGGGGCTTTTCGGAATTGTTCTTCGATCTCTACATTTGGCTAGATTTGTGGATTTGAAGCAAGCGCGGTTCGATGATGCCCACAAAAGACAAACGCACCGGCAGAGACAAAAACAAGATCAACGACGTGGCCGAAAATTCCCACCCTTTCCGTGCACCGAATTCGAGAAGGATTGATTGGATAAGAACGAAGGCTCCCTTCGAAATCCAGTATTCTTGGTTTGGAGGACGAAGAAACTGGGAAGAAAGGAGCCCTCGATGATTCTTATTGGATGCGATTTCCATCCCAGTTGGCAACAGGTTTGTTGGTTGGATACCGAGACCGGGGAGACGGGTGAGGCCGAGGTGGTGCATGCGCCGGGAGAAGTGGAGAAGTTTTACCGGCGGTTTGCAGCGCCGGCGTTGATCGGCATGGAGTCGACGGGGAATTGCCAGTGGTTCGTGGAATTGGCGGAGAAGTTGGGGCACGAGGTGTGGATCGGAGATGCGGCGAAGATTCGCGCGAGCGAGGTGCGGCAGCAGAAGCATGACCGGCGGGATGCCGCGCTGCTGTTGCGGCTGCTGTGCGAAAAACGGTTTCCGCGGATCTGGACGCCTTCGAGCGAGGAGCGGGACGCGCGGCAGTTGTTGATTCACCGGCACAAGCTGGTGCGGTTGCGTGCGCAGGTGAAGAACGGACTGCAGCATCTGGCGATGAACCGGGGAATGCAGAAGAAGCGGCGGCTGTGGAGCGCAGCGGGACAGCAGGCGCTGCGCGAGCTTCCGCTGCAACCGTGGGCTGATCGGCGGCGGGAAGATCTGTTGAAGTTGCTGGCGATGTTTGATGAGCAAGTGGCCTCGTTGGATCTGGCGGTGAAAGCAGCGGCGGAGGAGAATGAAAATGCGCGGCTGCTGATGAGCCAGCCAGGCGTGGGCCCGGTGACGTCGCTGGCCTTCGTGCTGACCATGGGAGATGTGCGGCGTTTTCCCCGGGGCAAGCAGGTGGCTAGTTATTTGGGACTGATTCCGCGGGAGTACAGTTCGGGCGGGCATCAGCGGCTCGGATCGATCAGCAAGCAGGGGAACCGGTTTATGAGAATGCTGCTGGTGGAAGCGGCGCAAGTTGCGGTGCGCTGCGATCCGGGATTTCGAAACGAGTATTTGCATCGCTGCCACAGCAAGCCGAAGGGCGTGGCGAAAGTGGCGGCAGCGAGGAAGTTGGCGGTGAGACTCTACTGGATGCTGCGGACGCAAAAGCGGTATCCAGAGATCGTTCATGTCGAGAGCAGCCCGCGGGTGCCCGTGGTCGGCTAACGCCAGACCGGAGAATTGATTGGGCGCTCTCGTCCCGGCACGGGCCGGGATTCGGATAGAAGAATCATGGTCGAAGTTCTAGACCGTATCGATGGTTGGTGGAACGGTTTCGCCGAGAAGTGATTGGCCGTGAGATTTCCAGAGTTCTTTGTCCTCCAACTCTCTGGCAACCACGCGATGTGAAAAACACCGCGCAAGATAAGTGTTGCTTGACAACGCCTTCGTTCTTATCGACGGGCACCCACTTCAACACCTACGGAAAAGGCTACCCGGCTACTTGAGGAACAACGCTTCGCGGATTTGATCGCGGCCTACGAAGGATTTCGACGAGCGGAACTTGCCGAATAAATCGAGAATTTCGCGGTTCTGAAATACGCGGACGTGGGGGGCTAGCGGAGGAGTGGGCAGCACTTCGAGCAATTGGTTCTCGAGAATGCGATAGCGCGAATAGTGATCGGGCGTGCGGCTGTGGAACAGCGAGAGGACCAGGCCGCCGGGCCTGAGGATATCGTGGAGGCGCGAGACTACGCGCGAGAGCAGCTCCGGCTCCATGTAATCGAACAGATCCCAGGCCAGAACGCCGTGAAACGTTTCCGGGGGATATTGCAAAATGCCCTCGAGAAATTGGGCTGCCAGCGCGTCGGGTGCGGCGAAGTCGCCGTTCTGGCTGAGCAAAACTTTGCGGCGCTTTTCCTCTTCGTCGTTCATGAATTCGCGCCAGGAACGCAGGAAATCTTCGGTGGTTACGCGGAAGCCTCTTTCGATGAAGAAATTCAGCGTGTTCTGCGAGACTTGGCCTAGATCGAGCAGCTTGCCTTTGCCGGCGTCGCTTAGCAGCCACAGGAATTCTTTCAGGCCATTGGAAACGCGGGTTGGTACAGGAGCGGGGCTGGCCGCAGTCTTAGGGCCGGGGCCGGCCGCAGTGGCGGGCATGGCGGAGCGCGTCTTAAGTTGCCAATTCATACTTCGGGTCGTACCGTCGATTTCCGCGTCGCTGGAGTTGAGGGGACACTCGACGACACGCGCGGCATCCGGGACGTTTTTTCGCCGGGCTGAATCATCAGCCCGGACCCGGGGCTCGCGCTTCCCAAGATTCAATCTTTCGGAAGAACGGTAAAAAGCTCAGCCGCGAACATGGATAGGGCTGGGGGCCAGATCCTATGAAGGGCGTATCAAAGCTCGCACCTGGAATATAGTACAGGCGCGGGCTGGTGTAAACGCAAAGGTTAGCTGTCGGGGCGAAGTCGGTACTGTACTTGGAATGCGAGGTGAAGAAGAGGCGAAGGAGATCTTGTGGGGCTTCGATTTCGGGATGGGATTGAAGAGTGTTCCCTTTTGTTCGCGCGGCTGCAGCCGCGCACAGGATACAGAGCCCAGCGCTAAAGCGCGTTCTTAGGGGGCGCGTCTGTCTCCGGAGCGCTAAAGCGCTCCTCCCCCCGAATAAATTCGGGGGCTCCCACCGTGCTTCTGCGGCTCCGCCGCAACGAAGTCGGGGGATTCGGGTAGGACAACTTTCGACGTCGGATTAGTGCTAGTGGGCGAAGGCGAATACGGGGACTAAGACGCCGCTAGAGGATGGCGAGGCGCGGCGGACCTCCCACATGGCTACTACGTAGCCGACTGATTCGTGGAGGAAGAGCTTTAGGCCGAGGCGCGTCTGCCACCAGGTGTCGGGATTGTAGTCGGCGTCGGGGGCGGCGATTACGCGAACTTCGATGTCTTGTGGAAATATGCGGCCGCAGATGAAGGCGGTGCGGCGGGTGTGATAGTTGGAGGTGACGATTAATAATTTCCGCCAGTGCTTTTCCATGGCGAGGCGGCGAATCACGTCGAGCTCTTCGCGGGTGTTTTCGGCGCGATGGGTGAGCTTCAGGATGGCGTCGACTGGGACGCCGCGATCGCTTAGATCGTGTTCGGTGAGATCGGAGATGCTGGTGTAGGAGCGCAGAAAACGGCCGCTGGCTACTATGCGTGGGGCCCAGCCGGCTTTGAGGAGGTCGGCGGCTTTTGTGGCGCGGTCGCCGTTGTAGTTGTCGTCGCCTAGAACGACTATGGCATCCGAGCGGACGGGATCTTGGTCCACGATCCAGATGCGTCCGGCTACGCGCAGAATTGGATGGCGGGCTACGTAAATCAGGCCGATTACGATTACCAGGAAGATTAGGAAAATGGTCTTGCTGATTATTCCGCCTCGCTGCGACGCGGGCTGGAGTGGACCATTTCGCTTTCCCGATGCTTGGACGGAAGGCGGGCCGAAATGCGGGAGGGTCTGAAAGGAAAGACCCTCCCCTACAAGGACAACGGCTTGCGAACTTGGCTTCATTGACCTGGATCAATTTTCCGCAACTGCTGCGCAGCATCTTCCGGTAGGCGGCCGTTGAAATAGACTTCCTTGATGCTGTAGGACTTGCTGCGCGATTCTACGATGGGGAGGATTTCGAAATGCCAGTGGTAGTCGCCGGCTATGGTTTTCCAGTAGTCGCTTAATTCGCCCTTGGTTTGCTGCGTGTTCGGCGAAGTGTGCACAACCATGTGGTAGCCTTCGCAAACTTGCGCCAGGCGGCGCAGCGTGCGGCCTAGTAATGTCGCGAGATTGCGGCGATTCTCTGAGGAGACGAGCGTCTCGAATTGATGATTGTGGGTGCGCGGTTGGATCCAGATTTCGTAGGGGACGCGCGAGGCGTAGGGGCAATAGGCGGCGTAATCTCCTACCGTGTCCACGATGCGGACTTTTTGCTTTTCTTCCTGGCGGAGGATGTCGCAAAAAACGCAACGCTCCTTATCGCGGAACCATTCGCGGGCGGCGCGCAGCTCGTAGAGAATGCGGCGGGGGACAAAAGTGGTGGCGGTTAGCTGCGAGTGGGAGTGCGTCCATTCGGCGCCGGCTAGCTGGCCGCGATTTTTGAAGACGGTGACGTACTTGAAGCGCGGATCGCGCTTTAGATCGGCGATGCGTACGGCGTAAGCGTCCAGGATGGCGTGAATTTCATCGTCGCTCATCTCGCTCATGGTGCGGCCGTGTTCCTGCGTTTCGATGATGATTTCGTGCGCGCCGACTGGCGTCATGCGGTCGTAGATTCCTTCGGCGGAACGGCCTGAATCGCCTTCGATGTGATAGAGCGGGCGCGGATGCGGGATTACGCAGACTTGCCACTTTTGCGCATCGGGGAAATAGAGCAGCGCTTTCTCTCGTGAGACTTTCGCGGGGCAGAGCGGACACGGATCGTCCGGTACGCGAGCTTGATCGGACGGGCCGATCACTACCCAGCTTTTCGTGATTGGATCTTTACGCAGTTCCATGCGCGCGCGGCTGCCCCATCAGCAAATTTGTTTCGGGATTCTATCAGTTCACGGAGCCGTCCGGCCAGAGATCAGCGGATGCGATATCCGTAAGTGCCAAATTCTGCTGCATGTGGGGCCGAGAATTCATTTAGCGCGTGTAGTGGGCTGGCGTGGGGCCTACTTCTAGACGGTGGCGATCCCAGATGGCGCCTTCGCGGGTGTAGGCGGCCATTTCGAAATCTTGGGTTAGCTCGAGGCAATCGGTGGGGCAGGCATCTTCGCATAGGCCGCAGAACATGCAGCGGGAGGTGTCGTAGGTGAAATGGGTTAGGACTTTGCGGCGGGTGGCGTCGTCGCGCTGCCAGCCTACTACGATTAGATTTTCAGGGCAGGCTAAGGCGCAGAGATTGCAGGAGATGCAGAGGGATTCGCCTGTTTCGGGGTTGATGTTCAGGCGCGGGGCGCCGCGATAGCGCTCGGCTACCATGGGGCGTTCTAACGGATATTGCTCGGTGTAGATATTTTTTGGATTTTGATAACCGAAAGTGACCCACATGCCTTTCAGTAGGTCGACTAGAAAAATGCGGCGGAGTAATTCGTTCATTGTGGACGTAGTTTGACGTTCGGGAATGTGCTTGTCAAGGTGAGTGGTGGGATTGCGTTGGGGCGAACATGACAAAAAATGTTGCGATAAGTCGGACAACTAAGTTGATGCTAGTTGGAGATCGCGGCGGGATTTCGAGGCGTGATTTTATGCGGCGTGGGCTGACGGTGTTAATCTGAACGGCCATGAATGAGCTAGCCCGCGATGATACGGCCTGGATGCAGATGGCGCTGGACGAGGCGCGGGACGCAGCGGCTCACGAGGAAGTTCCTATCGGTGCGGTGATCGTGGCTGAGAATCGTGCCATTGCGCGGGCGGCGAATCGCACCATTCGCGATTGCGATCCTACGGCGCATGCGGAAATTGTGGCGCTGCGGGCTGCGGCTAAATCGATCGGGAACTACCGGCTTACGGACGCTACGCTGTACGTAACCGTCGAGCCCTGCGCAATGTGCGCTGGGGCGGTAATCCAGGCCCGAATTGCTCGCGTGGTGTACGGGGCTGACGATGCTAAAGGCGGGGCGGTTCGCAGTTGCTTTCGCATTCTCGATGATCCGCAGCTAAACCACACAGTAGATTTCACGGCGGGCGTGCTGGCAGAAGATTCCGTGGCGTTGTTGCAGGCTTTTTTTGGGGCGCGGCGATTGTAGCGCCGATCGAAGATACGACCACGACTGCGGCTCCCATGCTTCACCGCCGATTTAACCCGCCAGAGTTTTCTTCGCCTGCGTGACCATGAGTTCTGCTGAAGGTAAATCGGCTGGATTTTTTCCGCGATGGAGCCAGAGAATTTTTCCGCCTTGGGCTACAATTGCGGCGCCGGGGAGCAGTAGCATGTCGCAATGGCTTTTCAGCGAGCCTTTTATGCTGATGCCGAAGCCGGCTGCGCGATTTTCCTTTCTACGCTGCTTCAATTCCGGCGTCGGGAAAAGCAAACATTTCCAGGGGGCGCGATCTAGGCCGAATTTGCGGTAGGTTTCCTTTTTGGGGTCGGGGATGCAGTGTGCGGCCATTGTGTATTGGCCGCAGGATTCCGCGGCTTCCGCGGCGTTGCCTTGCACGATGCACGCTAACTGTGCGCCCAGCTTTTCGAGTTCCGGCATTTGCTTGCGCAACTGCGCTAGCGCTTCCATGTAGAACGGTCAGCCGAAGTGACGGAGCCAGACGAGCAGGGCTGGGCCTTCGGTCCAGGCTTCCGCCAGATGATGATCGGCGCCTTCGTGGGTGCGATAAATTAAATCTGGGGCTTGATCGCCGATAGTTAAAGGTGCGTCGGTTTTTGTAGGCATCGCGAAGCTTAGGATGGCGGAGAGGGTGGGATTTGAACCCACGGTCCCGGTTTTGCCAGGACACTCGCTTTCGAGGCGAGCTCTTTCAACCGCTCAGACACCTCTCCGCGGTTCGATCATTAGATTATCAGAGGCTTGGATGGGCCTCAACCCTCGCGTGGGTGGTGTCTCGTAGGCTGCGTGACGGGCTGGCTGAGACGTGCCCAGCGCTGAAGCGCTCCTTCCCCGAATAAATTCGAGGCTGCCACCGTGATGCCGCGGCTCCGCCGCGACGGATACGGAGGTCCCTTTACGAAACTTCAGGCGCGATCAAATGAGGATATTACTGTCCATACAGTTGTATTGACATTGAAGGATGCAATCCTTATGCTTCGATAGTGGCTGAGCCCATGCGCTTCGAATGGGACGAGAACAAGAACCGGCAGAATCTTCGGAAGCATGACGTTCGGTTTGAGACGGCGCTTCTCGTGTTCGATGACCCGAATGCTTTGACGCAGCGCGACACTCAGTCTGACAAAGAAGAGCGCTGGATCACTATCGGGGCGATAGGGCCGGGGTCGGTGCTGTTGGTCGTCCACACATTCTACGAGAGGCGCGGCGAAGAAGTTATTCGTATCATCTCGGCACGCGCGGCCGCGTCGCACGAAAGGAAGGCTTATGAAGAAACTCACGAAGGAGCAGAAGAGAGACATCCGCGCCGTCGGCGTAAAAGGCGACGAGGAAATTGATTTTTCCGATGCTCCCCTGGTGCTTGACTGGCGTCGCGCCAAGATCGGCCAGTTCTACCGGCCGACAAAGAAGCCGGTGACCATGCGGCTGGATTCCGATGTAATCGCGTGGCTTAAAGCGGATGGGCGCGGTTATCAGACCAAAGCGAATTGGCTTTTGCGGCAGGCCATGCGTTATTTCAGTGACTTAGGGCGTTCCGGCAAACGCGCGAGGGTCCCTTCCCGCCGCAAGTCTCGAAACAGGAAACGAACGGCCTAACTGTCTCTGCAATTTATAGAAGGCGGCATAGGGATTTGTAATCGCCGCTTCCCTAATCTGAAATGAAGTCATCTCATGAAAAGCCGCCGCGGTTGGAGCCCAGCGCTAAAGCGCATCGTGATTAACGTTGCTGTTTCGGAGCGCTGAAGCGCTCCTCCGTCCGATAAATTCGGGGGCTCTCACTGTGTTTCTGCGGCTCTGCCGCAACGAACGATGAGAATGCGCGGCGGAGCTACGCTGATGTGCGGGCTCCGCCGCTGCGCTTTGCGGATTTATAGGCCATCGCCCAGGTTGGACAGGCGATCTTCGATTGCTGAGCGGAACTCGGTGCTTAGAGTGCTCAGCTTTTGTTGTTGGTCGGGGGTTAGGAGTTGCATGATTTGGGCGCGGATTTTTTCGCGCTCGACGATGGCGTCGGCGTAGGTGCTGGATTGCTGCTGGGCTACCGAGCGGACGTAGGACTCATCGAAGCTTTGCTTGGAGCGCAATTGATCGTTTTGCTGATCGAACTTTTTCATCAGGGATTGGATCGTTGGGCGCTCGTTGGTCAGGATGGTTTTGATTTGGGATTTCTGGTCGTCGGTTAGGTTCAGGTCGTGCGCGATGTGCTGCGCTATGAAATGGGAACGCTGTTGCTGCAGCCAGCGGGCTGAGCCTCGGGCGGTGCTTACGCTGAGCGCGCCTACCGTTACGACTCCCAACGCTAGAAAGATTATTAGGCTCTTCTTCATCGAAATTCTCCTTTTGCTTTCGGTGCAATTCGAGAGCGCTGTTTTGCTCTCTACTTGTATTACGTGCCGCGCTTCGTCGCGTTTGTAAGGAATTGTCGGCCGTTCGACGGTGCGGCCGCCTTGCGGCGGCCGCGCGGTCTAGGCGTTTGCTGAGTGGGGCGAGCTTACTGTTTGCAGGGAATGGTTTGGCCGCTGGAATTGGTGCACGTGGCGGAGTGTTGCGCGCCCTGCCCCTTTTGATAGGTGGTTTCGCCATTGTAGGTGTTGCCGTTTGCGCCGGTGGCTGTGGTGTTGCGCTGGCCGGAGGCTTGGCCGTCGGCGTTGCGTTGCGAGGAGCCGCTGGTCTGGACGGAGCCATTTTTGCCGGAGGCTTGGGCGCTGCCTTGATGCGTGGCGTTGCCGTCATTCCATTGCGTGCTGCTCTTGCGGGCGCCGGACGCGCCATTGGGGCCCTGGAAAGCGCCGCCGCTGGCGGACTTGCCTTGGCCCTGGCCGTTGGTCTCGACGGCGGCGCCGCGTGCGGCGGTTCCGCCGTTCGGGCCTTTTGCTGCTGAGCCTCTTGCGGCTACTGCGCCGCCTTGGCCGTTGGTGGCTACGCCGCGGCCGCGGACGACTGCGCCGCCGTTTGCGCCACGGGCTGCGGTGGCTGAGCCTGCGGTTACGCCGCCGTCGGCGTTTTTGCGGGCGCCGCCTCGATGGACTATGCCCTGGGCGCTGGCGGTGTTTGCTGCTAGACCGAATACTGCTAGTGCTGCTGCTAGAACTGCGGTTCTTGAGAATGAGTTCATGTTGTGCCCTCCGAATTGAATTTGGCGCTTGGATCTTGTGCGCTTAGTAGCTTTAACACGCGGGGTTGGCAGGAGTGTGTAAGGAAGTGTCTGGCATTGAGAAGCGGGGTTGGCGGCTGGGGTACACACCCAAAGCTAGAGCGGGCGGGTGGTGAACCCCCGTCCCTACTGGGATAGCGGCAATGTGATCTTCACCGATAGGCCGCTGGGTTCGCGGTTTTGGGCTTTTATTGTGCCGTTGTGTAGGGTTACTACTTTTTGGGCTATGGCTAGGCCTAGGCCTGTGCCTCCTGTGGCGCGGTCGCGGGATTGTGCTACCCGGAAAAAAGGTTCGAATAGGCGCGGTAACGATTCGTTTGGGACGCCTGGGCCCTCATCCTCGATGGAAATTTCGGCTTGGGGTTGCGCGGTGCGGTTTTGGGTTAGGCGAATTTCTACCGTGGTGCCTGGGTTGGTGTAGCGGATGGCGTTGCGCAGGACGTTTTCGAAGCAGCTTCTCAGTAGATTTGGATCGCCTGCCAGCCAGCAGTCCTCGGCTTGCGAGAAGTTTATCGATTTGCTTTCGGCGCTTCCTTCGCGGCGAGCGTCCGCGGCTACTCCTTCGAGGATGGTGCGGAGATTTACCGGGGTGGCCGTGCGCTGTGTGTCGTGGGACTGAAGGCGAGTCAGTGTGAGGATTTCGCCGATCAATTCATCGAGGCGGGTTAGGTCGGATTGCATGTGTTCCAGGGCATCTTGATCGCCGCGTCGGGCTAGCTCTAGCGAAACGGAGAGGCGGGTTAGCGGGGAGCGCAATTCGTGGGAGATATCGCCCAGGAGCTCTTGCTGCTTTTGGAGCAGGGATTGGATGCGGTCGGCCATGCGATCGAAATCGCTGGCTAGATCGGCGAGCTCGTCGTTTCTGGGAGCGATTGCCGGAGTGGCGCGAACGGAGAGATCGCCTTCGGCGATGCGGCTGGCTGCGGATTGCAGGGCGCGGATGGGCTTGGCGATATGGCGGGCGAGGAGAGCGCAGAGCAGGCCGGCGGCGAGGAGCGAGATTGCCAGGCGTAGGAGGGCCATGCCTAGATCAGGAGCGCGCAGCAGGCCGCGGAAGGCGTGAACTTGGGCTACGAAGATGTATGTGCCTTCTGGGGTGGCGACCGGCGAGGCGCCTGACCAGGTTAGGGTGGTTTGGATTTGCGTGCGGCCGGTGGAGATGGCGCGGCGGATTACAGTCTCGGTTCCTGGAGGCAGGCCTTGCGCGGCCAGGTCGCGGCCTTGGGGATCAAGGAGCGCGGCGCGGATGCCGTTCGATTTAGCGATGTCGTCCAAATATTTGTTTAGTAATGGCGCTCCGCCTTGATGGTAAAAATCGACGGCGCTGCGGCCATAGAGATCGATGGCGCGGGAGATCCAGCGCTGGCCGATGGGTTGGGAGCCGCTTAGTAGCGTGAAGGAGACCATCGCGACGCCCAGCGCGGCCATGGCGAACCAGAACCACAGGAAAATTTTGGCGAAGATGCCGCGCATTATTCGAGGCCCTCGCTGGATTCGCCGGTGTAGATGTAGCCGGCTCCGCGGACGCTGCGAATTCTTTCGGCGCCGCTGGCGTGCGGGCCCAATTTTTTGCGGAGATTGCTGATGTGATTGTCGATGCTGCGATCGAGCAGGCCTACGCGGCGGCCCAGGGCTTGTTCGGCGATTTCGTCGCGGGTGAGCACTTTTCCGTCGTGTTCGCAAAACGCCTGCAAGAGATCGAATTCCGCGCCGGTCAAGCTGATACGTACACCCGCGGGATCGTGAAGCTGGCGCGACGAGCAATCGAGTTGCCAGCCTTCGAAGCTCAACTTGGAATGCGCTCTCCGCGGCACCGCTTCTGTTTGAGCGCTGCGGCGCAGCACCGCTTTGATGCGGGCAAGGAGCTCGCGGGGATTGAATGGTTTGGCAAGATAATCGTCAGCGCCCATCTCCAGCCCGATAA